>Ga0114925_10002010_pt1 | contig 10266 bp, 9 predicted proteins | sample SumtaG_2_FD_87287 | JGI IMG/M metagenome (GOLD analysis project Ga0114925, IMG submission 87287) | Deep subsurface microbial communities from Indian Ocean to uncover new lineages of life (NeLLi) - Sumatra_00607 metaG | ecosystem: Environmental > Aquatic > Marine > Oceanic > Sediment | place...
AATAATTAAAAAAGCAATAGATATCAATAAATCTATTGCTCTTTTTAACCTCCTATGAATATTGCTCCCCAGTTTGTCAAAACCATCATTGAATAGAAACCAGTTTTCCTTGATATAATGAACGGGTAACTTGTCTATAAAATGTTCATAGAAAGTTGGTATATCCCAAATATTCATTCCTCTCATTTTACAATTGATCAATATTTTATTTAGTTGTTTGCTTCGGGTTGATTCGATTACAACAATATCATCAATATTATAATCATTGATTATTTTTTCTAAAGAAATGATGTTTCCTAATATTTTCTTTTCCGGGAGACCTTTTTTCTTTGAAGTATCAGCTATAAAGTCAATAACTTTATACTCTGGAATCTTTTCAATAAGTGAATATATAACTTCGGCAGATTTTCCTTTTCCAACTATTAGGATTCTTTTTGTTGGGAAGTTTAACCCGAATAATAAAGAATAAAATAATCTCCAAATAGCTGTCAAAATTCCTATTAAAATCAGGCTAATCAAAAATATTCCTCTTCCAACCATGAAGGGGAATGCATAAAAAAGACCAATAGAGATTAGGGATACTAAGACTAACGAACCCCCCATATTAGCCAAGAATTGAACGCTTCTGAATTTTTCCCTTATATTATAAAAATCAAAAATGTAAAAATTCAGAAGGTAAATTGCTAACATTATCAAAATTGTCATAATCCCATTATTTAAACCGAGATAATCTATTGTTGATTTTTTCATGCGAATGACGAAGCTTAAATTTATGGATAGAATTATTATAAATATGTCTCCCAGAACTAAGAATGATTTTAGTTTTGAAATTCTTTTAAATTTCATTTTTTATTTAAGAATGTCTTCCTGTAAATCTGTCTAAATGTTTATAAATCCCTCCCCATTCGCTTTCAGTTGTTATTTGGATTAAATGAAAAAAATTATAAATCTTTTTAGATAAATAAATTTTTTTCATTCGTTATATAGTTCATCATATTTTCGAACCATTTCATCCAAAGTATAATTATCAACGGCAATTTTTTGGCTTTCCTTGCCCATTTTTGCACGCTTCTCCGCATCTCTGATCAGATCTTTTATCCTTTCGGCCAACTCTACGCCATTATCAGGTGAGACTAAAAAACCATTTCTTTCATTTTGCACTAATTCACCGACTCCCCCAACATTTGTAGCAATAATTGGTAATTTGGCAAACATTGCTTCGATGATAGTTAGAGGTAGGGCTTCAAATTGAGAGGTTAAAATGAATACATCTACATCAACTAATAATCTACGCGCATTTTTCCTAAGCCCCAATAAAAATACATTTTTCCCAAGATCGTTTAAATTTACAAATTTCCTACACTCATCATAAAGGGGTCCATCGCCTATCAGGACGAATTTTGCTTGTTTATATGATTTAATAATTTGCTTAGCAACCTTTAAAAGGAATAAAGGATTTTTTGGATAAGCCAGTCTTGCTACTAATCCAAAAATTACATCGATTTCATTAGCATCGATTTCATTTCTTAGAGTTCCTCTCGTGTAAATTTGACTTGAATTTATTCCATTGTGTATTACCGTAAATTTATCTTCATAGGCTATTTTTTTATTTATGCCCTCTATTTTATCGTTTACAGAAACACAAATAATCATATCTGTTAGTTTTGCAAGGATTTTCTCAAAAAATATTAAAAGATGTTTGATACGTCCATATTCTCCCACATTATAAAAACTCCAGCCGTGAACGGTGAAATAAATTCTGGGTGTTTTAGCAAGCCAAGCGGCAATTCTTCCAAGAAGGCCTGCTTTTGTGCTATGGCAGTGGACTATATCATATCGCCTTTTTCTTATAATCCGATATAATACAAATAAAGCCCTTAAGTCATTTAAAGGTGAGATTTCACGCTTAAGAAAATCGACTGTATGGACAACAATATTATGTTTTTTCAAACGAGGTACTAATTCGCCACCAGGAGCGCAGGCGACTTCAATTGTATATCGAACCTTCTCAAGATTTGTTACAATATCGTGGCAAACTTGTTGAGCTCCACCTATCTCGGACAGAGTAATTATATGAAGTACTTTAATATTCCTTCCTTGTGATTTTTATTTTAGGCCCTCATTTGATAATAACAAAAATAGATCCTCTAATTTCTTTATATCTAATCATTTTTGATGTCATCATGTAGGCAGTATTCTAAAATAAACTCTATAAATTTTTCACAATTAAAATTCTTGAAAGCTTCCATTTATTTGGGGATTTATTTGATAGATTATGAATAATTTTTTTTATGATGTCTTGAAAATCGCCAGTAATATTTTTGCCACATTACTCCACGTATATCTTTCTAAAAATATTTTTCTCCCTCTTTTTCCCGTCTCCGCAATGATTTTTTTATGTTGATAACAATAATTTATTTTTTCTGCAATTTTGATTGGGTTCATCGAAGGTAAAAAAATTATATATTCTCTGCATTTATAAAGATTGTTAATGCCGTCAATATCAGTAGCTATAATTGGTTTTCCGCATGCCAAATACTCAAATAGTTTTATAGGAGAACCTATAACTTTTAGATTATTTCTTGAAAAAAAAACAGTGCAAACATCGAAAGCATTTATGAAGTATGGTATATTTTTATATTCTGTAGAACTCAAAAAGTTAAAACAATTCAAATTGTATTCATTTACCAATTCAACTAGCATTTTTTTTTCTTCGCCTTCCCCTACGATGATTATTAACAAATTTTTATACAATTCTGGATTTGAATTCTTAATTACCAAAACCGCCTTAGCTAAATTTATTAGCCCCCTCCAAGGTGCTAACGAACCAATAAAGCCCACAATAAATTTGTTCTGTAGTAAAGCTAATTTATTTCTACATTGATATTTATTTCTAGGATAAAAAACATCTGGATTAGCACCATTTCCAACGACTTCCAATTTGACCCTAGGAATTTTATATTTTTTTTGAATCTCTTTTTTTATTCCATTTGTAACACATATAATTTTTTTAGCGAATTTAAAATTTATAATCTCGGTAAATTTTACACATCTTATTACAAACTCGGAAAATCGCCGTAGTCTTAACTCATTCTCAAGAATACCATTCACCTCAACGAAGTAATTTACTTTTAAAAATTTTGCAATTAAGGGGAGATATAAAGTTGCTACATTATATCGACAATGTATTATATCTGGTTTAAATCTTATTACCCAAAAAGCAAGAAAGAAAATATTCAAAAATTCATAAAATAACATTGAAAAGAGATTTTTTTTAAACGTAGGCACATATACTATCTTAAATCCCCAATATTTTTTTCTATTCGGATAAAACCCAGGGCAAAGAGCTAAAACTTTGTGTTTTTCTTTTTGCAAGTTATTAGCCACTTCCGTAAAGTGAGTTACTCCTGCTCCATCTTTATTTAAATCTAAAACTGCATTAATTAATATTTTCATTTTTTCTTGGAAAAATCTTTAAACTTTTCAATCAGGATGAATACTCTTCATATTGATATAAATACCGATAAGGGTAAAAACCATCCAGAAATAGTAATGGTCTAAGCAATGTAGACTGATACCGCCCACAATGATTCCAATGAAAGCTGCTTCGAGGGGAACACGCCTGGAATCTTGTCGACCGGCCCGTTGCAGGAGGGGCCAATGAACAAACAGCGCAAGCAACATTAATAAGCCTCCAATAAGTCCTAGTTCCGCAAATGATTGCACATAAATGCTATGTGACGAATGTCCTGTTATTTTCACAAAATTATTATACCCATATCCTATCAGCGGTTTCTCCATTAACATGAAGATGCCTTGTCGCCAAATGTCCAATCTTCCAGCTAACCTGGTCTCAGTCACGAACTTGAAGGAATAACGCATGATCAATTCCTGCCTTGAGAATATAGAAGTCATGGCGAAAATCATCGCTATCAAGATTATTCCCATAAGCATGTTCGATTTCCTGCGCCGCTCCATGAGTACAATATATCTGAATAGAAAAAAAGAAACCGCACACAAAAAACCAATCAGGCCACCCCTCGAACCGGTCATAACTATACAGGTGCCTAAGACAGAAACAGAAACAATGCTTATTACCCTCGTAATTCCCCGAGAACTCAAAGAAAGCCATATAGCAAAAACGAGAGGAAGTAACAGACTTACAGCAAGATGATTGGGATCTGCTATTCGTTCTTCGCCTAAGAATAGTCTTGCACGGCTTATTAATTTGGTATGTTCCACAAGTATAAATGATCTTATAGAAAATATAGCAACAATGCTTCCTCCCAAGACCACAGACCAAACTACAAGATTATATTCTGTATCTCTCCATGGGCGAGTCGTTGCAAAAAGATACAAGAAGAGCAAACCGACAAGTTTGGACACACCTCTGACTGTAGCATCAGTGTCCGAGGCCCAGATTATTGAAGTACCGGCCAACATAACAAACGCAACCCATGTCCAGGCAGAAAGAGGAGGTCGCAGTATATGCCATTTTCTGACAATAATGTGTCCTATTGAAAACATCGCGATCGCCAAGAGTAAAAGGTAGCGTACTACTGTTCCATAACCTTCAATATAAACAACTAGATTAAAAGGCACAGTCGCCGCATAAAGACTAAATACAAAAACTTCTGGCTTGCACATAGCAACCAGAGCAGAGCGAACTGAGTTAGGATATCTTTCCAATGCGATCAATCTTCCATATTGTTTATATTTATTATTGCATTTGAGAAACGACATTATCTGTATAAGCTTTTATACTATTTCTTAGATTCCTCTATTCTTTTTTTAATAAAATATCCAATTAAATGATCGGTAAACGGCGTAGCTGAAGAAATGAATAAATCATATTTTTTTTGTCTGCCAAAATCTTTGCTTTTTTTAATCCAATAGGAAACCATTCAACCATTTTATCGGGAATAAAAAAGGTTTTAAGATATTTTTACATATAGTTTTGATTACTTTTCTCAATATTTCTTTAGGCGATTTCTTAGTCTTCTCTTTTTTATTCTTTAATGGCAAATGACGGTATCTAAATCGATGAATTGGGCCGGGATATGTACGATAAATTTTAACATTTTTAGGGACTGAAGATAATAGAGATTCATCATAATTTTCACATCCCTTTTCTGGTTGAATAGTTAATACTTCTATTGAGTAATCTATAATTAAATACTTAACAAACTGGAACCATCACAAACTCCGAGGGCCACCTATTGGTAAAAAATTATAGGCGATAAGAAGAATATTTTTCATCATAATTAACTTCTATTCCTCGTATATTTGCAAAATCTCCATGCCTTCGATAATTACCCTTTTATCTTTTAATAGAATAATAATCATATAGATAATAATCCCCGTTAATATTGAACTAAGCAGGGTAAATATTTGTGAAAGATTATAATTATTTAGCAAAAGCTTTAAAATTAAGACAAATATAAGCATTATTACTGCACCTATAATTTGATTAATAAACTGGATCAAAAAATCTTTCATCTTTAAATCAATCAATTTATTAGTTATATTTTGAATTATAGGAAGTAAAATTAAAGAAATGATAGCATAAGCAATTGCCACTCCAACAATATTCCAGTTCACTCCTATAAGAAATGCAACGGTAGTACAACAAACAACAAAGACATTCCATTTAAAAGCAATGTCTGATCTTCCTTTAGCATATAGAACAGTCCCAACCATGCTTCCGATGGATTGCAAGGCCCCTATTAAGCATAATATTTGCAAAATTAATATTGTTGGATACCACTTAGCTCCATAGATTGAAGTTATAAACTCTGGCGCAACAGCAAATAAACCGGCCATCATAGGAAAAGTTACAAGTGAAATATATTTAACTACTTTTAAATATCCTTTTTTAATTTTTTCATTATTATTTTGGATCATGGAAAAAGCTGGAAAAGTAACTTTACCAAATATATTTGAAATTTTTGAAATCGGAAAAAGCATTAGCTGATAAGCTAATGTATAAAAACCTAATGCCTCAGCTCCTAAAAATCTTCCGATGATGATATAATCTAAATTTCTATTGAAATAGTTCATAATCCGCTCACCAAAAACATATATCCCAAAATTTATAAGATTTTTAGTATTTTTTAATTTAAATACTAATCGGGGTTTAAAACCAGTAAAAAACCATAGTAAGATTGTCTCTGCCGTCTGCCTTATCAAAAAACCCAAAACTAAACTCCGCACTCCAAATCCTTTTAGAGCAAAAGTAATAGAAGAAATCCCATATATGATAATGCCGCAAACCTCCACCTTGGCCAGAACTTTAAAATTCATCCATTTTTGCAATAAAGTTCTAAAAGTCTGACTCAGAGAGATTATGATAAAAGAAAAAGAGATGAGTTTTAAAAGATTAACTAACTCGTATTTTTTAAAAAAAAGGGCTATTATTCCAGAGGAAAAATAAACTATGGTGCATAAAAGGGTTCCCAATAATATATTTAGAAAAAAAACTGTTGATAACTGCTCATGAGATATATCTTGTCTCTGGATTATTGCTGCTCCCAATCCCAAATCAGCAATTGTTATGGCAAAACCTATTACCACCATAACCATCCCCATCAAGCCAAAATCTGAAGGAGAAAGTAATCTTGCAAGAATTGCCAATATAATAAAATTTAAAAGCGTGGTGGAGCCAGTAGAAAAACCTGTCCACATAACCCCTTTTACTGTTTTTTGAGTAAGATTCATATAATCTTTTTCTTAGCTACAACAATATGATGTCCTGCGAAATCATATGACTTATCAAAATTATTTAAAAAATAAGATATTATTTGGATAAAAAAACATATTAAATATACTAAAGGCCGGATAATAATGAATTTATTGAATTTTAAAGTAAAATAAACTAATTCTTGCCCGAAAGTCACAACAAAACCATGTAAGGGTTTTAATTCAAGTACCATGAATCCATTTTTTTCAAAAATATATTTTAATCCATACTTAGTAAATCGATAGAAATCTCTAGGTTCCTCATGAACATGCCAATACATTGGCGCAATCAAAATTGCTATCCCTGGAGATTTTAATATCCGAAATACTTCACTTATTGCACGGTCCGGTTCTTCTAAATGTTCGAGGACTTGAGTTAAAACCGCAGTATCAAATGTGTTATCTTTTATTGGAATTGAATATGCAGAACCGAATAAATCTATGTATTGCTTGATATGAATTGTATTATATAAATCTAACCCTATCTGTCGCGACACAAATTTATTAAAAAGATTTTTATAAGGCATTACTCCACATCCAATGTCAATAAGTCTGCCTCTAGCATGGTTTTTAGCTACAATTAAGAGTTCTTTCCATAAAATTTTTTGAATAAGCCAATTGTAATAAAAAGTAGTTTTAGTGGGTTTTAACATAGGATGAATTCATTATAAACTTTCTTTACTTCATTATTATTAATCAATTATATTTCCTCTTTTTTTAAAATATAATTGTAAATCTGCTCTAGTTTTCTATTTTGTTTCTTCATATTAAAATCTTGTCTTACAATGTTATATCCCTCTCGGCTAAGGTTCTTAGCAAGATCGTAGTTAGTCAAAAGTTTACGCATTGCACTTGCCATGCCACCAATGTCTTTCTCTTCAATTAGAAAGCCATTTTTATTATATTTTACCAACTCAGGAATCCCTGAATGATTTGTCGTGATTATAGGGAGTCCGACAGCCATGGCCTCCATAATTACCGTAGGAATACCTTCTTGATCTCCTTCTTTTGACGTTACACTATGATGAACAAAGGCATGCGTTCTATGCATTAATTTTGATACCTCGATTTCATTTTTCCTTCCTAAAAAATGTACAGAGTCTAATAAGTTAAGATCATGGGTCAGCTTTTCTGTTTGTTTTTTGAGTGGTCCATCTCCGATGAATATAAGAATTGTTTCGGGAAATTCACTATGTACTTCTTTAAATGCCTTTATTGTATAAATATGCCCTTTCTTTTCAACAAAATTTGATACTTGAATAAATTTGAAAGCATCCCCAGATAAAGGAGGAGTCCACTGCTTAAAAGGAAATTGCTCTAAAGGAACTCCAATATAATGGGTGATAATTTTAATTTCAGGGCAACCTAAAGAAATCAGCTTCTCTCTCATTGATTTAGATACAGCAATAAAATAATCCCCATGTTTAAACAGAATTTTTAGATCTCTAAGATATTTTTTATTATGCAGTAGCTTTGATGCATCATATCCATGAAAGGTTGTGATTAAAGGGATATTAAATTTTTGTTTGACAGGGAGCATCTTTATTCCATTAGGTCCGAAATGGGAATGAATAAGAGCTAATTTATTTTTTCTTATTATCTTACAAAAATAATCTATATCTTTTTTATTTATATACATATAAGTTTTTTTTATTATTCTATAGATTTTTGAATAAAGCTTTGAATAAAGAATAGAATAGATTTCTTTCTTTTTTCCTTTATTTGGGGAGTATATTTTCTCAAAAGGAAATATATCTAAATTATCGAGATTTTCAGCCATCATTATTGGATCAAATCTCTTTAAATATTTTAATTGTCTATAAATAAATGTCATTGAAATAGTTAAATATGTATTTGTATAGATTCCTATTTTCATTTTATTCATTATTTTTATCGTGAATAAATTAATTTTATTTTTAATTAAAATGAGGTCAGCACCTTAATAATTCGCTGGGCGGCTCGCCCATCCCAAAAGGCCGGCCTAGAGGGCATAGTTGTGAGTCGATTATTTCTCAATATGGCAAAAGATGCATCTATTAAGGCTTTTCTTTCGGTCGCCACTAATTGGTTTGTTCCCATTTCAATCGTTATAGGTCTTTCAGTATTAGGCCTGACGGTTAGGCATGGAATACCTAGATATGTTGTCTCTTCTTGGATCCCGCCCGAGTCAGTAATTACAAGATTTGCATAGTGCATAAGAGACAAAAAATCCAGATAACCCAAAGGCTCAAGAATAAATAATTTATTACCATCTATTTTCATCTTTGCTTCTTTGAATTTATTCCGGGTACGCGGATGGACGGGAAAAATAACTGGAGTCTTCTGTGAAATATCTTTTAATGCAAATAAAATCTCTCGTAACTTTTCTGGCCTATCTACATTTGATGGTCGGTGCAATGTAACTAACACATAGTCGCGAGTAAATTTTGGGCATTGTGTCGATATTTCATCATGTCTTTGGCTTTTACTCATTCTGTCATCTTTATTTCTTTTTTTTATCAGCCCCAATTTCAACAATATTGTCCTATTCTTTACCTTCGGTAATAAACATACCAATGTATCAATTATCACATTTCCAACAAAATAAATCTTATCTCTTGGGATTCCCTCCTTATGCAGATTTTCATTGGCACTTGGTTCTGTGGTGAAGAGAAGATCAGCAACGTGATCAGTAAGTATTCTGTTAATCTCTTCAGGCATAGTGGAATCGAAGGAACGTAAACCAGCTTCTACATGAGCCACTCTAATTCCTAATTTTGTTGCTGTTAGAGCGCATGCCATAGTTGAATTAACATCACCTACAACTATAACCCAATCAGGCTTGTGTTCAAATAGGATGGATTCGAAGGCCAGCATGATACGTGCAGTTTGTTGGGCATGAGTTCCAGAACCAACTCCTAAATAAATATCAGGATTTGGCAATTTTATATTCTCAAAGAAAATCTTTGACATATTTTCATCATAATGCTGTCCGGTATGGAGCAAGAGCTGATTAAAGTTTTGGGGATATCTGGACATTTCTCGCATGATGGGTGCGACTTTCATGAAATTTGGACGTGCCCCTACTATATGCATTATTTTTTTAGGATTATTTTGTCTATGCAAATCAAGTTGCTCTTTGCTTATGCTTTTCAAGAGATTCAAGAAAGAAGGCGAGCATTGTGAAGGCCATCAGACCCAATATGCCGGCAATCAAGACATTGAGTTTCTTTTTGGGAGAGACGGCGTGAAGGGAAGATGTTGGTTCTTTAATGAACTGAGTATAATCTACCCTTCCTTTTCTCTCATTTAAATTGTCAATTTCGTTTTCTAACTGGTTTATTATTTTTCCTTTATTCTCTATTTCTATATTTATGTTCTCTTCTTCTATTTTTTTACTGCTTAGCAACTCATTTAATGTATTACGATATTCTAAGCTTTGTTGGATCTCATTAGAATAAAGGAGCATTGCTAAACTTTCAGATTCGCTCCTATTTTCTCTCTTTAAACTCAACCGTTGTTCTTTTTCTAGTGCTTCAATTCTTTTTC
>Ga0114925_10002011_pt1 | contig 10265 bp, 6 predicted proteins | sample SumtaG_2_FD_87287 | JGI IMG/M metagenome (GOLD analysis project Ga0114925, IMG submission 87287) | Deep subsurface microbial communities from Indian Ocean to uncover new lineages of life (NeLLi) - Sumatra_00607 metaG | ecosystem: Environmental > Aquatic > Marine > Oceanic > Sediment | place...
ATCAAGCTTTCGGAGGGGTTGAGCAAGTTCCTGCTGGGTATCGTGCGTGACGAGATCACGCGCACTCCCTTGACAGCCCTTGGGGGCGTGCTCATCAAGCCGGCCTTTGCGAAGGCAAGAAAGGTTCTCGACCATAGTGAAGTCGGTGGCGTACCACTATTGGGCGTGGATGGAGTGGTCATTGTGGGTCATGGCCGTTCAGACGCCAAAGCCATAAGGAATGGCATAGGCGTAGCCAGGCTGGCGGTAGAGGGAGGGATGCTGCAAGCAATCGGTGAACGCCTTACTGACCTGGGTCTGTGAGGTTGTGCTGGTTAGTAGTGAGGAGAGACCTATGTCCACTCTGATGCAAAAGCTGCGAGAACTTCCCGCCGACGTAAGGCTGGCATTGCGAAGGCAGCTGGAAGCCATCGACGGGGGAGGGCCTGATGAAGTCGCTTTCCAGGAGGCCAAGCTGGATGAGATATTGGCGCGGCTGACATTGCGTCATCGCGTAGTGATCACCGGTATGGGGGCCATCACTCCCCTTGCTCTGAACGTAGAAGAGACCTGGGCGGGCCTGGTGCAGGGCCGGTCTGGTATTGATCGTCTGACCCAAGTAGATGCCAGCAACTACCCCACCAAGATCGGCGGCGAAGTGAAGGGCTTCGACCCCGTGGATTACATGAACTTCAAAGAAGCGCGGCGCATGGGCCGGTTCAGCCAGTTCGCCGTGGCTGCCACTAAAGGCGCTTTGGAGGACGCCCAGTTGAGGATTGATGAGGTCGATCCCGAAGAGGTGGGTGTGCTGATAGGAACGGCGATTGGCGGTCTGAGTGCTACCGATGAGGCGGTGCGCAACCTGCTGGCCGGCAGACGGGTTTCGCCTTTCTACCTGGTCACCATGGCACCGAATATGGCCGCATTTCACATCTGTCATCAGTTTGGGCTCAAGGGGTACAATAACACCGTTACCACGGCGTGCGCTGCCGGGGTGCAGGCGGTAGGAGAAGCGGCCGAGGTCATTCGTCGGGGAGCAGCTGAAGTGATGGTCGCCGGAGGCACGGAGAGTTCCTACTCTGAGGTGGGACTGGCTGGATTCTCGGCCATGCGCGGTCTCTCGACGCGCAACGATGATCCTCAGGGGGCATCCCGTCCTTTCGACAAGGATCGCGACGGCTTTGTCTGCTCGGAGGGCTGCGGCATCTTGATCCTCGAGAATCTCGATCATGCTCTGAAGAGAGATGCACACATCTATGCGGAGATCTTGGGGTATTCGGCAACCTCCGATGCCTACAATCTGGCCGCTCCAGATCCCGAGGCCGAGGGCGCGGCACGAGCCATGCGATGGGCTCTGCAGGATGCCGGCGTGAGTCCTCGACAGGTGGACTACATAAACGCTCATGGTACCTCGACTCCTCTGAACGACGCCACGGAAACCCTAGCCATCAAGAAAGTCCTCGGGGACCACGCGTATCGGGTGGCGGTAAGCTCCACCAAGTCCATGATCGGTCATCTGTTTGGAGGAGCTGGGGCGGTTGAGGCCATCGTCTGCGCCTTGACTATCGAGCGCGGGATTATTCATCCCACCATCAACTACGAAACGCCCGATCCCGAATGCGACCTGGTCTACGTTCCCAATGTCGCCCGCAAGGCTGAGGTCGATGTGGCCCTCTCAAACTCCTTCGGTCTGGGTGGCCAGGACGCGTGCCTGGTGGTGGGGAAGTACCACTATCTCCAAGAGGCATAACCCTGGCTCCAGGGGTGACGCGGTACATTGTGGAAAGGATTCCATATGAGGCAGCGACAACCCAATTCTCGCATGTGCTTTGTCTGTGGAATGCAGAACCCAATAGGTTTGAAGATCATCTTTGAAACCGACGGGGATCGGGTTTGGGCGAAGTTCACCCCTGAGGATGAATTCCAGGGCTTTCCAGGCATCTTGCATGGAGGGATCACTTTCGCCTTGTTGGACGAGGTCATGGGCCGAGCGGCGATGGAACTGGACGATGCCCCGTGGATGATGACTGCCAAGGCGGAGTTGCGTTTCCGCAAGCCGGTTCCCATCGGGGAGCAACTGACCCTTATGGGCGAACTGACGCGGATTCGCAGGCGCACTGTTGAGGGGCGCGGGCAGCTTTGTCTCAAAGACGGCAGCGTAGCCGTGGAGGCAACCGCTCTTTACATAAGGTTTCCAGGGACTCAGGCGGAGGAAATGAAGGATCGGATGGAAGAGGAGATGAAGTATTGGCGGGTGGTAGAGGACTAGCGATTCTGTCGCCGAGTCCGTCCCGATTCTCCCGCAACGTGATATCTGTGCACCGCTGGGATTGTGAGATTGCCTGCACTGGAGGAGTGTGACCGGTGAAAGAACGCGGAGATTTTCTGATTCGTAACGACATCTCGGAAGTGGATCCCGACGTGGACCTGATCATCAGCTTCGAGGAGGAGCGACAAGCCAGGAGGCTGATTCTGATTCCCTCGGAGAGCTTTTGCTCTCTGCCAGCGCGGCAAGCGCTGGGTTCCGTCTTCACCAATGTGTATGCGGAAGGGTATCCCCCCCCGCGCATGGCCAGAGATGATGAGGAGTTGTTGGTGAACTTCGATCACCAATTGGCGTACTACCGACGCTACGGCGACAGAAGGTTCTACAAAGGCTGCGATTACGTTCATTTCGTGGAGGCGCTGGCCCGCAGGCGGTGCGCTCAGTGCTTCGCCACCGATGAGATAGGACCGGATCAGATCTATGCCAACGTTCAACCCCTGTCTGGGGCGGCGGCGAATAATGCCGTGTACGATGCCTTTGTCAAACCCGGTGATACAGTAATGGGCATGGCGCTGCCCCATGGCGGGCACCTCACACATGGCAGCGAATACAACCGCTCCGGCAAGAACTACAAGATCGTCTCCTATGAGGTTGACAGGAACACGGAACTACTTGACTATGATGAGATAATGCGGCTGGCTGTTGAGCACAGACCGAGGATGATCATCGCTGGCTATACGTCTTATCCTTGGGCGCCTGACTGGGCCAAGTTCAGGGAGATCGCTGACGCTGTTCCGGGTGAGTGCATTCTCCTTGCAGACATAGCTCACCCCGCAGGGATGGTCATCGCCGGTGTGTATCCTACGCCTGTGGGCTACGCAGACGTCATCACCTTTACCACCCACAAGACGGTTTGTGGGCCACGGGGTGCCGTGATCATGACTACCGACGAGGAGAAGGCCAGGCTGTTGGACAATGCGGTCTTTCCTGGCGAGCAGGGAGGGCCCCATGTCAACAAGTTCGCAGCCATAGCAGTGGCATTCAAACTGGCGCAAGAGGAAGAGTTCAAGCATCTTCAGGAGATGATTGTGAAGAACGCCGTAGCTCTGGCCGAGGGCTTGGAGAAACAAGGCCTGAGGTTGGCCTACGGAGGCACAAACACTCACCTCTTGGTGATAGACCTGAACGCCATCGAAACGGACACAGGTTTTCCGATAAAGGGTGAGATCGCGGCCCGGATCTTGGAACTGTGTGGACTGGTGACGAACAAGAACACCATCCCTGGCGACGAGAGCGCCGCCGATGCTAGTGGCATCCGTCTCGGCACCCCTTGGGTCACACAGCGAGGCCTTGGCCCGAGGGAGATGGACAAACTCGCAGAGATCATTCATCGCGTTCTGGTGAGCATCAAGCCTTTCGAGTATACGGGTCTGACCGGTGACCTGCCACGAGGCAAGTTGGACCTGGAGATATTGGAGGAGATGAAGCGGGAGGTGGCCGACCTGGCAGACTCGGCCGGAGCTGAGAGGGACACTCGCTGGGATGGCTATCCGCATTACTTCTGGGTGCCGGGGGATTCATCCGTGAAGGCCAGCAGATTGCTGGAAGAGCATAGTAGGTTGGGTGCCGAGCTCGTTGAAGCGCGTGGCTGGAAGATGCCTCTTCACTACCAAGGCCAAGAGGAGGAGCTGGAGCTAGCCAGACGTTCGGCCGTTGTTCTCGACTTGAGTGATATGGGAGTGCTGGGGATAAGTGGTCAGCGCGCCAGGCCCTTCCTCCAAGAGGTGAGCACCAACAACGTGGCTGAACTGAGCCCGGGCCGTGGTCAACGGTCGTTCCTGCTTGACAAGGATGGCGGCCTCATTGACGATCTGCTGATCTTCCGCCTGGATGGGGACGAGCGGGGACGCGAGCGTTATCTGATGCTGACGAACCCTGCCAACACTGAGAAGGTGAAGGCCTGGCTGCGCGGACTGTCGGATGGTTACGTCCTTTTCGACAATGAGGACCTATTCCGCAAGGTGCAAGGACCAGCTGTTGTGGAGGACCTCGGCGAGATTCCTGATCAGGCCTCTCATCGAGTGGCCCTGGCTTTGCACGGGCCAGAATCCGCGGACGTATTGTCCAGAGCCGGGTGGCCAGGGACCGACCTGGAGGATGGGCATTTCTGGCAGGGTGACATCAAGGGCATTGAGGCCCTCGTGCACCGGCACGGTCACACTGAGGAGGATCTCCGCTACGAGGTAGTCGTTCACCCCGACAGGGCAGCCGAGGTGTGGAACCTACTACTGGAGGCGGGCGCGAAGCCAGCTGGGCTGGCAGCCAGGGAAGCTCTGCGGGCTGAGGCTGGCCTGCCCTCGTACCAGGATGGGGGAGGGAGACCCGACGGAGTCTCCTTGTTCAAGGCTGGACATGCCTCTCTCTTTCACCTGTCCAAACCCTATTTCGTGGGCGAGAGGAGCATGCAGAGCGTGAGGCCCAAAGCACTGAAAGAAGAGCTCACCTGGCAGGAGGAGGACGGTGAACTCAGGCGGACGCCACTGTATGAGGAGCATCGCAAACTGACCAAGAAGATCGTGCCTTTTGCTGGCTGGGAAATGCCACTCTGGTATACCACGGTGCTGGAGGAGCATCGCTCGGTTCGCCAGGCGGCCGGGCTGTTCGATGTGGCTCACATGGGCGTGCTGGAGGTGTCAGGCGAGCATGCAGCCAGTTTCCTTGACGTGGTGACCACCAACTACGTCCGTTGGTTGGAGGACGGCCAATCTCAGTACTCGTACCTTCTTGATCCCGATGGCAAGGTGATTGACGACATCATGGTCTATCGGCGGGCGTCAGATCGCTACATGCTGGTGGTGAACGCGGCCAATGCTGAGAAGGATCTGGCCTGGCTCAAAGCGGTCAATTCACGGCGCTATCTCATAGATCGCGACCATCCAGACAAGGAGATAGAGGGTCAGGTGACCATCAGGGATCTGAAGGACCCCTCTTCGGGCACGGATCAGCGAGTGGACCTGGCATTGCAGGGACCCAACTCCCTGGCGATCCTGCAACGGCTGACGGACGATCCCAGGCTTGAGGACCGACTAGCCAGGATCGCGCGCACGGAGTTCATAGAGACACGGTTGGCAGGCATTGACGTCCTCGTCTCTCGAACGGGGTACACGGGTGAGGACATTGCCTACGAGCTCTATCTTCATCCCCAGGATGCTCCTAAGATATGGGATCTACTGCTAGACAGAGGGAAAGACCTGGGTGTCAAGCCAGCGGGGCTTGGGGCGCGAGACTCGACTAGAACGGAAGCGGGGCTGCCGCTGTACGGTCACGAACTGGCCGGGGAGTACGACATTACACCGACGGGAGCCGGCTTCGCTCCCTACGTCAAGCTGCACAAGCCTTACTTCATCGGTCGGCAAGCTCATTTGGACAGAGAGGCCAGGCGAATGATGGAGATCATCCGATTCCGTATGAGGGCGAAGGGCATCAGGGCTATTAGGCCCAGCGACGCTGTTGTAGCGCGCAGAGGGGAGTACGCTGGGGCCGTGACCAGCTGTGCGCTGGATGTGGATGGATACCAACTGGGGATGGCTTATGTGAGCAGGAGGTACGCTCAGGAAGGCACCGAGCTAAGGATATTCCCTCTGCCCTCCGGCGAGAAGGCGTCGCCAGAGAAGGACAAGCGGCAACTCGTGGTCGGCGACAGGGTGCTGGTGGGGGAGGAAGCGGTGGTCCTATCACGTTTCCCAATGGAGGAGTAGCTGCTGGCACCGCCCAAGGACGGCTGTTCACTGCCTATCTCCCGCTTCCCACTTCGGGAAGTTGGGCGATTGACTTTCTTCTTCCGGTCGACGATAATCAGAGCACAGTAGTCCACTTCATAGGATGGAGGTTCAAACACGATGGCGGAAAAGGGCAAAGGACATTACAACAATCAGCCTCTGACCTTCGACCTTGCTGATGGCTGGGACCTATTGGCCATGAGCGAGCCTCGGGACGTGCCGGCAGCGGAGAGCGTAGAGGACTTGGTGAAAGAAGGGTTAGCCAGCGCTATCGGCATGGCTCCTGTGTCACAGATCATCGGTTCGCTGGAGAACAAGACTGCAGTGATCATCAGTGATGATCAGACGCGTCCCACGCCTGTGAGCTTGGTGGCCTTGCCTTTGATCAATGAGTTGAACAGACTGGGCATCGGCGACGAGGATATCGAGGTGATTGTCGGCCGTGGCACACACCGGGAGCCAACCCAAGATGAGATCAGGGCGAAGCTCGGCGATGAGGTCCTGAGCAGAGTCAAGGTCAGCGTCCACGATGCCGATGACAAGGAAAACCTGGTCAACGTTGGCACGACCAGCCGGGGTACTCCTTGCTGGGCCAACCGCAAGGTGGTGGAGGCAGGCTTCAAGGTGGGGATAGGGATTATCAACCCTCACTACTTCGCTGGCTATGGCGGCGGGCCGAAGATCGTCCTCCCTGGGGTCTCAGGCAGGGACACAATAAGGCACAACCACGTGCTTATAGGACAGCCCGGCACTGTGCAGGGCAACATGGAAGGCAACTCCCTCTGGGAGGATATGCTGGAGGCGGCCCGCTTCGTAGGACTAGACATGAAGATCGATTGCCTGCTGAACTCTGAGAAGAAGATCTACAAGCTGTTTGCGGGCGATGTTGAGGCTGCGCAAAAGGAGGCAGTCAGGGGATTAGCGGAGGTCTACGGTGCGCCGGTGCCGAGGTTGGCAGATGTGACCATCACTTCCGCCTTTCCACTGGAGACAAACCTCATCCAGTCAGGCAAATCGATCCTTCTGGCGGATGACATCACCAAGCCAGGCGGCACGGTGATATTGCTCAGTGCCTGTCCCGATGGAGCCGGACCTCTGATGTATGAGACCCTGGCGGAGAAGCCCGATTCCGAAGAAGTGATAGAGTGGATCGCCCAGGGCAAGGCTTCGACCACCGGTGGACCTATGGCCTCGCGGCTACGGCGGCTGTTGACCACCAAGAGCCTGATGGTAGTAACCGAGGGCTTGACGGCCCAGCAACTGGCGGACATGGAGATGGAGCATGCTACCTCCATCGAGGATGCGATTGCCCAGGTGTCACAGAGGCATCCGACGGCTGAGGTGATCGTACTGCCCATCGGTGGCTCTACTTTCCCCTTCGTCGAGGAAGCTCCGGAGAAGGTGCCGGCCTAATGCCGGTTGGCGTTCCGTCACCGCGCTGCCGGAGCAAGTTCGAGACCAGGTCCGTGTGAGGTAGGGACTTCAGTCTTGGGGCGGTCGCACGAGGACGATCAGAAGACGAGGACGAAGGTCAGATCGTTCACGTTGGTGTTGGTGGGGCCGGTGATGATGAGGTCGCCGAGCGGCTCGAAGAAGTGATACGAATCGTTGTTGGCCAGATGCTCCCTGGCGGACAGGCCCTTTGCCCCCGCTCGACGCAGGGTTGACCCGTCGGCAATTGCGCCGGCAGCGTCTGTGGGTCCGTCTGTACCGTCTGTGGCCAGGGCCACGATCAATGCCTCGTCCAAGCCTTCTATTTGAATGGCGGCAGCTAGGGCTAGCTCCTGGTTGCGGCCCCCCTTGCCCTCGCCGCGGATAGTGACCGTCGTCTCACCTCCTGCGACCACACAGGCCGGACGGGATACCGGCTGCCCAGAATGGACTATCTCCTTGGCGATAGCAGAGAAGGCCTGAGCCACCTCGCGTGCCTCGCCTTCCACGAACGTTGAGAGCAGCAGAGTGTCGAAGCCAAGGTTCTTGGCTTTGGCGATAGCTGCCCGCGCTGCGACCTCGTTGCTGGCGATGACCAGGTTGTAAGTCTTCGAGAAGACGGCATCACCCTCTTTCGGCGTCTCGGGAATGGTCCCCTCCTTGCCCTGCGATAGATGCTGCACGACGGACGAGGGAAGCTCATCCAGAAGCCCGTATCGCTCGACGATGCCGTGGGCTTGAGCGAAGGAGCTGGAATCGGGCACTGTGGGGCCTGACGCGATGACATCCAGCGGGCTGCCGACCACATCGGAGAGGATAAGAGAGACGACCTCAGCGGGGTAGGCCAGACGGGAGAGATTACCTCCCTTGATCTGGGAAAGATGCTTGCGGATAGAGTTGATCTCGTTGATTGCGGCTCCGCAGCGCAGGAGGGCCGAGGTGAGGGCTTCCATGTCTGCCAGGGAAATGCCTTCCACTGGGAGTGTCATCAAGGCGGAGCCGCCGCCGGAGATGAGGCAAATCACCAGGTCGCCCTCGGTTGCGTCGGCAGCAATGTCTACCATCTGGCTTGCTCCCCGCATACCGGCCGCATCGGGGATGGGGTGCCCGGCTTCGTTAATGCGAACGGTCTTCGTATCCGCAAGGTGACCGTACTTGGTGTTGATCACGCCTGCTGTGACATGGTGTCCTAGTATCTCTTCTGTGGCCTTGGCCATCGAACCACCTGCTTTGCCCCCGCCGATGACATAGATGTTCCGATACTTGTTCAGGTCGTAGACTCGGTGGCCAATGTGCAGTTCATTGTCTTCCAGGGACATGTGCCGCTTGACGGCATTGATGGGATCTACCGCTTCCAAGGCTGCAGACAAGATGGGCAGAACCCTCTCCCGTCGTTCCTTGGTCTCGCCGCTCTTGAGCAACCGTGAGTCAAAGATGCTCATCGCGCTTCCTTAGATTTCAGTTTCATCCTTTGGCAGGGCTGTGCGAAGCAGCTGCACCACATCCATCACTTTGATCCTGACCTTATCGCGGCGTGCAGCCATTCTGAGAGTGCGCTCGCACTGCTGGCAAGCGCTTACAATTGCCTCCGCGCCTACAGCCTGTGCTTGCTCTAGGCGAAGCCTCGCAACCGCACCTGATAGCTTCGCATCCAGCGTCTCAAGATTGCCGCCTCCCCCGCAGCACATGGCATTCTCGCCGTGATCCTCCATTTCCGCGAACTCGAGGCCGGGAATGCTCTCGATTATCCGGCGTGGGGCATCATAAACCTCACTCTTCCTCCCTAGGTCGCACGGATCATGATAGGTCACGCGCATGTTCAACGAGCGCAAGGGCATTGGACCCGCCTCGAGCAGCTGGTCCAGGAACTCGGTTGAATGCATCACCTCGATGGAATCCGGCGCATACTGATACTTCCAGACGTGGTAGCATGAGGGACACGTCGTCACCAGGGTCTTGGCGCCCAGAGCTTCGACCCGATCTAAGTTATGCGCTATCAGCTCCGAGACTGGTAGGCCAGCCGAGAGCAAAGGATAGCCGCAACACCATTCGTCGGGCCCCAGTGTCGTGAAGTCTACCTTGGCTGCCTCCAAGACCTCCACGACGTCCTGCAAAATACCGTAAGCCATAGGATAGAGGGCGGAAACACAGCCGGTGAAGAGCACAACCTCCGCACCTCCCTTTCCTACCAGGCCCTCCGGCTTGACATCCAGGTTCTCAGCCCAAAGCAAACGGTTTTCGCCCGGTTCACCGGAGATATTGTGCGTGGTTCTGACCCGCTGTTCCAGCTCTGCCAATCCCGCCGGAAAGAACTCACTATCAGCGATCACTTCTCGCGCGGCGGCGAAGATCTGGTCGGTGCGTACACCCCCGGGGCAGCCCACGCGGCACGACTGGCAATCAGTGCAACCATAGATGTAGTGGCTGCCTACTTCCGAGAGGGAGAGCTTGCCCTCCGTCAGGGCCCGCAGCAACTGTATCCTTGCCCGAGCGGTCACCGGTTCTCGACGCAGCAGTGTGTAGATCGGACAAGGAGCCTGACAGTAGCCGCAACGGTTGCAGCGGAGCATCTCCTGCTGGTATTGGTTCAGTCTTTCGAAATTCGCCATCGCCGAATCACACGACGAGCTGCTGGAATAACTTGCTAGACATCACCGTTGATCCATCAGCTCCCTGACTGCATTGGCAATGCTGTCAGAGGTGAGGCCATACATCTCCATCAGCTGATAGGGTTTGCCTGAGCGGGCATAGCGATCCCTGATGGCGACAGACCGCATTCGTGCCGGCCGATGCTCGACAACCACGCGGGC
>Ga0114925_10002012_pt1 | contig 10265 bp, 5 predicted proteins | sample SumtaG_2_FD_87287 | JGI IMG/M metagenome (GOLD analysis project Ga0114925, IMG submission 87287) | Deep subsurface microbial communities from Indian Ocean to uncover new lineages of life (NeLLi) - Sumatra_00607 metaG | ecosystem: Environmental > Aquatic > Marine > Oceanic > Sediment | place...
CCGTTCCAGCCCCAAGCCCCGGCATCGCCCATGACCCGCGTAAATCTTGGGGATTGAGTCCCGCGCGGAGTTCATTCACCATGACGGTGTGCGAGGTCCCATCAGAAATTTCTCGTATCTGCACCTGTTTATTAACCGCCCCAACACCACCATCCTGACCACTGTCCGTACACCCATGCTTACATGGTGAAACATTGAGACCGTAGTTTCCTCTGGCCCATCCTCCCCCGGCATACGCACATAGTTCAGCATCTGCACTTGCGTCTGAGGGACATAAAAACATTTTGATTTTTGTTGATCGCTGTGCATTCTGATGTGGAGGTTTTTTCAGATCCCATTGGTCAAAAACGGCAGACTCTTCAAGGAACGGAAGGATACGTACACACCAGTTCGCACCTTTTCCATTCATGTCCGCAATTCTATTGTCATTTCCTCCGCTCGTGCTCGTAAAAAACGCTGGGAATGCACGATTCGCATCATGATAATTATGAAGTGCAATGCCGATCTGCTTGAGGTTTCCTTTGCAGGTAAGAGCACGCGCCGACTCTCGGGCACTCTGAACAGCTGGCAGAAGAAGACCAATAAGAACTCCGATAATCGCAATCACCACAAGAAGCTCAACGAGCGTAAAGCCTTTCACATGTATTGAATGTTCAGAAACCAATGCGTGTCTGTTTTGCATGCCCCATGGCACGCAGCGTTTGACATGTGTTGATTGTTTCATTGCTTTGACTCCTGAACCTGTGGGGGGATCACTTCAACTTCGATAATTTCCAGTCCTGATGGGCCGCCTGTATTCGTGAAAGCCCATACTCCATCCAATATGAGATTATCTGGCTTGGTCGCCAATTCACTCTTCTGGTCACGTACCACTGGATCAATGGTAAAGTTTTGAAGACTGTAGACCTCCTCAAAAAGACCACTGTCATCGTGTACGGACAACGGCTGTTTCTCACTGAGATCGCCTCGAAACATGCCTGCAAATTCACCGTTGGGATACATCACTCGAATGCCGAAATGCACACGCGCCTGCGAAGCCAAACGCCCTCGTACGACAACGGTGGAGCCAGGCAACAAAATAACTGGTGGACTATCTCCCCGTTCAAGTGAAAAACCAGCCAGATATAACTTTGCCTCTGGATTCTTTGGAGGAATGAGTGGAATAGCTTTCAATGATGCCGCTTGCTGCGATCTCGCTGGCCGCCATTTGCCATAGTTTGTCTGTTTCACATGGAGATGACTCTTCCACGAGTGAACAGAGCCTGGGATGCGAACAGGCATCATCGCACCATCTGTATCTGTTGTGACCCGATACTCAGAAGAAACGTTGACTTCACTATCATCACTGAACCTTCTGAGGTTCACCTCTCCTTTACTCACGGTAAGCACCGTCGAAGCCAGGTCGGCTTCAACATCAAATTGAGTGCCCAGAACCTTCAACACCGCTGAACGCGTATAAATCAACATTGGCTTCCCAACCGGTTGTGGCTTGATATTGGCAGAAAAACGTCCTTCGCGGAGTCTCACTTTTTTCTGTCCCATATCCGCAAATGTCAGCAACGATGCCCCAGAGAGCGTTATGGTCGAACCATCTTTGAACTGGAGTTCAAACCATGCGTCGGGCGCCAGGCCTTCAATGGTACCTCCAGCCAGTTCAGTCCCAACGTTGATATCTCGAATAATCTGACCTCGGTCCCCTGTCCACATGAGCGCCCCGCTCAGGCCGGTGATTTTGGCAACAGACAACTTCGAGGAGAGGGCTTGCTGATCACGATCTTCTTGGTCATTCTGCCAAAGCATGGTATCTGTACGCGGAAAGATCACCCCAACCAGCAGCACAGCAATCACGACTGCAACTGCAACTGGCATCATCTTTCGGACAGTGGCTTTTCCCCCTCCTCCGTGCAATGCTGACTGAGCAGGAAGGATAGAACCTGTGTCCTCGATCAGATGTTTCCTTTCTCGCAACGCCTCAGAGATCTCGGTATCCCACTGCACATACTCAACCACCTGCTTCCGCACGGAGGCATGACCATCAAGGAGCGTTACAAGATCTTCCTGCTCGCTTTCACTCAACTCTCCACGCAAGTGGCGTTCGATCAGTTCCTCCCAATCTGTCTTATCATTCATTGGGCTACCCTCAAGCGATTTTCCACACAGGAACGCAACTGTTTCTTCAGCCGAAACAATGATTTCCGAACTGCCTCAATTGTCATACCAAGTTGTTCTCCTATCTGCTGATAACTCAGTTCACCAGCAAACCTTGCCCGCAAAACATTTTGCCCCCGATCTGGCACTTGCTCCAAACAAGCTCGCAACGCCTCTCGCGATGACTCTGCTTCATCATTCCGTTTGACCACTTGAAATTCTTCAAACGCCATGTCGATGGCATCATCTAATAATCGCTCAGCAAGTTTTCTTTCCCGGCGGTATCGCTGTTTCACACGCAACGCTTCAATACGCACAATGGATCGACACCATGCCAACATGGATGTTCCTTCTTGAAAGTCATCAAATTTTTTGACAACGACAATCATTGCTTCCTGCAAAACATCGTCTGCCGCAGCATAGCTACCCAGAAGTGCACGAGCGTACCCAACCAGTTCACTACGAACCTCGACTGCTGCCTTCAGAACCCTGTCTCTCTTGTCTTCACTGCCATCCATTGAATAGGCAACCAGATTTTCCTGTGAATGTGGGAAACGCATCGGATGCGAACACAACGCAACACTCTTACATTATTACCGATATTGCAAAGGAATCGTGGACATCCTTTTCCATAAAAATTGTACTTTTTTTCTGTCCGTGGCTCACCATGCCGATGCAACAGTACGTGGTGCGTGGATTCATTTCACGTTTCAGTCCGAACCGTCGGCGATCACTCTCCCGATGACGTCGAATAGCTGCCGTTTGATTCTGTTCACGATGTCCGAATGCTGCTTTGCAATGTTGATCTTTTGTCCGATATCCACGTCGAGGTCATACAGTTCGAATCACTTGTAGCTGCCAGACTTGATCGTCGACATCCATGACTCATCACATCGAATGGCTTGCATAGTTTCTTCATTCAATCGAAATTCATGAGGGTCTGGCCCTCAGCGGGCATGCGGTCGAGGGCGGACTGCAGCTTCTCGCGAATGGGTGTAGCCTCCACGCTCGTGACCGGGGATTTCTCGAGGACGTCGTTCTTGACGTCGATGAGACGGCCGTCGCCGTAGAGTTTCCAGCGTTTGTTGCGCACAAAGCGCAGGGGTTCCCCCTTCTCGGGCCGCGGCCAATAGTAGACGAAGATAGTGTCGCGGGGGGTTCCCGTCTTTCCGTAGAGCTGGGGAAGGAAGCTTACTCCATCGGTGGGCAAGAGGGGTTCGGCGCCGGTGGCTGCAGCGATGGTGGGGGCAAAGTCGGTGAACTCAATAAGATCCCCGGAGACTTTTCCGGCAGGAACGGCACCCGGTTGGTATGCGATGAGACAGACATGGGTTCCGGCATCACTCGGGCTTCCTTTACCACCCACGATGACTTTATCGCCCATGTTCGACTTGAGAGAGCGATGGGTACCGTTGTCCCCGGTGACGAGGATGAGAGTGTTCTCGGCAATACCGAGCTCGATAGTTTTATCAACGATGCGGCCGATGATCTTATCCATGTACGCAACCATGTCCGCGAAGTTTTCCTGCTTGTTTGTGTTCTTTGGGTCAACGCTGTCCGGGGTCGGGACGAAGGGGGAGTGGACGAGCGCCATCGGGTAGTAGAGGAAGAAGGGTTCGTCGCGGTATTCTTCCATGCGCTCGAGGAGGAACTCGCTGTAGATGTCGGGGCCGTAGACGTCGTCGCCAAAAGTTTGAAGAGCACCATCAATAGTAATTTGTGGAGCCCAGAAGCGACTGCCAGATTTGTCAACTTGCCAGAGACAGTGACGTTCAAATCCCATGGGGTGCGGGAGGGCGCCCTTGGCGCGGATGAAGTCTGGGTAGTGTTCGGCGCCGTAGAGTTGCCACTTGCCGGCGATGGCAGTGCGGTATCCGGCGTCCTGCATCATGTGGCCGATGGTGCGCTCGGTTTTCTTGAGGATGGAGAAGGAGGCGTAGTTGCGCACGTTACTCAGCCCCGTCATGATCTTGACCCGGCTCGGCGTGCAGACGGGGTTCGAATAGGCATGGTCAAATCGCATGCCCTGCCGAGCCATTCGGTCGAGTACAGGTGTCTTGTACGACGTGCCGCCGTAGGCGCCGTAGCATTCGTAACCGATATCATCGGCCATGATCAGAATGACATTGGTTTTCTTTGCTCCTTCGGCGACATGTGTAAGAATTTTGATGTAGGAAGATCCCGGGTTGGGCATGTCGGGATCGATGCGGCGTTTTTCTTTCCAGAGTTGGCCGACCCGCTGACGCTGTTCAGGCTTGAGACCGGCCATGACCTTGTCAACGTAGGCCTGGTGGCGGCTTCCTTGGTAGCCGTCTGGAAGAGGATTCTTTTCGATGCGAGCCAAGCGTTCCGTGATTTTTGAACTCGATGTCTCGGCGACGGGCCGTTGTAACGCGTTTGCCCGTGGCTTCTTCGCTGCGGCCAGATCCTCTGGGGTGACATATTCCGGTCCATCGGCCATCACACTTTTGTGGATAAGGTTGGCCTGCTTTTTCATTTGTGCGATGAGCTTGGGGTGCTTTTTCGCAATGTCGTTTTGCTGACCGATATCCTTCGAGAGGTCATAGAGCTCAACCCGATCGACACCTCCCTTTTTCATGAGAGGGATCAAGGCTTCATTAAAGTAGAACAAGGACCGAAATTCATCCCGCAGTCGGTTGGCTTCAGGATTGGCAAATCGGCCGTTGAACATGCGGGACCGCAGATCCAATCCGCCCAGTTCCTTTTCAATGTTGTCCCCAAGAGCAGTCTTGGTCTGCTGCAGCAAACGGTTCGCCTTTGCATGATCAAAAGGGAGTCTGGCTGTGCTCGGCGCCAAAAGGGTGTGGCTGCCCATTCGAAGCGCCATGGTGGAGCCGTTCATCCAGAAAAGCGGTTGATGACGTTCAAAATTACCTGTTCCGGTGAGCAAAGGAGTGAGATCTGAACCGTCGAGGAAGACGTTCTTAGGTTTCTCGATGCCAAGAAGCCCACAGATGGTGGGAAGCAGGTCAACGGCTCCAGCAGGCTCTTTCTCAACGCGACCACCGATGATCTTTCTTTTCCAGTAGAAGATCCCTGGCACTCGGTGGCCGCCTTCATAATGCGATCCCTTTTTGCCGCGCAGTTCCCCGCTGCGCTCTTGTCGGTAGCTACCGTTATCGGAGGAGTAGTGAATGATCGTGTTATCGAGCTCGCCGAGTTCTTTGAGCTTGTTGACGAGTCGCCCGATGGCACGGTCTGTATTGTCGATGGTGCCGTTGTAGATGGCAGCCTGATCGTTCAGCGCACCATACTCGGAGACGATCTCGTCGGGGGCAGCAATGACGGCGTGAGGTTCATTGAACCAGATGTTGATGAAAAATGGTGCGTCGGTTCCATGTTTGTCGATCCAGTCAATGGCTTCATCAACAACGAGCTGGCAGGAGTAACCTTTCATGGGCCCAACGGGTTTACCGTTACGCAGAAAGTTGGTGGGATCTTTGTGACTCGGATGAGCGCCATTGACCAGGCCGAACCAGTAGTCGAATCCATGATCGGACGGGGTGGGATTGCTGCGCCCGTTAACAGGCATGCCGAGATGCCACTTGCCAAAGTGAGCGGTACCGAAGCCTTCGTCTTTCAGGACCTCGGCGAGTGTCTTTTCATCCCGAAGGAGATGCATTTTGTGACGCTGTTCACTGAGGACGGAATAGACTCCGGCACGGATGTGGTTACGGCCAGTGAGAAAAGTCGCACGGGAAGGAGAGCAGACCGGCGCCCCGGAATGGAAGTCAGTGAACCGCACGCCTTCGGCAGCCAACGTGTCGAGAACAGGTGTCTTGACGGGACCGTCGTAACAGCCGATGTCGCGGTACCCGAGGTCGTCGACGAGGAGCGTGATAACGTTGGGCCTATCGGTCGTGGTGTCGGCGCGAACTTGCGGAAAAGCAATGGTCGGGACAATGAGAAATGCCATCACCAGGCTGGCTGCACATTGATTCACTGTCGCTGCGATATCTCTTGGGAAACGTTTCATTGTACTTCTGGAACAGTTAGCGAGGAAGAAGTTGATTACTTTGGTGCGTCTTCGAAGTGTGGATAACGGTAGTCGGCGTTGTCGTCCGTTGAAACTTTATGCGTTGAACCATCTTCGGGTTTGTAGATATAAAGTTTGCCGCCTGCGTGATAAACGATTGAGGATTCGTCTTTCGACCAACGCGGGTAGGCAAACCAGACCGGTTTCTCTTCCTCATTTGCAAACGGCAGTGCGTTGGTTATTGTCCGGCTCGTTGCATCAAAATCTGCCATGTAAAGTATTCGTCCATTCACCCGTCGTTTGAATCCACGTTGAAACTCAAAGCAGACTCTCGTCTCGGTCGGTGAGAGACTGACTCGGGCCAGCACTCCTGTTTCTGCCAAAGCACACTCAATGTGTTGGAATGTCGGCTTGGTATCTTTTCCAGGTGTCATCAGGTAGTAGCCCATGCCTTGGTCTGGCGGATTCGACCGGACAAGCATCCGGCCGTCCGTAAGACACGTGTAGGCCCACGTAGAATGTCCCTTGCTGGTGAGAGGGACTTCATCTCCCGGTTGGGCGCCCACTGTGCTGGCCATCACCACATAGCCCCCCGTCTTCGGATTCTTTCGATTCCAAACCGGCGTATTTGTGCCGTCACGCGTCCAGGTCTGATTGAAGTCCGTGTGTGTCCCGTCAGTTAATTGATGTAACCCTGTGCCGTCCACATTTATGATGTGAATGGCAGTCTTCCATTTCGATACATCGGGATCATTTTTCAACCTTCGGAAAAAGACCAGCATGTCACCAGTCTTTGACCAGGATGGCTTGAAGTCGTGATGACCCGTAGTAAGTGGTTTGTTCTCTGGCTGACCATAGATGTTGACGTGAATTTCGCCGTTCACGTAATACGAGCCCCGAACATTTTGATGGTCGCTTTGGCTCGCCAGATTGCCACTGCCATTTGATGACAATGCGTCTTCAGAAAAACCGGGACAAACCAGCAGCAGTGAGCCAACAAGTGTGCGAATAGACTTCATACAATTTCTTCCGACTTTGCTTACGTTCTCAAATGTTTAATGAGATCGATGTATTCAATTATCTCACGATTGGATCAGCGTGTCAGGGAATACGATGGATTCCTCAAATATTCATCTCATAGGCAAAACCATCAACTTCAACTTTGCGCCGGTTTGGCTTACTGGGCCAAGCCGGCTCTGACATTCCCGATCGCCACTCTTGATAGAGTGCTTCCAACTGCTTGACGATCTCAGGCTTTGCACTGGCCAGGTTCGTGGATTCGCCAATGTCATCCGCCAAGTCAAAGAGCCATGTGTTGTCATAGGACTTGACGAGCTTCCACTTACCATGCCGGACCGCAATGTTAGGTCCATTACTCCAAAACAGTGTTTCATGAGGCGTTCCGGTAGAATGACTGTTCACAAAGGGCATCAAGTCAACGCCATCGAGCTTGATGCCGGAAGGAACGTCGATCCCCGCCGCCGCGCAAATCGTAGGAAATAAGTCGAGCGTGCTAGTCGGCTGATCATAAACCGTATCTGGTTCAAATGTACCTGGCAATTTGATAACCATCGGAACACGAATTCCACCTTCAAACAAAAACAGTTTTCCGAGCTTGAGTTGGCCATTGCTTTGCACACCCGTATAGATGGGACCGCCATTATCATTGACGAAAATCACAAGCGTGTTTTCTGAGAGACCGTGTTTGTCGATTGCGGCAACAATCGAGCCCACGGCATCATCGAGGGCACTGGTCATCGCGTAGTAATCACGCTTGGTTTGGTCCGTTTCATTCGGAAACCGATCCTGATATTTTCTTGTCGCTTCGATCGGCGTATGAACCGCGTTGAACGGAACGTACGCAAAAAATGGCGTGTCGTGATTCGTAGCGATGAAATTGACCGTTTCTCTGGCAATAGCGTCAGTCAGATATTCTGGTTCGATCAGCGGCGATGTATCTCGCATGATGGTGCTGTGAAACGGCTGTGGCGATTTGGCAGGGAAAAAGGAATGAGCACCGGCCAGAAAGCCATAAAACTCATCAAAGCCACGGGCCTGCGGGTGGAACTGAGGCTGCGTGCCCAAATGCCATTTGCCAAACATGCCTGTGACATAGCCGGCCTGTTTCAAAACATCCGGCAATGTGACGACCGACGGATCGAGACCGCGATGCAAGCGATGTGTAATGGCACCACCGGCAGTATTGAATTCGAAACCAAATCGCTGTTGATATCGTCCCGACATGAGCCCAGCACGAGACGGACTGCACGATGCTGCAGTCACATAGGCATTCGAAAAACGAACACCTTGGTTACCAAGTGCGTCTATGTTCGGTGTTGGGATTTTTTGGGATCCATACAGGGATGTGTCTCCATACCCAAGGTCATCCGAGAACAGCAACACGATATTCGGCGGACGTTTGTCACCAGATGCTACGTCGGCGATCGTTGAGAGAAGTTCTCGTTTTGCAACTTCACCCTTCGTGCTCGCTGGAAAGACTGGCTTACTGGATACATTCTTACCGGCTGCTGCATTCTCGCGAGCGCGACGTCGTTTGGCGTACGAACGAGCCTCCTGCTGAGAGACAAAGCCATCGGAATCGGAATCCATTCGTTTGAACAGCGCTGTGTTCCTGATTTCATCAGGTTCAAGTCTGCCATCACTGTTCTTGTCAGCATTGCTAAATGCAGATTCCGCAGCGCTTTGTCTCGGTGACTCCTGTTTCGTTCCATCCTGCGCACATAAAATGCTAGAACGCAGGAGTAAGGCGAGCAGCATGAGCGTGCACATACTTGACACAATACATTTGTTCATCGGACGGACCTATCGTTTGCTGTTGGGACCACAAGTGAACACAGCATGATCACTCGTTGCCAGAAGGGTTTTTGGTTCTTTGTCATCTTGTGATGTCCTACGTTGATCGACCGCCGTCGCTCGCTTCGTCTGCGAGAGGCGACTATACACAGGCAACAAACAAGGGTGGCGAATACGATGCACAAATCATACTGTATTACCAGCGTTGTACAGCAATCGTGGACATCCTTGTTATTAAGGATTGAGGATGGGTTTCATGTTCAGCGTCCAGTCACTCTTTACTGTTTCCGCTTACGTATAGCTCCATCAAGATCTGAAGCGTCGCCTGACGTCGTAGAAACCGCATCCGGGGACAGCCAATCAAGTTGAGACCAGTTTTGCAGACTCATTCTCTGGTCAGGTCCCGACGTACTGCGTCCGTTTCTGACATATTCACCGGCCAAAGCAGTCAATGCACTGACGACTTCGGGATGTTCGTCGATCAGATTAGTCGTCTCATCCGGATCAGTCCGCATGTTGTAAAGCTGGCGGTTCGCAGTGTCGAATGACCTCTGTTCAATCGTTCCGTTGTACCGACTGCTGCGTTGCCCGGCTCCGTAACCGTTCCCTCCGGATCCCGCGTGCAACAGCAATTTCCAGTCACCGTTTCGAATCGCAAATCGACCGCTCGATGAGTGGTGAATAATTGCATGAGCTTTTCGGTAGTCACCGCCTTTGCCTAGCATCAATGGAAGAATGGAAACGCTGTCGACCCCCTGATCTTCGGGAAGCTCGACAGACAGAAGTTCTGAAAATGTTGCCATCATGTCGACAAGACAGAACGGTGTGTCGCACGTTGAGCCCGGCGCGATCACGCCTGGCCAGCGAGCAATGAAGGGAACCCGGTGTCCGCCTTCCCAGTTGTCGCGTTTGGCTCCCAGGAAGTGAGAGGAGCTGTCGTGACCAAACGTACTTCGGCGTGGATACATGTTGGTCTCAGGTCCGTTGTCACTGGTCACAATCACCAGGGTGTTGTCTGTGAGTTTCAATCGATCCAACGCATTCATCACCCTTCCTATGTGATGATCCACTTCCACCATGAAATCGCCGTAGATATCCAATTTGCTTTTACCGACGAAGGCATCACCGCGCGCGTGCGGTGTGTGAGGTGCGTTGAGCGGCATGTAAACGAAAAAGGGACGTTGCTCGTTGCGCTGGATGAAGGAAATGACCTCGTCGGTCAAGGTCGGCATGACATGCTTATGCCGCCAGCCAGGAACCGCAGGCCCCTGCCGACCACCTTTATCTTCTTCCTTCAAACTGGAAG
>Ga0114925_10002013_pt1 | contig 10265 bp, 12 predicted proteins | sample SumtaG_2_FD_87287 | JGI IMG/M metagenome (GOLD analysis project Ga0114925, IMG submission 87287) | Deep subsurface microbial communities from Indian Ocean to uncover new lineages of life (NeLLi) - Sumatra_00607 metaG | ecosystem: Environmental > Aquatic > Marine > Oceanic > Sediment | place...
ACGGCGCGCAAGAAGAAGAGACGGGGGCGAAGGAAAGTCGGTGGATTCAGTTTATTCGGAAAAAGTATGGCGGGTGGTAAACGCAAGAAGAAATCCAAAAGACATAAGAAAAGTCATCGTCGGAGAACACATCGGCGGCGCAGAAGACGTTAGAGTGCGGGCAGAGGCGCCAAACACAATTTGATAGTACCCAGCGAGGCAACAGAATATTTAACTATAAGCGGTAAGTCATTTTCTAGATACATCTCAATAGAATTGCATAAATTTGTGCATTTTATAAAATAACCAAGATTTTTCAATGAAAATTCTCCTTGAATAATCTGACTTTTAGGCGGATGCTTACTAAATTCTGTAACTGAGTCGGTTTCGCAGCGATTAATCTCACATGTTGCAAAAGGACCCTTGCATCTAAAGATAAGCTCGTTGCCGACAGATTTAATCTCTAGTCTATCGCTCAGATTGGAGAGATCCCTGATTATTTTCTGGAAATCTGATGACGGGAGATTAATGATTGATGAGAACTCAACATCTGGTACATCTAACTCTTCTTCTTCAGGCTCAATGAGTTTGAGTTTCTGATTTTTACATTGTTTGATGTCACCATTTTCAAATTTCAATCCAAGATGATCAACAATTCCATCACTATATTCACTTCTTTCGATATATATTGTCAATGTATCGTCATTATCAATCGTATTAATCAACTTGAATAGGTGAAACATGTTCACGCCGATCACAATTTTCGGAAATTCACAGTAATAATGTTCAAATTTATCCGCATCTAGAAATAAATGAGCAAGAATAGTATGCGATTTATCCATATTCACAATTCTAATACCATCTTTTTTAAATGTGATATTTGTCTCCAACAAAATATCTTTTAATGCTGTCATTAGAGTTCTAAAAGGCGCTATTTGTACAGTTTTAATTTCAAGAACATGAGAACTACCAGAATTACTACTCATAATATAATAATTCTAACGAGTCAATCTTTAAATACTTATGCGCGTTCAAAAACTTGATAAATCATGATTAAGCATTTAAATATCACGAATATATATATATATTTAACGAATAATGTTGAGACTAATAACGCGTGGATTCCAGAAAAAAAAGAAAATGTGTAAAAGTGCCCCAAAGTTACTGGATAAATATACAATTATAAAAGAATTGGGTACAGGAGGGACATCCGTTGTTTATAAAGTAATGGATAATAATACATATAATTATTATACCTGTAAATGTTTAACAGAAAAATTAGATGTTAAGGGTAGGCGCGAAGTAATTGTATTGAAAAAGATTCCAAAATCACCTTATTTTCCCCAATTAATAGAAACAATAAGTGGGGATAATGCGCAATATAATATTATAACAGAATACATCCCTGGTTCAGATTTATTTGATTGGTTCATATCAGCTGTTAAGGGTAAAAAATTATTAGATGAAAATATAGTAAAAAAAATATTCAAAAATATGGTTATTATAACTTGTAAATTACACAGCCTTGGTTTCGTTCATCTAGATATAAAATTAGAAAACTTTATTTTGCGCCCAAGTTCAGATTACCATTTGACCTTAATTGATTTCGCTTCCGTCCACGCAGCTCGTACACATGGTTCTGTGTCTTGTGTAGTAGGAACGCGTGGTTATTCACCGTATGAAATATTTAGGGGTGACTATTCACCATCGTCGGATGTATGGAATCTGGGCGTATGTTTATGGATATTATTAACAGCAACAAGTGCATTTAATCACAGAGGATTGGAATATGGGCAAATTGCAGTAACAAAATCCTCCTTTAAATTTCCAACAAAAAAACATAACCAATGTAAACATTTAATGTCAGAAGATGCCTTTGATCTGCTGGAAAAAATGTTAATAATAGATCCAAAAAAACGCATTCCGGTGGATGAAATATTAAATCACCGGTGGTTCAACAATTGATTATATAAATACTTAAATCCTATATTGGGTATGTATATAATGTCTAATCCCGAGTTTTGTTACGAAACTTGTACAAACTTTTTGAGGGATGTTTATGATAAATATCCCGAACACTTACATCCGAAGATCGTAGAGTTTGTTAAGAAAGAGCTGCCATATAAGTTAGATGGGTGTATTTCAAGAATAGAAAGAATAAAAGATTTGGAAGCGGGCGCCGATGCATTTATAAATGAATTTTTAATAAATTCTGAAAGGAAATTTATGTATATTGGAAAGTCAGATATTTTTATAGAATACGATGGTAAACAATTTAAATTAGTAAATGAGAGTGAAATACTACACGAGATATTAACTGGTTTGACTGAAGAGAAATCGCTACATGATTGGAAACATAAAATCAAAAATATGATAGTTAAAAAGATAAAAGATACAAATATGTTCCATACTATTCCCGAATCATACACAATACAGCAGGTATTGTCTCATATGACGCCATTATTATTTAAGACAAAAGAGGAGGCTAAATATTTTTTATCGGTTATTGGTGACAATATCCAAAAAAAGTCTCAGAGCAAAATTCATTTACTGGATATCAAATCTAAAGACTTTATTACAGCTCTATCTGACAACTTATTTAGTTACTTTAAAAATAAATATCATATTGATACAACATTTAAATATGCATGGTACGATCATCCCTATAGTAATTGTAGGATCATATCCTTTAATCCCGCGGTTTCAAATAAAAATTGTTGGAATACCTTTATAAAATATCATATTTTAGACATTTTGGCAGTGGCAGTACATTATTCCAATAGATTTGAGAGTTCAGACAATTATATTCAAACACTGACGCCAACAGAACAAATAAATAAAATTTTATTTTTAAAGCAAAACACAGAACAAGATATTATTGAACAATTTAAAATACAGAATTTGGAAATTGTAAATAATGCAGATGCTATAATAACACAGAAGGAAATACATTATTTATGGAAGCGCTTTTTAGTCGATTGTGAAATACCATCCGTCATTTTTCTCTCCAAACTAAATACAGTTCTATCAAATACTCTTTCCTACGACGCGGGGCGCGAGGTGTATACTGGAGTTACAAGTAAACATCTCAACAGTAGTGTTTATTTAAGAAAGTTTTGGACCGAAAACATGATTTCATCTGAAGGCGATGAAATAGAGGTTGATGATCTATATGATATTTATAAGTCATGGCTAATCTGGAATTCAAAAAATGATTTAATAAACGAGTCAGGTTTCATAGCAATTCTTGAACATTTTTATGATGTAGGGCTTGATAATGGAAAATATTTGCAAAATTTCAAATGTAAATTATGGGATAAGAGAAAGGAGATAACTACTATTTTAGATGACCTTAAAATAACCTATAAATTCTCTCCAGAATGTTATGAAAAGAGTATGGATACAATCTATACAGACTACTGTAGTCGTTGTAAAAGTAAGTTTGGGTTCCGTGTCATTAATAAGCACGAATTTGAAAGGTATATTAGGAAATTGATACCAACGGAATATATCAAACGAAAAAGAATCCTAAATGATTACTGGATAACTTAATGTATTTATTTATGATTAAATACATTAAAATTAGCTCTCATTGGCACAGGTCCCATTACCAACGCCATATCGGATTCCAAATGGTACCCATACATGATCACAAATCTGTCCTTTTTTGCATTGGGAATTTACAAAACACTTCTTGTAAAAAAAACCCCCGCGGCGTTTTCTCGTACCTGATTTCCCAGCACGTCTCCGTCGTTTACCACCGATCTTACGACGACTCTTCCCCCCACATTTACGACGAGTTCTCCTTCTTCCTGTTCGGCGTCTTTTTGTTGGCATTAATATATATTTATATAATTAATCTAACGTCTGCGGCGGCGCGAGCGCTTTTTGTAGCTAGGCTTGCGGGCAAATCTGCCTGTTCCGAAAGCACGGTCCTCCCATCTCACACCACGAATAGCGTGCACTTTGCGCGAGTGCTTACGTTTACGCGTTCCGCGTCCCTTGCGCTTGCGGTGCCCTTTGCCGTCTTTCTTGACATATCCGAATTGTCCTTTGCGGGTATGGTAACCCTTGTCAGTAAGTCTCTTAAGCATTTGTGCTCCCTTGGAACTCTTGGCGCGAGACACGATTTTCCCATGTTTGTTTTTCTTAAGATCCTTTTTCTTAAGACCTCCGGAAGTTTTGTACGCAGTCCCGTGGTGGACCTGTGCGCGCGATCCGATAAGAATTTCGAACACCATACCATTAATATGGTATTTACCGTCTGATCCCTTCATGTGCTTCTTCATTATATAACTTAGTGAGAAAAAAAGTTGTAGAAAGTTTTAGCTAAATAATCATTATAATATATAAATGGCATATGTTGTAGTTCAAGATAAACTAACGATTGTTAAAGATGAAATATGGCATTTGGAGAGATTATTAAACGAAGCGTACGCAAGGCGGCGGAATATATTAAAAAGAGAAGGAATACAAGGGTGGTATGATTGGATTTTAGAATGGTTTGGCTATTAAACTAGCGCCTTTTTGTTCTCCTTTTACGCCTACGGTGTCCTCTCCCCTTTCTAGCTGTACGTCTTTTTTCCCTCCTATTTAATGTACGTAATTTAACTATTGGCGGCATGGTTCCATATTTTACCATTGTATCGGGATCTACAACAGCATGCAACCCTGTTCTAGGTTCTCCTAATCTTCCACGCTCAATGACTGGAGGTGCCGAAGGATTAAACGAAAGAAAATACGCAGATGCCATCGTGTTATACAATATCGCTTTCCCATAATCACCCTTTTTAAGCGCCGTATTTCCCAACGTAAGCAATTTCATTGCATTATTATACGTAGGTCCTTTTGTACGTGATTGTTCAATTATCATATTTTGAAATAATTTCTTGCTTAGCTCAATATCTTTCTTCGTATCTTTTAGATGTTGTTTATTTGGCTTCAGCTTCGTTTTCATCTTGACAATATGTTTTCTTGATCTGCGAGTGTTATTATTTTTTTTAATTCTCGTTCTACTCTTATATCCCTGGTGATCGAAGGTGTTTCGCGTCATTTAAATAATAATGAGAAATTAAAAATTGAAAACGTTTAAAGATAGATAAATAAAGTACATTCACACAATGGCTAGTTCAAAAGAAGACCTCACCAAGCAATATCAGTTGAAAAAACAGCGACAACACATCTTGGATACCCCGGATACTTATATCGGCGGCATTGAAGCAGATGATGTGAATGACTGGACAATGACTGGTGACAAAATGGAAAAAAAGACATTTAGTTTTATCCCCGGATTATATAAATGCTTTGATGAAGGCGTTGTTAATTGTAGGGATCATCAAATTCGCATGAACGGTAAAATACAAAAAGGGGCGAAAGACGCACAACCCGTAACTCTCATTGATATCAATATAAATAAGGAAACAGGAGAAATCACGATGTTAAATGACGGCGATGGCATTGATATCGCCAAACATCCAGTACATAAAATGTATATCCCTGAAATGATCTTTGGTCATTTAATGACTTCCACGAATTATAATAAAAAAGAAAAGAGGATCGTTGGTGGTAAAAACGGCTTTGGATTTAAACTCGTTCTTATATTTTCAAAAGAAGGTAGGATTGAAACGGTGGACCACCGTCGCAAACTAAAATATGTACAGACTTTCAGTGATAATCTATCTGTTATCGGGAAACCTAAAATTACAAAAAGTAAATCTAAACCTTATACCAAAGTCACATTCAAGCTGGATTTTGAACGGTTTGGTGTGGAGGGTATCACGGATGATATATTCAACATTTTGAAAAAGAGATCGTATGATATTGCCGCAGTTACTGAAAAATCAGTAAAAGTAAGGTTTAATAATCAGATGATTCCTATCCGGACATTTGAAGATTACATGAGTCTTTATATTGGAAACAAGGCGTCTACACGCCGCGTATATGAAAAGGATGGTAGATGGGAATTTGGCGTAGCCTGCTCACCTACGGGCGAATTTGCCCAAGTCTCATTTGTGAACGGGGTTTATACCCAGAAGGGCGGAAAACATGTTGATTATTTGATGAATCATATAATTAGGAAAGTATCCGCATATATTTTCCAGAAAAAGAAAATTAAAGTGACACCTGTGTCCATTAAAGAACAATTGATCCTATTCCTAAATGTGGTCATTGAAAATCCATCTTTTGATAGTCAGACAAAAAATTATTTGAACACACCATCGTCGCGTTTTGGCTCCAAGTGTGACGTAAGTGACAAATTTATTGAAGGAATTGCGAAGAGATTGGGAGTGATGGATGCGGCAATTAGTCTTACGCAAGTTAAGGCGAATAATGCGTCGGCTCGCAAAACAGACGGCGCAAAAACAAGTTCAGTTAGAGGAATTCCAAAATTGTCTGATGCGAATTATGCAGGAACAAGACGTTCAAAAGAATGTGTTTTGATTTTGACCGAGGGAGATTCGGCAAAAGCTGGCGTTATGTCAGGCTTATCTAAGGAAGATCGAAACCGGTATGGCGTTTTCCCATTGCGGGGTAAACTTATGAATGCGAGTGATATGTCACATGCCAAACTTAATAGCAACGCGGAGATCGCCGCGATTAAGAAAATTTTGGGACTTAAATCTGGTTATAAATATACGACAAAAGAAGAGGTAGAAAAACAGTTGCGATATGGTTCAGTAATGTTTATGACTGACCAAGATCTGGATGGTGCTCACATCAAGGGATTGGGTATTAATTTGTTTAACGCTCAATGGCCGGAACTACTAAAGTTGGATGCATTTCTTGGATTTATGAACACACCTATTATCAAGGCTAAGAAAGGAACGACGACGAAGAGCTTTTATACGGATCAAGAATATAAATTGTGGAAGCAGGCAAATAACAACGGTAAGGGATGGACGATTAAATATTTTAAGGGACTTGGTACATCAACTGCAAAAGAATTCAAGGAATATTTTGCGAATAAGCGAATTGTGACATTTAAACATAGTGGTCATGGATGCACGGATGCAGTAGATAAAGCATTTAATAAGAAACGAGCCGATGATAGAAAAGACTGGTTAAGAGAATATGACCAAGATATTATTCTGGATATTCATGAAAAGGAGATTTCATACAAAGATTATGTAGATTGTGAATTGGTTCACTTTTCAAAGTATGATTGTGATAGATCTATTCCCAACTTGGTGGATGGTAATAAAATTAGTCAGAGAAAGGTTCTATATGCCTGTTTCAAGCGCAACCTGGTGAAAGAAATTAAGGTCGCTCAATTGGCAGGTTATACCTCTGAACATGCAGCTTATCACCACGGTGAACAAAGTTTAGTAGGGACCATCATTGGAGCTGCACAGGAGTTCGTAGGTAGCAATAATATTAATACATTGATGCCAAAAGGTCAGTTTGGTACTAGAATTAAAGGTGGTAAGGATTCGGCGAGTGAAAGGTATATCTTTACTCATCTTAATCCGCTCACCAAACATATCTATAACCCAGATGATAATGCGGTTTTGAACTATCAAGATGATGATGGATTTCCCGTGGAGCCCGATTATTATGTGCCGACAGTGCCAATGATTGCTATTAATGGTGCAAAGGGTATCGGGACTGGTTTCAGTTGTGATATTCCATCGCACAATACGCTGGATATTATTGATTATATTCAAGCTAAGCTCCAAGGGACTGCTCTTCCTGAAATTGCTGTATATTATGAAGGATTTACGGCCATCATTGAAAAGGTCAAAAAGGACAGATATCTAATAAAGGGTACATATGAAATTATTGGAACCGATCAACTTAGAATTACGGAACTGCCAGTTGGTACTTGGACGGAAGATTATAAAGAGTTTCTTGAAACGTTGATTGAAAATAAAGATAGTAAGAAATCTAAAAAGTCATTTATTGTTAAAAGTTATGTTGACATGTCCACAGATACAGATGTTGACTTTAAAATTAAGTTGGTACCTGGCACCATGAACAAACTACTACCTAAACAAACAGAATATGGTTGTAATGAGATGGAAAAGAAGTTTAGATTATACACTACCAAAACCACTACTAATATGTATCTATTTGATGCAAAACAGAAACTGAAGAAATATAAAACAGTTGCTGATATTATTAATGATTATATTCCAGTACGTCTGGAGACATATGCGAAACGTATTGCTTATCTGATTACACAACTTGAGCGAGAGGTAATGATACTAAGCAATAAAGCAAGATTTATTCAGGAGCAATGCGATGATGTTATCGATCTGCGGCGCAAAAAAGCTCAACAGGTCATTGATCTGCTGAAAGAGCGGAGTTATGATATTGTAGACGAAGACGCGGAGTATAAATATCTGCGAACTATGCGCATTGAACAAGTTGAGGAAGAAAATATTGTCAAACTACTAGCTGAATGCGAAAAGAAAAAGATTGAATTGGAGGCACTGAAGAATCAGACGCCAGCTAACTTGTGGATGTGCGAATTAAATGAACTCCGCGGAAAATATCAACAATATAAATTAGATCGCAGAGAACGACAAAAGGGATCTGGCAAAAAAGTAGTAAAAAGGAAGAAGGGAAAAGCCAAGATCAAGAATAAGGTTAATATAAAGAAATAATTAAAAAATTGATATAGTATTATTGCTATTAATATATTACAGATAACCATGAGCCTACGATTTCAGAACGACACTGCTGCCCTTCACCACCTTTGGTATGAATCCCATAAAAATCTGATTACCAGTATCTGTATTGCAACAGACAATGTTGATAAAATTGCAGAGTTTACTGATAAATTTCTGGGTCCAGCTCAGAAACTCAAACAGCGCCGGGACCCCAAGAAACCATCCCGCCCTAAGTCATCCTACTTCTATTACTGCGATGTACATCGCCCTAAGCTCATGCAAGAACTCCGCGATGCTGGCGAAAATATTGTAATCTCTGAAATATCTAAAAAGCTTGGAGCTGCTTGGAAAAAGCTAGGTTCAAAAGAGCGAGCGCCTTACGAGGAAAATGCCAATAAAGATCGGGCGCGATATGCCGATGAAATGGCTGCATACAAGAACTAAAGTTTGTCACTGTATGCGATAACAGAGAGACATCCGATTAAACAAAGACCAAATATTTGAATATAGCGCTTATGTGCTGTAAATTTCAGATGGAATAAACGATACAATAATACTAGATTTATAACTGTTAATACAAATTTAGGTATAAATTTATTTTTAACATTTTTTCGCATTAACACATATATACCTGCAAATATAGCTACCGTTCTTATAAAAGCTAAAATTGTTCTCTCCTCTGCCAACTGTACTCTGGTAAATACATATTTGTGTTCAGATTTCATTATATAGAGATTAGATAATTTCTATATAACATATTAATGACAACAATAGTAATCAAACTTGACGATACATTCGATCTACATACAGTTGATACCAAATTAAGGCATACATTTGACACACATACTAATATTATTTTTGTTTTTGATATTGTTTCTGCTACTATACTGGATTGGCGACTTTTGTTATCCATTTTACCGTTACTTAAACGATATCACAATGAAATAGTATATAAGTTAGATAAAAGTATTATTATAGCTCCTTACCAATGGCAACATTGGTTATTACAAGTGTTCTTTTCAATATATACTCCAATTAAACCTTATGAGATAGTTTATGATACTAAGTCTATTTCCTCCTAGTTCTTCTCCCGCGTTTACGCCTCCGACCGCGCGTCTTTTTCTTTTTGCCTCCACCAACTACGCATTTTCCTTGACTGAACGGACCTATACCCCACCCGGACCTTACACATTTTAATCCCCCAGGACAACCCGAAAGCAAATGTGGAATACCGGGAATACACCTTTTTCCCTTGCTACTCCACCATCGACCCTCTTGTTTCCTGCTAACACGGTATTTTTGACCAGTCCGCTCATATGCCTGCAGATCGGGACCATATTCCACTAATACAGATTTCATCTTTCTTGGTTTTTTCCTTGTAATACCTAACTGTTGTAATTTTCTTTTTAAAGACTTATTATCTTTTTCAAGCTCTTTAGTCATATATGAATGGATAAAATGTCCAGCACGTCCGCGCTTTCTAGTATATTTTCTTTTTCGCGATCCACCACTGATCACGCACATCCCACCTTCTTCGTCCCCTGTACAATCCGGTTGCTCTCCAACGCGTGAAAAAAAATTTACCCACAATTTTTCCGTTGCCCCGCGTGGATCTCTACAACCTAAAGCCGACCATAAACCATACAAGCAATTGAGCTCATTGGTCTTCACCGC
>Ga0114925_10002014_pt1 | contig 10264 bp, 8 predicted proteins | sample SumtaG_2_FD_87287 | JGI IMG/M metagenome (GOLD analysis project Ga0114925, IMG submission 87287) | Deep subsurface microbial communities from Indian Ocean to uncover new lineages of life (NeLLi) - Sumatra_00607 metaG | ecosystem: Environmental > Aquatic > Marine > Oceanic > Sediment | place...
ACAATTAAAAGTAAAGAAACCCCAGGAAGAACCAAAGTATCAATCTTCACCATCACCTCCATCAACCATTGATGAATCAAAAACCGAAGTCCTGCTTTTATCACCCATTACCGGGGTTATTTACGAAGTGAAAACATCTGTTGGAAAAGAGGTTGAAAAGGATCAGGTGGTTATTGTTATGGAAGCAATGAAAATGTATATCGATATACATGCCCAAGAATCCGGAGTTGTAAAAGAAATATTCGTCCATAAGGGAGAGAATGTCTCTACCGGTCAAAAGCTATTGAATATTGAATAGTACCTTTGTAATCTTGAATGTGGCTAGTCCGGGTTAGGTACCTTAATAACAATTTCCTTGCTTTTTTGGCACAAACTTTAGTTTGCAAGAAAATATTTTTATAATCGAGAATGTGGCTAGTCCGGGTTAGGTGATAAGCAGATGAATATGTTTGATATGGTGTTTAATTTTTTAAAATCCAGCGGATTTGCTGCATTATCATGGCAAAACGCAGTAATGATTTGCATCGGCGGTATCCTTATTTATCTTGGAATAGCCAGGGAGTATGAACCTCTCCTTCTTATTCCCATTGGTTTTGGAGCCTTCCTTGTCAACCTTCCTCTGACCGGTCTTAGAGATTCCGGAGGACTTTTGTATTATTTCTATTTTGGAATAAAATCCGGAATCTTTCCTCCCCTTATTTTTTTGGGCATTGGAGCAATGTCAGATTTTAGTCCCTTGCTTGCGAAACCGCACACATTCATTTTAGGCGCAGCAGCACAGTTTGGCATCTTTGGAACTCTTTTAGGTGCTAAAGCACTTGGATTTTCGTTCTCAGAGGCTGCATCGATTGCAATTATAGGGGGCGCAGATGGACCGACTGCAATATATCTTACATCCCGGTTAGCAGAGCATTTGTTAGGACCCATTGCCGTTGCCGCATATTCATATATGGCACTGGTACCCATTATTCAACCTCCAATAATAAAACTGCTCACTACAAAGAACGAGAGACTAATTGTAATGGCCGAAGTAAAGCCTGTTTCTAAGAAGGTAAGGGTTTTATTTCCTATCGTTATTACCATTACTTCAGCCCTGTTAGTGCCTGCTTCTACACCCCTTATCGGTATGCTTATGCTTGGAAATTTATTTAGAGAGGCCGGAGTAGTTGATCGTCTTTCCAGGACTGCTCAGAATGAGCTGATTAACCTCGTTACTATTTTCCTGGGAGTAGCAATTGGCTCAAAGATGTCAGCAGAGGAGTTTCTTAATTTCAATACCATCATGATCATATTTTTAGGACTTATTGCTTTCTCCATAGGTACAGCTTCGGGAGTTATTTTAGGAAAGCTCATGTGTACCGTAACCAGAGGCAGGGTAAATCCTATGATTGGCGCTGCCGGTGTATCAGCAGTGCCTATGTCTGCCAGGGTAGTACAAAAAGTCGGCCAGAAAGAAGATCCCGGCAACTTTTTGCTGATGAATGCAATGGGTCCCAATGTCGCAGGGGTAATAGGATCAGCGATTGCCGCCGGTGTACTGCTCTCACTTGCAGGGTAAATATTTTCGATAAAAAAAGCTATTCTTTTTCTTTTATTCAAAATGGGCAGAAACAATATCAGTGTGTGATGTATTACGGAGAGGAAGTGCGAGCGGAATAATTAAAAAAGTAATAAAGGCGAGAATAAAAAATATCCATCGAAGTCCCAGGGCGTCACCGATAAAACCAAATATTATTGGCCCAAAGGCCTCCGATCCCAGATAGATCGAATAAAAAATACCATATCCGCGGGCCCTCCTCTCAGGCGTCACAAGATCCGCAATAGTTTTATACAGTACTGTTGATGTACCATTAAGAGCAAATCCACAAAGAATAAGGAGTGGAATAAGAATTGTAGGTTGAATGGAAGGGAAAATTAAAATAGAAAGACCTGTTAAAACCTCGGTTATAAGTATAATTTTAAAATTACCAAGGCGATCAGCGAAAAATCCACATCCGAGTTTTCCAAGTGCTCCACCGGTAAAAAGGATGGTGAGAAGAAAACCCGTTTTTGATGCAGGGATCCCCTTTTGTAAAAATAAAAAAGGGATAAATGTGAGTAAAACTGTTCTGGTGGCTCCATCAATAATACCGATTAATGACATCAGTATAAATCTCGCTGGAGAGGTAATTCCCCATCTGTTTCCGGTGGGATACTCTATCACCTCTTTTTGGTAAGGCATATCCTTTTTTTTCCGAAATATCCATCCAGAAGAAAAAGAAAATAATAAGCCCATACTTCCCAGGATAATAAGGCATGTTCTCCAGTCAAAGGATAAAAGAATTGCACTGATAAGAAGGGGAAAGATGATTTTCCCAAGGTCGCCGGAGAAATTGAGAACCCCTATGGTGCTCCCCCTCCATTTTTTATCATAGATCCTGGATACAAAGGCACTACCTACCGGGTGCTGGATATTCCCTCCAAGCCCGCTTAAGATTGAAAAAAGGATAAGTTGAACAAAAGTGACTGTGAAACCCATGGCTATAAGCCCGGTCGATACCCATCCCACACCCATTACGAGGAGAAACATCTCCCAGAACTTTTCGGATAAAAGGGCAAAGGGAAGCTGGAGAAAAGACGCTGAAAAGGAAAAGGCGGCGCGTAAAATACCGACACGAAAGAGTGGAAGATTAAATTCCCGGGCAATAAGGGGAAGGAGAGGGTAGAGAATCACAAAAAAACCATCATTCATTAAGTGAAGGAAAGAGCTTCCAATTAAGTAGTTGTGATTATTAAATGTAGCTTTATAGGAGCTTATCTTCTCTTTCAGAGAGCACAGGATGGCAAAAAACAGATTTGATCTACTCCCCAATTTTACTTTTTACCCTTTTTAAATTAAAAAATTTCAGATAATATCTCATCTGCAATATCAACAGGCCTGTCAATATCCTCAGTACCTTAATGCTGATTTTCTTGCTTTTTGGGCACAAACTTTAGTTTGCAAGAAAATATCTTTAAAATCAAGAATGCGGCTTGTCCGCATTAGGGGTGTGAGCAAGGGAAATATAAAGCAAAGAACGTTCAACCCATTCATTTTTTATACCCATATTTTTCTCCCTTTTTCAATTACCTGGCACTTCGAGTTTTCCCACGGTAACATTTACTTCATCTAAGATTAAACCGGCAAATCTTTCAATGCTCTCTATAACATAGCTTTGAAGTTTGTGCATTGTTCCAGATATCTGAACATCATAGGGAATATCGAGAACAATTTCAAGACTGTAGCTGTATCTTCTCTTTTCCACGATTATTTTTTCAACCTTTAGCCTGGAATCAAACTCCTTCACGCAGTGTGAGACCATCTGGCTTAATACGGTTTCAGAAATAGCAATCTGACCCTTTTCACTGTATTGAGGTTTTACAACAGATTTTTCAAACATCTTTTGTCTTTTATGAAAGGGGAAATTTTTTTTAAAGAAAACTTTCACTGACTTAAAAAAAATAAAGGGGTAATTAAACTTTACCTCAACAGCAGGAGCAGGGATGATGTGGTGTTTCTCATTAATTCGAGATTTCCTGGCTGCCTTAATCTCATCTTCAGTTGCCACATCCTCAATACTTATGATTTTATGAGTATGAGTAAGATTTAACCTTTGAGACACCTTTTTTACCATCTTCTCAGATGTTCCAATTAATAAAATCCTTTTAAAGTTTTCTCTCTCCAGTACTTTTGTAACCTCTTCAGCATGCTCATGATCCATAAAAAGTGAAGTTTTAACAGCTGCCAGCCTCGTTTTTTCTTTTTTTGCAGATCTTCCTGCAAGTATCTTTTGATCCTTAATTAAAAGGCCGTCATCTATTAGCATATCAATTCCATATTTTTGTGCAACAAGCTGAGCCCTGAAGCTCTTTCCTGTTCCGGTCTTTCCAACAAGAGCATAAACCTGAACTCCTTTTAGAACCCAGAGTATATGATGAATGACTCTCTTTAAGCTCATCCCACCTATATTAAAGGATAGTTTTTGACTGTGTCCTTTAGGCTGTTTTTGTAGAGGAGCAAAAAGGCTTTTTTGATTGTTTTTACTTGAAATAGGTGAAATAGAGTTATTTATTTTCACTTTAACTTTAACATAATATTATTTTAGAGGATTTGTACAGGAATAAAATGTAAAATACTTTCTAAATCCAGTAATGACTGTAATGCAGTAATTATTGGCACATCTGTTTTTATATGTGGCCACGATCGTTTGACAGAATGATGTTGAATCCAAATTGGTTGAATGCCGGTATTTTTTGCTCCGCAAATATCAATATTCCAATCATCACCAACAAAAACCGCTTCAGAAGCTTTGATTTCCAATCTTTCCAAACATAGCTTAAACGGTTTGGGATCCGGCTTTGGAGGAATAGCCCCTTCTCCTGCAACAACAATCACATCGAAAAAAGATTTTATTTCAGGGTGTTCTTGAACAGGGTATGTTTTATTATTGCCCTGCTTTGGCGAGTTTGTTATTATTGCAAGCTTATAGCCTTTTGATAGTTTGCATAAAACCTTAACAGTTTCTGGAAAAAGAACTCTTTCCTGTTTAACCTTTTGCCAGTACTCATCCTCCCATTTTTTTAATAATTTTCTTTCCGGTTTTTTACCATAATCCATATAAATTTTCTGCCAGAATGCGGTTCTTGAAAAAATACATTTATTGTGATAATCCTTTCTCACTTCCCTATAAAATGATAAAAATTTCTCCCAGTTTGTTAAATGAAGATGATAGTATATCTCTTTTTGTGCTTCTTTTTCGGCTTTACGAAATCCATCAGACGCATCCACCAATGTTTGGCCAAAATCAAAGAGTATCGCTTTTATCATCTAATCTTTTCCCCACTTTTTTAAATAATCTCCGAAAAGTTCTTCATCGGTAGGCACATATTCTGGAATAGGCACGGAGGTCCACGTATAATTAAGCATGTGTCTCCAATTTATATTGTCACTGGTTATATTTCCCGGCCAGGTACCGCACCCGATCGTAGTAGTAAACGGCTGGCCATTATACCAGCTGCCGCTGTTAACCAGACAGTGAGGCATATTCACCTCTACCCTGCCAACATTAGCCTTAATTGACAGCTGCTCAACACGATCCTGATGGTTTGTATGAATTGATGCAGAATGCCCCTCTCCGGAAAACTTATGCATCTTTTTCATACGTTCAACCATTTCGCCAAAATCAGTCCATTTCCAGACAGTTAAAACAACAGACAGCTTTTCACCGGAGAACCTATCTTCAGGTCCAATTTTTTCTCCAATTACCATAAGAAACTTCGTATCTTCCGGGACATCAATCCAGGCAGCTTTTGCAATATCCAAAGCAGGTTTTGCTATGATATCTCTGTTCAATCTTTTTCCATCAGGCCAGAGAGCCTTTCTCAGTTTTTCCCTCTCTTCTGTATTACACATATAGCCGCCTTCTGATTCTAAAGCGCCGATCATTTTATCATATATGCCTTCATAAATAGCAACAGCGTTTTCTGAAGAGCAAGAAGTAGCGTTATCAAATGTCTTTGACCGCATTATCTTATTCGCTGTTTCCTTGATATCAGCTGTCTCATCTATAATAGACACAACATTACCTGCGCCGACCGTGTGCGCCGGTTTGCTGGCTGCGTATACAACCTTTATCAATGCAGCACCTCCTGTTGCAATGACAAAATCACAGTTTCTCATGAGCTCAGAGGTATTTTCATGGGTCGGTTCTCTAATACACTGCCATAAATCCTCAGGTGCTCCAATCTTTTTAAGAGCCTTTCTTCCATATTCAACGGTTCGATAGGTGCTTCTATTTGTTCTTGGATGGGGTGAAACAATCATTGCATTCCTGGTTTTTAATATGTTAAGACCCACAAAAGAGGGTGTGGCGGTAGGGTTTGTACATGGAGTTACATTTGCTATAACCCCTATAGGCTTTGCATATATCCTCAATCCTTTTTTTTTGTCTTCCTTAACAAGGCCGCATGTTTTAACACCCTTAAGATCCCACATTGCGCCTCTTGTCTTACTTTTCTGCTTTGCCACTTTATGTTCAAAAACACCCATTCCACTCTCTTCAACAGCGGTTTTTGCTACATCCCTTGCCATATCATCCTTCTGCAGCATCCATCCCACTGCAGCAACCATCTCATCGACCTCTTCTTGAGGCCAAAACTCAACTGTTTCAAAAGCTTTTCTAGCCCTTTTGTACATTTCTTGAATATTTTCCGCCATAAACTGCATCTCCTTTTGATAAAATATATGAATATTATTTTTCTTTCTTATCCGATTTTTTACTGCTTCCGATCTTACGGGCATCTTCAATTTCTTCTTCGATTGTATGTCCGCTGCCGTACAATTTTTTCATTTCATCCCGTTTTTGCTTCCATTCTTCGAGAGTTTCCGACTTATAAGGCTTTGCAGCTTTTAAACGTTGTTCCAATGAAGGTACTGTCCTTTCAGGTGGACCATCATAATCTTCCCTGGGAGTCAATGTTTCTCCCAATTTTACGTATCCCTCTCTTTCAATTTCTTCAATCCAGTGCGCACCTGCTGCATACGCCCGGGTTATCGCCATAATAGACCAGGTCGCACCTGGTGTAAAACCCAGGTCCATCATTGCTGAACCTATTGCCCCAAGCAAATCGAGTTCAACAGGCTCCTCACTCATCTTTTGAGCAGCAGCCACAACCTTTTTCATAAATGGGATATATTTTCTTGAAACACCAAGTTTTTCGGCACGCGTAAAGATACATTTTGCTGCAGTGTCTTTAAGCATAAGATTCGATACACCAAGATGGGGTTCACCCATATTTTCTTCTGCCAGAAGTTCTGCAGCTTCTTCAATACTTTTAGATTTGTTTTCAACCAATGAATAATATTTGTCCATCATATTTCCAAAAGCGCTGTACGCTCCGTATGCATGCCCAAAAGCCAGTATGGATGCGCCGGCACCCTGTGTTAAAAAAACATTGGATTTTGCAGCAATTCTTGCCATTGCAGCCGTTGAAGACAGCCCGTCTTCTAACCCGAGTATAAGAATATAGTTTAACATTTTTACTTCTTCGATAAGTGGTATTCTTGCCTGAAAATCAATAAAGAGCATATCTGCAAATCCGTAGCCAGCTTCTACCAGTTCGGTAGTATCGTATCCCCTTGCAACGATTCTGTGTACATTTTTATATGCCACCTCCGAGACCCAGCGAAACTGCTCCCTGCTTGTGTCGGGAGGTATTGTCCCATATTCTCTCGTTTCATAGTTGTATATCAATCTTTTGTCATACAAATTTCCAGGAAGTTTTTTCTTTTTAGCTCTGTTTTTTATATCACCCATTTTTTATACTCCCCCTCTTCTAATTGTCTTTTTGCATATTCCTGCCTTTGTTCCTGGGGTGGTACTTCTCTCTCTTCCGGGCCAATATATTTAATCATTGACAGGTCAAGCATCTGAACCATAGGCTCGCTTTTCGAAGCTGCCCAGGCTCGACCTTTCTTCATTGTATAGAGAGCATGAGCAGCACAGCTGTACCCTCGTGTTAAGGTTCCTACACACCACGCAGCATTGGGAGAAAATCCAAGATCGGCAAGTGCGGTGTTTCCCGCGCCAATCATGTTAACAGCAACATATTTCCTTCCCTCTGCTTTTCTTCTTGCGTAAAAATATTTTTCTACTGCCCTTTGAAACTTAAGATATGCGCCGCCCACCTTTAACTCCTCCTGCTTTATATGCGTGGGTTCTGCTCTTGGGTCCCCATCAGTATGTTGGGGTTGGCCCATACCCATGACCGGTCTTCCAGCATCGAGATATTCGTCAACACATATCTTTGCCATCTCATCGATGGATTTTCCTTCCTTCAGTGCCCTTTCAATGTATTTGTTCATCATATACCCGTGTGCTGCACCCGGGCCGTGAGCACCACCAAAAGTCATTACACTGGCAGCAATTGCAGCAGGAAGATAGGGCCTGCCCGAAATTACAGCCACGGCTGATGCGGCAGAAGGCGACATTGAATGCTCTAAAAATTCTCCCATTTCATACTCTAACATCTTTTCTTCTGCTTCAGTTGGAATTCTGCCCTGAAACAAAACAAAAAGTGCAGCGCAAAAACTGTACCCCTTTTCTGCAAGTTCGCTAATGTTATACCCCCTTAAAACAGTTTTTTCCCTGGTTTTGTAGGAAATAGCCGTCTTTCTTCTAAAAAGAGGCTCTCTGCTCATTGTTTTCCCCCTTGTATTATTTATTTATACAGATTTTTGATCTGATATTTTTTGTTTAATATTTGATGGAATTTTAATAATTTAACTAACATGGGTCAAAATAATAATATTCATAGTTTTAATAATTAATGGTTATATTTCTATAATAAAATGTGTAAATAATTTTCGAATTATATTCATTGGATAATTTTGAGGTTAAATCTAAAGGTTACGACCCTATGCCATTGAGCTGTAATTCGCGCCGTGCATTAAATTTCATATTGATAAATCTCACTAAGCTTCTCCTTGTTTACTTCACTCGCGTTCCCCTCGAATATTTTTTGACCGTCGCGCATTGCCACAATCCTGTCCGCATATTCTAAAGCCAAATTTACATCATGAATGCTCACCAGTACAGGGACACCAAGCTTTTTAGCAGTTCTGTGAAACTCATCCATCACATCATGACCTATTGCAGGATCCAGACTGGATGTTGGCTCATCCACTAAAAGAATCTTTGGATCCTGGATGAGAGCCCGGGCAATGCCTACCCGCTGGCGCTGACCCCCGCTTAATTTGTCTGCGCGTTTGTGAAGATATGGTTTTATGCCAACAATCTCACTTAGCTCTACAGCCCTTTCTATATCCGATTTATGAAACTTACGGAAAATACTCCTTACCATCCCGGTGTAACCCAATCTTCCTGTGAGGATATTTTGCAGTACTGTTAATCTTTCTACTAAGTTAAATTCCTGGAAGATCATTCCCATATTCCTGCGGGCATACCTTAACTCTCTTGGATCTAAACTGGTAATCTCAACCCCCTCTAAAAACACCTTGCCTGATTCCGGTTCAACCAGTCTATTTATACATCGCAGTAACGTTGACTTCCCTGCCCCACTTAAACCAATAATCGCCACAAACTCTTTTTCATGAACTTTAACACTAACCCTATTAAGTGCCTTTTCGCCGCTTGGATATGTTTTTTCAAGGTCTTCTACTTCAAGTATTACATTTTTATTCATATTTTTTCTTCCATATCTGATTGGGTTTTTACTTCTAAGAATATAAATCAAACGCTAAAGAAATTCTCACTGCTTTAATATATGAACTTTTTGAGGAATAGTAATCATAATTTTATTACCTATATCATGTATACCAAGACTGCTGGGATCGTATTGATCTACGACTATCTTTTTGCCTTTAATGTCAACCGTATATTTTATCATAGAACCGGCATACATACAACTTTTGATAGTGCCTTTAAATTTATTGACTCCTGCGGCTTCTCCTGATGAGCCAATACGTATAGTTTCAGGCCTGATAACAAGAAATACTTTCTGATCCAACTTAATATCATTCTCGCTGATAGAAACTCCCAGATTACCCAGCTCAGTCGATACAACAGCAAGTTCTTTATCCTTACACAGACTCTTAACCACACCTGATAAGATATTAACATAGCCAACAAAACTGGCAGTAAATTCACTGCCCGGCCTTTCATAAATTTCAATAGGAGGCCCAACTTGCTCTACTATCCCATCGTGCATTACAAGAAGCCTGTCTGAGATACTCATCGCCTCAAACTGATCGTGAGTAACAAAAATGGTGGTTATTCCCACCCGTCTCTGAATCTCAAGAAGTGAGGCTCTCATTTGAACCCTGAGGTTAGCATCCAGATTAGAAAGCGGTTCATCTAACAGAAGAACTTTTGGTTCCAGAGCTAATGCCCTGGCCAGAGCTACCCGCTGCTGCTGACCACCACTCAGCTTCTCAATGTAGCGATCTGCCAGTCCATCTAAGTGAACTATGTGAAGCAGCTCTTCCACACGCTCTTTGACCCTGTCTTTCTTCCATTTATGAACCTTTGGTCCATACCCTACATTACCTTCAACGGTCAGGTGAGGAAACAGGGCATAATTTTGGAAGCACATCTGAGTGCCTCTCTTATCAGGGGTCAGATCGTTGATTACCTGTCCATCCAGAATAACATCCCCTGAATCAGGTTTTGTCAACCCACCGATGCATCGTAATAAAGTGGTTTTACCGCAGCCGCTTGGCCCCACA
>Ga0114925_10002016_pt1 | contig 10260 bp, 6 predicted proteins | sample SumtaG_2_FD_87287 | JGI IMG/M metagenome (GOLD analysis project Ga0114925, IMG submission 87287) | Deep subsurface microbial communities from Indian Ocean to uncover new lineages of life (NeLLi) - Sumatra_00607 metaG | ecosystem: Environmental > Aquatic > Marine > Oceanic > Sediment | place...
CGATTCAGTTGCTGCGCTTGTTCCCAGGGCAGAAATAGAAGGAGAAATGGGAGATTCGCACATGGGGCTCCAGGCAAGACTTATGTCCCAGGCATTAAGAAAGTTAACCGGTATAATAGGCAAAACCATGACCTCGGTTATATTCATTAACCAGATCCGTATGAAAATTGGTATTGTATTCGGAAACCCCGAAACAACTACAGGAGGTAATGCTCTAAAATTCTATTCATCGGTAAGGCTCGATATTAGACGCATAGGCTCTATCAAGGAAGGCCAAGAAATTGTAGGAAATAGAACAAAGGTGCGCGTTGTTAAAAACAAGATGGCGCCTCCCTTCAAGGATGCTGAGTTTGATATTATGTATGGCGAAGGAATATCGAAAGCAGGCGACCTTCTCGATATGGGTGTTGATAAAGAAATTATTGAAAAAAGCGGTTCGTGGTATTCATATGATGGAGAGCGAATTGGCCAGGGACGAGAAAACGTAAAAAAATTTTTAAAGGAAAATCCAGATATTTACAATTCCTTATATATCAAGGTCAGAAATGAACTGGGACTATCCAAAGAGGAAAAAGAAAACGGCCGGATTGAGGATTGAAAGCCGAGGGTTATCAATGACGGGTAATGAAATACGCAGACAATTTCTTGAATATTTTAAAAAGCATAACCATCAAATTGTAAGGAGTTCATCCCTTGTTCCATCCGATGATCCTACTTTATTATTTGTTAATGCTGGAATGGTGCAGTTCAAACGCATATTTCTCGGCGAAGAAAAAAGAAGCTATGTCAGAGCGGCAACATCTCAGAAATGCGTCAGGGCAGGCGGAAAGCATAACGACCTTGAGAATGTCGGCTATACTGCCAGGCATCATACCTTTTTCGAAATGCTGGGAAACTTTTCCTTTGGCGATTACTTTAAGGAAAAAGCATTAGAGTTTGGTTGGGACCTGCTGGTAAATGGCTATGGATTGCCTCAAGACAAACTCTGGGTTTCAATATATCTTGATGACGATGAGGCTCACGAGCTATGGAACAAACATATCGGTGTACCGGCAGATCGGATTGCCCGGTTTGGAGAAGAGGACAATTTCTGGTCCATGGGTGATACAGGTCCCTGCGGGCCATGCAGTGAAATACTCATCGACAGGGGGGAAGAGTTTGGATGCGGCAAGCCAAACTGTAAGGTCGGATGCGAATGTGACAGGTTTCTTGAACTGTGGAATCTGGTTTTCATGCAATTCAACCGCGATGCTTCAGGCAAGATGACGCCTCTTCCAAAGCCTAGTATTGATACGGGGTTGGGCCTTGAACGGATGGTTGCGATAATTCAAAATGTCCCGACTAATTATGACACCGATCTTATTATGCCGATAATTCAAAAGGTCGAAAACCTTTCTGAAAAACGGTTTGGCGACTATCCGGAAACAGATATTGCAATGAAAGTAATTGCGGATCATAGCAGAGCCGCTGCATTTCTCATCGGTGACGGTATACTCCCTTCTAATGAAGGAAGAGGATATGTGTTGCGCCGTATTATACGCAGGGCTATTCGCTATGGCCGAAATATAGGTCTTGCCCGATCGTTTCTTCATAAAACAGCGGATGTTGTATATGGTATTATGGAATCAGCCTATCCCGAACTTAAAGAAGCGGAAGCTTTTATCTCAAATGTAATAAAGAATGAAGAAATTCGATTTTCAGAAACTCTTGATCACGGTCTCAGACTCCTAAACGACTCACTTTCGGATATGAAGGCAAAGGGTCAAAACAAAGTACCGGGACGTATTATATTCAAACTCTATGACACATACGGATTCCCGGTTGATATTGTTAGAGATGTGGTTAGAGATCAAAACATGTTACTCGATTTAGAAGGATTTGATGAGGCAATGGAAGAACAGCGGGAAAAGTCAAGATCGATAGCAACTTTTTCAGAGGTCAGTGATGCCTATAAAAACCTTTCCTCAAAAGGTATAAGGCCTGCGTTCAAAGGCTATGATGCTGTTCATTGTTCCTCGCCAGTCCTTGCTCTGGTGAAAGACGGAAATGAAGTCCAAGAAGCAAAAGAGGGCCAAATAATTGAAGTTGTAACTGAGGCAACCTCTTTCTATGGAGAATCCGGAGGCCAAGTTGGTGATAAAGGAAGAATAACCGGGCAAAGCGGAAATGAAGATCTGGATATTATGGTTACTGATACAATTAAAGATCCAACAGGGCTTATCATTCACAAGGGTCAAATCGTTTCAGGACAAATTAAAAAAGGGGAAACCATAACCCTTACTATTGATAGTGAACTACGAGATGCCACAGCCCTTAATCACACTGCCACCCATATACTCCACTCTGTTTTGCGAAGGGTTCTCGGCGACCATGTTAAGCAGTCCGGCTCACTTGTATCACCGGATAGACTCCGGTTCGATTTCACTCATTTCTCTCAGGTTGACCCTGATATTCTGGATGAAATTGAAATCCTTGTAAACAAACGGATACGGGAAAATATACAAGTCCGGTTTGAAGAGATGGATGCGGAAGAAGCATTCAAAACAGGGGCGACCGCCCTGTTTGAAGAGAAATATGGTGACCGGGTTAGGGTCATTTCAATAGCTGATTTCAGCAAAGAACTATGTGGAGGAACCCATACAGAACGTACCGGCAATATCGGCCTCTTTAAAATAATAGGAGAATCGAGCGTCGCATCAGGTGTAAGACGGATCGAGGCGTTGACCGGGCAGACGGCACTGGAATATATCCAGAAGACCTCCAAAATCATACAAAATACGGCACGCCTGATCAAAGAAAAGCCGGAAACTGTAACTCAACGGATTGAGGAAATGCTGACGGACCAGAAGTCAATGAAAAAAGAATTGATACAATTAAAAACAAAGATTGCTGAAATGAGTGTTGACGGAACCGAGGATGACATTAGTTCTGTAAAAGGTATAAAGGTTCTAATAAAAAAAGTTTCGGTTGATACACCCGCAGCTCTCAGAGAGCTGGCCGACAGGATGAGGAATAAGATAAAATCGGGGATTGTTGTGCTTGGGAGTGTTGCAGGATCCAAAGTTCTTCTTATCACTGTTGTGACAAAAGATCTTACAGACCGTTATAAGGCCGGTAATATAGTAAAAGAAGTGGCGTCTGTGGTAGGCGGTGGTGGTGGTGGAAGAGCCGATATGGCCCAGGCCGGCGGAACAAAACCCGAAATGCTGGATCGGGCCCTCGACAGGGCTTATGAAGTGGTGAAAAACCTGGCGAGTTGATTTTTTATCCGGCTCTGGCCCTAAGTATTGCTCTGGCAAGCTCTAAGTCTTCTCTGTTTGTAATTTTTATATTGTACCTGCTGCCGCTTATTATTTTTACTTCTTTTCCCATACGTTCCACAAGCTGTGCATCGTCTGTGCATGTATATCCTTTCTGCCTTGCAGTTTCATGGGCTTTTTTTATCAGGCTATATTGAAAAGCCTGTGGGGTCTGAGCAAGCCATATAGCATCTCTTTCAATTGTCTTGTCTGTATAACCTGAATGATTCACATGCTTTAAGGTTTCATATGCAGGTATTCCAATGATACATGCACCAAACTCCTTTGCACCCTTTATACATTCCGATACCTGCTCAGAATAAACAAAGGGACGCACACCATCATGAATAACAACTACGCTCTCTTTGTCGCCTGCCGCCATAAGCCCGTTATAAACAGATTCCTGTCGCTCTTGGCCACCAGAGACTAGGTTTACCCTCTTGTGAAGTTTAAGAGGTAAAAGTATTTTCCTTTTACAAAAATCAAAATCTTCTTCCGGAACGACAAGAATGATTTCCTCTATCTCATCACATCTAATAAAAATTTCCAGTGTGTGTCCCAGAATCGGTCTGCCTGCAAGCAAAAGGTATTGCTTGCGCATTGAGTAACTCATCCTAATGCCTTTGCCGGCGGCTACAATGATTGCTGAAACCATATTGTGGGGTCTCTATCTTAAGTAGTTTAGCTCTTTTGGCAGCGGTACTCTATTACCAGTTGAATCTTCACCGTAATTAATACTGGCAAGAATCTCAATATCCTTTAGAGCTCGAGCGTCACCTTCAAATATAACTTTAGTAATATTTTCTTTTTGGATCTTACCTCCCGCCCATTGTATATCAAGCACACTGCTGGCATCAAAGCGGTCGTTTCCAACGCAAAGCTCCATCTGACCACCGTAGTGTTGCACAATTTTTGCAACCAGAAGGCTGGGTCTGCTGTGAAAACCGAGCTTTACAGGGATACCAACGGTAGTGGATGAACGCTCAATATTTTCATTTAGTATCTCCTGTGCCAATTCTTTGCCGGTTGTAAGGAAGTGACAGGCGTAGTAAAGGCCGTAATTAATTGTGCGGTCAAGGAGGATTTTAGGATTAATTAGATGCAATAGCTGGTCTTGAACCCTTTTGTATATGTTTTTATAACTCGCCTCGTGTAAGTGTCGCTCATAAAAATGGAGTAAACGCCCTGTCATTTGAAATAGATGAAAAACAATGGAAAAAAAACTTCGGAGCTGTTTTAGTTTTCTGTTACCGAATCTGAATCCCCCGTGTATTACATATGTATCAAAAGAAGACTGAAGATTGTGCACAAGCATCTCAAAATGCCTTACATCGACCTCGTTGACCTTGTCAGGCACAATGGCAAGTATTTCCTTCAAATCATATGGTTCATAAAATCCCAACTGGTCAAAATTCTCTGCAATACTTAAAAAATCACTGGCGATTTTAACTATACTTTCCTTCTGTAAGTCCTTGTCCTCATCATCGATATCATAATTGAGCATTTTGCTTGTGGCAATACTGGGAAAATCTCCACGATTAAAACTTTCTTTTTCAAAAACAGATATATTCAAACGTTGTGCCTCATCAAGTATAACAGGGGCTAATTTCACAAGTGACTCTGTTAAAAAATCTAGGGTGGCACTTCCTTCCCTTTCAAATTCCTTGCTGTCTGAAATGTCATAAAAAACAAGACGATTAGAAATATGTTTCTGAGAATATGCACCCAAGCACAAATGTCTGATGGAAGCTGCAAGTTCTCGGTAAAAATACCAGTCCTTACTGTTTTTTGCCCCATGAAAATCGAGGAAATCTTCCAAAACCTGAGATGTAGATATCAGCTTTGAATAAAGCCTTTTTGTAAAGACATTCTTTTGATCACTAATATTTGAGATATAGACACAACATTTCAGATAATCGAGAGAAAAAATCCTCGCCTTTTCCACAAAAGGGATATCGCATTGGGTTTGTTGCACTTAACTATGCTCCGTTGAAATTTCTCATTCCAAAAAAAAAACGGCCAGAGCAGTCTATAAGCCGAATTCTGTGCCCGATTTGGGTTACTCCGCATCGGGTAACGATCATTCATCTATGGATACCGGTTGCCCGGTACCTCTTGCGACCTACCCGGGAGCTTGGACGGGCCATCCTCAAACACTCCTCTATTTGGTCTTGCACCGAGTGGGGTTTACAAAGCTTCCCCGGTCACCCGGAAAACTGGTGCGCTCTTACCGCACCTTTTCACCCTTACCCGGCACTCAATTCACGGATTGAGCCGTTATTGAGTGCCGGGCGGTATATTTTCTGTTGCACTTTCCTTCGTGTTGCCACGACTCCATGTTATGGAGCACCCTGCCCTGCGGTGTTCGGACTTTCCTCCTGATCAAAGAAATTGACCCGGTGATCGTTTAGACTGCCCTGACCGATCTAGGTTTCTTTACAGTAGATGATCCTTTGACAGTGGGGACAAATTTTCAAACTATCAAAACGCTGAAGTTCATTATACATTTGAGGGGGAATATTCATATTGCACCCTTGACATGTTGCATCGTTTACGGCTGCTATGGCTACTCCTCCCGCCTTTTCTTTCACTTTAATGAATTTTTTTAACAATTCGGACTCAATCACTTTGGAAATATTTCTCCAGTCTTTTTCAAGCCGGGAAAGTTTTTTACTCCCATCATTTGATTTTTGTTTTATAATTTCTTTTTCATTTTTTATGTCATCGGATATTTGTTTGTATTCATCTCTTTTCGTCACGATTTCATTTTCCGCTTCCTCAATACGTTCAAGGCATTCTATCATCTCATCTTCTTTATTGGAATTCTTTTCATTCAAATCATCAATCGCTTTTAACAACGACTGATATTCTTTGTTAGTTTTTATAAATTTAAGTTTTTCTTCGTTCTTTTTTATTATGGAAAGATTCATTTGCACATCAGATTCATGAGATCGATATTGTTTTTTCAGTTCACTGATCATAGATTCCTTCTCCGCAATGTTTCTCTCAAACTCTTTGAGGCCAACATCAAGGGCATCAAATTTCTCGGAAACACCAGACAGTATTGATTTGATGCTGGTGGATTCTAAATCGATATTTTGTAGCTTTACAAGATTAAGTATTTGTTCCTTGAAATTCATTTCATATTACTCACAATTGATGAACTCGCAAAAAGTAAGAAAAGTGCCCTGTTTACGAGAGTGTTTTGTATTTAGTGTTTAGATATTTAACAACCTGGTATATCAGTATATATTTAAACAAAACACAACATGCCAAACACAAAATACTTGATGAATTCTACTTTTTACGAATTCATCACTATATATTATATAATAATAAAGGGATCATTTTCAAGTCTATATGCGTCAACTTTTACTTTTAATCCGGTTTCATAGATCATCTTTTGAAGCCTTTCAGCAAGTACGTCAACTATCAAATGCTCCGATGCAAAATGTCCGATGTCGATAAGTCCTAAGTTTTTATTTGATACCGCCCTTGCGTCATGGTAGCGCAAATCTCCGCTTATAAAGACTTGGGCGCCGGATGAAAAAAAGTTTTTAATCAGGCTTGAACCGCTCCCCGCACAAACAACCGCCTTATTTATCGATAGTTCTGGTTTTCCTGCGATTTTTACCCATTTAAGTCCTAATTTTTCCTTTATTTTTAACGCAAAAGACGTAAGTATTGTCCCTTGATCAAGCTCGCCAACGCGCCCAATGCCTTGCCTGTTTTCAGATTCACTTACCTTTTCTAAAACTTTCAGGTTCTTTAAGCCAATCTTATAAGCAAGGATATCGTTGATGCCGTCTTCGGCGTTGTCGAGATTGGTATGTGCCGCAAATACAGCCAAACTGTGCTGACTCGCCATTTGAATTACAGCACCAATAGAAGAGCTAAAATCGATTGATCTTATCGGTTGAAATATTAAAGGATGATGTGTGATTAAAAGGTCAACATCCTTGCTGCATGCAGCTGTCACAACATCAGGAACCGGATCGAGAGCAATCCATATGTGTCGGACGGGCCAGTCCATTTTGCCAACCTGGAGCCCAACATTATCCCATTCCTCGGCAAGGTAGACCGGGGCAATATTTTCCATTATTTTGATAATATCAGCTACTGTTGAAGCCATGTTTTTTTATTGCATATTTAAGCTTTCCTGCGGGTCTATCCGAAAGATGCCTCTGTATGATAAAAAAGGCGTGGGCCAAAAAAATTACCACGCCTTAAAAAACTAATGAGTCGAATATTTACGATCATTTGGATTAAATATTGATGATTGAATAGACTAAGAACCCTATCAATAAATAAATTTTATATATTCAATAGATAATCGCCAATAGACAATTTCTTAGGTTGTATCGCTTCACTTTTTTTGAATGTCAATTGCTTATCAAGTCGGAGAATATTGCCGCTCGTTGGCAGTCTTCAATCTTTAATCGTCAATTGAAAATCGTCAATCGTCAATGGGCCCACCTGGGATCGAACCAGGGACCTACCGGTTATGAGCCGGTGGCTCTGCCAGCTGAGCTATGGGCCCACAAAACAATCATTAACTACCCTTAGGAAATCGTTTTGTCAAGCACTAGGTTTCAATAAAACTTTTAAGTTTTCGACTTCTTGTGGGATGTCTAAGCTTTCTCAAGGCTTTGGCTTCTATTTGTCTGATCCTTTCACGTGTTACCGCAAAATCCTGTCCGACTTCTTCAAGGGTATGGTCTGCCTTTTCACCAATTCCAAACCGCATACGCAGCACCTTTTCTTCACGTGGTGTCAAAGTCGCAAGAACCTTTCTTGTCTGTTCACCTAAATTCAGGTTTACGGCAGCATCTGAAGGAAGCATAAATTTTTTATCTTCTATAAAATCACCAAGGTGGCTATCCTCCTCATCCCCTATTGGTGTCTCCAGCGAAATAGGTTCTCTCGCAATCTTTAATACTTTGCGTACTTTTTCCAAAGAAATCTCCATTTTTTGAGCTATCTCTTCAGGCTTTGGTTCATGGCCGAGTTCCTGTACCAAATATCTAGATGTGCGTATTAGTTTATTAATAGTTTCAATCATATGAACCGGAATTCTTATAGTCCTTGCCTGGTCGGCAATTGCCCTTGTTATTGCCTGTCTAATCCACCAGGTAGCATATGTGCTGAATTTATATCCACGGCGATATTCAAACTTTTCTACCGCTTTCATAAGACCTATATTCCCTTCCTGGATTAAATCCAAAAATTGTAAGCCCCTATTGGTATATTTTTTTGCAATACTAACAACTAGACGCAAGTTCGCCCTTATCATCTCGCTCTTAGCCATTTTAGCCTGATATCGCCCTTCATCAACATGTGATAAAATCCTTTTTAAAGTATGACACCTCTCCTTGATGGTATTCTCTTTTTCATTTATAAGTCCCTGTATCTTTTTGAGTTCCGCAAAAAGAAAAGCAATATCATTTTTCGCCAGGTCACACCGACATTCGGCCCATTTTATAAAGCCCTTCTCTGTTTGTATTTGGTCAAGAACCTCTGTAACCGGAGCACCAATTTTATTCGAGCACATTAGAACTATTTTATTCATGGAATCAAACCATTCCATTAGATTTCTTAGTCTTTCTTCGATTTTATCTATCACCCCGCCTTCGAGACGCCAATTTTTAAGTATAATAAAAATTTTTTGATTACGGCGAATTATATATCTTCTAACCCGACGTTTTTCATCCAAACTCAAGGTAGATAAAAAAAGTTTCTCGCGATATAACCTGCTTTCCTCATTGATCTTTTTAATAGGACGTACTGTATTTAAAAATTTCTCAATCAGAAATACTTCATCTACATACGCATCTCCCTCATCAATATCTCTTAATACATGTTTTGGACGAAGACTTCCTTGTTCAATATGTTCTCCAAGTTTTAAAATAGACTCAACCCCTATGGTTGTCTCAAGCAATACTTTTAAGACGTTTTGTTCAGCAGCTTCTATCTTCTTGGCTATTTCAACCTCTCCTTCTCTACTTAAAAGTGTAACAAGACCCATCTCACGCAGATACATCTTTACAGGGTCGGTCACACTCCCGAAATCCGCAACAGAAGTATCGGCTTTAGTACTTTTTTTGGTTGTAGCATTTTTATTGCTTACTAATACGTTACGTTTTTCTTCATCTACGATTTCTATATTGAGATCATCAAACATTATAAGTGTTTCATCTATTTGATCCGGAGACAACATCTTTTCAGGAAGCATTCTATTAATTTCTTCATAAGATAAATAACCCATTTTTTTGCCCTTTAAAATCAATTCTTTAAATATCTCCTTATTTAAAGCCTTTGTGTCTTTCTTCTTTAGAGCAACCTTTTTCATAATTGTCTTAGTTTTGGTCTGCTTTGCACCCATTTGTTTTATAACAGTTCTTTTTCTAGTTGCACCTTTGCTTGTACTTACTTGTTTGGTAGAAGTGCTTTTTCTAGTTGCGACTTTGTCAGCATTCCCTGTAACCTTCGGCTTTCTATCAACTCTTCTTTTCGCAGAACCCGTATTAGTCTTCTTTTCGCCGCCCAATTTAGCAGCAGGTTTTGTTGTTATCCTTGTTGCTTTTCTTGTGTTTGCCTGTCTTGTAACTACTTTTCTTGCCATTGAGTTTAGCCTCCTGCCGGCCCAAAGCTATTTATTTTCTTGAATAGTTCACCACGGATTTTCAGGGAATTACACTGATTTACGAGATTATTTTGTATATAGTGTTTATAGTAACTTGTGTAAGCGTTCATAGGTTCAGAGTTCACCGTTCAGGGTTACCTTTCTTTCGTTGACCTTGCTCGTAAGGTGGCAAGTACTTGATGAAACCACATCCTCAAATCACTCTATTCTCATGCCTTCTTCGTTCAGAACTCCCGAATCAACGGTTCAGACCTGCCCGATAGATGGCAGGCGGGTTTGCGGTAAACCCACAACCTCTGAACCCTGAACCCGTGAACG
>Ga0114925_10002017_pt1 | contig 10259 bp, 11 predicted proteins | sample SumtaG_2_FD_87287 | JGI IMG/M metagenome (GOLD analysis project Ga0114925, IMG submission 87287) | Deep subsurface microbial communities from Indian Ocean to uncover new lineages of life (NeLLi) - Sumatra_00607 metaG | ecosystem: Environmental > Aquatic > Marine > Oceanic > Sediment | place...
GTGCTGATAGAGCTTTCTCCTTATGATTTGAAGCGTGGCAGAATTGTTTTGCGTTATAAAAATTAATAATCAATGTTACTAGTGGGTTGGTCATGAAAGTAAAAACATCGGTTAAAAAAATCTGTACGGACTGTCGTATTATTAAGCGAAAAGGCGTTGTTCGTGTTATTTGCAAAAAAAATGCAAGACACAAGCAGCGTCAGGGTTAACAGGCGGGAACTAAGGATATTATATGGCTAGAATAGAAGGTGTTAATCTTCCTGGAAAAAAGCGGGTTGAATACGGGTTAACGTATCTTTATGGAATAGGGCCAAAAAGCTCTAGAGATATTTTAAGTAAAGTTGGGGTTTCTCTTGATAAGCGAGTGAAGGATCTGACAGATCAAGAAGTTGCGAACCTTCAAAAAGAAATCACTGCACATTATAGAATTGAAGGTGAATTACGCAAGGACGTGCTCCTTAACATCAAGCGTTTGCAAGAAATCGGCAGCTATCGAGGAATTAGACATAAAAAGGGATTGCCGGTTCGAGGACAGAAAACAAAAACAAATGCACGAACACGTAAAGGACCTCGTAAAAAGGGTGGAGCTGTTTCTCTTAAGCGTAAAGTAACCAAAAAGTAGAATTATAAATAGGGCATAAAGGTCAGAATGGCATATAAAAAAAAAGCTAAGAAACATAAAAAACGCGTTGATAGTGCGATTGTGCACATAAAATCTTCTTTTAATAATACGCTTGTGTCTGTTACGACACTTGAGGGAGATGTTCTTCTACGTGGCAGCTCAGGAAAAATGGGGTTCAAAGGTTCTCGTAAAGGAACACCATTTGCAGCAGGGCAAATTGGCTCAACGCTCGCAAAAGACATGCAGACGATGGGTATTAAAACTATAGAAGTGAACATGAAGGGACCCGGTTCTGGACGCGATTCAGTTGTTCGAGCGTTGCAAGGGTCTGGACTTAATGTTTCAGTTTTGCGTGACGTGACTCCTTTACCGCATAACGGTTGTCGCCCACCTAAAAAGCGCAGAGTGTAATTTAAAAAGCAAATGAATACGTTAATTGAATTGGTAGGTCAATAAATTATTAAGGCAAGCATGGAAAAAAGCTCTTCTAGAGGTGCAGAGAAGACAACAAAAACAACACAGCAAAAGCGCACTCGCAAATTATCTGAGTATGGGAAGCAGCTCGCGGAAAAACAAAAAGTTAAACAAATGTATGGTGTTCGTGAGAAACAATTTAAACGTTTTTTTAAACTAGCTACGCAAAAACGTGAAGGGGTTCCCGGGGAAAAACTACTGAGCCTACTTGAGCGTCGTCTTGATAATACGGTGTTTCGTTTAAAGTTATCTGAAACACGTTCTCAGGCACGTCAAGTAGTCGTACATGGTCATATTTACGTAAATGGTAAAAAAGTTCATTCTCCGTCTTATTTTGTACACGTAGATGATGTTATTTCTATTGCACCTCGTGCTCTAGAAATAAAGGCATTTGTAGACCAGGTTATTGATAAGCGTCTTAACATTGGTATTAAGGTTCCTGAATGGCTTGAACTTGATAAGAGTGCGCGTAAGGGAAAAGTATTGCGTAACCCTGTTCGTTCAGACATCGGGACTCCGATTGAAGAACATCTTATCGTTGAACTATACTCCAAATAATAGTCTTGTTTGGATTTTAATTATTGTATGAATAATATGTTAACTCAGCTATTTAGGAGGTTGAATGGACAAAAAAGAGTATAAGCCATTAACGATTCCAAAGTTAACGTGGAATAAAAAAACTTTGACCGATACGTTTGGTGAGCTTGTTGCACAACCTTTGGAACCTGGTTTTGGTATGACCCTGGGGGGCACACTTAGACGAATTCTTCTTGGAGGAATTGAAGGTGCTGCAGTAACATCGGTCATCATCAAGGGAATTAATAATGAATTCACTGCTTTGCCGGGCGTTTCTGAAGATGCAATGCAAGTGTTGTTGAATATCAAAGGCATTGTTATTAAAAACACAACGGGAAAACCTGGCCGTATGCGTTTGACTGTTGATGGTGAAGCAACGGCAAAAGCTGCTGACATTGTTGCTGATGGGCATTTTGAAATAGTAAACCCTGATCATGTTATTGCGCGTGTTTCGGCTGGTGGAAAACTGGATATTGAATTTTTTGTTGAAATAGGAAGAGGTTATCAACGAACTCAGTGGCCAGTTGGACAAGCACTGCAAGAAGATAATCGCGTTTATTTAGATGCAATGTTTTCTCCTGTAAGAAAAGTTATGTTTGATGTTGAAAAAACTCGTGTAGGGAAAGATATTGGATATGACAAGCTCATACTTCGTATTACTACAAATGGTGCTGAAAATCCGATCGATGTAGTGCATTATGCTGTTTCTATTTTGCGAACTCAGTTAGAACATTTCATTACGGGTACCGAAATACCGTTTAATGAAATCTCTGACGTTCCAAGTTATACAGAAGATGATGATGCGGGTGATGCTGCTGCAGGTGATGGATTAAAAGGAATTTCTCCAGAAGTTCTTATGAAACCGATAGAAGAATTGGAACTTTCAGTTCGTGCGCATAACTGCTTGATTAACGCGGGCATTAAACGTTTTATAGACTTGGTGAATGTAGTAGAAGATGAAGGACTCAAAATTAAAAACTTTGGTAGTAAATCTTTAAATGAAGTTAAAGATGGTCTAAAGGCATTTGGACTTTCTCTTGGGATGAATATCAAGGAGAGCGATTTAAAAAAAGCTCTTCAAGATAAAGCATAGTAGATATATTCTTTAATATCAGGATCGTATGTCATGAGACATCAAAATGGTAGAAAAAAACTGAATCTTAAAGCGCCTCACAAGCGTTCTATGATTCGTAATCAGGCAATTCATTTGATTACCTATGGTCATCTTGTATCAACAAGGGCGACCATTAAAGAATTACAACGTTTTGTTGAAAAGCTTGTAACGATTGCTCGTGTTGGTAATGAATTTAATGCTCGTCGTAGAGTTAAGGCATTGATGCCGTATAAAGATGCTGCGTGTATTAAATTATTCAAAGAAATTGCGCCTAAATATGTTGATCGTCCGGGTGGATACACTCGTGTTATTCCTATGGGAAAACGCATGAGTGATACGGCAACTATTGCTCGTTTGGAATGGGTATAAATAAGTATGTCAGATGAAACGCTGCTACGCCAAATAGAAGACGTTCTTGACGAAATTCGTCCTAACATCCAAATGGATGGTGGTGATGTTAAGTTTATCCGCTTCGATGATGGCGTGGTGTATGTAAAATTAGAAGGTGCGTGTGTTGGTTGTCCTGCAGCAACACAAACACTTAAATTTGGAATTGAAGAATCATTGAAAGATCAAGTTTCTGAAGTTCGCGAGGTTATTGCAGTAGACCATGAGTAGTTGATTTACTGTAATTAAAAAAAGACGCTTTCATTTTTTGAAAGCGTCTTTTTTTTTGTTTAGTTTTTTAAATTTAGATTAATTATTGATTATTGTTGTCTGATCCGTTTAATTCTATAGAAATACTTCCGTGAATATCTTCAATATCATAAGTTTTTTTTATTTCGTTCGTGAGTTGTTCGACTAGTTCCTGTTTATCAGTATCATCAGCTGTTTGTAAGATATCACGATAGGTGTTTACTATTTCATTCCACGTTTTTTCGTTTTCATGACGTTCCGCTTCAAAACACACTTTTACTTTTTCTATTTCTTCTGATGGAATATCCATTTTTGTGGTATTAGCTTGTAGTGCTAAACTTGCTAATAAAGAAAGTGCAAAGATTGTAACATGTTTTTTCATGTTGTATTCCTTATTGTTAGGTAATTAAAATGTATAACTTCTTTAAAAGAATTGCATGGTAAAACAATTTAATCAAAAGGGTAATCAATAGTGCGTGTAATTCTATTTATTATAAATGAGAAGACCCTCTTATCAGAGGGTCTTTTAGATTGATTCCAAATTTCTATTTAGTGCACGGCTCTGGCTAACCGATAATATCCATCATATAACCATCGCGTTTCGTAGCCAACTTTTGGTATTGGACCACCATAACGATGAGCATCGTGCACACCAATACGTACGTATCGACCAACATCATTGTTGTTGTTCAATAGAGTAATTATGTCTCTAATAAGAGCAGTTCCTGTGTTTTGAGTATATGCTGTCAAAATATCTTTAATGAGATGTTCATTGGTTATTAAGATACGTATTTCTATTGTTTCAATGTTCTGTGGATCAAGGTTTATTGGTAGAGGATAGAGTTTACGAGTATCATCAACAATTTCATCTTGATTATTTATGATGAGCCATGGCAATTTCTGAGTCCACCTTTCAATATTAAGATTGATATCGACAACTTTTTCTATGTTTAATAGTGTAACAGTTGTTTTTTTAAATACAGTCCTAGATGTTATATCCTCATTGGCTTTTTTTTGCAATATTGGAATACGTGTTGGGTACTCCCCGTGTTTTATAGAAGTTAATGTTGTGAATTGGCATTCCCCTGTCGTTGTAGTTAATAGCTTTTATAGTGAAACGTAACTCGAGTGGCGCTTTTAATTGGTTTGCCATTTCTGCAGTGCCACAACCACCGTTAAAGATATCGTTACACGTTGTAACATTTGCAAATAAAGAAAGTAGTAGTCCGACTCTTAAATATTTTTTTATTGTCATAATTATTCCTTAGAATTAAAGAATTGTAAAATATAACCTCACTTAAAATGAGACATATTGCTAAAAGGCTGTCAAAAGGGTCGTCTTTTTAACCTTGTTCTAAAATATTGACTGTACTTCCATTTGGACCTTTTTGTACAACAAAGTGAACAGGAAACTGATCTTTCATTGTAGTTAAGTGTGATACAATAATAATTTTTGAAAAATCATCTTGAATTTTATGCAGCGCATCCATGATATTACTAAGACCTTCTTCATCTTGTGAACCGAAACCTTCGTCAATGATAAGTGTTTGCAAAGACGTTCCTGCTCTGCGTGCAAGAAGTTTTGAAATTGCTACACGTAGTGCAAAATCGATTCTAAAAGCTTCACCGCCAGAAAATAATTCGTATGCTCTAATACCACTGGTATCAGATATTTTAATGTCTAACGTTTCTTTTATTCCACCTTTTTTTAAATCACGTAACGATTCTAAAATGATTTGTGATTGATTGTTGGTGAGTTTGGAAAGGAGTTCGTTGGCTTCTTGTTCAATTTCAGGAATTGCATCTTCAATTAACAGTGCTTGAATGCCGTCTTTGCCTGCAGCAAGGGCAATAGCTTGGTAATTTTTCTTTGTTTTTTCTAATGTAGAGAATGTTTTTTTATGTTGATGATATTCTTTTTCAATTTGTTCGAGCATTTTTGTTTTAGTTGTTAAGCCGCCTCTCTCTTCGAGCATCAAGTTTTTTTCTTCTTTTATTTTTTTATATCGTTCGTCGATATCTAATTTGGATGCTCGTATCTTTTTTTCTTGTTCCGGTAATGTTTTATATTGATCGATTTGTTTGATGATAGTGCATTTTTCGGTGTCTATTTGTTTTAGTTGTTTTGATAGTTTGTCTATTGTTTTTTTACGTTCTCCTTGTTGAGTTATTTGTTTTTGAATGTCTGCATAGTCGGTAATCTTTTTTTCAATTATTTCAAGTTCTTTTTGTATGACTTGATGCTCTTGTGCATTATAGGGTGCGGTAACCAATTCTTTTTGTAGCTTTTCTAATTGTTTAGATAGTTCAAGATATGAAGTATTTTTTTTAAGTAATTCCGTGGTGTTATGTGTGATTTCTTGGAGTTCGATTTTTAACTGAGCACTATGTTTTTTTTGTTTGATTTCTATGGTGTTATAGTGTGAGCATTGTTTTTCATTTGCAGAGAAGGTTTCGGTAATTTTTTTTGCAAGATCATTTTTTTGATTTATTTTGACTTGTAACAGAGTATGTTCTTCTCTTTTTTTTCTGTACATTTCTAAGGTTTCATGATCATTGGTGAGGAGTTGTTTAAGCTCTACAACTATCTTTTTTAATTTATGTAAACGATGCAGTAAAAACTGCTTTGTTGTTATAAATTTTTGTTTCAAAAAACGTTTTCTTGATGCGGATAAATTTTGTTCGCACAGTGAACAACTCGGCGCGTCATCGTCATCAGCAAGTAACATTTTTTGTTTGAGTTGATCGAGTTCATTTTTTGCAAGATTACCTTGCGCCAAAAAATTATGATAATGTGATTTTCTTTTTTCAAATTGTTTTGTGAGTTGTTCGAATTTTTCATTATCGACATTGATTACGGCTTGCTGTTTTTTTAGATCACTTAATTTAGTGCTGCAGTTGTTGAGTTCATTTTTTAAAATTTCTTGTTGGGTTGTGAGTATTTTTTTATTGCTCACAGCGTTTGCTAATTCTGCTTCACAACGTTCAATTTCTATTTTTTTTGTATTGGTGAGCGACGCTTGTTTGGCTTGGTGTTTTTGTTGCATGATGTAAAGTTTTTCTTTGAGCTCAAGTAATTCTTCTTTTTGTTTAAGAGTTGTTTGTAATTTTTTTTGATGTTCGGCTGCTTTCTTGATTAATAACGCATGCTGAGTTTGTAATTCTTTTGTGTCAGGAAGTGCTTGCTGCTGTTTGTCTACATGCTGCCACTGTTCTTTTATTTTATGTAATTCTTGTTGTAATAAGGACTCTTTTTCATTAATTTGATTGAGTGTGATGGTGAGTATATTTTCTTTGTGTTTATCTTCAGTTAGTTTTTCAATACCATTTTTTACTACATCAGCTTCTTTAAAGAGTTGTTTTTCTTGTTGAGTTAATTGTACGAGTTGTTTTTCAACTTCTTTAGTTTTCGTTTTAGTTGCATCTTTCTCCTTTAATTCTGATTCACATTTTTCTTGAAACGCGAGTGAATTTTTTTGTTCAGCAGATACGGTTTTTGCTTTTTCTGCTGCTAATTTGCGCAATGCGTCATAACGATTGAGTCCTAGAATATTGGTCAGGACTTCTTTTCTGTCTTTGGGAGATTTTTGTGAAAATTCGTTGGCGTTACCTTGTCGTAAAAAAGCAGAGTTGCAAAAAGATTGAAAATCAATGCGTAACGTCTGTTCAATTTTTTCTTGGGTCTTACTTATGGTTTTGTCACTTAAGGGCGTTACCGTGTCAGTTTTTGTGTTAAGGATACCAAATTCTAACGTTGCATATGGCTTGCCGTAGGTGATCATGTATTCTCGGCGGACTCGATACGTTTGTCCTGCGCACTCAAAATTAAGAAGTACCATCATTTGTGTTTGTCCCAAACGAACCAAGCCCTGATCTGCTTTTGCTGTGTTGGATACTTTGCGTGCTTGTCCCCACAGTGCCCATGTAATAGCATCAAGTAGAGCTGATTTTCCGTGACCATTTTTACCTGATAGGCAGATGAGTGGATAAGGAGAAAAATCAATTGTTTGGATTTGCGCACCGTAACTTAAGAAATTTTTAAGTTGTAACTTTATTGGAATCATTTAGTTTTGTACCTTGTATTGTTCCGTGGTCATTGTCTTGAGGTTAGTGTATCATGCCTTGCAATCTGATTGAACTGCTCTTACTAGTTTTTTTTTGATGAAAATAAAGGTACCGTTAAGTGACGGCATCTGGTTTTTTAAAAGGATAAGTATGAAAGATTCAGTTTTTAGGGAATATGACATTCGAGGGATTGTTGGTGAAGAACTTAATCTTGACCAAGTATATAAGTTGGGATGTGCAATTGCTTACTACTTTGCTCAACACAATCCAGAGCTTAAAACAGTTGTAGTCGGCAGAGATGCGCGGTCCCACTCGCCCTTAATTAAAAAAGAATTGTTTCGTGCATTAACAGATGCTGGTTTGACTGTTTTAAATGTTGGCATATGTTCTTCTCCGGTTATTTATTTTGGTTTGCACACGCAAAAAATTGATGCGGGTATTATGATTACTGCATCACATAATCCTTCAGCATATAATGGATTGAAAATATGTTTGGGGACCACTTCGTTATCGGGCGAGGCAATTAGAGAAATACGAACGCTCTATAAGCAAAATAAAAAATTAGAAAAATTAGAACGACCAGGTGATGTAAAAAACATTAACCTGGTTGATTTGTATGTTGATTGGATCACAAATCATTTTGTGCATCTTAAAAATATGGATGTGCCGATTGTTGTCGATTGTGGCAATGGCACATCTGGTCCAGAACTTTTAAAAATAATTGATAAACTTGGCTGGACTGGCGTAGATGTTTTATACGCTGATGCTGACGGGACATTTCCAAACCACGAAGCTGATCCATCGGTAGAAAAAAATATGCAAGATGTTAAAAAAACACTCATAAAAGGAAAGCATCTTTTTGGAATTGGACTTGATGGTGATGGCGACAGAATGGGAGCAATGACCAAAGGTGGTACGTTAATTCCGGCCGATCGTTTGTTGGCTTTATTTGCACAGCCGCTTTTTGCCGATGCCCAAAAAGATTATTCAAATACCGGCGTTGTTTTTGACATTCGTAGTTCACAAGGTTTGGTCGATTTACTTACAGAGTGGGGTACTAATTCCTACTGGTCACCGGCAGGACATTCGAATATTAAAAAATTAATGAAAGAAAAAAATGCGCTGCTTGGCGGAGAGATGAGTTGCCATTTTATGTTTGCTGACAAATATTTTGGCTATGATGATGGCATCTACGCAGCTCTACGCTTAATAGAAATTATTGTTGCATCTGGTAAAAGTTTGGATGAATTAATTTTCATTTTTCCTAACAAATACAGTTCGCCAGAAATTAGAATCAGATGTGGACAGTTGGACACACGCTTAGTAGTAAAAGATGTGCATGAATCATTTGCGAGGAGTAAAAAGGGAAAGTTGACGACGATTGATGGTGTGCGTGTAGAATGTGATTATGGATGGGGTTTGGTGCGTGAATCTAATACGCAGCTAGTGCTTTCGATGCGCTTTGAATCAGATTCACCACAGGGATTGCAGTTAATTAAAAAGGATTTTTTCATTATTTTGCGCAGATATTTTGATGATGTACTCTTAAAACAGGAGCTGCAACTATAAAAAAGGGAGTAGTGTTGGAAGAGAGAAAAATAGGTGTGCATCTGCGTGTGTTTGGTGCACTTACCAATGTGGTAATGAAAGCAAAACGTCTTGATCTTTCTTGTTTACAATGTTTCTTTATTGAACAGTCAGACGGTCGAGTGTTACGTGTGGATGATGATGAGGTAAAAGCATTTCGTGAGATATGTGCTTCTTATAACGGTACCTTGTATCTGCATGCGTCTTATTGGATTAACTTGGCAGATGGTGCACGTACAAAACATCCTGTTTTGCAAAAGGAAATCAAACTTGCCAAGCGGCTTGGCTTTAAAAATATTGTGTTACATCCTGGAACTACAAAAGGTGTAGAAACTAAAGAGGAAGGCATTGCAGCTGTTGCACGGTGTCTGAATGATATTGTCCAACAAGAACCAGATATCACATTTATTTTAGAAAATACTGCGCACGCGGGCATGTCTATTGGTGGTGATATTAACGATTTTAAATATTTACGAACGTTGTTCAACAATCCTGAACGCATAAAATTTTGCATAGATACGGCGCATGCGTATGTTTTTGGATACGATATTACCAATGAGCAAGAGAGAAAAGATTTTTTCACGTTGCTTGATGATTCAATTGGTATGGAGAATATTGTACTGCTGCATCTCAATGATACAAAGCAGGCATGTGGATCACACATGGACGAGCATGCTGTTATTGGACAAGGGTTGATTGCTGCACAGGCACTTAAAGATTTTGCGTGCCATCCTAAGTTAAAACATGTTCCCATTATTATGGAACTGCCCATTATACCGGAAGAAGAAGAAGCTATGTTTGTGCAATCGGTTAAACAATGGGATTGCTAAAAAAAAAGGAGTAGTGATGCGTATTGCAATTAATGGTTTTGGCAGGATAGGACGATCTTTTTTACGAACTATCATGCAAGATGAAAAATCGCGCAAATTGATTGATGTTGCGGTAGTAAACATTGGCCCAGCGCGTATAGACAACATTGGGTATATGTTTAAGTACGACACTATTATGGGCACCTACCCTGGACGAGTTGAATTTAAAGATTCGTACCTTATTGTGGATGACAAAAAGATTAAAATAGTTTCCGAGTGTGAACCTCAAGATATCGGTTGGAAAAAAAATGATATTGAATGGGTAGTCGATTGTTCTGGTTGCTTTACGCACAGAAAAGATGCACAAAAACATTTA
>Ga0114925_10002018_pt1 | contig 10259 bp, 11 predicted proteins | sample SumtaG_2_FD_87287 | JGI IMG/M metagenome (GOLD analysis project Ga0114925, IMG submission 87287) | Deep subsurface microbial communities from Indian Ocean to uncover new lineages of life (NeLLi) - Sumatra_00607 metaG | ecosystem: Environmental > Aquatic > Marine > Oceanic > Sediment | place...
ACCGAAGGGCGGCTCCAGTTCAAGGGCCCCTCCGCAACGCGCGGTTACTTCCGCAACGATGAGAAAACCAAGGCACTATTCGACGGCGAATGGCTGGAGAGCGGAGATCGCGCGTATATCGCCGGCGGTGACGTGTTCATCACGGGCCGCATCAAGGACATGATTATCAAGGCGGGGCGCAACATCTATCCGCACGAGCTGGAGGAACTCGTCGGCGGCGTGGAGGGCGTGCGCAAAGGGTGTGTTGCCGCTTTTCCAAGTACATCTGAGGGAGCAGATACCGAGCGCCTCGTGCTACTGGTGGAGACGCGTCTCACTGAACCCGACGCCATCAACGCGCTGAGAAGCCGGATTGTCGAGGCGGCCAAGACACAGCTTGATGTGGCACCAGACGAAGTCGTTCTGGCGCCGCCTCATACGGTGCCGAAAACGTCGAGCGGTAAGCTGCGCCGCTCTGCAGCGCGCACCCTTTACGAGAGCGGTCTGCTTTCCCAGAAGGGCTCTGCGCTGTGGTGGCAGTTGGCCCGCCTCTCTCTTTCCGGGTTCGGCAATCGAATGCGCCGTCTGCGCAGGTGGATCTTTGATCGTGTCTATGCGGGCTACTGGTGGACGCTGCTGGTTGCAATTGCAACCATCACGTGGCCCCTCGTTGTGCTGCTGCCGAAGCGGCGATGGCGCCATCAGGCAATCCACTCCGCAGGGCGCGCGTTCTTCTGGTTAACGGGCCTGTCGCCCAAGGTCGTCGCGCAAGAGCCGATCCCTGAGCGAAACGTGATGCTCGCCGTCAACCATGCGAGCTATCTCGATGGGGTGGTGATCTCAGCCGTGATCCCAGGGCCGCTCTCGTTTGTTGCCAAAGAGGAGCTGGCCGACCAGTGGGTAGCCGGGCCCTTCCTGCGCCGCATCGGCACGTTGTTCGTACGCAGAACCGACGTCATGGGAGGCATTGAAGACACGCGCGGTGTGCTAGCCGCATCGCGCGCCGGTGAGCGTATGGTCTCGTTCCCGGAAGGGACATTGACTCGGATGCCGGGCCTTCTCGGATTTCAACTCGGGACTTTCTCGGTTGCAGTCGAGGCAGGCATTCCGGTGATCCCGGTCGTCATCACAGGAACGCGGTCCGTGCTGCGCGGGGGACAGTGGTTTCCGCGACATGGCGACATAAGCGTCCACATTGGCAAAGCGTTGCAGGTAGAGGGACACGACTTCAGCGCGGCTGTGCGCCTGCGCGATGCTGTGCGCGCGAGCATGCTAGCGCTTTGCGGCGAGCCTGATCTCGCACTGGAAAAGGTGTCGCTGGAGGCGACACCGGCGAATACATCGCAGACGGCATCATGAGGGCGCAGACCGGCAAGGCGAATTCGTCCGGGCAAGGCGCAATTAGCAACCAGATTACGGCCCGCTCAACAGCCATCTTGCCGAACGGCCGGGTCAGCCCCCTTCAAGCGATGGTTTCTGGTTGCGCATCGGTCCGGCGCGCGGGCCAGTGGTGGATTAGAAGGCAAACGTGTATGAACGCCGCGACACGGTGCGGTCTTTCAACTAATCATGTCTTGGACTAGTAGCTCTACGCCGCCAGCCTGCCGCCAGAAGAAAGTACGCAATGAAAATTGTGATTGCCCCCGACTCCTTTAAAGAGAACCTGACGTCCCTGGAGGTGGCAAGCGAAATCGAGACCGGCTTGAAGCGGGTCTGGCCGGATGCCGATTACGTCAAGGTACCTATGGCCGACGGTGGCGAAGGCACGGTGCAGTCGCTCGTGGACGCCACCGGTGGCCAGTTCATCAAGTGCGAGGTGACGGGGCCGCTCGGCGATAAGGTCCAGGCGTCCTATGGTCTGCTCGGCGATGCGCGCGTCGCCGTCATCGAGATGGCCGAGGCGTCCGGTCTCCCTCTTGTCCCAAAGGATCTCCGTGACCCCTTGCGTGCGACCACGTTCGGCACCGGCGAGCTTGTCGCCGATGCTATCAATCGGGGCGTGGAGGAGATCATCATCGGCATTGGCGGATCGGCCACGAACGATGCGGGTGCTGGTTTGGCGCAAGCGCTCGGTGCACAGTTCCACACCGCGGCCGGCGCGCCGATCACCGATCCCCTGGGCGGCGGCGGGCTCGCCAAGGTTGCTGCCATCGACATGACGCAGGCTAACCCGGGCCTCAACGGGGTGCGCATCAGCGTCGCCTGTGACGTCACGAATCCCTTATGCGGAGAGACCGGCGCCTCGCGCGTCTATGGCAAGCAGAAGGGTGCAACCCCTGAAATGATCGAGCAACTCGACAAGAACCTGGCCCACTTCGCCCGGATCATTAAACGCGACCTCCTCGTTGATATCGCAGACGAGCCGGGCGCCGGGGCCGGAGGTGGCATTGGCGGGGGGCTCATGGCCTTCGCTAACGCCACCTTGAAGCGTGGCGTCGAGCTGGTCATCGCTCACACCGGATTGGAGACGCATATGGAGGGCGCTGACCTTGCGATTACGGGCGAGGGCCGGGTTGATTTCCAGACCGCATTCGGTAAGACGCCGTCGGGCGTGGCCTCAGTCGCGCGCAAGCTTGGGGTACCGGTGGTGGCTATTGGTGGCGGGCTGGCCGATGACGCTAGCGGCGTGTTCGAGCACGGCATCGATGGACTAGCGACGGCAACGCCCAATGCCATGCCGCTTGATGAAGCGATCGGGAAATCGCGCCACTATTTGCAAGACGCCGCTGAGCGCGTCGCACGCCTGATTGTTATAGGCCAGAAAATGCCTGAGAAGCGGCCCTAATCAGCCGAGCTAGGTGGCGTAGTCATCGCCGCGAGAGACAACGTGGCTGCGCGCTGTCGCCGGCGCGTGCCCCTAGTGTGCGGCTTTTCGGCCCCCAAGCAGAGCGCGTAAAGGCCCTTGGGCAAGGGATCGCCGATAGCTTCGGATATCGTCACTCCCCATTGTCGGTATCTCGCTCAGTCCCGCATCAGCCTTCACGGTGACCGTTGGTCCCAGTTGGAGCGTGCTTCCCAAACCGGCATAGAGGTAGCGGTCGGCGAATGCTTTGCTGAGGATGGCAAAGGCAGGCTCGCCGGTGCAATGGTCGGGCGCAATAAAGCGAACGTTCCAGAAATCTCGCAGCGCAGTAGCGATGCGGCCGATCTCCTGGTCATTCGCAGGCAGCAGATGGAGGCCGCCAATGACAAGATGTATCGGTTTGTTGAGCGCCGTCTTGGTTGCCGCAATGATCTTTTCAATAGTGGGATGACTGCACCCGACTACGAGAACCAGGCCATCGGGCGTATCAAACGCCAACGAGATTTCTTTCACCTCCAAATCAACGCCCCATAGCCCTCTCAACAGGATGAGATGGAATCCCGGGGCGACTTCGGTGTTCTCTGTCACCCAGGTGAAGTTGGCCTCAGGCCACGCGCTTCCGAATCGCAGCGTCTCAGGCGGCCTGCCATCGAAATAGCGCATATCTGCAGGCAGGGATTCGTCGCGCTTGTAAAAGGTTCCTGGCAGGGCTGCACCGAAGACACCGAAGTTTTCTTGCGGCACGTAAATCTTCACGGTCGGGTTAACGGACAACAAGTGGTTGAGACCTCCCATATGGTCGCCATGGCGGTGAGAGACAATGACGAAGTCGAGGTTGGTTAGGTCGACGCCCTTGGCTTTCACGTTCTGCGCAAAAATCTCGGAGTTGTTGCCGGTATCAAAGAGGATGCGCTTGCCGCCGTATTCAATGAGTGCCGAAAACCCCCAGTCCTTTTCCATCGTCGGTGACTTGCCGAAGGCATCGTAGAGAATGGTGATCTCGGCCTTGCTTGGCTCGGGCTTTGCCGGTGGCGCATTCGCCGCGGCCCATGCCCACGAAGCGTACAACGTGGCAGAAACCAACCAGCTCAAACTGAAAAGGATCCTCGTTGCCATCTGCCTGCTCCCTTGTAAGAAACGGCTTCGCGGTGACGGGGCTGGGTGGCTCAATCAACGTTCCAGGACGAGTATGACGTCTTGGCTGCGTCTCTAAGCGACGAACAAGTCGTCTTGGTGAGCCGCCCATGGGCCCCGCCGTTTTCCTATCGTAGGGCATTGTCGCATACCTGATCGCAATTGCGACCTTCGGCGAGACCTATGAGACGTACCGAAAACGCGTCTCCATTCTGATACCTTGGCCTCCGCGGCAGTCGTAGCTTCGGTTCAGTGACCGGCTACTTGGCTTCTCCGAATTTCACTCCTGCCGCCTTCAACTTCTCCAGCGCGCGCCTCCGTGCAAGCCCGCGTTCTCTATCGGGCACGTGGATCAGCCCTGCTATTTGGCGCACCAGCGCGTCCTCGTACGGGTCGAGGACGCCATCGGAATAGGCAACCTTCCACAGCATCTCGATGATGTTGGCCCGCTGCTTAGCGCTCATGCTCTTGGTGATATGGCGGGTAAAGGGAAAGTACTGGGCGGAGTGCTCAACCTTCTGCTGGGCCTGCGCGATAAGAGACTGCACGGCGTCATGATCGAGATCGAATTTTTTGGCAAGCAGGCGTTCGATCGTCGCCCGCTCGGCAGCACTGAAATCGCTGTCCATGTGTGCCGCCTCGATCAACAAGGCGGCAACGGACAACTGAAGCTCGTCTGTGCTCTCCTCCAATGCCGGGACCTCACGGCCGGTGAGAAACTCGAGCAGGCGATCAATCATGTCATCTCCGCGTCTAATGCAGTGCCAGTTTGAGCTGAGTGCGGCTCCTCTGATTGCGCAGCACCCACTAGCCGCGCACGAGCCGCTCCACGCACTCCGCAACGCCGACCTGCCACGCTGGCAACCTGATGCCGAAGGCGCGCTTAAGCTTGCTGCAATCGAGTTGCGAGTTGGCAGGGCGTTGTGCAGGAGTCGGGTAGTCGGTGCTCGCGATCGGATCGACGGCGGCTGTGGGACCACCAAGCGCTGCCGAGCATCGGAATACCTCCTCTGCCATCTCGCACCACGTCGTCGTGCCTGCACCCGCTGCATGATAGACGCCCCAGGGCGTGTCCTGCCCATTCGCGGCGTTGAGCTGGCGCGCAAGATCTAGAATCGCGTCAACAAGATGCGGTGCGTAGGTCGGGCTGCCGCGCTGGTCGGTGACGACGCTCACGCGCTCGCGCTCGGCCGCATGGCTCAACATGGTCTTGACGAAATTACGCCCTGAGGGACTGAACAACCAGGCCGTGCGCAAGATGACATGCTGGGGGTTGGCGTCTCTGACAGCATCCTCGCCTTCGAGCTTGGATTGCCCGTAGACCGTCGCCGGTTCCGTCGAATCGCGCTCGACGTACGCGTCGCGTTTATGACCGCCGTAAACGTAGTCGGTCGAGATGTGAATGATGGGGATGCCGCGCCGCGCTGACGCTTGCGCCAACAGCCGCGCCCCGTCGCGATTTAGCGCATAGGCGCGCTCCACCTCCGTCTCCGCCTGATCCACCGCCGTGTAAGCGGCGGAGTTGATCACGAGCGTGGGATTGATGTCAGAGAGCGCCCGCTCAATGGAGCGTGCCGAGCAGATGTCCAGCGCCGCGCGGCCGACCGCGCAGGCTTTCACGTCCGGGCAGCCGGGCGCTGATTCCACCAAGGCCCGTGCCACTTGACCCTGCCAGCCCGCGATTAGCAGACGCATGGCTCAATTCCGCTCAATAGCAAGGCGCGTTGCGCCCTCGCCGCGCCGGCGGCGCTCGACGTGCCACAACACAGATCCATCCTCCAGCCCCAAGGCAAAAACATGGCCCATCGCGCCGGCAATTACACGAGAGGCGATAAGGCGCACGTCGACAGGCTGGCCATCGCACGCGCGGGCGCCTGGAATTTCGGCGAGTGCCCGCTCCCAAATCACGCGGCCCGTCGCCACCTCGATCAAGAGCACGCAGCCCGCATGCCCCACCGCCACCAAGCTGCCGGTGGCCGATTTCGTGGACGTTTCGCTCATGGCTTGTTCAGGCAAGCTCGCCGTCCCTTTGGTTGAGGAAAATCAAGACGATGCCAATACACGCGATGAACCGGAACGCAGCCTGCTGGCCATTCCAGGTTTTCGACTGCCACATCTGGAACCACTCGCCCCCGATGACCATGAAGCCGAAGAACCAAAGCGCAAACCCGCAAATGAGACCAGCGACGGCAAGATCCTTGGACGCATTGAAATACGCGGCTGGCGCGCGGCGGGAGCCCCACAGTCGCAGCGCCCCCCAAAAGCACAGGATGCCTGTGACCAGTTCTAATGCGATGATGAGACCATAGCCCGCGTGGTGAAGGGTGGGGCTGGTAATGGCGCGCCACCTGAGCGCGCTGTCTGGGAATGTGGTGTCCATTGACATCACATGCTGCACGAAGGTGAAGTTGGTGTTGTAGTCGATGATGTTATCGATGCCGACCAGCAGAGCGAAGAGACCAATCATTAGGACCAGCAGTGCCTTGGAGAGCCGTACAATCATGGGTCGCCCCGCCTCAGAATCGCAGGTGCTCAATTATGCCGGTCTGGCGTGACCGCGCCAACTCCGCTATTTGTGCGTGTGGAGGAAGCCAAGCAAATGGAATTCACTAGAAATGTCTGACGCTTCCAAACGCGACGCCGCCGCAGACCCAGGCCTGAAGGCGGCAATCCTGCCTGTCACGCCCTTTCAGCAGAATTGCACGTTGCTCTGGGACCCAGCGACCATGATCGGCGCCGTTATAGATCCCGGTGGTGACCTCGACCATATCGAGAAAGCCATCGCCGAGGTGGGGATGAAGGTAGAGAAGATCCTCCTAACTCACGGCCACATCGACCATGCGGCTGGCGCAGCGGAGCTGAAAGAACGCCTTGGTGTTCCCATCGAAGGCCCGCACGAGGCCGACCGGCCTTTGCTCGATGCGCTCGAGGCTCAGGGACAGGCTTACGGTTTGCAGGCACGCGCGGTCACGCCAGACCGCTGGCTGGAAGAGGGCGATACTGTGACTGTCGGTGGCCATTCCTTCGATGTGCTGCACTGCCCTGGCCATTCGCCGGGCTCCGTCGTGCTCGTCAATCGCGACCAGCGCTTTGCGATCGTTGGTGACGTTATTTTTCAGGGCTCGATTGGCCGCACGGATTTCCCATACGGTGACCACGCCGCGCTCATCGAGGCGATCCGCACCAAGCTTTTACCGCTGGGCGACGAGTTTGCGTTCATCTGCGGGCACGGACCAACCAGCACGATCGGTCAGGAGCGGCGCACAAACCCATTCATCACTGGCGGCAGCGGCACATATTACGCGTGATTGGATTGTTTGGCTTTAGAAGGGGTGCTCCCACCTAAGGCACCCGAAGACGCCGCACTCGTTCTGTAGCGTGCCCCAGCCCGCAAACGTTTGGCCGTCGCCAAAAATATCGACGGTCTGAACACGCAGCGTCTCAGAGCAACTCGTCCGGCAGTAGACCCATGTCCCGTGCGGCAGGCGCACCTGAGGACCCACTGGTGTGTCACGCACAGGGCCGCGCACCGAGCCATTGCCATAATGACTGTGCGCCGTGACGTAGCCGATGATGGGTCCAGGCCGATAGCGCGAGCCGGCGTCGGCCGGGCCGGCGGCAAGGCCCAGCCCGAAGAGGGTGAGGAACGCTGCGGCGATCAAGCGGTGGTGGATCATGAGGTTCTCCGGACAGAATGTCCTTACCCGGCAATTATGGCCGGTTTCCAAGCAGATGCATTGACGCACGATACCACGTTCGCTTGATGCCGCACGGGGGTCCGGTGAGGTGGCGCTGTTGGTGTGGCGCCTCAGCATCGCCCGAAAGGACCGCTTGTTCTTGTGTTCTTAGCTCGTGCGGTCAAAGTCGATGTTCATGCCCCTCAGCACCGAGCCGTTCGTCGAAATTGAGACCGTCTGGCTCGATTCGCCGAAGGTCATCTTCAAGAACCCTCTGAGCGCGTCGCCGTCGATGGACAATTTCATTTCAGTGTCGGTTACGTGGCCCGTGATAGTGCCTGATTGGTTGAAATTTCGTTCTTCCCAAGTGCCCGACACGCGCCCATTCGAATAGTTGAGCACCGAGCGCAGCTCCACCTTGGTTGAGGGATTTGCGCAGATAATGTTGAGGCGCAGAACCTTGGCGCCCTTACCGGCGTAATACCCTTTACAAGAAATGCGCTCGCGCTTGCCGCTATCGAGGCGCGCGGTGCCTTTCCCGGACCATGTGCCGACAAGTAATGAAAACGGATTGCCAGCAGCGACAGGCGCGGTGAACGTTAAAATAGCTGCGGCGATAGCCAGGATGGCCGGTTTCCCCCTACTCAGGCTCACGTCTCTACCTCCCAGGATCACAATTTCGCACCTAGTATTTGTTCCATTATTGCGGCTCGGAGCATGATTGGCCAGTGGCAGATGCCACACAGCGACCTAAATTGCGCCCGTCATATACGCAAGAATGGGCAAAGATTTGGTACGCGAGACCTTTTGGATGGATAGCACAGGGCTAGTTAAGGAAGTCTGTCCAAGTGTCCCGCTCGCCGGCCGACGAAGAGATTGAAACAATTGTCATTCAAGGAGCCTTAGGCGGTCGATTGCTCCAAAGTGTGATATTCGCTGCGGCACTTTGTTGCGTCGCTAACACATAAAGGTATAGTGCGCCGCTTCTCGTAATTGGGCGCACAGGAGGGGTGGCCGAGTGGCTGAAGGCGCACGCCTGGAACGCGTGTAGGCGGGCAACCGTCTCGAGGGTTCGAATCCCTCCCCCTCCGCCAGACCTTCTATATAAGCCATTATTTTCAAAAAATAATCCGGACTATGTGGCCCGGGCACCCCACATTTTACCCCACATTCTGTTTCGGTCTACCCCGGACTATGTCGGACTACTTGACACACTGACGACGTGCTCAACCCGCAGAAACCAGCGCTAAGAAACGAGAGCACACCAGTACTTCCACTCGACGACCCGCAACAATGCTCCAACCAAGCCTCGCCCCCAGTCAATGTGTAACCTCTACTCAATGACGCGAAACCGAGAAGCGATCATTCGACTGTTTCGTGTCTCACATAACCGTGCCGCCAGTTTCGAGCCTCAGTCCGCGATCTTTCCTGGTGGCACTGCTCCAATCGTTAGACGTGCAGATGACGGGGAACGCGAGCTGGCCGTGATGAGTTGGGGTTTCCCACTGCTCCAAAAGGAAAAGTCAGCGAAGCGTGTCACGAATGCGCGGGAGGATACGGTTCTGAGTAGTCGTTTCTGGCGTTCCTCCTTCGAGCATCGCCGTTGTCTTGTGCCGGTCACGAGTTTCAGCGAACCAAAGGGCAAGAAACCAGCGGTATGGCATTGGTTCGCCCTTGATGAGACACGCAAGCCATTTGCCTTTGCGGGATTATGGCGACACTGGCGGGGACGATTAAAGCCAACTGCCGATCCCGTTGAGATGGATGTCTTTGCTTTCCTGACTACACGACCGAATGAAGTTGTCTCGCCCATCCACCCAACAAGGATGCCGGTGATGTTGGTGGGGAATGAGGCGCAGGAAACCTGGCTTACTGGTTCACCGAAGGAAGCAATAACATTGGCCAGAACTTACCCGTCAGACAGTATGAAGATCGTTGCAGAGGGTGAAAAGCAGGACGTGGGAGCGGGGGCATGAATAGTGACTATCTGATCTGCTTACCTGCATTTAGGGTTAAGTGCAGGTTCTCTAACAAGCTCCTACATTAGGAATTCTTCAAATGCGTCGATATTCTTTTTCTTATCACGGCATTGAGTACGAAGTCCGAGCGATTGAGGAAGGCGACAAGCTCGTGGTCGAAGTTTTCAGCGATAGCAAGACGCTGCGCCAGCGTTATGAAATTCCTGCGGATAGAGCTAGGGATATGACACGATCAGCCGATCCAATTGGGGTGCTGATAAAATGGGCCGAGGATGACATTGTGATGGGTAGGGCCAGTGAGCGAGCGCAAACACTAGCACCTTTCAAGAAACTCAAGGATTAAGTCAGCGATACTCAGTCAAGACGCGAGAAATTAAGGATCAATTGACTTGCTTCGTAGCGGGTCTATAGGCAGTGACGGCAATCGATTGCGGACGGTGCGGATGATACGGACGATAAGATACGAAACTAATGCGCGCTCTTGGAGTTAAACGGACATCGAGGATCAGACACGAGACTGCGTCGGATTTATTCCAGAAGCTGCTGTTGCCTTGTGCGATAGGCTCTCGCCAAACAAACGATTGCTGACTTTATCGAGAAAGCATCTCGGCTTTATGAGCAAAAAGCGGAGGAGGGTTTTACCTGTCTCTCCGCTTGAGATGTGTGTTCCGCCTTCGCGTCGGTGGA
>Ga0114925_10002019_pt1 | contig 10256 bp, 9 predicted proteins | sample SumtaG_2_FD_87287 | JGI IMG/M metagenome (GOLD analysis project Ga0114925, IMG submission 87287) | Deep subsurface microbial communities from Indian Ocean to uncover new lineages of life (NeLLi) - Sumatra_00607 metaG | ecosystem: Environmental > Aquatic > Marine > Oceanic > Sediment | place...
GTCTTGTTTAGCTCGTTCAATTTGTCTTCTTTTTAATTTTGCACCATATTCTTCATAGAATTTAACAACTTCCTCGGTGATTGAAGGATTAGCCTCTTCTCTTGCTTCCTTAAAATGTTCTAAGGACACTTTTCTAGCTCTTATATTTTCTCTAAGTGCAATCATTGCTGCTTCACGGCATAAAGTTTCTATATCCGCTCCTGAAAATCCTTCTGTTAGTTCATTTAAACTCTCTAATTTTAAATTACTAGCTAGTGGCATATCTTTTGTAAAGATTTTTAAAATCTCCATTCTTCCCTTCTCATCTGGAGCCGGAACTAATAATAATCGATCAATTCTTCCAGGCCTAATTAAAGCAGGATCTAAAATATCAGGGCGATTAGTTGCAGCTATTACTAATATATCTTTCATTCTTATTAACCCATCTAATTCAGTTAATAATTGTGATAGAACTTTTTCAGATACTCCTGAATCTGAAGTATGCCTACCTCTGCTGGGAGCAATAGAGTCAAATTCATCAAAAAATATTATACAAGGTGCAGCCATTTTTGCTTTTCTAAATATTTCTCTTATCGCTTTTTCACTTTCTCCGACCCATTTTGATAAAAGTTCTGGTCCTTTTATCGAGATGAAATTGGCTTTAGTTTTTGTTGCCACTGCCCGAGCTAATAATGTCTTACCGCATCCAGGTGGGCCATAAAGTAAGATACCTTTTGGAGGTTTTATTCCCATTCGTTTAAATATCTTTGGATTAGATAAGGGCCACTCTACCGCTTCAATTAATTTTTGTTTCAATTCTTCTAATCCACCAACATGTTCCCATTTTACATTAGGTACCTCAACAAATACTTCTCTGATTCCCGAGGGAGTTACTTCTTTAAGAGCTTGATCAAAATCCTCTTTTGTTATTTCTATTTGTTCTAATAATTCTGGATCAATAAATTCAGACTCTAAATCTATTTTCGGTAAATAACGCCTTAAGGCAGACATTGCAGCTTCGCGGCATACTGCCATAATATCTGCTCCAACAAATCCATGAGTAATTTGAGAATATTCTTTTATAGAGATTTTCTTATTTAAAGGCATATTCCTTGTATGTATCTGAAAAACCTCTCTACGTCCTTTTTCATTAGGAACTTTTATTTCAATTTCTCGATCAAATCGTCCTGGACGTCTTAATGCGGAATCTAAACTATTAGGTCTATTTGTTGCTCCAATAACAATAACTCGACCTCTAGCATGTAAACCATCCATTAAAGCCAATAATTGCGCAACGACTCGACGCTCCACTTCTCCAGTAACAGTCTCTCGCTTCGGAGCTATAGCATCAATTTCATCAATGAATACGATTGAAGGACTCTTTTCCTCAGCTTCATCAAAGATTTTCCGTAATTTCTTTTCCGATTCACCATAAAATTTGCTCATTATCTCAGGACCATTTATAGATATGAAATACGCTTCACTTTCATTAGCAACAGCTCTAGCTAACAATGTTTTCCCACATCCTGGGGGGCCTCTTAATAAAATTCCCTTAGGGGGGTCAATACCTAATCGTTTGAACAATGAAGGATGTCGTAAAGGTAATTCAATCATTTCTCTAACTTTTTCTATTTCTTGATCTAAACCCCCAACATCTTCATAAGTAACAGTCATAGCACCCATTTCATCAACTTCAGTTATTTGTTCACTTATTTTAAGTACTGATTCTTGTTTTATAATGCAGACGCCTTTTGGTCTTAAGCTGATTACTCTGAAGGCTATTTCTCTACTAATACCAATTGAAATGAATATACTATCATCTATTGTTATTGGATAATTATTTAACTTCCTTTTCACAAAAGTTTCAAACCGCGGATTTGTTCTAATTTTAACGCTTGTCGGTGCTAACACAATATTTTGTGCTACCTTTGCATTAATTTTTCTAATTATTATATTATCATCAATGCTTGTTCCTGTATTTTTTCGTATTCGAGAATCTACTCGAACAATTCCTAATCCATTATCTTGAGGATAACTAGGCCATGCGATACCTGCACTTTCGGTTTTTCCAGTAAGCGAAATTACATCACCCGTTTGAATATTTAATTTCTCCATAGTCTGAGGATCGATTCTAATTATATTGCGCCCAATATCTCTTTTTTTTGCCTTCTGAACGCGTAGGTTAATGCCCTCATCATCTTCAGGGGTATCATCTTTATTATTATTGTCTTTTACTGTCATAAAAAACCCAAATATAAGATAGATATTAAATAATTATTTAAATTCTATAATTAAAAGAAGTAAGAATTTTGTAAAAACTTTTTGCTTTTTTTCTATAAATAATATATTATTTTCTTTTGAGAAAACTATCTAAAGAAATTTGTACATTCGATGAATCTTTTTTTTTAAGTCGTAATAAAGCGTTTTCGACTCTATTTTTTGAAAAATTATGGTGTTCAATTAATAATTCTTCTATTTTTTCGTAATTAACTTTTCGCCAAACAATTTTCGGATAGTCTTTTTTTACATCAGGATTTAAAAATATCTCCTTAATTCGATTTACTATTTCTAAGTCTAAATCAATCTTTTTTTTTCCTACGCTCACTTTCTCTTTCAATATATTATCTATAGAACCATATTTTTTTATTAAATTTAAGGCTGTATGTTGACCTATGCCTTTAATTCCAGGGAAAAAATCAGTGCCAATCAAGATTCCCATTTCTACTAATTGTTCGCGGGTTATATTTAAATTCTCTAATAATTTTGCTAATGAAACATATTCGATATCTAAAGTCACTGTTGTGTTTTTAACCTTTTTACTTCTACTAACCGCAAAATTCCTTACAAATCTCTCCCCTCCGAATAGTAAAGTATCATAATCTTGAGATCCACATGCCCAAGCATCACCTTTTTCAACTAAATATGCCGATTGTGCTTCGCCTTCTGAACTGGCTTCAACAATCGGAATTCCCATGTATATAATTAATTTTTTACTCTCTTCAATCATGTCTGAATCAAGTCTAGAAGTCATCTGTGCGAATTTTTTTGCCTCTTGGAAATCTTCTGCTTCTTGAGCCTTGATCATTTTCACTTTAGCTTCTTCTTTTACTTTCCTCCTTTCTCTTATTGTCTCCATCTTTAATTCAGAAGGCTTCCCATCAAAAACATATATCGGCTTTATATCATGTTCAATGAAATTAATAGTTCTATAAAAGAGTCCTGAGAGATGAGATGTTACATTCCCGTTATAATCCTTTAATGGGGTACCATCTCTTTGCCGTATTATTGCTAAAAATTGATAGATCGTATTAAACGCATCTATGGCAATTTTTCGATTATGAAGGTTTTCAAAAGTAATTTTTCTTTTAATTTCCTTAACCAACTCATTTATTTTTGTTCCCATAAGACAACATCTTCTTTTGATTATGATTCAAATAATAATTGAGTGATCTCCTATATATAAACCTCTCTTTTCTTATTTTTTTTTTTCGGTCGTCTTTTTAATTTTAACCCACATCTTTCGCACATTTTATGTAAATCTTCGGGATTATGAACACTATTACAGAAAGGACAATATACTTCCCATGTGATTTTGGACATAATTCCTTTTTTATATAAAGAAGAATATGAGATATTTAATTCAACACACATATTTTCCATAGAATAGTCATTAGTAAAAAGAACTACATCGGGATTTATCGTATCTGTTAACTCTAAAGTTATTGCAATTAATTCCTTATCGGGGATTGATAATGCATTAACATCTCCAGTTATTTTAGAAATATTTTCAACTTTTTCAATATATTTTTTTGATGGAGTTTTTAAAATCAACTTTTTACTGTCGATGGCTGCTTGTATCTTATTTAAAATATTTCTATTTTTATTTGAATATTTTGCTACTTTAATTTCCTCAATGATCTGAGGCGTAGTATAAATTAACCCGTCGATAACATTAAAATCAATACCAGTTAAAAAAATATTAGTATCAAAAATTAGAATTAAATCTTTATTCTTCCGGGGAATCATCGAGAGGGACCTTTAATGTTCCGATTATTTTCTTTCTTAAACGTTTAAAATAACTCTCGTCAAATCGAATAAATTGTATTGGGGAATTCGCACCAGTTATTCTTATTTTAGAATTTGGTTGGATGTTTTTAATCACTCTCTGACCATCGATAATAATCTTTGCATTTAAACGAGGTCTTATAAGATGGATTTCTATTTCTGAATCAATTGGAATAATTATTGGTTTTAAACCTGAGCGGGCAAAAGGATTTAAAGGAGTTAATTGCATAATCTCTAATTTGGGGCTAACAATTGCTCCTCCAGCACTTAAATTGTAAGCAGTTGAGCCAATAGATGTTGAGATAATTACTCCATCTAAATAACTTCGATTCAAAAAAATTCCATCTATTTTTACAGAAATCTGTAAAACTTTTGAATTTTTTGAGGATACAATTAAGATTTCATTTAATGCACTATTTAGCTTAATCTCTTCGGAATTCTTCTTTATAAGATAAGCTGTTATTCTCGAACATGTCTCAAGTTTATATTCCCCATTTAATACTTTTATAAGGTCTTTAAAAATGGCTCTTTCATGAGATTCATCTAAAAATCCTATTGAACCTATATTTACTCCTAAAATCGGTGGAGGATTACGATTTGGTAAACTATTAGCTACACGAAGTAGGGTGCCATCACCTCCTACTGAAATTATAAATTTTATCTCATTAATGGTCATTGAATTTAAATCTTTTTCACTATGAGGTAAAATCCTCGGTGCTATACGTGTTTCTAAGTAAATAGACTCACCTTTTTTCAATAAAAACTCCATTATTGTCTTTGTTAATCTAATGGCTTTTTCTGAATCCATCCGACACGCTAATGCGACCGCCTTCTTTTCCATTCAAATCAGAACTCATTAACTTTTAGGTATTCTTTTAAAAAAAGATTAATTTTTAAAGTAATATAATTTTTGATTTTTCTACTTTCTTCTTAGAACTTCGGCAATTTAACTTGAATATACTCGATTTATTAAAGTCTTGCCTGAGAGCTTCCAAAACTCAACTTGTGTCTCTGACATTTTACTTGGGTCACCTTGTAATTCTTTAAGTTTTTTTGCTAAAATTTCATCTTTTGGCCAATCCACATCTATGGATTCATATGTTTCTAAATTCATGATATTAATTGAACTTTCTTCGATATAGTTAATTTGAGCGGCCCCCTTGATGATTTCAGGAACTTCAACCATGTGCCCAGAGGGGATCGTAATACTTCTCTTGGACTCATCGAAAACCCCTACACAGACCAATCTAACCTTAGCGTGTCCATGTTTTCCGCTTTTACTTCTTTCTGTTGCCTTAATAATACATGGTTCCTCATCAACCATTATATATTGTCCAGTCTTAAGCTTTTGGATTTCTGTTCTTCTAATAGACAATTTAAATTACACCTACACAAATATTTTTAATTTTCACTTTTCTTTTAATTTATAATATAATTTTTTATAATAATAAAAATATTAATTTTTGGATAATTTAGATAAATTGCATTAAAAGAAAAGGATAACTTTATGGTTTTAGAAAAACTTGGGAGAAGCTTATCTTCTATTCTAGAAAAGTTTGGTAGAGTATCAAAAGTTGACAAAGAGACTGTAAACGCTCTTGTTCAAAATCTACAGAGAGCTTTACTTAGTGCTGATGTGAAAGTTGAGCTTGTTTTTGAAATGACAGAAAATATTAAAAAAGAAGCAATGAAAACAAAATTACAAAAGGTTAAGCGCCGGGAGTTTACAATAAAGTTAGTACATGATGAGCTAATTAAAACCATAGGTGGTAAAAAAGCCCCTATAAGAATTCAATCAGGTAAAAAAAATATCATCCTTCTAGTTGGTATCCAAGGTTCGGGTAAAACCACCACTGTTGGAAAATTAGCGAGATATTATAAAGCTAAAGGCTATAAAGTTGGTGTTTTGACAACAGATACTTGGCGTCCTGGGGCTTATGAACAACTCGTCCAATTGACGGAAGAATTAGGCGTAAAATGTTATGGAAATCCTAAAGAGAAGAATGCGTTAAAAATTACTGTCAATGAAACTAAAAAGGCATTAAAAGAAGAAATTGACATTCTTATTGTTGATACTGCCGGTAGACATAAAGCAGAAAAAGAACTAATGGCTGAGATGCAAAAAATTGAAAAAATATTAAAACCAAATGAGGTTATTCTTGTTATTGATGGAACTCTTGGACAGCAAGCCTACAATCAAGCAGAAGAATTTGCGAAAACTACAAATATTGGAAGCATTATTATTACTAAATTAGACGGTACTGCCAAAGGGGGCGGCGCATTATCAGCAAGTGCGGCTACTAACGTAGGCATTAGATTCATCGGAACTGGAGAAAAAATAGATGAGCTAGAAGAGTTTGATCCAACTAATTTTGTTGGTACGCTTCTTGGAATACCAGACTTAGAGGCGTTAGTTAAAAAGGTTCAAGAAGCTCAAATTATGCCAGATCAAGAAACAGTGAAACGTATGATGCGAGGAAAATTTACATTGGAAGATCTTTATCATCAGTTAAAATCAATTAAAAAGGTCGGGAAATTCCAACAAATTATTAGTATGTTAGGCGGTGGAAATATACCCCTCGATTTGAAAGAGGATGCTGAAAAAAGTCTTGAGAAATGGGAGGTCGTTCTCAATTCTATGACTCAAAATGAAAAGGAGAATCCAAATATCATTAAAAAAACAAGGAAAAGAAGGATTGCGATAGGAAGTGGTACTCCATACTCTGTCATTAATCGCATGCTGGACCAATATAATAAAATGAAAAAAATGATGAAAACAATGTTAGGTGGGCGAGGAAAAGGAGGAAAAGGGGCATTCCCTGGAGGACTTGGGGGGGGCCTTCCTGGCGGAAAAGCTGCTCAAGATTTTATGAAAAAACTTGGTAAAGATTTTAAATTTTAATTCTCAAACTTAAAAATCTGATAAAATTGGTCGAATTTTTATTAATTATTGAAAACTTAATTAATTATAGTAAAAAAGATATAGATCTCGGAAATACACCTTCAGAAATCTATAAAATATGTTCATGTATTCGAGAAGCTTTCTGTATTTCATATTCGATACGGAAAGAAAATAATTTTTTCCTTTATTTTAAGAACGAGAATCTATTGGTTAAACTCGTGGGGAAGGAGTTAAAATATTTAGGGCCAGATGAGCGGTCCCAGGCTATTCTTTTGAGAAAAGCTTTAGATAAAGTTAATTTAATTAATAATGAAGAGTGGGTGAGATCCACCCCTGGTATATTCATTAGCCGCTTTAAAAACTTTCAATCTTTTATTTTATATTTAAAATCTCTAATCAATAATCAAATAGCCTTAATTTTTAACTCAATCTCGCCTTTAGAGCTGACTTTTCTCGCTCATACATACGACTTCCCAAAAATAAAGAAATTTAAACATTTAGAAGAACAATCTGAATACTTTTTTATTATTGCTTCAAATCCTTCAAATAAAGCCCCCCTAATTGAATTCTTAAGAATTTTAGCTCAAAATTTTCCATTAATGATCGAAAAAACAGTGTTAATTCCATTAAAAAAGATAAAAGCACCAGAAGATAAAATTTTATATATTAATTTTCAAATTGATCAACAAGAAAAAATTGGAAGATTGATTTGATTTTAAAGAATATTAAAATTTACCAAAATGGTTTAATACGAAAAGGTACACTGTTTATAAGCAATGGTATTATTAAATCAATTGCTTTTGATACGAATGATAAGGATTTGAAAAAAATTGCTGAGAAAAATGACGATGGAATTGAAATAAACTGTAAAAATAAATTAATTCTGCCTGGAATAATTGATATACATTCTCATTTACGAGATATGGGACAAAGCGAAAAAGAAACATTCTTAACGGGAACTCAAGCAGCTGCCTTTTCAGGAATTACAACCGTATTCAATATGCCGAACACTAAACCTCCAGCTATTACTGCTGAACATGTGTTAAAATGGATGGATAAAGCTAAGAACAATACATTTGTTAATGTGTGTTTCATAGCAGGAGTTCCAGAAAATATGGATGAAATTGAATTAAAAAAAATAATAGAACTGGGGGTAATTGGATTTAAAATTTATCCCCTTAAATCATTAAATGGAATAGATTGGACAGATCCCAAAAATATTCAAAAGCTTCTTAAATTTTCTTCTAAATATCAAATTCCAATATTTATCCATCCAGATTGGTCTCTTTCAGATGAAGAAAAGACGCAAATTTATGAAAATTTAATCCAAAAAAAATTAAATAACTTGGAAATTCATGATAACCTCTATCCCATTGAGATGGAAGCAAAATATGTAAAATTCATGTTAGATAGCTATGTTAACACCATTAGTGAAAACAATCTTTCTTTAAATAATTATCCGCTAATACATTTTTGCCATATAAGTAGCCAGTATAGTTATATTCTTATTAAAGACATTTTAGAATTAAATATAAATTATAAAATTTCATTTGAAATTACACCTCATCATTTACTTCTATCTAAAAAGGTTAATTTAAAAAATCCTAATATAGGAAAGGTTCTCCCTCCTTTAAGAGATAAAGAAGAAAATCAATTTCTTTATAATGAACTTAAGAATGGGAATATTAAATTAATAGGAACAGATCATGCTCCACATAGAATTGAAGAAAAATCTAAGGATTACCTTGAAGCACCCTCTGGATTTCCAGGTTTTGAGACATATCCTTTATTATTATTGGATAAAGTCTGTCGATATGAGTTATCCCTTGAAAATTTCATTAAAGCTGCTTCAGAAAATCCTTCAAAAATATTTAATTTAAAAAATAAAGGCTTTATTAAAGAAGGCTATGATGCTGACTTAATGATTGTTGATAAAATTCCCGAATACCCCATAAATCCTAAATTATTTAAAACTAAAGCTAAATTTTCGCCTTTTAAAAATTACAAAACGTCAGTTCAGATATGGAAAGTCTTTTTAAATGGAAAAGAGATAAATTCTGAGAGTTCTGAACCTGTTGGAAAAATAATAAAAAGCTGAGACAAGTTATAATTTAATAAAAGATCAAATAATATTATATTACGAAACCAATTTTATTAGTGATTTAATGTCAGATGAAGAAAAATTTAGCCTCGATGAGGGTAAACTACTTATAAGATTTGCTAGGGAGAATATTGAGAATTTTCTTACTAATGATAGAAGAATGATTGTTCCTGATGAAATAAAACAAAAATTTAAAGATAAATATGGTACATTTGTGACGTTAAATAAATTTGGAGTTGAAGGTAATCCATTAAGAGGTTGTATTGGTTATATCGAACCTAAATTTGCATTATATGATGTTGTTCACAGAGTATCAGTGAGTTCAGCTACGGAAGATCCCCGTTTCCCCTCTGTATCTCCTGAAGAAATGAATAATATAGTAATTGAGATCTCGATTTTAACACCCCCAAAATTAATTGAAGTAAATGATCCAGAGGAATACTTGGGAAAAATCGTTATTGGGAGGGATGGTCTTATTGCTGAGAAAGGAATGCGAAGAGGATTACTACTTCCGCAAGTCCCAGTAGATCATGATAGAAACTGGGATGTTAAAACATTTCTCAATCATACTTGTCAAAAAGCGTGGCTTGCATCAGACGCATGGAAAGATTTAAGCACTAAAATTTACTCATTCCAAGCAATTTTATTTGAAGAAAAAGAGCCTAGAGGCGAAGTAATTAGAAAATATATTAAATAGATTAATTCTTTTTTTTAGAGTTTTAAATTATGAACAATTCTGTAGATATTATCATCACAATTGATGTATCATCGAATAATGTTAAAGTAGGATTAGTAACAGATAAATTAAAATTAGTATCTACGGCAAATCAAACATTCTCATTAATAGAAGATGATATAGATGGTTTTGCGAAAAGTCTTGATACTGATGATTTATGGTCTAAAATTAAAGTATGTATAAAGGATTCTCTAAAAAAATTTAACTCCGAAAATATTAATATTATCGGAATCTCTTCCTGTGCTCAAAGAATCGGAATTGTATTTCTTGATAAAGACGGTAAAGTAATATATGGAGGACCAAATAATGATCTTCGTGGAATTGATTCAGCATATCTTATTGAAGATAAATTTTCGGAAGAAGAGTTGTTCAACATCACAGCACATAGCCCTTCCTTATTATTTGGTTTAGCGCGGATATTATGGTTTCAAGAGGAAGAAGAGGAAATTTACGAGAAAATCGATAAAGTATAA
>Ga0114925_10002020_pt1 | contig 10254 bp, 8 predicted proteins | sample SumtaG_2_FD_87287 | JGI IMG/M metagenome (GOLD analysis project Ga0114925, IMG submission 87287) | Deep subsurface microbial communities from Indian Ocean to uncover new lineages of life (NeLLi) - Sumatra_00607 metaG | ecosystem: Environmental > Aquatic > Marine > Oceanic > Sediment | place...
CTATAGAATTACAAAGAGTTGAAAGTCTGGCAAAAGTCATACATACTCTGTTTAAAAATATATAGAATAACAGCAACATTTCCAAAGGAAGAAAAATACGGTCTAACTTCCCAAGGATGCTTTATATATCTTATGGTTCTGTTTGCGAACTGGAAACGCAGATATTATAAGCAGGGGATTTTAGTGTGTCTTTGAGATCGTTTCTGATTGACTGGTTTGCAGGTGCAAAGTTTTTTGAATGTTGGCAGCACGTTAAAGGATCTTAAGTGTTACAAAATAATAAAAATAAAAAACACTCTTCTAAGCCTGTCCATGAAGAGGTCATAACTACTCATATCAACGCTGACTTCGATGCATTGGCATCTCTAATTGCTGCCAGGAAACTGTATCCTAAAGCTACTCTTGTATTTTCGGGATCTCAGGAAAAGAATCTCCGAAATTTTTTCCTTCATTCAGCATCATATCTTTTCAATTTTGCCAAAACAAAACATATTGATTTTTCTCGTATCAAAAGGTTGATCCTCGTTGATACCAGGCAAAAAAGCCGGATTGGAAAATTTGCTGAATTGGTGGACAAAAAGGGTGTTGAGATCCACATCTATGATCACCACCCCGATTCTAAGGAAGATATCCATGGAGATGTAGAGATCATCAGAAAGATCGGTTCGACCACTGCCCTGCTTACAAGCCTGATCAGAAAAAAGGGCATTCCTATTTCTCCTGACGAGGCCACTATTATGTGTCTTGGGATTCATGAAGATACTGGATCTTTTACCTATTCCTCAACCACCGCTGAAGACTATCAGGCTGCCGCATGGCTTACCGAGCAGGGAGCAAGCCATAATATTATTGCCGACATGCTTACCAGAGAATTTACCCCAGAGCAATTATGGCTCCTGAACGATCTCACGAAATCAGCAACAACCAGGATCATCAATGGCGTAGAAGTAGTTATCACCAATGTAATCAGGGATGAATATATCGGAGATTTTGCCGTCCTTGTGCAAAAATTCATGGAAATAGCGAACTTGAATGTTGTTTTCGCCATAGCCCAGATGGAGGACCGTATCTACCTTGTTGCTCGAAGCAGAATCGAAGAAGTGAACGTGGCAGAAATAGCCCTTGCCCTTGGCGGAGGAGGACACCCACAGGCGGCATCAGCAACCATCAGGGATAAGACTCTGATCCAGGTGGAAAGGTCATTGCAGGCCCTATTGAGAAACCGAATTAGTCCTACTAAGAAGGCCAGGGACATGATGTCTTCTCCAGTGATTCACATCCTTCCAGAGGAGAATGTCAAAACAGCTGCCAATATGATGACAAGGCATAATATCAATGTCCTCTTGGTCATGGACCAAAAAGAGGTTCTAAAAGGATATATTACAAGACAAGTTGTTGAAAAAGCAGTGTTTCTGGGTCTTGAAAAAATCAAATTAAATGAATACATGAATATTGAATACTCCACCGTCCATCCGGATACCTCTCTTAAGGAAGTACAGGAGTTAATCATCAGAAATAAATTGCGTATCCTTCCAGTTGTGGAAAAGAATAAGGTATTTGGGGTAATTACCAGGACTGACCTTCTCACTATCCTACTTGGCGACCCCTTGATTCCCGAATTCCTCTATAATTCCAAAAATGCTTTTCATTTTATGAGAAAGAAAAACATGGCAATAATGCTTAAGGAACGGCTGCCTAAAAACATCATTAAACTTCTAAAAGACTTCGGCCATGTTGCCGATATGTTAGGATATAACGCATACCTTGTGGGAGGACTTGTAAGGGATGTTTTTTTAAAACGTGAAAACCTGGATGTTGATATTGTAATAGAAGGGGATGGCATTAAATTTGCCCACGAATTCGCTGAACACTATGATTCACGGATAAGGAGTCACCGAAAATTCGGTACCGCAGTGCTCATATTCCCTGATGGCTTTAAGGTGGATGTGGCCACAGCCCGTATGGAGTATTACGAGTCACCAGGTGCACTTCCTATTGTTGAGACAAGCTCCTTGAAATTGGATCTTTACCGCCGTGATTTTATAATAAACACCCTTTCCGTCAAGCTCAATAAAAGAGATTATGGAACTCTGATTGATTATTTCGGTGCACAAAAAGATATAAAGGGAAAGGTACTACGAGTCTTGCATAACCTGAGCTTTGTCGAAGATCCTACGCGTGTGTTCCGCGCCATTAGGTTTGAACAGCGATTTGGATTCAAAATAGGAAAGCTTACACTTGCATTGATTAGAAATGCAGTAAAAATCAATTGCTTTAAAGACATTGCCAGCCGTAGACTCTTAATGGAGGTAAAGCTTATCCTAAAGGAACAAAACCCCATTAAGGCCATTAAAAAGATGGATGAATTTGATCTGCTCCAGTTTATCTCCCCAGAGATTAAGCTTAGCAAGGGCGTGAGCCTTATTTTGGAAGAAATTGAAAAAGTCGCCTCCTGGTATAACCTTCTTTACCTGGAAGAAACTTTTGAACCTTGGAAGGTTTATTGGCACGGTCTAACTTCCTCCCTCGATATGCCGACCTTAAAAGACCTGGGCGAAAAGATGGCAATGGTGGACTCTGACTGTCGGAGAATGGTTTCACAAAGAAAAAACCTTAATGGGCTCCTGGATAGCCTTTACCAATTTGACGGAGATAATTATCACCTCTATACATTGCTTATCCCATATGATACAGAATCGTTGCTTTTCATTATGGCTAAGGCCAATAGCGAAAAAATCAGACGACTCATCTCCACCTATTTTTCAAAGTTAAAGGGGACAAAGAATAAACTAAGTGGTAAAGATTTAGCCTTAATGGGCTTGCAACCTGGTCCAATTTTCAAAAAGGTCTTTGATCACCTTCTGGAAGCCCGGCTGAATAACTTGATAAAGACAAAAGAGGATGAAATCAGGTTTATTAGGGAAACCTTTGGCGATCGACTCCAGACAGTTGACTAATGAAATAAAGGGGAATAATTAAGAAAAACCCATAATTGATAACCTCGCAAAAAGACCCATTATTACGGAAATTCATGATATCAATCCAAAATCGTCAAAACAAAGGGGAATTATAACGTATGAACAAGAAGAAAATCTTAAGCGGAATGAGGCCTACAGGAAAAATACATCTCGGGCATTTGCATGGCGCCCTTCTGAACTGGAAAAAGCTCCAAGAGGAATATAAATGCTTCTATTTCATTGCAGACTATCATGCTCTGACCAGTGAATACGCTCATCCAGAGATTATTCGAGAAACCACTTATGAAATCATAATCGACTGGATTTCCGTAGGACTTGATCCGGAAATTTCAACCTTTTTTATTCAGTCCAATATCAAAGAACACGCAGAGCTTCACTTAATATTTTCCATGATCACTCCCCTATCATGGTTGGAAAGAAACCCCACATACAAGGAACAACTCCGTGAACTTACCCAGAAGGATGTGTATACTTATGGGTTCTTAGGCTACCCAGTCCTCCAAGCAGCGGATATACTAATGTATAAGGCTAATGGGGTACCTGTTGGCGAAGACCAGGCCCCTCATGTGGAGCTGACCCGGGAAATAGCCCGTCGTTTCAATCATCTATACGGCGAGGTGTTTCCTGTCCCAGATGTCCTCCTCACACCTACTGCAAAGATATTAGGCATTGATAGGCGTAAAATGAGTAAAAGCTATGAAAATGCAATATACCTCACTGACACAGATAAGGAGATTGACGATAAAGTGGGACAGATGATAACCGATCCACAACGTGCAAGGAAAAATGATCCCGGCAATCCGGATATCTGTAATGTCTTCTCCTTTCACAAAATATATACAGACCCTGAAATAATCAAAAAAATCAACAAAGGATGTCGATCTGCCGACATTGGCTGTGTAGAGTGCAAGAAGATGATGGCTGCCGGTTTAAAAAATGGCCTTGAACCAGTAAGAGATAAACGAAAGGAACTGGAATCCGATATAAATAAGGTCAAAGAGATTATGGCAGAGGGAGATAGACAGGCCAGGACCATAGCCCGGGAGACCTTGTCGGAGGTTAAGGAGGCTGTGAAAATTTAAAGCAGGCTATCATAAAATATGGATTACGAAGTTAAACTTGAAATATTCGAAGGCCCTTTGGACCTGCTGCTTCATCTTATTCACAAAAACGAGGTGGATATCTTCGATATCCCTATTGCTGTCATTACAGATCAATACCTGGCATATCTGGATATCATGAAGGCCCTTAATATAAACATAGCAGGTGATTTCTTTTTAATGGCCTCCACACTGATTCACATAAAATCAAGGATGTTGCTCCCTGAGTCAAGAGAAGACGAAGAGGAGGATCCACGTATGGAAATCACGCGGCCACTTCTTGAATACATGCGCCTGAAAGAAATGGCAGAAGAACTTTCGGGCAGGGAAATCCTGGACAGAGATGTCTTTGCCCGTCAAATTCCACCTGATTTCCGGGACCAAATTGGAGATGAAGGCCCCCAATTGGATGTCAATCTCTTTCAATTAATGGATGCGTTCAAGCGAATTGTGGATCAAAAGTTGCCCGGCATTCAATTGCGTATCCAACTTGAAGAATGGTCTGTCAAAGAAAAAATGGAACTTATCATGGACTGCCTTAAACGGAAAAGGGCTATATTTTTTAATGAGATCTTTAGTGAAAACAAAACTATTTCAGAATTTATTGCCACATTTTTGGCCCTACTGGAACTGGTTCATATTGGTCTGGTAAATGTATTTCAGCCAGCACCAGAGATGGGCATACAATTGACACCCTCTTTTGGTGATGAAAATGGGGAAAATGGGGATGGAGAAGTCAATGTCAAAAAATCTTAATTCTATAATAGAGGCCCTTCTTTTTACATCGGACAGGCCACTTAATGCCCGTGAAATACATTCCTGGCTGGCTGATGAAACATTATCAAACATCAAAAACGCCCTCGAGGAACTCCAGTCTGAATACGATACAATGGGAAGGAGTTTTGTTCTCAAAGAAGTGGCACAAGGTTATCAATTCAGGACAAAATCTGAGTACGCCCAGCATATCCTACGTATGCTAAAGGCCTCACCGACTCGATTGTCCCGTGCGGCATTGGAGACATTAGCCATTATTGCCTACAAACAGCCGATTCTCCGATATGAAATAGAAAGATTGAGGGGAGTGGATGTCGGGGGAATTTTGAGAACACTCCTGGAAAAGGATTTGATCAGAATCATGGGTCGAAAAAGTCTTCCTGGCAGACCTCTTATCTATGGAACAGCTAAGAAGTTTCTTGAAGTATTTGATCTAACAAGCCTGGAATCATTACCAAAATTGAAAGAAATAAAGGAGTTTAGGTTAGAAGAACAAACAGTAGGAGAACCTGAGGAAGAAAATGTCCCAGAGGAAAAAAGAGAGGCTTAACCAAATATTATCCTTGGCCGGCCTGACTTCGAGGCGCAAAGCAGATGAGTTAATAAAATCGGGGTGCATAACGGTCAATGGTCGCTTAATCACACAACTCGGAGTTCGGGCAGTTTGGGGTTCTGACCTTATAGAAGTTGACGGAAAAGAAATCTCAAAGCCATCGGAAAGGCTATATTTGATACTCAATAAGCCTTTTGGATATATATGCTCTCTTAACGATCCTGAAGGCAGACCAATTGTCTCTGACCTTTTGAATGACATCCCTCAAAGGGTTTACCCTGTTGGACGACTTGATTTTGATACACTTGGATTGTTACTACTCACAAATGATGGTGAATGGGCTTACCGTCTGGCCCATCCTAAATACCATGTCTCTCGCACTTACAAAGCCACTGTGGCCGGTAGAATAGCCGACGAAGCCATAGATATCTTGAAAAAAGGTGTCAAACTCGAAGATGGGCCCAGCGGTCGTTCCAAAGTTACACTGATTACTCGCAATGAAAGACAGAGCGTGGTCAGGATAACCATTGCCCGGGGAAAAACCAGACAGGTGAGGCGTATGTTAGAGGCTGTGGAATACAAAGTTATTCATCTGATGCGGACTGGTTTCGGAAAGCTGAAGTTAGGCGATCTAAAGGTTGGTGAATACCGCCACCTTGAGACAATAGAGGTAGAATCCATGAAAAAATCGGTGGGGATGATTTGAATTTTTTGTTTACATGCCGTATATTCTTGTTATATTCTCACCGGATAATAAAATCATTCTTTTTTCATCAAATATCCAGTATCAAGTACCAACCTAAACTGGGCGGTTAACTCAGCGGGAGAGTGCCATCCTCACACGGTGGAAGTCGGGGGTTCAAATCCCCCACCGCCCACCACTAATAAAATCAATCAGTTAGGGGTTCCTGCCGAGGCCCCGATGGCGGGAAGCCGGCTGATAGTTTACCAGAACCATACCAAGACAGACCAGGATAAGCCCTATCAGAAGGTTTGAACTGAGGACCTCTCCTAAGATTAGGGCGCCACTCAGGAACACCCCGAAGACCGGCGTAAAAAAGGAAAAGCCGTGGAGAAGGCTGACGGGATATCTATGTATAAGTTCGAACCACACCAGATAGCTTAAGAATGCGATGATGATACATTGGTAAAAGATCGAAAAAGCTGTAGGAAAGGAAAAGCCGGTGGCTATGGGCCTTTCAAGTAAAAAGCTCATGATAAAAAGAAACGGCGCGGAGAAGAAGACCTGGTAAAAGAGTGTTTGGAGAGGCATAGTTCGGTTGGCCAAGTATTTCTTGACATAGATGGTGGTAGCCCCCCACAGTACGCCGCCTCCTAAGGCCATGATGTCGCCAACCAAGGTGGCCGGGGAAAAAGGGCCCAAATCCTTGATAAATAGCACTACAATCCCGCCAAATGCCAGGATAAGCCCTGCTCCCTTCCACGGGTTGAGCCGGTCGCCCTCAAGGAAAAAATGGGCTCCTAAGGCGGCAAATAAAGGAGCGGTGTAAACCAGGATGTAGGTCCTTGAGGCAAGGGTATACTTCAGGCCAACATAAATTAACCCAAACTCTGCTCCGAAAAATAGCCCCACGACCATCCCATGTATCAGGACTATCTTAGAGGGGAAAATATCAATCCCTTTGACCTTCATCCATACGTAAACGCAGGCACTGGCTACAAGCGAGCGGAGAGCGGCCATAAACAATGGGGCTATCTCACGGGCCCCGATCTTGATGATGGCCATATTTGCCCCCCAGATCAGGGCGAGCGCAAGGAGAATGAATATAGGCTGCCAGCGGAGTTGGGTCTGGTGCATATGGGACATCCTGTTTTGAGATCTTTGAAAATTGGTCAATTTTGTTCAAGGTCAAGTCGAAGATCCCGGACTTTGAGCGGGGGAAGGCCAGTAGCAGGGCGACGGCAAAAGGAATCAGCGTTCAGAGCATATTCCTCGGTTGTCCTGTGGATGCAAGGACATTGCTCCACAATGTTCCATCGGGATCAATTTGTTTGCGCTTAGATACGGTGAGCTGAATCGGTATATGTGTTAACTCATTTCTCCAAGAGCCTACAACCATGTTCGTCCGGCCTGCCATCCCAGCGTGCACTGCGTTGTGACCCAGCAGCAAACACAGAACAGAGTCGTGAGCGTTTGCGGGCATACTGCGTATTATATAGCTGGGATCGATATACTTCAGGTTTACCTCAATTCCGGCCTTATTGAAGTAACTCTTGATCTGATCTTTCAGAAAGATCCCGATATCCCCGAGTCTGATGTTGCCGGACGCATCCTGCTCCTGCGTCGCTTTCATTAGTCCTTGCCCGGCGCCCTCCCCTGCCACTACTACTGCATGGCCTCTCTTTTCAAGCCGTTCCTTCATTGCATTAAGAAACCCATCGAGACCAAAATCCACCTCCGGCACCAGGCAGAAGTTGACCTCACTGTTGGCTAATGTGGCATAGGAGGCAATGAATCCCGAATAGCGGCCCATCAGCTTCACCAGGCCAACACCGTTCCTCATCCCGAGGGCCTCCGTGTGCGCAGAGTATATTACCTTCCTCGACTCAGAAACCGCTGTCTCAAAGCCAAACGACTGTTGAACGTGGGATATATCATTATCTATGGTCTTTGGTATACCGATTACGCCGATCTTTAGATTGCGTCTACTGATCTCCTCGGAAATAGCCTGTGCACCGCGCAAGGTCCCATCTCCTCCGATGGTGAAAAGTATCCTTACATTCATCCGCTCCAATGTATCGACCATCTCAGAAATTTCTTGAGGCCCACGCGACGAGCCCAGGATCGTTCCCCCTTTCTCGTGGATATCTTCCACTACCTCTGGCGTCAGCTCCATGGGAGTATGGCCATATCTATAAGAAAGCCCTTCATAGCCGTAACGGAAACCAAACACTGCCCGAACGCCGTAGTGATGAAAGAGGCTAAAGATGATCGACCGGATCACATCATTTATGCCTGGACACAGGCCTCCACAAGTAACGATCCCGCACTTGAGCTTTGAGGGATCAAAGTAGATCTTTTCCCGTGGTCCTGCCATCTCGAAGTATGGAGGCCTTTTACCTGCATCCAAAAAGGGTTTGATCTCTTTTAAGTTCGAGCGATAGAGCACATGCTCCTCATCACTCACGAACTGTATGCCCGCCATGGGTGATGGAATGCGACACTCTCCCAGTTTTGAAACTTCGTGTATCAATTCAGCATCTTCCATAGTTGCCTCCCACCAAAACAAGCCTGACATCCATTACATTTGTATTCGTAGGACCGGTCATGAGGAGATCACTGGTCTTTTCAAAGAAGTGATATGCGTCATTATTATCCAGAAACTCCGCTGCCTCCATCCCTACATCTTTTCCTCGCGTTACTGTAAGGGGATCTACCAAAGCACCTGCTGCGTCTGTGGGGCCATCATTTCCGTCCGTGCCACCGCTCAGTATGACAACTCGAGGTGGAAGCCCCACAAGATCGAGTGCTGCAGCCAGGCAGAACTCTTGATTTCTTCCTCCAAGACCTTTACCCCGGATAGTCACAGTGGTCTCACCACCTGAAATAATACATGCCGGTTGAGGAATTGGTCGGCCGGTCTTCACAATCTCCTTGGCAATGGCACTGTGAACCCGCGCCACTTCTCTTGTTTCTCCTTCCACCATAGAGGAAAGGATAAGTGTTTTATATCCGAGCTTTTTCGCCTTTACGCTTGCCGCTTCCAGGGCCAATATATTGCTCCCCACTATAAAATTGAAGACGCGGTCGAATATCTTATCATTCTCTTTGGGTGTTTCGGGGATTTGCCCTTTTAAGCCAGCCTTTACGTGTTCATCTATAGCAGCGTGGACACCCTTCAAGTCATACTTAATAAAGATCTCCCAAACATCCTTGAATGTTGAACTATCAGGGACAAAAGGTCCTGAGGCAATTATGTCCATTTTATCCCCCACTACGTCAGAGAGCATCAGGTTCACAATTGTTGCCGGAAAGGCCACCCTTGCCATCTGCCCGCCTTTAGAGGAAGAAATATGCTTTCTGACTGCGTTCATCTCATCAATATTAGCTCCGCACGCTAATAAACTGCGGGTGATCTCCTGCATTTCAGAAAGAGTGATACCTCCAGCAGGCTGGGGAAGCAAGGCGGACCCCCCACCGGATATAAGCGAAAAAATCAGGTCTTTCTCGCCTGCGCTTTTCAGGAAATCAAGGATCTTTCTCGTCCCTTTTGCGCCGTTTTCGTCCGGCACAGGATGGCCAGCCTCGATGATTTCAGTAAACGCAAGCTTTTCTGTGAAACCATATTTAAGGTTGATCATCCCTCTTTGGATTCTCTTTCCGAACAGCTCTTCAATGGCCCTGGCCATAGGGGCAGTGGCCTTTCCTGCACCAACGAGTGAGATACGATCGAATTCTGTCAAATCAATCTCGGTTTTAGGCTCCCCTTCTATTCCAAGTACTAACCTATTCCCTTCAATGTGTATAAAACGTTTTATCGCACTATAGGGATCCACAGCCGTAAGACAGCCAATAAATATCTCTTTTGCGTCGGAACGTATTGTTTCTAATTCTTTGTGTTTTTTCATCATGTTATGAGCTATCTTCTCGCAGCCTCTTACCTTATGAAGTCTCGAGATACCCATGGGCCTACACCCGTGGCACTAATATATGCAGTGTGGCTTTGAGACCTTTTCTGAGTGACTGGTGGGAGGCCGCCGTGCTTTTCACGACTTATCAGCGGGGGAAACCGCAGCCCATGACTTGTCGGGGGAATGCGGAGGGGGCAAGAATCCCCTGTGGATAAGTCGTAGAAAAGACCAGGCCGGAGCCTTGGAACCGAAGAAA
>Ga0114925_10002022_pt1 | contig 10253 bp, 12 predicted proteins | sample SumtaG_2_FD_87287 | JGI IMG/M metagenome (GOLD analysis project Ga0114925, IMG submission 87287) | Deep subsurface microbial communities from Indian Ocean to uncover new lineages of life (NeLLi) - Sumatra_00607 metaG | ecosystem: Environmental > Aquatic > Marine > Oceanic > Sediment | place...
CTCTGTGAAAAACTAAAAAAATTATAGGGGGGGTCTAGAGAGAGACACAAACAATGTAGCAAAAATTAGGGGGGGGCTATAGGGGGGTCTAATAAGAGAGACTAGTGCAAATAACGGGACAGAATAGTCAACTTTTCAGAGAAAGCCTTATAACATAGCAACGTTTTCTTGTGGCAATCTTCCAGAAAGGAGAATTACGCTATGCAGATTCTCAAGGAACCACGTGGACACCAAACGCTCTACCGACTTGTAGATAATCTAGATTGTATGCTAGGTCGAGCAATAACCTCAGAAACCCCTGAAGAAGTCAGACTACACGAAATCTACGTAAAGCCTGAACATCGCGGAAAAGGCTACGGAAGCACACTCATGCAAGCAATCCTCAACGGAGACAAAACAAAACTGATAACATTATGCACAGGATTTACAAACATTCCATTCTTCAAACGACACGACTTTGAAGTAACAGAAACCCGTGACAGCCTAGTTTTCATGAGCAGAAAAACATTGACACCCAAGATACAGTAACAGCATTCTGAAACTGCTCTCCTTTTACAAGCTACAAAAAAATTATTGTCTCCCATTATACATAATGAATGCTTAGGGCTTCAACTTGGGAGTCAACCTCACACCCATCATAATCAAAAAAACAATACGTTTAGAAGACCTCAGAGGCAAAAACCTTGCAGTAGACGCCAACAACACACTATATCAATTCTTATCGTTAATTCGAACACCAGACGGAACACCCCTAAAAGACTCAAACGGACACATCACCTCCCACCTCACAGGACTCATGTCCCGCTCCACACATCTAATACACAATTACGGAATTAACCTAATCTTCGTTTTTGACGGAAAACCCCCACCACTCAAAGAACAAGAAATCCTAAAGAGACGAAAACTCCGAGAAAAGGCTACAAAAGAATGGAAAAAAGCACTCGAAACTAAAGACTACGCCACAGCTTTCTCCAAAGCAGTTATGACAAGCCGCTTAACAAAACCATTAATTGATGACGCAAAACAACTCCTCAAACTCCTCGGAATACCTTATGTTCAAGCACCCAGCGAGGCCGAAGCTCAAACATCCTACATGGCTGCAAAAGGAGACGTTTGGGCATCAAGCAGCCGCGACTACGACACTCTCCTTTTCGGATCACCCCGCCTCTTGAGATATCTCACAATCTCGGGCAAGGAGTTTCTACCCAGCAAGGGAGTTTCTCGACCATTGAAACCAGAACTCATCGACTTGAAGAACCTCCTTGCCCATCATGAACTCACTCATAAACAACTCATAGACCTAGCAATCTTGATTGGAACCGACTTTAACAAAGGAGTGAAAGGAATAGGCCCCAAAACAGCCTTAAAACTATTGAAGAAACATGGCAACATAGAGAAACTACCCAACAACGTTAGGTCAAAGGTCCCTGAACACTACAATGAAGTTCGAAAAATCTTCCTAAAACCCAACATCACATCCGACTACACTCTTAAATATGGAAAACTCGACGAAAAGAACCTCTATCAATTTCTCTGCAACCAACGAGACTTCTCTAAAAAACGTGTAGAAACTGTTGTTCAAAGAATGAAGAAGTTTTACTCAACCAAAAAACAAACCAGCTTAAAAAAATGGGTCGCTATAACTGACTAGTATTTTTGAGACGTAACCGTCATTTACTCCCAAACCTCCGAACAGTAGGACCGGACAGACCGAAAAAATGACAAAGCCCTTCAGGCTACTCTCAAAGAACTTGACGCACAAAGATTCCAGGTTACTCAGTTTCGCCTTCCTTTGCTTCCACTACTGTTTCCGCTTCCACTTTTTCCTCCGCTTTTCCAACCACTTCTGCTTCAGCGAATCTTCGACTTATCCTCGTTATCTTTATCCGCACATGCTCACCAGGTTTGGCATTTGAAACGAAGCACACAAGCCCCTTGATTCGCGCAACGCCTTCGCCTCGACGGCTGGTCTCTTCAATTTCCACATCGTATTCTTTTCCTACCTCAACAGGTTTTGGGGGAAATCGTGGGGCAAATCCTCTGCGCTCTCCTCTTTCATAACTCATCGTTTTCACCTCTGCTTATTTCTGAACTAAGTTATTCATTTTGAAGAAACTGATGTTAATCTATGTGACGTTTAGGGTTCCGTATTTCCCTACGTTTAGTTGGATCTCTCCTCTGAACGAAGTAATATATCCGTTTTCAATCTTGACTGTGTCGTCAACGTTAACTTGACCGATTTGTTCGTTCCACAGGGTTAGCTTTATTGTACCAGTGTCATCGCTAACGAGAGCGTCCGCAACTTGGTATGTCTCATTTTTATACCTTGACTGAACTTCGCGAGTATCTGATTTTTCGGTTACCTTTGCTACGACATTTACTTTCCTCATTCCATTTCTCAACTCTTTAATTTTCAAAACGTTTCCTCCTGTCTGTTTATTTTTTCCGCGATGGCAAATTTTTTGCCAACACTCACGATTTTCACCTTCACACGCTCCCCGACCTTCACTTGAGGTACAAATATTAGAAAGTTCTGTATTCTCGCTATTCCGTCGCCTCTTGTGCCAATGTCATTTATGACCACGTCGATTTCTTGCCCTTTTCTAACTGGAACTGGTTGAAAAGGTATAGCATTGAACTTCCGTTCTCTCTTATGTTTACGTCTCGGTCTTACGTGCCTTGGTTTTTCTGAAAGCCTTCTCGGCATCTGTTCTTTCGTCCCTTATCGCGGAACCAGCCATCCAGACAGAACTGCATTGTCGATAAAGCGACTTCTAGCGTAGCTCCGTTCCGGTATGCCGGTGAAGATGAAGGATCATTGATGTTGAATATAAGTTTTGTCATGCAGAGATTTCGTAGATCGGAAGCGGTGGTAAGCAGATAGATTAAAAGACGCACGTGAAGTAAACAAGCAAGGACTCACATAGAGAGACAGAGACACGTATACTTAGGTCTAGGATCTAACATGGTTTGATGGAAAAGTCAAACTCCGCACATATGGTTCTTGTTGCAAACAACGAAACTATATTTTTATTGGTTAACGATCTAATGTAAATTTTATAAAAGATGCTGCCTAAAACTCGGAGAGAGATGAGAATATGTTTCCTGAAATCCCATATCCATACTCAACCATTCTTGAAATTGCTATCACCATTATTGTTGCAGCGATTTCGGAGCGTGTTGTCACAAGGTACTTGAAACGTTTTTCTGAGCGGAGAGAGTTGCCGCCAGAAGTTGGAAACGGCTTGGTATTGATCGCTCGGTTTCTGATCATAGTAGGCGCAGTCATCACGCTTTTCAGGGTTGGAGGGTTGTCCACTGAGTGGTTCACGGCGATTTCAGCGCTCGCAGGCGCAGCGATTGGCTTCTCCTCAACCAAAACGCTTGGAAACTTTATTGCAGGTTTATACATACTCATTGCGCGACCGTTTCGAGTGCAAGACTACGTTTCCATAGCTGGTACTGAAGGCATCGTCAAAGAAATAACAATTAATTACACAAAGATTTTGACACCTGGAAACACGACGGTCTCTATGACTAACCAGAAAATCTTGGATCAAGACATCATCAATTATCGGTACAAAAGTGGAAAGTCTCGCCTCTACTGCTACAGTTTTGAACTAAGCTTTGACCACTCTTTGCCGACGAATAAACTGGAAAAAACCTTTGACAAGGTGATTAAACGATACGAGGAAAAGCTTCCGAGAAAACCTGAGTATGGGATGACTAAACTGACTAGGCTGGAAAGACACTATATGTTCTATCTTTACTTCAAAAACCCCAAAGACATTTTCACCCTGCAGCCCACATTTCTGAAAGAGATAACCAAAGCATGGGACAAAGCAAAGGCTTCAAGTTCCAGTTAACATCAGACAAGAAATGACCATTCGCTAAATTGGTATAAGTGCCTTCAAGAGGATGAGCATGATATATGCCATAACAGAGATAGCCGCCGCTTTCTTCCACGCAAATTCACGTGCGAAATGTAACGCGATGGTGCCGAGTGCTGCCGTCCATGCATGAACAGTGAACGGGAGGTAATAACGTAGATTGTACACTAAGGTAGTACCCCAATTATCTTGGATGATCTGATTCCACAACGCAAGTCCAATTTCCTCCTCTCCTGCAACCGGACTCCACGCTTTTAGTGGAAAACTAAGTGATGAAAGCATATTTATTAGAAGCGCATCAATTGCGATGTAAACCATTGTGACGGCAAACACGTATCCAACAACATTGAATAACGCGCTCCATGAGCCAGTTTCGCCACCAAAGATCTTAATCGTCAGTAATAGAAGGCCAGCGTATAGAATCCATCTGACGATGAAATCAGTAGCTGAGCCCATTAAAGAACTAACTAACCATCCAGTGAAAAAGCCTGAGGCGAGAGGGGAAACATATTCTCCAAAATACAAATCATCAATTTTCATTGTTAAATTTGCCGCGTTGGACCAAGATAATCGATATGCTAATGCCGTTATGTTCTCCCAGTCCGCAGAATTAACCCAACCTCGGCTCTCTGGGCCAATATTAACGGTTACATTACTCCATCTACCACTTGAGTTTGATATTTCACTTTCCAAGTTCAATTCCAAATAATTACTTTCGTTACCTGAAAACAGCCACAAAGTTGCGTTGCTTGGAAGGACCCCCATACTATGTATCCATTTAATCCGAAAAGATAATTGCGTGTAACCTATGTCTCCTGAACAAACAAGTGGTCTCACGTCAGTTGGTATTTTCTTTTTCATCCAAATAGATGTGCTGTTGGAAACGAAAGATTTCACACTGTAGTTACCAACTATGTGGTCTGTATCACACGATAGTGTTTCGTTGGGACTCCAAAGTGAAGTTGATTCGGTCCATGAATCTGCCTCAGGCGTCGGATTTTCAAAAAATGTCTTTGAGGCACTGATATATTGTGCCCCCGCTGTGACAAGCACAGTGATCAACAAAATTAGTATAGGACCCTTAACGTCAGGTTTTTTAACGATTTCTTTGAATGCCTCAAGTGGAGAATACAAGACCCTGAATATTTCACGGACAAACAACTTTTTCTTGTTCACCTTTTGTGCTTTCATATCGACGCTTATAATATAAAAGATGTGTTTCAACTGGTTCTTAAACACTCTAACGAAACTTAGTCAGTTCTATTGTTTCAACGCTTTATCGATTGTCAAATTCCGCTATGGTTGCTGTTATCAATTAGTTGTGTAATGTAATAGCGCTTCAAAGTCCGAGCTTGAACTTTCTGTAGGTATTGTAATCCACAAATTCTATGTGCTCATTTTCAATCTGATGCTGCACAGTGAATTTTTGTCGGCGCTTTTTCTCCTCGACCTGACTGGTTGTAGTCAGAGAATAAGCATCGCTTCCAGCCCCAGACCCATAACTAACAAGTATTATCCTCTCGTTTGACTTGGCTTTGTCCAGAACCGCCGCCAATCCAATAGGTGAAGCGCAGGAGTACGTATTGCCAAACTTAGAGACTTTGAGACCAAGCATGTACTGTTCCTCTTTGAACCCTAGTTCCTTGGCCACTTTGATTGGAAAGCCTACGTTAGGCTGATGGGAAACGAAGTAGTTCACGTCGCTAGGTTGGAGATTTAACTTCGCCATCAATTTTCTACACGCCTTCACCACATGCTTAAAGTAAGCAGGCTCACCGGTAAAACGACCACCATGTCTGGGATATGGTTCAAGCGCCCTCCTCCAAAAGTCGGGCGTATCCGATGTGCACGAGTACCAACCCTCCACTTCAGCGATGACGTCTTGCATGCCGAAAATGAAGGCTGAACCACCATAACCAACAAAGAGGTCTAATTCCCCTCCAGGCTCCTCTCTAGGCGCAGCCTGAGAATTATCGGTGCCTATCACCATGGCGTAAGTTGTACTCGCACCAGGATAGTACACCAGTGATGTTGCGTCTTTGAACATGCTTGTTGCAGCCTTGCACGCAAACTCCGTGTCAACTGCGTCTACGCCCTGCAAGCCATCGATTTTTTCTTCCTCACCAAGCTTCAACACCTGAGCTACTTTGGAAGCGATAGGCTTAACCGCATAAGGATTAGACTCTGAACCCACATATACCTTACCCACAAGCGAAGAGTCTACGCCAGAATGAATCAGAGCCATTTTCCCAGCCTCAACCGCAGCCGTGATGGCGTCTTCATCCATGAATGGTATGGACCTTTCCATGGCTCCTTCTTTAATTCTGAATTTGGAGACGTACACTCCATATCCGACGATTCCAGGCGTCTCATACTCCTTTTTGGGTTTAGTCACTTCGTATTTCTGGTGTGGGTAGTACTCATCAGCAAAAGTGAACGCTAAAGAGATCGTTGGGATTATCTCGCTCTGCTTCACGGCATATCTTCTTCTGAATCTTGGAACAACGTTTCTGCCTTCAAGGCTGGAGAGTTCGATTTCTTTGTTGTTCAAGATGAGATCAGTTAACCTGCATGGGACTCTTACCTTTCCATTATGAAATGCGACAATCCCGTAGATGTAGGGGCCGAACTTAGTAAATCTGTTTGTAGGTTTATTGACAAGAGTACAAACTTCTAGTGTTCCTTTTTCGTAGAAGAAGTCGATGTCTTCCATCTTGCCGAAACTTTTCCTTCCACACTTTCCACAGTAGTCTTTGGATCTGAAGTATTCTCTGTCGCAGACGCCGCATCGACTGCCTCTGAGCCTATCACCTATGTATGAGACTCTCCTTTCTATAGGTTCGCTGCTCATGTTAATCCCTACTTAAGATGTGAACGTACGCTTTTGTTCCGAATCCCTCGAGTTCTAAGACACATCCATACTGTGGAGTCTCATCTGCGTTCACTTGTCTATCGCCAGCTTCTCCTTTGAGTTGTTTAACGATTTCAAAGATTTGGGCTCCTCCAGTGGCTCCTAACGGGTTTCCATCCGCCTTGAGACCGCCGTTTGTGTTCACAAAAAGCTTTTTTCCATCAACCTCGTAAAATCCTTTGTAATCTCTACAGCTGTTATAGATGTCAAGCCAAGCTTTACCCTTTTTTGAAAAGCCCAGGTCTTCTAAGGCTATCATTTCTAACAACGTAGATTGATCGTAGAGCTCGGCTAATTGAATATCGCTTACCTTTATTTCTGACATTTTAAGAGCGTTTTCCATCGCTATTTTGTTTGCGATGAATCCAGTTCTGTTCTCGCGTGAGGGAAATGTGACGTAATCGGTGGCTGCACAATAACCCACAATGTGTATTGGCGAATCAGCATGTGTTTTGGCCATTTTAGGACTTGCTAGGATTAAGGCGGCTGAACCGTCTGAAATGGGGGCAAAATCGTATAGTCCCAGAGGCTTTCGTGCCTTAGACCTTTCCTTCAAGACTCTATCCACGCTGACTTCTCTCTGAAACTGTGCGTATTCATTGTTCATTGCATGGTGATGATTCTTGACAGATATCTGAGCTAAAGCAATGTAAAACTTATTAAGGGATTCTCCGGAAATCTTATGTTTTCTTACGTATTCTCTGAGCATGAGTTCATGATTTGCCTCGGGTGTACATCCGGCGTAGTAGCTCCACGGGTCTTCCAGAAGCATTAGGTCGTCCCTGATTTTATCCCAGCGATCGGTCATTTTCTCTACCCCGCCCACTAAAACTAGGTCATGTCTCCCCGATTGGACCGCAAAGCAGGCGTTTAGAAGGGCGGAGCTGAATGACCTCGTTTTTTCCATATGAACATGTAATTCCAGCAATTCGGATAGGAAGCCCTCTTCAATTCCAATTTTGTTTGTGATTTGAAGGAAATAATCTGAAAAATAGCATGCATCAAGATTTTTCCGCTCTATACCGGCTGAATCTAAGGCGGTCAGCCCGGCTTCTTGTACCATCTTTTCCGGCGCCTTTTCGTAATGCTCGCCAAACCTGGTTCTGCCAACACCGATTATGGCTGGGCACCTGTGTCCCATAAATTCGTGGTCTCCTTATCCTCAAAATCTTATGCTGTTCAACCTAGCCTTTTTAAGTGTTTGTGTTTGATGAAAAGTTTTTGTGATATGACGCTGATATTGGAGCAGTGAGTGATATAAGTTTTTATCGTCTCTTGTAATGAATCATTGTCGAGTGTTTGTATAGGAGGACCTGTCTGTGAACGAGATTTATCGTCTCATCATAACCGTTGAGGAAATTCGAGGTAGATGCCCTGTCTTCAAAGTTGGAGACAAAATAATCGTTGAAGAACCTGAAATAATTACCGAGAAAACGGATACACTTTGTGTTCACGCGTTTGGCTCAATGTTATCTATGATCATTCCCTTAAGCCGAGGCGTTAGCTTCAGAGAGTTGGGCTTGGCGAAGGAAGAAGAAAAGGTCGGCTACGTACAGTGTCTCGACCCAGGGCCGCCCTACACCTCTGGTGGAACAGTTGTCTTCAAAATAGAACGAGAGAAAATCTAGTGAAAGCCATCCAGCTAAATGGAGCGCGTCTAGTGGAAAAGTGGATGTGACCATGCTCAAATTGTCTATGAACATCGTGTCGCCGTAGACGTTTCTTTGCCAAGCCGCCTCAAATAGGCACAAGACTTCTGGAGCCTTCGCGGGAAAGAGAGGCTTTTTCTAATCATTTGTCTAATTGATGACGGAGACCAGTCACCCTGGCATATTGTTGTTTCTAAATGAGTAGTTAATTGAAAATCTTAAATAGTTGTAGGTTTTAAGTTTAATTGAGCGACATGGCGGAAATTTGTCCAATATGCGGACTTCCTCGCGACATATGTGTCTGCAGAGAAATCACTAAAGAACAACAACGAATCAGAGTTCGTTTGGAATTTCGAAAATGGAGGAAAGCTGTAACCATCATCGATGGCATAGACGACAAGAACACCGATCTTGGGCGACTCGCCCAGAAATTCAAGACTTTTTGTGCTTGTGGAGGAACAGCTAAAAACAGTGAAATCCTTCTGCAAGGTGACCACCGAGAGAAAGTGCGATCTTACCTCATTCAACTGGGGTACCTAGAAGAAAACATTGAACTTCAATGAATAAACAGGGCGAAAGAGCATGCACATACTTAAAAACCTATGTGAAGTACTCAGCGGGCTGAAGCGAGGAAAACTAGCCCCGAAATTATGTCCCAAATGTGGTAGCTCCAAACTCCGAGTCTCCAGCGGTTTTGACACGTATCCTCGGATGTTTGGAATAACACCCGTGGAATACGTCTGTGAGAACTGCGGCTACAGAGGACCTATAGCAATGGAAATAGAAGAAGAGGAACCCCGCTAATCTGGTAGTTCGAGTTCCAGTTGCCTCTTAAGACTTTTGTAACGATTTCTGACAGTAACCTCAGTTACACCTGCAGCTTCGGCAATATCCTTTTGCGTCTTCTTCTCGTTAGTTTGTAGGCAAGCAATGTAAAGGGAGGCAGCTGCGAGTCCCATAGGGTCTTTACCAGATGACACGCGTTGAGTTTTTGCGTCACGCAGAATTTTGATGGCAATGCCCTGAGTTGGACCGCTGATTCCAGTTCTTTCCGCAATCTTAGAGATATAAGTAAGGGGGTCAGCAATCGGCATGCGCATGTCCAGTTCACGAAGCAGAAGTCGGTAGCATCGAGCAACATCCTTCTTGTTAACAAGACTAGTCTCCGCTATATCACGAATGGTTCTTGGGGTTTTGGTGCTTCTACAAGCAGCGTAAAGAGCAGCAGCAGCTATAGCTGCGATAGACCTCCCACGCACCAAGCCCCTGTCAAGCGCCTTTCGATAAATAACTGCGGCTTTTTCTTTAACAGGCCCAGGAATATGGGCTTTATCACAGAGGCGGTCAAGCTCTGCCATGGCCTGAGCGAGGTTTCGATCCACAGAGGAGTGGACCCGTGATCGTATCTGCCATTTTCGCAATCTCCACATCTGGAGGCGCGTGGAGAGTGGAAGTTTACGTCCAAAAGCGTCGCGATCCACGCGGCCTATGGCGGTGGATAAGCCCTTGTCATGAACGGAATAGGATGTAGGAATCCCCACACGGCTTCTGGATGCTTTCTCTTCCTGCGTGAAGGCTCGCCACTCTGGACCCTTGTCCATCATTTGATCATGGAGAACAAGTCCGCAGTTTCCGCAAACAGTCTCACCGGTGTCATAATCGTGGATAAGATTCGTGCTCCCGCACTCGGGGCACTTGTCTGTGGACCGAAGCGTTCTTTCGTTTTTTTTGCTCACGTTTCCCGTCTCGATGGAGTGTCGTGGCGACAAATCCGTCATAATTGGTGGTTCTTCATAGTTTCAG
>Ga0114925_10002023_pt1 | contig 10251 bp, 11 predicted proteins | sample SumtaG_2_FD_87287 | JGI IMG/M metagenome (GOLD analysis project Ga0114925, IMG submission 87287) | Deep subsurface microbial communities from Indian Ocean to uncover new lineages of life (NeLLi) - Sumatra_00607 metaG | ecosystem: Environmental > Aquatic > Marine > Oceanic > Sediment | place...
CCGAACTTTTGGCAACTCGATTCCATGGTAAATAGCATTCCTGATTAGCTGAACCATCGGAGAATTAAGTTCTTCTAAGATCTTTCTGTCAATTTCAACATTAGTTCCTTCTAAAACTAATTTTAATTTTTTACCAGTTTCATTTGCTAAATCACGAACTAATCTCTTGTATTTTCTAAATGTTGATTCGACTCGTATTAACTTCAAATTGAATAGTATTTCTTGAATATCTAGAAATGGTTTATCCATTTTATCAAATAATCGAGCGATAGTTCTATCCTGTTTCTCCTTTAAAAGTTGGTTGATGTGATTTTTCATTACTACTAGCTCTCCAAAGTAATTCATGAGTTCCTCTAAATATTCAACATTAACTTTTACACTAGTTATTTTAACAGTATCATCTGAAAAATCATCTACAATCTGTGAAACCCTTTCTACTTCTTCATCAATAGCATCCTCTTCGTAATCCATCTCATATCTTGATTCTATACTTACATCATCAGGTTTTTCCTGATCCCATTTCTCTTTAAGCTTTTTTATCGTGTTTTCAAATTCTTCAGGACTCAGTGGCGATATAACAATACTTTCAATTTCAAGGATTTCTTCAATAGCATGAGATATTTCCGCTTTATTTTTAGCAGTGATGAAGTATATTTCAAATTCATTTTTCAATGTTGCTTTTTCTAAAGCTTCGGGAGCTGGATTAGTCCAACATATCTTACCATTTTCATTTAATGCTCTGAATATTATGAATAACCTGACTTTCTTGAACACGCAGGTCTCTTCAATTCGTATATAGATTTTAAATGAGTTATTCTGTTTTTGTTTTAGAATATTAGAAATTTCTTCTTGTGATAGCGGATGGATAAATGTTATATCGTAATCACTTTCAAAACTTTCAAAACTATCTCTAATGTCTTCTACAAACTTGTCATCGATATCAGTGAGATCTCCTTTTCTCACTCTTTTTAATACGTTTCTTAGCACGTCTAGGGACTCAAAGAGCATATCTATGAAATCACTTTTCTTACTTAAAGTGACTTTTTTTTCTTTCGCATTTTGTAAAAAGGATTCAAAATGATGACAAAATTTTGATAAATTTTCAAACCCTGCCATTGCAGTTAATCCTTTTAAGGCATGAAACGTGAAAAACAATTCTTGAATTGGCTTTAAATCACTGGGATTTTCCTCTATTTTAAGTATTTCCTCTTCTGTTTTCTGAATTAAGTCTTCGGCCTCGCTTATAAACAGCTTCATATCGTCTTTAGATGACATATAACCACCTTAAGTTGTTTTGTACTTGAGTATACGATCCATAACCTCTAAGATTTGCTCAGTTTTGAATGGTTTTTGTATAAAATCTTTTGCCCCTTTTTTAGCTGCTTCTAGTACTAATGCTTCCTGCCCTAAGGCTGACACGACCACTATTAATGCCTTTGAGTTAATTTTTAGAATCTCTTCTGTTGCTTCAATTCCTCCTTTCTCGGGCATTACAAGGTCCATCGTCACGAGATCAGGGTTTAATTTCTTGTAAAGGGAGATCGCTTCAACTCCATTCGAAGCTTCGCCGATAACTTCAATTTGCTCGATTTTGTCTATGATGTTCTTTAACATATTTCTTGTAAATTGGGCGTCATCGACAATTAGCACTCTTTTCTTTTCATTCTTTGACATTTTATTTTTTTCAACTCCTATTTTTTTTTATGTTAATGTTGATAGATCTTGCTGAACTTTAAATTTCTCAATTTCAGTAAAGATCTTAGTTAAGTTAAGTACTACCCTTGGTCTCTCTTTAAAGTTAATAATGCCTTTAATAAATTCAATGGCAACACTTGTTTGAAAAATTGGACTCAACCTAACAATCTCATCAGGAAGAATGTGATCAATACTGATTATCTGATCTACATAAAAACCTACGAGATCACTATCTACTTTGAGAATTATTATAAATTTTTTCGTGCCACTTGATTCTAGTTCGAAAGAGGAGTACTTTTCTTGGTACAAAAGATATTGATCCAACTCTAATTTCTTTTTCAAGTTAATTACATGAATAATCTCTCCCCTATAATTGTAGATGCCATCTATGTAGTCAATACTTTTTGGTAATTTCCTAATTTGTCCTGCTTGAATTATTTCCTTGACATCAAGAAGGTCAATAACAAATTCTTCCCATCCTATCTTAAAAGTAAGAATGGAAATTTGATCTATTTCTTTTTGGGCCATTTTTTAGATACCTACTGTTTTTTTATATTATAAAATATTGGTTTATGTTTTTTTCAAATTTGTGGAAGGGAGTTACATCCCCATTAAAATTCCTTACATAGTCTTTATATTGATATAAAAATTCATCTGCAATGAGATACATATACCTTTGAAGTTGGGAATTCATGTTTTCAACCAAAAATGCAAAAATTACGCTACTTTTTGATATTACATAAAATTGTTGATTCCCAAAATTAATTTCTTTTAATTTTGCACCTGTTTCCTCTCCAATGATTGTATTTGAAAAGGAAAGAAGAGCAGAAATAAAACCTCCTATGTGAACTTCATGATCCGCAATATTACTGCGAGATTTATTTATTTTCGATATAAATGGGCTACCTGCGGCCCCAATTACGAATATCGCAATTATTCCTTCACATCGAGGGATTTCAATCTCTTTTTCAAACACGTCAATGATTTCTGTGATTGAAGCATTTGAAATTAATTTTTGATTTATTTTCTTTGATAAGAAATACAATCTTCCAAAATTTACAGACTGGTCTTTTTCCTCCATATAAATAATAACGGAAATATTATCCTCATTATTTTTAAAATATTGGATGAAAATTGTAAAATCTTCTAAGGGAATGATTGAATTTCCCTGTCCTTTATTTATTATCTCTCTTTTATATAATTCAATGATATTTTCGATCATTGAATTACCGATACCTTTTTGAAAGATAATACTGAAATTTCCTCTAGAATTAATGTTTGAAATATTTAATAAGCCATAACCCAACATCAGCAATTTTTTTGTGCCGTTGTCATTATTTTGAGCGTTGTTCATAGCTATCATATTTCTTTCAAGCTTATTTTTTATATAATCTAATTCTAATTATGACTATGAGTGTTTTTTGCGTTTCTCATAATTTGTTATAAAAAACTAAAAGAAACCGATATGATTAATGCAAAATCATTACAGTTTTTTAGTTTTTTTGTATTCTATTTAATTTGAACTAAAAAATTTATATTAGAAAGAATATATAAATTTAATGATATACTAAATGTTATTTTAAAGGAAAAAACAACTGTTTTTTATCATTTTGCACTTTTTCTCTCTATAATATATTTGATTATCTTACAAAATCTTAGAAGATATTTCATCCCTATTTTGATTTACTCTAAGTCTAATTTATAACAAAGGTTTAAATTTTCTCAAAAAATTACATATTAAATAGAAAATAAGTGCAATTCTTAGAATATAGCACACAATTAGAAGATTCGAACACAAATATTAATAATTAAAAAAAGAGATGAATAAGTTATTACAACTTCAGATAGCGATAATAATGGAAATGATAAATTTTTACAAGATATCCAAATTGTTTGCCCCAAATGTAAAGTTAAAAAGAAACTAAAAATCCCTGCGAAGGTCATTAATCAAAGTAAGCAACTGACAACAATTTCAATACCATCAGGGTTATGTTGTGAGCACAGTTTTCAGTCTTTTGTTGATAAAAATTTTATTGTAAGGGGATATCAGAATGTAGACTTTGAGTTTAAACATTTAGAGATTTTCTCAGAAGGCCAAGATGAAATTGAAAATACTGTACAGGATATTTCTTCTTTACCAATTTTTAATAGTATTCTCCAGATATTAAGAGATTGTGTGGATGACAAAGAGATTTTAGGGAGTGGGATATTCAGTATTGAAGGGAAAGTTTTGTATTCATCTCTTCCCCAGACAACGCTCTTTAATACCATTCGAGAATTTGAAGTAAGAAGTGAAAGAAACTTGATTATGGTAAAGCAAATGTATCTTGAATTAGAAAATAATGAAAAGTTCATTTCTAAATTAATGCAAATTAATGGAATGAAATTTAATTTAGTACTTATGTTCTCCTTCAGAGTGAAATTTGGGATGGGGAATTTGCACCTCAGAGACCTCTTGAAAAAAATTAATTCTCTAAATTAAATTTTAATAAGATAGAGTAAAAACATCTTGATTACAATTTTTTAATTCACTGATTGTCTCTTATTAAACTAGAAATTATTCCAAGATGACTCACAGTGAGATAAATTTTACTCACAAAAGAATGTAAGTTGAGTTCATGAAAAAAATCAGAATATTAAATTATTATCTTTTTTATTAAAACTCTAAAAAAATTTATCAAATTTCTTTATACGTCAATATTTTTGCCTTCAAAATGATTTCAAAAAATTACCAAAGACTTTTTTGTATGTAAACACGTTTTTCTAAATTATAAAACAAAATCATTTAAAGAGAGAAGTATAATATTCAACTAAATAACTAATTTTGAATGTAAAGAGGAAAAAAAGCTATGCCTACAAAAGAGGATGATATTAATAGGAAGATCCAAATTGTCAAAGAAATCTTAGACAATGTGTATGAGGTCCTTACCTTATTTAAGCCTTTGATGGGTAAAATGATGAAAATGGATGAAGCAAAGCAATACAAGATTGATGGGACTTTTAAAAGAGCGGCATCTTTGTTTGGCGAAATATCTGATTTATGTAAGGAAATTGAAAATAACTCTTTACCACCAGATGCTTTTCTTGAAAATTTAGGAAACTAGTTTTCATAGGATTTGCTATTTGTTCACTTCCCATTAAAGCACATTACTAAAGTATTCATTTATAATCTAAATTAGGAAATAAAGTGTAGCTTAAAGTGCGCCCGCCGGGAATTGAACCCGGGACGCTGACTTGGGAAGCCAGCATATTACCACTATACTACGAGCGCTTATTTTTAGAAATCTTTGTTATTTTGGGTTATAGTTATTGAATATATATTATAATAATTGGAAATATTAATTAAAATTTTTTGATTTATTAGTAAAAGATTGTTAGTAGGTACTAAGGGGGAAATAAGGGAATATCTTTCATAATAAAAATCCCCAAAGCTTAGGTATTAGATTTTCGAAATCTTTATTTTCACTCGTTTTTTTAAGAATATGTAATTTTTTTCATTTGAATAGAAGTCTTTAATATATTTTCAAAAACCCAAGATGGAAAAATTAAATCTTTTTATAGAAAAACTTAACCGTCATATCCCATTAAGAATATTTGGTTTACTATCAATTGCATTCGGAATTTTAGGAGATACTATTGCTTATTTGATGTACCCTGGGTATAATTTCACAAAATATGCGGTAAGTGCATTATGTGATGGCTCTGGAGGGATCTTTTTTCAAACAGGTATTGTATTATCTGGTTTTTTTGCATTTTTCTTTGCGATCTATCTAGGAAATACGTTTAGTGATAAATATGTTAGTCAAAAACTCAGAAAAGTCTCAATAAGTTTCGCAATTATTTCTTGTGTAAGTTTTATCTTTGTGGGAGCCTTTTGTGGGGTGAATCTAATAATATCTCTAATTCATGGTACTTCTGCTCTTATTAGTTGGGGATCTGGATTTTGTTATCTTACCCTTTACAACATTTTAATTTTAAGAGATTCAAACTATTCAAAATATATTGCATATTATGGTTTTCTTGTTTCTTCTATACTTGCAATTTTGATGACTGCCTTTTTTTTACACCTTATCCCCGCATTGAGATCACTAATGGTTTTCCTCCCAACACTAGAGTGGATCAACACAATCACAGTTATACTATGGTATTTCACTATTTCGATGTATATGGTCTATAAAAAAATTTGATATCTCGAATCAAAAGATTTCTTTATGAGGAAGTTTTATGAGATTTAATATGGTTTTTTTTATTAGGAATGAAGTGTGGGGAAATTGTTATGAGATCAATTAATCAATTCTTTAACAATCTTTTCGATGAGATTCCGGGATATGTTTTTGGCTTGTTAGCATTTATCGTAGGAATTTTAGGAGATTTAATTGCGATGCTATTGTCCCCCAGATATCAAATGTGGATGTCTTCTATGAGCCTTTTAGGGCTTAATCCTGGGGGAATTTTTTGGAGAATTGGGTTGATAATTTCTAACCTTTTTGCAATACCTTTTGTCATATATTTTGGGAGAGCTTTAAAAGATCAAAATGTAAATGAGTTTGTAAGAAAACTGGCAATAGGATGTGGAATTTTTACTTCTGTAAGCGCCATATTAACAGGAGCATTCACAGGTAAAACTGAGCTTCTAATACTTCTACATGGATTATTCGCATTTTTAAGTTTTGTTGGCGGGGCCGTGGTTTGCTCAATTTTCTCATTCTTAGTTGCAAAAAATCCAAAATTTTCAAAACCCATAGCCTATACAGGTATTGTTATTAGTGGAATTGTAATTTCTTATTTAATTCCATTCTTTATCACGAATTTCTGTAACTATTTTCAAGATATTTGTTTACCTTTTGGGGAAGCTATATATCCTATTATGCCAATTTATGAGTGGGTTATGATATTTTCCATTTTGTCTTGGTACTTATCTAATTCGGTATATTTGAGGAGAATAAAGCTTTAGTTCTTGATAAAACAAAGGTCCTTTGAATTAATATCATTGGTGGAGGAATAAATGGATTTTGTAGAATTTGAAGAAAATGTAGGAATAGAACAAAACGATGCTCTTATAATTATCGACATTCAAAATGATTTCATTCCTGGAGGATCATTACCAGTGGAGGGTGCTGATTCAATAATTGGGGGGATTAATGAAATTGCAGCTATTTTTAAGAATTCTATTAGAAATGTGATACTAACACAGGATTGGCATCCAGAACGACACTTATCCTTTGCAAGTAGTCATTCTGGGATGAATCCTGGTGATGAATTCCAAAGCGAAAATGGAGCAATAGGACCTGTTCTGTGGGCCGATCATTGCGTTCAAGGAACCAAAGGCGCTGAATTTCATGATGATTTAGATATAAACCTAGCTAGTCTTATAATAAGAAAGGGAAGAAACCCAAAGGTTGATAGCTATTCAGCATTCATTGAAAATGATAAGAAAACAGTGACCGGTTTAGCAGGATATTTGAGATCTGTAAATATTAAGCGAGTCTTTGTGTGTGGATTAGCACTTGACTACTGTTGCTATTTTACTGCAATAGATGCTGTTGATTTTGGTTTTGATGTAAATTTCATAATAGATCTTACAAGAGGAATAGATTATCCTCCTGGAAACATTTCAAGGTCAGTTGAGAATATGAAAAAAAAAGGTATTAAATTCGTAAATATGGAGAGCTTCAAATCATAACAGTTTTTTTATATCTTTCTTTTCAATCAATTAATGGCAAAAAAGTTTTCCTATAAATCAATTTTAGTGGTTTGCAGCGTAAATACTGCGAGATCTCGCCTTTTAGAAGGTTTTTTAAAGGATTTGTTTGTTAAGAAAAATATGAATGTCAAAGTTAAATCCGGAGGAATTTCTTCTCATGCACGGGATGGAATGCTAATCTCGATGGATGCGAAACTAGTAATGAAGGAAGTAGGGATTATATTACCTGAAGATGCTTTATCTAAAGATTTAAAAAAGTACCCAGAATTAATTGAGGAAGCAGATTTGATCATTACGCTTACTGATAAACATAAAGAGGAAATTAATGATTTCTACGATATCAATAGTAAAGAAATTTTAACTTTAAAAGAATTTGCTGGAGAGAAGGGAGACATTGCAGACCCGAGTATGAAAGAGGTCGAAGGGTTTCGAAAAACACGAGATGAAATATATGATTGTTTAATGAAAGGATTAAAAAATTACAAATTTAAATAATGATAATATATATACTGATTGCTATTCTACAGGGGTTGTTTGAATGGCTTCCCATTTCATCATCGGGGCAAACTATGATAATATCTATAACTTTATTCGGCATTTCTACTGAAAATGCCTTTAGTCTTGCCATATGGTTACATTTAGGGACTACTATAGCAGTCTCACTAAAATTTAGGAAAGATTTTATTAATATTCTAAAGACATTAATTCATAAAGATTCTGACTTTGACGGAGTTACGATCAAGAAAAGAAACTGGATAATTTGGGCTACATTAGGGACGGGAATTACGGCTATTCCTCTCTATTTCTTATTTAAAATAATATTTATAGATGTATTCACTGCCTTTCAAGGAGATGTAATTACTCTTTTAATTTCTGGCTTATTAATCATTACGGGGGTAATCTTGATTGCAACAAAAAAGATAATTGGTAAGAAGAAAATAGAAGATGTTTCTGAAGAGAGTATCCAAAAAGAGAGCTTTTTATCTGGTCTTGTTCAAGGCGCTTCAATTTTGCCGGGAATATCTCGCTCGGGTATCACTGTAAGTGCGATTTTATTAGAAAAATACGACCAAGATGATGCGCTTAGATTAAGTTTTTTAATGTCTGTCCCTGTCGCTATTGCTTCTATATTAGTCGATATTGTATTTGGTGAAGGTTCAATCTTTGGAACTTTAGATCTTCTCACTATCCTAATAACTACAATCGTAAGTTTTGTAGTAGGTTATTTGACAATTGAATTGTTATTTAGAATAGCACGTAAAATTAATTTTGGGTATTTCTGCATTTCATATGGAGTAATAGCCTATTTAATTATTGTACCTTTTATGGTAATCGCTTAAATGTTTAATGCATAATTTTCAATGAATTCTTTTAAATCCTGTTCAACATTAGGAATACCCCTAAAACTTGGAAAATCATTCAGATCTATAATATAAAATTTATCGCTATCCAGAGGACGTACCATATCAAATCCAAAAATCTTAAGATTTAGCTCAGTTGATAAGACTTTAGAGAATTGTTTGATCTCCTCTGTAATTTCAAATCTTTCTCGCTTAATTGTACTCACATCAATATTTTCTGGTTTATCCCTCAGATATATATAAATGGGATTCTCTCTTTTTATCCCAAAAACTTTATCCCCAATTACATAAATTTTAATTTCAAGCCCATCACATTCAATGAATTGTTGAATGTACACATCATAGAATAAGAATTTATTATATCTTTCACAGAATTTATCAATGTCATCAATTTCTTGAACAAGAAAATTAAATCTGTTATATTTATCATGTTGATAATGACTTTTTATAACAATTGGCAATTTTGGGAGAGCCCATTCTTTAAATTTATTAACATCTGTTAAAGATTGGTTCCAAGAATTAGGCATAAGAAATTTTCCTAATGAATCTTCATGTTTATTTAATGCTGTTCTTAGGGAATAATCAAGAGCAATTTTATTTTTACACATTAAAACAGTATCTACATCATGGAGAGTCGGTATATTATGGAGCTTGGCAAAATGCAGTAAATCAATTGAGCATTCATTTCTAACCTTGACAACTATTAAATCAGCATTCTTAAAAGTCTGAGGCATATCAGATAGGCAAAAAAAATCTTGGGTAGGATCATGAGGGATCAAATTCAATGTTTTTACCTGTTGAAGTCTGGTAACAACATTTTTAACTATATTGTGAGTTTGAATTACAGAAAATACAATTTTTTTAACCATTATATTCAAAAAAGTGGATTATATTCTTAAATTTAATTAGTACAAATGTGTTTTAAAAGTTTTAACTAAAACCTTGATAATATAGGATACACTGTTTTTTTAACTAGGGAAAAATTAGTTAAAATGAAGAGAATTGGCTTCAAGATAAAACCATAAAATTCAATAGAACCACAAAGATTCGGTGTTTACCTCGACTAAATACGAAAATTCAATTACTTATATTAAAATGATTTAAATATGATAACTTTATATAAACAATAACATGGCTGATAAAATTCGAGTTGCATTAGTGGGGATCGGTGACGTTGCCAGTGCGCTAGTGCAAGGTTCCGAGAATTATAAAAAAAATCCCGATAAAATTATCGGTCTACTCCCAGAAATAACTCAATATAATATTACTGATATTAATTTTGTTGTAGGTTTTGATGTTAATTTAAATAAAGTTGGAAAAGATTTAAGTAAAGCTATTTTTACTGAACCAAATTGCAATATGAAACTTTATCAACCAGATCATTTAGATGCTCCAGTGTTAAAAGGACCTGTTTTAGATGGCTTAGACAGCAACATAAAAAATATTATTCCTGTTTCTGAGAGTCAAACTGCTGTTGAAGTTTCAAAGGAA
>Ga0114925_10002024_pt1 | contig 10250 bp, 5 predicted proteins | sample SumtaG_2_FD_87287 | JGI IMG/M metagenome (GOLD analysis project Ga0114925, IMG submission 87287) | Deep subsurface microbial communities from Indian Ocean to uncover new lineages of life (NeLLi) - Sumatra_00607 metaG | ecosystem: Environmental > Aquatic > Marine > Oceanic > Sediment | place...
CATCTGGAGTTGCATTATATATAATCCAAGTATTACCATTATCAGTTGAAGTCCACATAACTTTTGAATCATTAAAATTAGTATTGTCTGCTACTGAATTATTTGCATAATATAATCTATAAGATTTTGTTATAGGAGTTGCTTTTGCTCTGTACACTAAAAACATATTTCGTGTAACTCTAACACTTCCAAACATACCATTAGTAACTGCACCTGTTATTTCTATGTAAGAAGAATTGTATATATTTATTGTTCTTGTATCTGTCCCTGTAATATGATGTCCTGCTTGACAATTTGAACTTTTTTCTGGTCTTCCTGTTGAATAAGTCGAATTACAAACATAAATTATCAAGTCTCTCACAGAGTTTTGAGGCTCAATATTATAATGAACATAAGCAGTAATATTTTCAGTTAAGTCATGCCAAGATATATTTAAAGCCATTTTAACTAAGTTGTCAGTATAAAGATTAATATATTGATTTGTTTTATTTTCCTGAAGCAGTTTATCTCTTTCAAGATACCAAGTTTGTGGAAACATCAAATGAACATCTTGTTTTGTTAAGTTAATATAAGAATGAGTTGAAGAATTATCAATCACATTCAGCTTTGAACAATCTAAACATCTTCCACTAAAACTCCAAATATCATCTGGACTTTCTTTCCATACTACATTTTCCAGCCATTTACTTTCATTTCTATTATCGGCTCTTCTTCCATCTGGTTGTTTATCACTTTCTGGAAATCTATAAGACCAATCAAAATGAGAGACAGCATTATGAGTATGATTTACTCCATTAAAAAATAAAATTGAACTTTCATTTATTCCACTTGCGTCTGTTATATTAAATAATATCTCAATAAGTCCCGTTGAATTCCACATTAAATCTGACGGTGTTTGAGAAATAAAAGTTATTGTTGGGTCTATTGTATCTATTGTAAAAGTTACTGAAGATGAATTTTCATTTCCTGCTGAATCATTAGCCCAAATTGTTACATTATGTTGACCCTCACTCCAAGTTATTCCAGTTATGTTAGCACAATCTACAAGGGTTGTATTTGAAGCATAAGTGTCATTTGAATACCAACAAGAATCTAAATTTGTATCTGATCTTGTATAATTAATTTCAATTGTGTTGGAAGTATGATTTGAATTATTTGAGGGATAAACTATTTCTATTTGAGGGAAGGTTGAATCAACTGTGAAACTTCTTGTTTCAGAAACATCAGAATTATCGTCGGTATCTGTACATCTAATATACCAATTATAAGTAGTCCCATCTGATAAAAGAGATGAAAATGTTTGATTGACATCCATAGTAACAGTAGAATCTGTTTTATTTAAAACATCATCAATAAATAATTCACAAAAACTTATCAGTAAACCATTTGTTTCTGTTACCTCATAAATAAATTCAGTCGTATCATTATTAGAAAATCCACTATCTTCTGGAGAATATAATGTGACTACTGGTACTCCTGTTTGAATTTGGATATGTCCAACATCTGAAGTAATAGTTGTTCCGTCTCCGTAGCATTCTGTATACCAATAAACCTCTTCGTCAGTGTCGTTAAATTGCTTCTCAAATACATAAGATTCATCGTTAATAATTGCAGATGTATTTGATTGATCAGCATAATAATTTGTCCACTCAGTTCCGTTAGAAACATTCAAAAAGAGAGTACAATTGTCAATTACTGTGTCACTTGCAAACCCAATATTTACTATAAAATCATATTTATAACTGTTCATTTGGTTAACCCAACTTCCACCATCATTATCAGTTAAAGTAAAATCAATTGCATCAAGAACACTTTTACTCTTCTCTCTTAACAAAGAATCATCAGATACATAAAAACCATACCCATCATCCATGTCTCCATCTACATCAGTAGAATAATAATAATCATCGTGATTCAAAGTCCAAAACATTAAACCATCTCCACCTTCATTATAGAAATTATGAATCATTTGTTGATAGAATCTATCTTTTATGGCATCTTCATGAACTGTTAAATATCCAGCTTCTTGTAATAAAATCGGCATATCCATTTCATTAGCCCACTTTACATTTTGAGCAACCCAATTATCATATCCATATCTTCCCAGTGCTGGAATATATGCAGGGACATCCCCATGGTCTCTATTGTTATAAGATAAATCACTATCATTAGTCCACCAGTCTACATAAGCATTTGTTCCTGTACCTTCAGTAACATAACCTCCTCCATCATGCTCACTTCTTTCAGCAAAATATTGCCACTGGTCTGGATGCAAAGCATAAGTTGCAAAATCTACTCCTGTATTATTATGGTCTACAATCATATCAGTACCTTCTCCCCAAGTTTCAACATATCCCCATCCTTCAATACCTAATCCAACTAAGTGATTAGAATCTATACTTTTAATATAAGCTGTCATATTTGTAGCCCACTCTTCAATCAAACCTCTTCCTGTTCCATTACTTTTAGCTCTTGGTTCATTTGCTAAGAGCCAACTAAATATCGCTGGATCATCTTTATATAATATGTTTGAATAAGTATTGTTTCTGTTTAAGGTAAAATTTATATAATTTCTAAAATACTGTCTGCAATTTTCATCATCATAAAACTGGTCTTTAAATTCTGACCAATAATAATTTGGGTCTTCATCCTCGTCAACATCTTCATAAGTTTTATTTGTTGTTGGAGATTTTTGTACATACCATCTCATTCCACCATAATCATTCCAGTTATTAATTAAAACAAGTTGAAGTCTTATATTTCTTTTACTTGCTTCATAAATTACCCAATCTAAAGCTTCAAAAGTCTTATTACTGTAATTACCTGGCTCACCAACTTCAAATAAATTATAATGACCCCCACTTTCATTTATTATCCAGTGACTATCATCACTTCCTTGCGTACCTGCCCAAGTTCTAATTACATTTATATTAAGATATTGGGCTTCATTCAAAATTTCAAGAACATATTGCATACTATTATTAATTTCATTTCCATCATCATCATAAGTATGATTTGTAGCATAGTCTGCTAAATAATAAGAGTCAGCACCTAAAAATGTATATTGTTGTGGACCTAACATAAATTTATTGCCATCAACAGTAATAAATTTAGTTGTTCTAAAATCTTTATCTGAATAAGGATATCCTGCATTAGACCAAAGTACATTTAAAGTAAAAGTTACAGAATCACTATTTATATTATTGCTTGTATCATTACAATAAACAGTCCAAGTATTAGAACCTCCAACAGAAGTGATGTCTGTAAAATTAGTTCCCATATTTACTGCAGAAGAATTTGTTACACCATCATCAACAGAATACCAACAAGAATCAGGATTTGTTTCTGTGTATGTATAATTTAAACTGCTAACATTTTCTGAATAAGTTATTGCAGTAGGATAAGTTATTGATATTGAAGGGGGTGTTTCGTCAGTTGTTATCAAGGTATAAATGGGAGTATTATTATTATTTCCTGCTGAATCATTAGCATACCATCTATATCCAATTGTTAATCCGACTGTTGAGTTAAGTGTTTTTATCGTGCTTATTGATTGTGGAGTAGAAGTAAAACTCTCTGCTGATTCATTTGTCCAAGTTCCTGTATTATTTGTAGAGAAAACCCATTGTCCATCTGGATGTAATGCAGTATCATCATCATAAGTTATTGAGAAATTACATGATTCTCCTGCTATTGTTGTATTTGTTTGATTATTTGAGTATGTTGGGGGGGTTTCATCTCCTGCTTCTACTGTAACATCAAAAACTACTAACCTATCATCTGTATAAGATGTAACATAAGCATAACCCTCATATACATAGATACTATTAGTGCCATCAATAGAATAATCTCCAGTTGAGGAAGAATAGGTCCCAACTGGTTCTGGATTTCCATGTGCTGAAATGTCCCAAACTGCAAAAGTATCATCATAATTATTTACAGTATAAGCATAATCTCCTGAGACATGAACAGAGTAAACTTGATTCAGAGAATAATTCCCACTATTATCAGAAACTCCCCCAACAAAAACAGGATTTCCATGTGCTGAAATATTCCAAACTGCTAAAGAATCATCTTGATAAGATACAGTATAAGCATAATCTCCTGAGACAAAAACATCACGAACCTGTTCAAGAGAATCAAGACCTGAAGTATCTGGACCATAAAATCCTACTGGAACTGGGTCTCCATGTTCTGATATATTAAAAACTACTAACTTATCAGAACCATACACAGTAACAACATAAGCATAATCTCCTGAGACAAAAACAGCCGAAGCCCCATCAAGAGAATAATCTCCACTTGAAGAAGTATAATTTCCAAGAAAAACAGGGTCTCCAGGGTCGGTAACATTAAAAACTAAAAGAGAATCCTCAACATAAGATGTGAGATAGGCATAACCATCTAAAACAAATACATTTCTCACACCCCCATTTGAATCCCCAATATTATAGGCTCCAGACCAACCTCCAACTGATATAGGATTTCCATGTGCTGAAATATTCCAAACTGCAAAAGAGTCATCAGTATTAGCAGTGGTATAAGCATAATCTCCTGAAACAAAAATTCCAAAAGCACCTTCAAGAGAGTTATTTCCCTCTATATCATAAACTCCTCCAACTGATACAGGATTTCCATGTGCTGAAATATTCCAAACTGCCAAATTATTACCAGTTGCTCCTCGGGATACAGTATAAGCATAATCTCCTGAGACATGAACACCTTCAACAGCATCAAGTGAATCAATACCCTCTATATCATAAACAAAACCAACTGGAACTGGGTCAAAGGGTGCATCTATCCACTGAAATGTTGTTTGCTTTTCTTCACCAGAACCAAACAAACCAGCATTAATTAAAAGAGCAACATAAAAATCTTCTTGATTTCCATTTCCAAACATCTTCACAGCATAATTTAAATTCTCATTCCAGTCTATATTAAGAAAATCTAATCTATCATGTATTCTTAATCTTGGAATTGGTGTTATAATTGTTTCATTTGTTTCTTCATCAAAATAAGAATCTGTCATATTTTTAAAAGTTAAATCAAAAGTGTCAGTTAAATGATATTCTGTTCCATTCAAAGAAATATGGTCTTCTTCTTCTGTTGCAATTTCTACATCTGTAATTTTCCAAGCAAATCCCAACTCAAAAGGAATATTCTCAGCACCAATGTTTTTTCCATAGATAGTAATTGACAAAGTTTCATCATCTAATCTTAAATGATATCTCACACCTAATCTTAAATCATACCCTTCATAAGTAATATCTTTCCATAAAGTTGCATTTACATAAGTTAAATTATCTGTTTCTATACTTTTATTGAAATTAGTTAATTCATCTGCACATTTTATTTTAACCCATTCTTCTCCATCATAATATCCAATACAAAAGATATTTCTTGTCCAATAATCTTGATAATGATTTGTTAATTGAATACCAGCATTTTTCTCAAAGAAATAATCATCTTGTGTATTCCAAATATGTACTACGTTATTATTATCTAAAAATTCATAACCTATTTCTCTATTATCTTCTGGATTAAAACTATTGGCTAAAACAAAAAAAGAAATAGATAAACCTACTAAAACTAAACAAAATAAAATTATTGGAAATATTTTTGTTTGTGATTTATTATACATTTTCACCCTTTTAAACCTTATCATACTATGACTTTCTCCTTTTTAACTTTTTCCTTCTAAGATTCCATTCAAAAATATATTTATTGTTAAAAAAGGATATACTCTTAGAAAAATTCTATTTTGGAGGAATTGCAACTGTACATGCTACCCAGCTTCCAGTAGGATCAGGTACATGAAACCTATCTGGTTTTTCTGATAGTGCTTCCAATTCTCTCATGGCTGTTCCAATACTTACATCATTATAACCTACCCCTGAATTATATGACTCCAAATCTATATAACCTGTTGGTCCATTTGCTGATAATATCCCCCACATTTTACTATATGATGCTATCCATAAATATCTTTTACTTCCACCTGTTGGGGTTAATGAATCTGGTTTTAAGAAATTCCCCCATCCGCCAACTACACCAATTGAAGCTTCTGGCGATTGTACATCTGGATCCTCTGCACCAGTTATTCTATATGAAATATGTGCTGATTTTTGAGCAATTGGTATTGTTACGATTATACTATCTCCTTCTAAACCTGTTGCTTCTTTCCAAGCTATTGTTTCAGTTATGGCTCTTTCTTGAGATACTTCAAAAAACTTATTCCATCCATCTGGGAAAGTTGCTACATTATTTCTGTATGTTGAAAAGAAAATAATTAATAAATCTCCACTTGAAATATCATCTGGCAAATCTATTGTATGATTTACTACCTTCTCTGCTTCAAATGAATTACTTGAAGATGCTATTACTGGAAATTCTGCATCTATCTGAGACTGGCAATCTTCCAATGTTAAATAATCATTAACAGTCTTATCCTCTGGATAAATACTCACAGCAGAACACACATTATTTGCTAACCTATAAAATGTTTCTTTCCATTGTTCTTCTACAACTCCGCATTTCCCAGCAATCTCTCCCTGACTTACCCATTTCTCATCTTGACAAATATAATAAATTGAACCATCACACTTATCCTCGCCAGAATTACATTCAGGAGCTTTAAATATTAAAAAAGAAATTACTCCAATAAATAATATTGCAATTACAACCCCAATTATTATTTTTTGGGTCTTTTTATTTTTCCTTACCATCTTAAATTTTAAGATTTTTATACTTTTAAACTCTCCCTATTGTTTGATGATAGGAGATATTTTTTACTTTTTCCGTTTGCTTTTTTTTATGAAAATTGAAATTAAAAAGATCATTAATACAATTCCCAATAAAGAAAGTACAAATCCAAGAAGAGTGACCCTAATCTCCCCAATCTTAAAAAGTAATCTATGAATATCAAACTTTTCTCTCTCTGTTTCCAGCCCCTCAATTATTGTCTCTTTTTCTTCAAGAGTCAAACTTAATTGATCAACCAATTCTTTTTCTTCTGCAATGCTTAATTCAAGTTGAGAAATCAATTCTATTTGACCACTAATTGTTAAATGTAAAGAATCTATTAAATCCGCTTCTTCAGATAATTGTAAGTTAAGATTTGCTATTATTTCTGCATCATCATCAATTTCTAAATTCAACAATCTTATGATCTCTGCTTGTTCAGAAATTTGTAGATTAAGATTTGAAATTAACTGCGCAGTTTCTTCATTATTTAATTGAAGTTGGGAAATTAGAATGGCTTGTTCTTGAGTTGTTAATTCTAATTGACTAATTAGATCTGCCTGTTGGGAAATGGTATATTCTAAATCATTTATATAATTTGCTGATTCAGATAAACTTAATTGTAAAGCTAATATTTGAGCAACATCATTTTCAATAACAATATCTAAAGCATTTATAATTTCCTGCTGTTCTGAAAAAGATAAAGTCATTTGATTAATTAAGTCTACTTGTTCTTGTGTTGTTATTTCTAATTGACTAATTAATTCAATTTTTTGTTGTAAATTAAGATTTAAATTATCAATTATTTGGGATTGTTGTGATATTTCCAAACCTAAATTATTAATTATTATTGATTGTTGAGCAACTGTTAGTTCCATTTCATCTATTAAAGAAGCTTGTTGTTGTATGTTTAAATTTAAATTACTGATAATTACTGCTTGTTCTTCTGCCTGAGAAGTTAATGCTAAAATAGTAACTGCCTGTTCTTGAATATTTAATTCTAAACTATTTACTAATTGGATTTTTTCTTCCAAATTTAATTCTAATTGAGAGATCAAAGCATTCTGCTCGTCAATATTTGAAGTTAAAGATTGAATAATAAGTGCTTTCTCGTCGATACTTATCTGTAATTGATTTACTATCTCTCCTTGCTGTTCTAAATTTAATGTTAATTCTGAAATTAATTGTGCTTTCTCTTCAATAGTTAAAACCAACCTATTTATTTCATCTAATAATTCTTGTTGTTCTGCATCTGTAAATTCAACTAAATCTAAAACTCTCTGATGATAACCATCTCTACAAATATAATACTCTCCTTCAATTTGAACAATTTCATTTTCTATACAACCAACACAAACCCCATTTTGACATTGATAAGAACACACTTCAATAACTTTTGGAGTTTCTGCATAAATACATTTATACCCAGAACAAAAATAATCTTTGGTTTGTTGAACTACATTTAATCCATCACAATATTTTTCTCCAAAAACTTCATCAGTAGGACAATTTGCATCAGTATTACATTCAACACCACATTTTCCTAAAACTATCCCTCTAAGATCCCATCCATTAATCCATTGAGCAATTCTATTCATCTCGCATACTTTAAAATTATAATCTAAACAAGTTTCTTCTATTGTAAATTGATTAGTATCATAAGAATATAAATAATCACATGTAGCTAAATTAGTATAATAATTATTAGCGTCTAAAGTATCATACATAGAACAATAGTCATCATAAATACCTCGACCTATATAAAATGGATAATCTGGAGGACAACATCTGTGATGAGTATAATCTGCTACCCATCCAACCTCGTAACAACACCAGTCTTCTCCTGGAATACATGACAATTCTGGATTATTCAAATTTGCACAATATCCTGGATCACCACAAACAGTAGGTTCATCATGATCACAAAAAATATGACCTGCTTCATCACAACACCTTTCTACTCCATCAAAGTATCTACATTCCCCCTCTCCAGGAGGAGTAATAACTTCCTCAACACAATAGCATTGTTTATTATAATCTGGGTTTGGCGCTGACCAATCACTGCAATATGCACTTGCAGAGGTCCAAGGATTAAAAACAGACATTTGGTCTGGATGCCATGCGCAATTGACTTCTGTGTAACCTGAAGGGCAAACAGAACAATCTCCAAAAATATCAAACTCCCAACAAAACTGAATACAAGTTTCCCAATAACTCGTTGATAAAAAATTAAAAATAGAAAGGAATCCTTTTGGAGCATATTGATCTTCTATCATATCTTGGTATTCTTCCCATGTCATTCCAACAGGGACATTAGTTTCATGTTCTGCAACAACTATGCCTACTGAAAGAATCATGCACATTAAAAGAATAGTTATTACTTTTTTCATGATACACTTCCTGATCCAGCAGGACCTCCATAACTTGAAGGGATAGAATCACCTGCAACAAATAATTCTTTAAAGTCAATAAAGCCAACATAATGATTAATGACTAAAAGCAAAACAATTAAGGCTATTATTGTTACTATCCAAAATATTTTTTTCTTCTTCTTGACCATAGTAATTACATAGTTTTTTAATTTTTAAACTCTCCCTACTGTCTGATGATAGGAAGAAATTATTTAGATCTATTTTTTAGGATATATCCAACAATAAACCCAATAATAAATAAGACAATTGATATAATTATTGCTGGAAGAATTGCCAATCCATAATCATAAGATTTTTGAATAGCTAAACAAAAAATCATTAACCAAATTAAAGTCAAAATACTCCCACAAACTAACCCCGAAATTATTTTTTGTTTCTTTTTACTTTTCATTTCAACAATTCGTCAACTCTTTTAATTCGTCTATTGTTCTAACTCCTACAAATTTTTCTTCATTAATAATCCATGTAGGTACACCCGCAATTTGATTATCTATACAAAATTGTTCATCTTCATCACAATAGATAATATTAAAATCATCTTTATTATCTCCTAACATTTCTATTTGATTATGACAATATCCACATCCTTTTGAAGCTACTAAAAGACTGTTGCTCCCTATACAAGACATCACATCATGATCCAAATTTGATTCTTTAGGAAGATACTTTAATAGAAGAACACCGATAATTATTAATAAAATTATTATTATTGCTACAAATAGAATTGGTTTTTTGGATTTTTTTTCTTCTTTGAATTCTTCTTTATTCTCATTGGTCTGAGTGTTTTTTTCTTCTTCCATTTTTTTTCAAAATATGTTTAGTTTATCTATTAATTTTTTATGATTTTTCTTAGAGTATATATTAATAAAAATAAAAAGGTGCATAAAAGAATTGAAATTCCAAACAATAAAAAAGTAATTCTCTTATTTTTTTTATTTAAATCCTCTTGAATCTTTTTCAGTTCATCATTAAGTCTTTGGATTTCTTCGTCATCAGTAATTATTTTGTCTTCATAGACGGTTATGTATCTATCAACATATTCTATTTTGGATTTTGTTTTACTACTTCCGCCTCCAA
>Ga0114925_10002025_pt1 | contig 10247 bp, 7 predicted proteins | sample SumtaG_2_FD_87287 | JGI IMG/M metagenome (GOLD analysis project Ga0114925, IMG submission 87287) | Deep subsurface microbial communities from Indian Ocean to uncover new lineages of life (NeLLi) - Sumatra_00607 metaG | ecosystem: Environmental > Aquatic > Marine > Oceanic > Sediment | place...
ATTATTTACGGGCAGCAATCCATTTGCATTTACCGGGGTTACCGTCCTGGGAGTGCCATATTTTCGCTGATCCGGAACCCATGGATTGTTAAAAATAAGTTCTCTCGCTTTTTTAACCGAAAGAAGGAATGAACGAAAATTAACTATGGGAATATCCCGCGTTCCTTTAACCGCTATTGCCTTAACTTTTTTTGAACCTAAAACTGCACCAGTTCCACCACGAGCAGCTTGCCTTGAATAATCACTGGAAACACTGGCAAACCTTACGAGATTCTCTCCGGCTGGACCAATAGACATCACCCTTACAGCAGGGTCTTTAAGTATTTTTCTAACATAGTTTTCCGTATCATAGACACACATTCCCCAGACATCACTCGCTTCAATAAAAGAAACTTGATTATTATTAATAAAAATAATTACGGGTTTTTCTGAAACCCCTTCGATAATGAAAATATCAAAACCGGTCGCTTTTACTTCTTGAGCAAAATGCCCGCCGGAGTTACAATCGAGATAAATCCCAGTTAGTGGTGATTTGGTAATTATCTCGTATCGAGAAGATGCCGGGGCAGATGTTCCATTTAATGGTCCGGTAGTAATTATAAACTTATTATCCGGACCCAGGGGGTCAATGTGAGGCTCTAATTCTCGCACAAGATATGCAGTACCAATCCCTTTCCCCCCAATAAATTTTTTTTCATATTCTGAAGGGATATCTTCTTCTGTATAAGTTTGCGTACTTAAATTAACTCTTAATAATTTATGAAACCTTGACATTCCTTAACTCATCCTCCATGAGGCTTTATTGTGGGGCCAGGGAGAATTCAAAAGATTCTTTGTTTTTTGCCCGGCTTTTTTGATAAGATCGTCCTGCATTTTCTTTGCGCTGCGAAGTGCGCTTTCTTCATCTATTGTTAAAACCTTTCGATTTTCCATCACTACTTTACCATTGATTATGCTTGTTACAACATCAGAACCCTTTGCACTATAAACAATTTTTGGAACAGGTTTTCCGCCAAGCATAAGGTTTGGATTATGAAAATCAAGAAGAATTATATCGGCACACTTACCTTTCTCTAATGATCCTGTGAAAGAATCCATCCCTAAAACTTTTGCTCCTTCAATTGTAAGCATCTCTAAAACTTTTTCTGCGGTTATCGCTTCAGCATCCATATTTATAACCTTCTGGAGCATGGCGGTTGTTTTCCCAATCTCAAACATATCATAAGTATAGCTGGCAGCCCCGTCTGTCCCAAGCCCAACTGTTATCCCTTTAGAAATCATTTCAACTATCGGTGCAACCCCATACCCAAGGTGCATATTAGCCACAGGATTGTGAACTACTTTAGTGCCGGTATCAGCGATTATCTTTATTTCATCATTGGATAACCATACCCCGTGAATAACAATAGCTTTTTCTCCGGTAAAACCAAGAGAATGGGCATATTCTAAATCACGCATCTTATACTTTTTCAAAGAAGTAGAGACTATTTCTACCCATCCGGCTATATGTGTTACAACCGATACATCCACTTCTTTTGCAAGAGCAATTATTTTTTTAAAAAAATCCCGGCTCACATCTTCTGTTGACCCAGGACCTAAAGCCACAATGGTTCTTCCTTTTTTATACCAGTTTTTTATAAAACTCCTGGCAGCATCCATAAGTGCCTTCTCGCTCCTTACCATTTCTGTATCAGTATTTTTCTTCCAACCTGCAAAACTCTCATTTAAAAAACCAAATACACTATGATTTCTTAACCCGGATTGATGAAAAACTTGGGCGACCTTATCAATGTTTGAAAAATCTGTATGTAAATACCAGTGATCTGAAAATGCTGTTGTACCACTCTTTATCATCTCCAGGGCAGCAATTTCTGCACTTGCACTTGCATGTTCCGGACCAATATGAGAAACAAGGGGAAGCAAGAATGAAATATTCCACGGATTAAAATGCATATCATAACCTATCCCCTCAATTAGGGATTGGTATACATGAGTATGGCAATTAATCAATCCTGGCAAGGCTACAAAATTCTTGCCATCTATTACCTTTTTTGCCTTAACCTCAATTTCTTTGCCTATGTATTCTATAAGGCCGTCTTTTATTCCAATTGAACCTTGAGGAATAATCTTTCTCTCTTTATCCATTGTAACTATATAAGAACAATTTATTAGAATATCATACATCTTTTTATCCCTTCTCATATGGTTTCCCATTTGCGGCTGGCCCCACTGCCCTTTTGCCAATTAATCCGACAAGAGCAATCAAAGTCAATACATACGGGGCGGCAAGAAGAAGCTCGGGAGGGATAGGCACCCCTGCAGATTGGGCTGAAGCCTGGAGGGCATCTGCAAAACCAAAAAGAAGACAAGCAATAAAAGCACCTACAGGTTTCCATCTCCCGAATATCATAGCCGCAAGACCGATAAATCCTCTCCCCTGGGTCATAGCTCTAGAAAATTGAGATTGATAAGCAATGGAGAGAAATGCCCCTCCCAGACCAGCTAAAAAGCCGCTGGAAATAACCGCGATATAACGCATCTTTACCACATTGATACCTAATGTATCAGCAGCTTTGGGATGCTCTCCTACTGACCTAATTCGCAAACCCAAAGGAGTTCTAAAAAGAAAATAATTTATTATAGGCACCAGTATTAAGGCAATGTATACAATAGGATTTTGATTGCCTATTATAGTTCCAATTACTGGCAGATCCGCAATTAGAGGAAGCCTTATATCTTTAATTACGGGGACCACGGGAGTGATAGCGTGATATCCGGGCCATATTATCGGAACCATAATATTAGGAAATCCAACCGCAAAAATATTGATTGCAGTTGCACTTATTATTTGATTAGCCTTAACAGTGACACTCATAAAGGCATGGATTAACCCCATTAATCCACCGATAGCAATACCAATTAATATTCCTGTCCAAGGACCGTAAAAATAAGAACCGACAGCTGCTCCAAAAGCCCCCATTAACATCATCCCCTCGAGTCCGATGTTAATGACTCCGGATCGTTCGGACATAACCCCTCCCAAAGAAGCCAGAAGAATAGGTGTGGCAATCCTTAAGGTAGAGGCAAAAATTGCTATATTAAATACTTTTTCTAACATTTCCATCTTTATTCCTCATAAGTCTTTCTGTAAAAAATTTTCCTAAAGGTTCGCTCATCCCCATAATGAAAATAATGATTGCTGAGATTACTTGCACCATATCTTTACTTACACCCGCCATTGCTTGCATTAAAATTGCTCCACTTCGTAAAATACCAAACAAAAAGGCCGAAAAAATTATCCCAAAAGGATGAAGCATCCCCAATAGGGCAACAGCAATGGAATCAAAACCGTATCCCGGTGAAAAAGCAGCTAAAAGTCGATAGTGGACACCACATATCTCTACTCCTCCAGCAAGTCCGCCTAATAAGCCACTCAGCATCATAGTAATCACATAATGCCGGGGAACACTGATACCTACCGTCTCTGCAGCAAATCTATTTTTTCCTACTGCTCTAATCTTGTATCCTAACCTGGTTTTAAAAAGTATATAATAAACTACAACGGTTAGAACAAGAGCTATTAAAATGCCCCAGTGAAGACGGGTGCCCGTCCAAATCCTTATTATTTTGGCAGAATTTAATATCCGGGGAGAGGCGGGCATTTCATCTGCCAGAGCTTTCATGGGTCCTTTTACAGAAACCATATATCCTGTTATCTTGAAGGCAACATAATTTAGCATTATAGTACTTATTACCTCGTGTATTCCATAACGTGCCTTTAAAAAACCCGGGCCAATTCCCCATACTGCTCCCATCAGAGCAGCCCCGATTAGGACTATAGGAAGATGAATAATTGGGGGTAAGCCGGTTATGGAATATCCGAGAAAAGCAGCCGCCATCCCCCCCATAGCTATTTGCCCTTCTACGCCTATGTTAAAAAGTCCGCACCGATAGGCCAAAGCAAAAGCCAGTCCACCAAGCATAAGAGGAGTAGTGGAAAGAATGGTCTCGGCAAAACATCTTTTACTGCCAAAGGCGCCTTGCACAAGGGCAGAATATGCCTCAATCGGATTATTTCCCATAAGTAACAAAATAATAGCTCCCAGAATAAGTGCAAATATTATAGCAGTAAAGGCTTTTATAAAAGAGAATGCCCCTTTATTTTCAAATATTATCTGTTCTAGATTACTTTTTTCCATTTTCATTTAATGAGACTCCTCCTCCAGCCATCATTAATCCTATTTCTGCTTCATTGGCACTTTGTGCATTAAATTCTCCTCGAAATTTTCCTTCGTAAATGACTATTATCCTATCACTTAAATTTATAATTTCTGATAATTCTAATGAAATCAATAAAATAGCTTTCCCTTCGTTGCTCTGTTTGATTATTTGTTGATGTACAAATTCGGTTGCCCCCACGTCCAATCCTCGAGTTGGCTGAGAGGCAATAATTAATTTTGGGGCTCTTTGCAGTTCTCGGGCAACAACTACCTTCTGTTGATTGCCTCCGGAAAGTGTATTAGCCAGGGCTTCTATATTAGAATCCCGGATATCAAATTTATGTAATAATTCCTGAGAAAATTCCTTAGCTTTAATAAAATCAAGAAAAACCCCTTTGGCAAAGGGTTTATTATCTTGTAATCCTAAAATAAAATTCTCGTAAAGAGGAAAATCAAGAATCAATCCTCTTAAGAGTCTATCTTCAGGTATATAAGCGATTCTCCCCACAGTAAAAAATTCTCGGGTTTCTCTGTTGGTTAAATCTTTCCCGTTGATAATTATCTTTCCATTGTCTACTTTTCTTAATCCAGTTAATGCCTCTGTTAATTCTTTTTGTCCATTGCCATCTATTCCGGCAATACCTACTATCTCTCCTTCAGAAACTTTTAAATTCAATCCTCGTAATGCCGACAAACCTCTTTGGTTTTTCGCAAAAATATTTTCTACTTCTAAAACGGTCTTACCTATCTTTTTTTTTGGTTTCTCAACCTGAAACAAAACTTCTCTCCCCACCATCATTTTAGCCAACTTGGAAGGATTAGTAGTAGAAGTCTCTACAGTATCGACTACCTTACCATCCCTTAAAATAGTGACTCTATCCGAAATATCCATTACCTCTTTTAATTTATGGGTAATGAAAATTATAGTTTGACCGCTTTCCTTTAAAAAATTCATTATCTTATAAAGTTCCTTTACTTTTTGAGGGGTAAGTATAGATGTAGGTTCATCGAAAATCATTATATCTGCTCCTCGGTAAAGGAGCTTTAATATTTCAGCTCTCTGCTGCATGCCTACTGAAATATCCATTACGTAGGCCTGAGGGTCTATATTTAACCGATATTTCTGAGATAATGCAGTTATCTCTTCTTCCGCTTTTTTTATATCTAAAGAAATCCCTTTGGTTGGTTCAGCCCCTAAAATAAGGTTTTCAGTTATAGTAAACACCGGTATCAGCATAAAATGCTGGTGTACCATTCCAATCCCCTTCTTTATGGCATCAGAAGGTCCCCTAAAGCAAACCTCTTCACCTCTAATAAATATCTTCCCTTCGTCACAACCATAAAGGCCATAAAGAATATTCATTAAAGTTGTTTTGCCTGCACCATTTTCCCCTAATAGACAATGTATCTCTCCTTTTTTGATTTCGAAATTAATGTGGTCATTGGCGCAGACTAAAGGAAATCTTTTTACAATATTTTCCATTTTTACGATGGGGAGCATATTTATACCTCAATAATATAAGATAAAGCATAAGCATACCGGCTTAATTACTAAAAGTAATTAAGCCGGCTTCAAACAATCAATTAAACTTCAGGCGGTGTAAATTTTTCTAATTCCTCTGAGGTGGTAGGTGGATTAATTTTCTCTTCGATTATCATCTGTTTTAGTGTATTAACATAGTCAAGAATTTCTGTCGGAACAAGTTTCCCTGTGGTAGGAGCAATGTCGATTCCTCCTTCTGCCACTCCATACCTATAAACCCCACCTTTAAAGTCTCCTTCCTTCACCATCTTTGCGGCATTAAAAACTGCAATATCAACTCGTTTAATCATAGAAGTAATTACATTGTCGGGGGCTAAATAATTTTGGTCTCTGTCTACTCCAATTACATATTTGTTCATCTTCTTGGCAGCATTTATAACCCCTAACCCGGTCTGACCTGCTACTTGAAACACTACATCTGCCCCCTGGTTATATTGAGCAGTAGCCATTTCTTCTCCCTTAGCAGGATCGGCGAAACTACCGGTATAGGATACTAAAACTTTTACATCAGGATTAGCAGTCATAACTCCGGCCCTATAACCCGATTCAAATTTCTTGGTAATGGGGTTTTCCATACCTCCTACAAAGCCCACAGTTCCTGATTTAGTCATCTTAGCGGCAATGGCCCCTACCAGAAATGCACCCTCATTCTCTTTGAAAAGCAGAGCAGCAACATTGGGAGCATCTACTGTCCCGTCGACTATGCCAAAATTGGATTCGGGAAATAATTCCGCTACTTCTGCCAATGCATCTTTCATCATAAAACCAACTGCGATGATTAGGTCAACTTTCTGTTCAGCCAAGGTACTAAAATTAGGAACATACTGAGCTTGCTCTCTTGATTCTAATACTTTTTTCTCAATCCCTAATTTTACTTCAGCCATTATTAATCCAGCCCAGGCTGCATCGTTAAAAGCCTGGTCTCCAAGACCAGATTGGTTGGTGACCATGGTCATTACTAATTGCTTTTCCGCTGAAACAAAAGACATTGTTCCAAACAACATAATCAAAACTAAAAACAAACTCAAAAACACTCTACTTAAATTTTTCATTTTTTCCTCCTTAAATCTATATTTATCACTTTTGTCTTAAAAATAGCTAAAAGATTCTTTCTTTAAATTTACCTCCCTTCTTTTTATTTTGTCTACCCTTGCCACGTTCTATAAAAAACATAAATCAATTATGGTAATGGCCAGTCATTTTTCTCCCATAATTTCGTAGCCTCTTTTCTGCAATCTTGATATATAGATTCTTCCTCAAGATTTAGGAATTCACCTTTTTCCAGAATAACTTTTCCGTCTATAATAACTGTATCAACATCTGATCGTTCACAGGTACTTACTATATAATTCTCAACATTCGCCTCGAATATAGGAACTGCCCCTTTCTTTTTTATTAAAATAATATCTGCCTTTTTACCCGGTTCCAGAGAGCCTATCTCATTTTCCATAAGCAGCGCTTTTGCCCCCTCAATTGTAGCCATACCAAGAAGTTGAGAATCGGGTAAAAGTTCAAGGTCCTCATATTTGATTCTGTGAATCATCTGTGCGGTTCTCATTATTTCGAACATGGAGTGGGTCTGACCATCGGTTCCTAAACCAACAACAACTCCCGCCTTAATAAAAGGTATCATGTCCGGCCAAAATCCAAATATTGCATTAGACTCAGCATTATGAGCAATTTTTACCTCGTGAGCTTTAAATATTTCGGGGTCTTTAAGTGGGTTCAGATAACTACAGTGGAAGAGAAGAAGGTCTGGTCCTAAAAAATTTATTTCCTCTAAATACCTTGTTGGACGTTTTCCATACTTCCTGGTTGAATCATACACATGCCACCTGTCATCAGCCATGTGCATCATTATCCCACAACCGAGTTTATCCGCCTCATTTCTCGCTTGAATAAGTAATTCGGTAGGACAAGAAAAGGTAGTATGTACGCCTATTCTTGCTTTTATTCTCCCTTTCTTCGGATTTATCTTTTTTATAAAATTAATGTTTTCCTGCAACCCCAGTTCTTGATTCTCTCTACTTATTCTGCCTGTGGTTTCAAATGAAAGAACTGCTCTTATCCCGGATTCAAGGGCGGCTTGGTACACTGCATTAAGAGCTCCTGGCAGAGCATAAGAGCCTTCTGCTGTATCTGTGGTTGTAGTTATTCCGCTCCGTATATTGCCAATTATGTTTACAAGAGATCCGATATACATCTGTTCCCGGGTGACTCGATCTTCCAGCATGGGATACCAGAATCTCTCCATCCAGGATATAAAAGAAAAGTCGGAGTTATCAAATCCTGAAAAAGGTATGCTTCGCACAACAGCACTATATAAATGGTTGTGCAGACTAATAAAACCTGGGGATACAATCTTTTCTGAAGCATCTACTATTCTGCTGCCTTTCTCATATTTAGCCAAATCAACTTTATCTGCCCTATCAACCAATTTAATAATATTCTCTTCTATATATACAATACCGTCTCTAAATATAGAATTATTTGAATCTTTGGTTACTACAAGTCCGTTCTTTATTAGTATCTTTTCCATAAATCACCCAATCTTTTGAAATTATATATTTTTTGCCAGACTTTGAGCACACTCTCTCAGTTCTTTTAAGCCATCAGATGATGATTGTTTTATAAACCCGAGATCTGTCTGATAGGTAATTATCTTCATTCCTTTATTCATCCATTCTTTTAGTTTTGATAAACCACCGATATGCATACCGGTATACACACCATATTTTCTCCCCGTATCAACAACCCTCTGAATGGCATCTGACATAATGGGATTGTCAAGATCGTTAGGAATTCCATAAGATACTGCAAGATCGTTTGGACCGAGAATAGCACCATTAACCCCTTCAACGGAAAACAGAGAATCTATATTATCAATGGCTTTTTTTCTCTCTATCTGAACAATAACAAAATTCTCCTTATTCGCTTTTTGAACAAAAGGAATAAGGGCTTCCGCTTTGTAATCATTGTGTCCTTTATTAATGGAACACCCTCTCACTCCTAAAGGGGGATATTTTACATATTTTACAATTTCCTCAACCTGTTCCCTGGTTTCAATCCTTGGGACCATAATCCCCTGTGCTCCAGCATCAAGACAACGTGCAATAAGGTGATATTGGAGATCCGGAACCCGAACCAAAGGAGTCATTCCGGTTAATCGAATAATCTTTAATAGATCAGCAACGGTTTCCATATTGTGAGCCCCATGCTCCATATCAATAAATAAAAAATCGAAGCCTACATCAGCAAGAAGGAGGGGGATTGCTGGCGTCCTCAACTCTTGAAGCATGGTTCCTATTACTACCTTACCGTCATCTAATGATCTCTTTAGCACATTATCCTTCATATATATCCTCCTTATTTAATTTTAGCTTGTTGTTTACTGTTCTGAACTGCAGAACATCATATGTGTTTATTTTATATTAGTTTATCCGTAAATGTCAATTTTATTTTGTACGTTGTCCATTTAAGAACTAAAAGTGCACGCTTTTTTGATGATTTAAAGTTTCAAAGTACACACTATAAATTATGACCTTAAATTAAAAAAGATTAGAGACTTTAGGTGATGGTCCAGATTTGTAAATTGTTTGCAGATTCACAAGTTGAAGATATTGTTGAGTCAAGCAACACTGGGGGGTGTATATAGGGGGATAAAAAGGAAATGTTGTATCCAATAAATCTTTGTATTACAAAGAGGGGATTTTTGTTTTAATAAAAAGATTATATATCTTATAATCCCAATTCTTTCAATTTCTTTTCAGTGGGAATCCCATTTTCATCCCAGCCCCTCAAGCGATAATATTCTTCTAACATTTTATCCAATTCAGGTAAAACTCCTGCGGCCATACCATCATTGCGAGCCAAATGTAAAAGTCTCGGGGGGAGTATATCATCCTTGCGGTTTATACCTAATCTAACGTTATACATTCTTTTGAGATTGTGCAACCTCTCTCCTATGGTTAGTAATTCTGCTGGAGTAAGGTTCCAGCCGGTTACATGGTTTAACCATTCTGTCACTTTGGTTGGTCCTATTCTTCCAAATAGTAAAAACTTGCAAAGCCCCAGGGCATTAAAGACGTTCATATAGTTTTGTAGTTTAATCACCAGCTCTGCCTTGCCATTAGATGTATGTGGGTCTAATTTATTATCTTCTCCATAACCTAAATCTTCTAAAGGAATACCAGATTCAATGGCGTAACTTAAAGATTCTAAATGACATCCCCCTCTATTGGCGGTGGCATAACTCAGAGCCATTCCGGTATAAGCCCGGGGATCATGTAAGGGTAGTTCTAGACCTTTGGCATGAATAGCAAATTCCTCAGAATTCTTTCCAATCTTTTTTGAGAACAACCTTACTCCTTGACCCAGGAGCCTGCCCGGACCTTCATTTTTTGCCACTTGATGAATAAGATTAATAATTGTTTGAGAATTGCCCCATTCTAAATTTATTCCTTCAAAATCTTTTTGATTTAAAA
>Ga0114925_10002026_pt1 | contig 10247 bp, 18 predicted proteins | sample SumtaG_2_FD_87287 | JGI IMG/M metagenome (GOLD analysis project Ga0114925, IMG submission 87287) | Deep subsurface microbial communities from Indian Ocean to uncover new lineages of life (NeLLi) - Sumatra_00607 metaG | ecosystem: Environmental > Aquatic > Marine > Oceanic > Sediment | place...
ATCACTTCAACTATTAAAGCATTCCTTGCACATATTTCTTTAAATTTCTCAGGCATAAGATAAGTAGTACTCATTAATTCTTTTATAATATCTTTTAATAATTTAATATTCTGTTTAATAAAACTGCGAGATCTGGATTCTATATTTTTCAATAAAACTTCTATATCTTTATTGGAATCCTCTATATTAGTATTTAACATAGAAGCATCAGGGTTGGTTATCGCCGTTATTTTTGACAAACTTTCACCAAAACCGTACGATCTAACCATTTCCGTAGCGGTTTGAGTAGCCCTAATTATATCACCTCTTCCTCCAGATGTAACAAATTTCTCCCCAAAAACCAAAGATTCTGCTTGTCTTCCTGCAAGAAGAATAATTAATTTTTTAATTAGAAAATCATGAGATTCACAAGTTTCATGTTCTCCTATAAATCCATAGTATGAGCTACTACGGGCAACATTTACTATCTGAGAGGGTGCTTTACCTAATAACACAGCATAAACTAAAGCATGTCCTGCTTCATGAGTACTTACTTGTGCTTTTAAATCAAAATTTTTATTTTGTTTATCTCTTATAGTATCCAAATTTCCTTCAAAAGGAAATTCATAATTAGTACCTTCAATATCTGCTTTTATACAGTTTTTTTCGTTATGTTTTCCTTTACCATAATATACTTTGATTTTATTTTTACCTTTTATTATAGCATCTAGTAAAAACTTAGATATATTAGCATCTACTATTTCTGAAATAGTAGAAAAAACTGGTCTTGTACCTTGCGCAGGAAAAACTCCATTTTCGTAGACTAATTTTTCTACATTGCTATCTATTGTTAAATCAATATTATATTTAGTATATACATTATTTATAATTTCTTGTATTTTTTTGTAGATAATTTTTTTGTAAGATTTTTTATTAATAGATGGATAAGGTATATGCACATTACCCAATCTTGCTATCTGCTCTGGTTTAAATCTTTCTTTTAATGCTTTTTTTATATCAAGCATATTTATTTTTAGAGATTGTTTATAAAAAATATCAGGATCTATTTCCACATCATCTGTAGCTCCAGCAAATGTATAAACTTCATCTAAGTTACCGGAAATAAATATTAGCAATTTAGAATAATCATCATGTTCAAACATTTCTTGACTTTCTATAGTAGTCATAATAACAGAAACTAATTTATTTTCATCCCAAGTATTCATTTCCTCCAAAGAATTTTTTAATTTAAGAGCTTTTTTTACATAACTTATAGTATAAAAAGATAAGGAAGTATCCTCTTCTACTGGTATATTTGAATTTGAAGTTTCTTGAGTTTTTTGTTTCTTGGGTTTTTTACTATCCCATAAAGTAGACAATATCATATTTAAATTAGCATCGTGAGGAAGTTTACCATCAGATAAAAGAGTCCATACATCTTGAAATTTTACATCAAGCAATTCTTTTCCCTTCTCATCAATTGTTCTAAATCTTTGGAGTTCATCCAACAAAAGAATTCCTGGTTTTTCTGGTTCAATATTGTTGCTATTTTGTAGCATAGCAGCTACACTTCTATGCCAAACATCGGTAGATACGCCATTGTTCGTTAATTCCATTTCACAAAATTTATCACTAAAATTTAAACATTTTACTAATTTCCTAACTAAATCAGTTTTACCTACACCTGTTAATCCCCATAAATTAATAATAACTGGTCTTCTTAAAAGATCTGGCATCAGATACCATACACGAATATTATGCATAATTTTATCGATCACCTTATCTATACCTACAAAATAACTTTTAAGGTGTTCTTCTGTCTTTTTTAAAGTATTCTTTTTTTCTTCTATTTCTTTTAAATTAACCATTTCTATCCCCTAATATTTTTGATAAATTATAAAAAGTAATTATTTCGTTAGGAGTAGCCTGTTCAAGTTTTAATATTATTTCAAACTTCATTGCTTCAGCCACGAAATCTTTCAAGTCTTCAATAGGTACAGTTAAACTATTATTATCAGATAATTTTTTTATTTCTACTAGATTCTCTTTTTTACTAAAAAAGTTATCGTGATATAAAGTATTATGGGGCAGCCCCATCTTGTCACGAGATACAAAATAAGTTAGTGCCTCAATAGAAGTTTTAACTTCTTTCTCACCTTTACGGTCTCTAATTATTACACCCTCTTTACCTTTGTTATAACAATCATGAAAAAATACTACAGTATCGGAAACATAAATAGCTGAGTGTGACATATCTCTCCTTATAACTTTTTAATAATTTCTATTTCAACATCTTCTAAAGCTTCGCCTTCAATTTTTTTATTAAAAGTAGTTATACTTACTAATTCTCCACTTTTATCAAAACATATCTTTCTTATATTATACTCTATTCCTTTGACTTTAACGGTAGCTATAAATTTTTTACGTTTTCTGATTTTAATGTAATAATTTTCGTATTCAGAATAGAAAATATCTGCATTACCGTTATATTCACATACATCGCAAGGAAAGTCTTCTTCTTCTCTGTTGTTGTAAACACAACAGTTACAAAAATCATTAAAACAAGTTTTAATCTTATCTAAAGTATTGTTATCTTTATTTATTTTAGTTTTTTTATATTTTGAATATCCTTTACTATATCTAGGATTAATAGCTTTTACCCTACCATAAGTACTTACCATATAAGGAAGATTTTCTATAACTTTCCATTCTTTTTTTTCTTTTAAATCCATATCTCCTAATTTTCTTTTTTAACTAAGCTCCAGAGGAGGGACTAGCTCTTACCAACTGAGCTACCCCGGAATATACCTCGGCTGAGGAATCGAACCTCAAAACCTGATGCGGGTAAGCATCCGCTCTACCATTGAGCTATACCGAGGGAATAAAGAACCAGAGAATGGATTTGAACCACCGACCTAGTAGTCACGACTACCAACTACCCGCTCTACCAACTGAGCTACTCTGGCTAAGCTAAAGGCTAACGGAAAGCTCTCGCATGATACATGGCCCCCGAATACATGATATATCAGGATATTCCACGCTCTCGTATAAATCACTCCACTCTCGTATCATAAATCGTTTCGTTTGTTGGCCACACTGTTCACTTCTACTGGCCAATATTTTGTAAACAGCCTTTCCACTTTCTCTACTCCGCACAGGCTGGATTGCACCTGCTCCTTTAACACAAACTCAAAAAATTACAAACATTTTCGTATTACAAACATTTTCGTACACCAACAAAATATATCTACCATCATTATACTAAACATTCCCAAAGGTATAGTACCCAAAATACATGCTTCTAACATTAACATTAAATTCTCCTTTACAAAGGCTGGATTACATATCCTTTAAACTTATTTCTCAAAATTAGTAACTTCTGTGTAAGCTTTAACTATTTTTATGTTAATTTCCCTGGCCTTCTTAAGAGAAAGATCAAAACATAATCTATTAAATTCTAGTACTTCTTTTGAAGGAATAGAAATTGAAACCATAGTTTTCCCATAGTAAAAACCTAACGAACTGTAAGGTATTCTTTGTGCCATTTTTTCTTCTCCATCAAATATTAGTTTTCTGTCAGTCCAAACATTTAAAACGTTACTTTACAAAAAAGAAACCCTTTTTTCAATGTTTTTCAGATTAAAAATATCTATTACAGTAGTACCACATTCTGCACATGTTACAGTTAATTCCAAACGATCATCAACTATTTTTGCTGCTACTACCTCCTCTTCATCCTCTTCATCACATTCTTCGTTTACGCATACAAAAGGATTTTCTAAGTACGATTTTTTGGAGTAATTAGTATTATCGGGTAATACTGCATCTGCCAAATCCACGCTACAATATAAATCTGCAATATCGAGTGATTTTACGGTAGTACCAATAGTGATAGTAATTACTTGTCCATCCGTAGAAGCTGTTATTTTCATGATACGTCTCCTTTAAATATAGGTTAATGTTCTAAATTATACCATGACTTTTAGTAAAGTCAACCCAATTAAATTTTTTTACTAAGTAACAACATACACATGCAAAAACAGTTACTCCACCTATACAACATCCTGCTATAATGCTTAAAGCTATTTCCATAGGTTCTCCTACTTAAATGATTTATCTTAAAAAGAAAGGTTCATTCCTGCCCTCTTCCGTATACCTACACGGGAGGTATAAAACGACACCAGTGGGATTCGAACCCTACGTACCTGACGTGAAAGGCCAGTGTCCTAGACCTGACTAGACGATGGTGTCTTATTATATATTAATTCCTTGTATTGTTTTCTGTGATCTGTTATTATACTTTTTATATCTCTATATTCCTCCATAAATATTACATTCCAAAAAAAGTAATCTAAAGGAATAGCTATTAACATAACAACAAAAAAATAATATTTTCTAAAATATTTCATTTTTCATAAATGTCAATAAGAGTACTATTTATTTCTTCAAGGGCTTTAGTAATTTTTTCTATAACCCCGTTTAATTCTTTTACATTTTTAGCTACTTCATCAAGTTTTCTATTTTGATCCATCATAGCTTTTTCTATTTTTAGCGTATTAAACATCTTGACTCTTATCCGTTGCTGTTGCTACTACAGCCCAACAGCTTTCTTTGCTTTTTTTAAAGGCAACATTCCCCCAAGGTGCACTAAAACTTAATTCTAAAACTGAACCGTCATCAAAAATTAAAGTCAAATTATGATCTCCCTCATCTTCTCGTAATGCTTTAATTACCTTCTTTCCCTCTAAACACATTTCTTTAATAGATATCATTTTTTAATCACCTATTTTTTCTATTTCAATTATCATTTGTTTCCTCACATTTTGCATCTTTGTTTTTAGGACAATGATTACATTCCTCATCATCAAAAGCATGAGGTTTTACACCACCGCATTGTGATGCATGCATACATATTTTACGTTTATTACATATAACTTTTTTAAAAATTTTTCCTCTTCCGTTTGTACCTGTATTTTGCAGTGGCATATATTATTCCTTTTTATAATCTTTTGTAACATTTTTTTATAATAGTACTCTCTTTTTAAAAAAGTCGGGGTGAGAGGATTTGAACCTCCGAAACCCCTTGGCCCCAAACCAAGTGCGCTACCAGACTGCGCCACACCCCGTAGATATCGTTATGTTTACGTTCCTTTAAAGGACCTATTTTTCAACTCGTTTAAAATTCTCTTCATATATGCAAGTTAAAGGGTTAAGTCCTGCCTCTTTACATAAATATAGTGCTTCTTTTCGAGTATCTACTTCTTCGTTAATAATAAATCCGTCCGTTGAAAAACCATAAACTTTTATTTTCATATCATTCCCTTCATCTTACTGCTGCTCTCATATATTTCTCCTCTTCTTAACTATAAGTATACCACACTATTAACCAGAGTCAAGGGGAGCAGGAAACTTTTCTGCTCCCCTTTTAAAGTTTAACTGTCTAAAATCTGCTGCAATTCTTCCATGGGTTTGTTACGTAAAGAATTATCCTCTATATCGGCCATAATATTACGAACCTTTTGCTTTAATTCTCTTTTCTGTAAAGCCATTTCTTTTGCTTTTCCCTCTTCACGTAAAACTAAAGCAATGTGTTTGACGATAGCAATTTTTAGTTGGATAAGTTCACATTCTTTACTACTAGTCACATCTCCAAAAACTCCGTCGCCTTCGTCCAGTAAAGTTTCGCCTACAAGTTCTTTAAGATCGGCTCTCAATCCAACATAGATTTTCTTCAATTTTGGTCTATCCAGCTCCCACAGGTCTTCAGTAGGACAATTACCTTTATAATCAAATGTTACTTTTAATCTTGATCCTTTTTCAAAAATATCAGACATAATATCTCCCTTTTATTTTAAATTTTTGTTGCTTTGATAACTCATTTTGTCTTAGAACCAGTTGCCTTGACCATCCTGTAATACCTTTTCATTACATCTTACCCTATTATTATTTGAAGAATAGAGAATACAAACATCCCTATACCAAATATTACTACTCCAATTAAAAAATAGTCTAAAATCGACAACATTTAGCTCCTAACTAAAGTTTTAAAATACAAGCTTGACAACTCTTGTAAAGCTACCTGTTAATTTACATATAACAGAATTTCTTTTTGTAGAACTAAATCCTAAACCAGATAGCTGATTGTCAGAAGGTTCTACGCGCATTTTTTGCCCTAAAGGGGCAAAAACTTTTCTGTACTCCGTAAATTCTTCTTTTAAAAATTCATTGAAGAACCCATTTGGTTGAGATTTGTTAAGGCATCCTCCTAAGATAAAAAAGAAATGCTTATTTCCTATACCTCCTTGTTCCTCCCAATAGTTAGGAGAAAGCATGCATACTGATACCGGATGAAATTGATTCGTATCAAGGCCCCATACTTTCTTAGACGATGTAGTAGAATCAAGAGATGTAATAAATTTAATCCCATGTTCCCTACTAAAACTTAACTTAGCTACAGTAACTTTTCTTAGATGAGGAATATCTTTCCTGTATTCATAAGAATAAATTTCTCCGTTGTACTCTATCTCGGCGGAGAAACCGCTTGTACCACCTCTATGAGTGTAACAATTTACAAAGAAATGATAGATACCCTCTTGCATCTTACGTATATCTGTCCATGTAATGTTTTCTACAGCTACTTTTGATCCAGGTGTTATGATATCTACGTCTAACATTCCGGATGAAGGATGAATCCTCTTTTTATTAGGATAATAGATTTCATTTTTGTTAGGCTCTAAACAGTGTGCATCAAAATCGTTATTATTATCTGCTTTCTCATTCCATTGAATAGAAAAGCGTAATACACCGTCTACTTTACCTCCGGCAGCTTTTACTCTTTGTTTCATACTACTATCAGTTAAATTCCCTTCATAGGCCCAAGTAAGTCCATTATTCCATTTAAATAAAGACTTGCCATCATTTTTTTGTGCAATAACTGATACAAGATTAGGTGTATGTCTGTTTTCTAAAAGCATTTCTATAGTTCTTACACTCGGTAAGATGTCTTTAATAAAAGTAACAATGCCCACTTCTTCTACCTTTTCAAACTTTTTAGGATTAATAGAAGAAGCTTCTTTCTTCAGTTCACTAAATACATCTCCGACCATTCCTCTTTGAGCTTCTTTGTTTGCAAAAAGTACGTCATTTATACCAACGTCTCTGATTGTTGCATATCTTCGTTCAATAGAATTTTCTAGGCCCATAGCAACAAGTTTTCCATAAGCTTGATCCACCATCTTTGGTGGATAGTAGCTTGTAGGTCTTTTATAATTCTCAGGAGGAACTATTTCACTTTCATATCTTTTTACCGCTCTATCTAATTCCATGTCTTCAGAAAGATCTATTAGCAGTACACCAATTGCATGGTTCCTGATTTTTCCTATGGCCCCTCCTAATATAACGGAGTTGATCCAACAAAAATTCTCTTTTTCTTCTTCGGGTAATTTACTATAAGCTATTTTTAAAGACAAAAATGTTTTTAGTTTTTCTTCAACTTCTAAACCCTTATACAAAGAGTCCTGTGCTATCAGGTCTAAAACAATTTCAACAGATTCCTGAGTTAGCTCTTCTAAAGAACGCTTAAGAACTTGTTTAACACTTCTAAGAAGAGACATTACAGTGCCTACAGTTTTAGGAGAAGAATCAACAAAAGTTTTAGGAATCTTTATATAGAAATGATGCCAGGTAAGAAACGTTAGACTCTCTACATTTTTCTCTGTTCCAAAAACTGCTTCTTTTGTTACAAATACATCAGTAACAGGTACTTTAACTAACTCAGACATAGCATTAATTACTGGTTGATAAACTTCATCATCCGTTGTAAAATCCCAAATAGAAATAAGCTTGTTATCTTTGATAATGACAACGTTTCCGAAAGCTCTAATAAATCTTTTACAGCAATTGCAGTCAAATTCCCGTCGTTCTCGGAAAATTTCGTTCGTACCTGCGGGAAAGCTGCTTAAATAAGTTTCCCACATCAAATCTTTACCTGCTTCTGTAACAAATAAAAACTTCTCTCTAAGCATACTATTGATATGCTCTTGCATTAGTTTATAAAACTCTTTGAAAATCATTTAACACCTCCGTTGTGATTTATACGTTATAATAGTAGACCATCCATCACATTCATACATTTCCTCTTCAATAAAAGACTTCATTAATTCAAAAAATCTTTTAGAAGCTTCTTCTTTTGTTTTGCCTTTGTACATGGCTTGATGACTAAACACTCCATCTTGCCTTTGTTCTATAGCATCAAAAATTTCTTCTACAAAATTATCTATGTCTACAGCAAACATTAAGTCATCCTCATAAATTCTTCATAAATTCCAAAGCAGCTATTCCTATAAGAAAAATCCCGTAAAAAAGTCCTTCCCAAAAACCAAAAGGTTTTATGTGGGAAGCTATTACTAGCATTCCAAAAAATATTATAGTTTTCATATTATTCTCCTTTTAAGAAATTGCTGTATCATCTGTTATGTAGTTTACCATAACCTATATCGGTTGTCAACTCCCCAAAATCATTTTTTTAAGAACTTCATAATTAGCAGCAAGTTTAATTGTAAAATTAATCATTATGCTTTTTTGGCCATATCCGAATCTAATATTTTGTCGTGTATGACTATCCTTTCGTACTTCATTAATATCATATATGTATAGTTGAGGTTTGTCATTTTCAAAAGGCTGACGAAAAACATTATTAAAATACAAAATAGCAATATTTATCTTTCTTTCTTTACACATTTCGTATACAAATTCATTTACAGAAGAAGGATTATATACATAACTTTTTGCACTCATAAATATTTCTTGATTCATAACTTTACTTTTCACCAAATAGCCGACACGATGATTCTTTATTTCCGGATCATATACTGTGTCAACAATAGTAAAATCTTTATTTTCTCGAATAAATCTTTCCAATCTATTCATAAGTTTTCCATGACTATGCTTAAAAACATTATTAGAGTAATTCATTTATTTCTCCTTATGTTATTGTTATTTAAAGAGTACCTTAAATTATTCAAAATGTCAAGACTTAACTTAAATCATTTCCAGAAATAATTTTGTAGCTTTTTTGTATGAAAGGTAAAATATTTTTATAGATATTTATGTGCTTGATATCTGCTAATCTTTTATTACCTTGATTATAAAATGCCTCATCTAATTCACATCCTATAAATCTTCTATGGTTAACAGCAGCAGCTAAAGCCGTAGAAGCAACTCCAGAAAAAGGATCAAATACTATATCGTTTATATCTGTTCGAAGTAACAGAAACATACTAAGTAAAGCTACAGGTTTCTGTGTAGGATGACCATAGTATTCTTTTTTAGATAACTTACCTAAGTAACAAGCAGGAACCCTCTTTTTCAATGCTCCATTTATTTCTAACACTCTACTTTTCTCTGCGCTTCCCTTAGACAACCCTAAAACCATTTCATGTACTGCTCCCGGTATGTTTAAGTTACCGTATCCCATATCCCCTTTAATCCATAAAAAATCATGAGCATATCTAAACTTACTATTTAGTATGTGTTTTGACCAAGTTATTATAACATCAGTTCTACAGAAAAGATACAACATTTTTTTGGGCTTTAGTATTCTATAAAATTCGTTAAATAAAAGATCCCAATCTAAATCTTTCTTCAAATCATTTTTAATCTCAGATACAACTTCAGTTTGTTTTTTTACCTTTCCTGTTTTCGACCAATACTTACTTTTTCTGATATTATCCTTATAGTTGATGCCATAAGGAGGATCTGTTAATATAAGATCTATGGAATTATCTGGTATCTGTGTTGTAAAAGACAAACAATCTTCACAATATATTTTATTGTATATACCCTCTGGTTTTATTACTACTTTCCTATCCTCAAATAATACTTCCATTAAATTTTTTAACCTTACCTCTTTCCTACTACTATTTTATAGTTTGCATAACTATTTCTGAAAAATACTACAAAAACATTAGACTTATCAGAATATTTGACTTCTAAATGTGTGCCTTTAAGAGCATCAAACTTGTCACTTATAATTTCGTAAAGCTCATCTTCAATATCGTGCAGCAAGACATCATTTATTTGATCTCCGATATGTCCTTTTAATACTTTAGTTATTTCTCTTTCAAAAGCCTTTATAACATCTTTTATTGTTTCTTTTATTTTACCTTTTTCGATAATTATCATAAAATTATTTCTCCCTTAGTATCAATGTAACCATGATATTCTGCTTTCCAATAAAAAGTATATAGCTTTAAAATAAAATGTGTGTC
>Ga0114925_10002027_pt1 | contig 10246 bp, 7 predicted proteins | sample SumtaG_2_FD_87287 | JGI IMG/M metagenome (GOLD analysis project Ga0114925, IMG submission 87287) | Deep subsurface microbial communities from Indian Ocean to uncover new lineages of life (NeLLi) - Sumatra_00607 metaG | ecosystem: Environmental > Aquatic > Marine > Oceanic > Sediment | place...
CTCATTAGCTTTGACCTAGAAGCAGAGGTTGCGGGCAGCTACGGCTCAAGGTTTGCAGTAAGATAAGATGCCGGGCGCTCAATCTGAATACCCTCGCCTGTTACTCCGTCAATATCTCCTTAGCCTTATCAAGCATGAAACCCACCGGCGCCTCCTTTCCTATCCATAGCTTGAATGAAGCCGCCCCTTGATATACTAGCATAGGAAGGCCCCCGAGTATATCGGCCCCGGCTTCTTGTGCCAGACGCAACAGGGGTGTCGGCCACGGGTTATATACCAGGTCATACACCAGGACGTTGCGAGGAATCACATCGAGGCTCAAAGGTGACCGTCGTTCCTGAGGGCCGTCCTTCATTCCCATGGTAGTGCAATTCACAATCAAATGGCAGCGACCGAAGGTTTCGCCAGAGCCTACGGTCTCCCAGGACAGAGCAGTGACCGCGCTTGCTGACCTCCCTGCGCGCAGCGAACAATCCCCGATGTGTCTCTCCAAGATATCTGCCAATGCTCTGGCCCGCTCCCACGTACGATTGACAATGACCAGCGAGCTTACATTCCCTGCTAACAAGGCAAATGCCACTGCCCTGGCCGCCCCACCAGCACCCAGGATCACCGCCCGCTTTCCCTCGGGGTCAAAGTGGCCTTCCCGGTCCAGCGCTTCGGCGAATCCTTGGACATCGGTATTGAAACCCAGCAGTTTGTCATCTCTCTTTACTATGGTATTGACGGCGCCGACCAAACGAGCCAGATCGTCAACGCCGTCCAATAGAGGCAAGACCGCCTCTTTGTAGGGCACGGTTACATTGGCCCCGATGTTCTGAGGCTCTCTCAGATGATTGACTACATCTCGGAGCCGGGATGCGCCTGTGTCCCAAGCTTCATAGCGGATGTCAAGTCCATAGTAATCCAGGGCCGCCTGCTGCAAATGAGGAGAGATGGAATGCGTGAGGGAACAACCGATGAGGCCTATATATGTCGGCATTGCTTAAGACACTTGACTATTGCTCAGGGCTGAGACTATCGAGGAAACCCTGCAGAACAAGGGCTGCTGCTATGGCGTCAACTTCCGCTTTGGGCGAAGACCTGCGCTTTCTGGCTCCTCTTCTTGCCCCGGAGGGCAGCTTGCTTCCTTGGCCACCAACATCCGCCTTCAACCGCTCCGCAGCCCTAGTAGAGAGCCGTTCATCCCATAGCTGCACATCAAGCTGGCTGATGCCGGTTTGCTTCGCTCGCCATGACAATTTCTCGGCGAAAACTGTTACCTTGTTAGCTTGCTCTCCCAGCTCGCCACTCAGACGGCGAGGCAGGCCAACCACAATCCGCCCTGCCTCATATTTCTCCACAAGCTTGAAAATCTCATTCACGAGGGCATCTTCATCTCCACTGGCGAGCACGGCTAAGGGAGTGGCCAGAATCCCCCCGGGGTCGCTTATCGCCACTCCGGTCCGCTTATCTCCGACATCCAGCCCTAAGCTGCGCATTGACTCCTTCGCTTCGTGCGACTCCAAATCCTTCCCTCCTTGCCGTTCCGAGTTCCCACTTGTCGGGGCGCAGAATCTCCCACCCTCCATCAGCTCCCTGTCAACTTGGGTCAGAGTCAGGGCTCTGGCTCAACTACAACACGAGTTATGGTCAGGGTATTTTGCTGCCAACGACGCTCTTAACCAATTCCAATGCTTCGTCAATCTTGGCTGCATCTTTTCCCCCAGCTTGGGCCATCCCGGCCTTGCCACCGCCACCCCCACCGGCAACTCTGGCTACTTGCCCGATAACGTCGCCGGCATGAAGTCCCCTGGCTACCAGGTCAGGAGTCACCATGGCCAGGAAGTTAGGCTTACCATTATAGACGATAGCCAAGACTATTACGGCGCTCTTCAGCCTGTCCCGCAGCATGTCGCCCATTTCCCTGAGGACAGGCAAAGCCATCGTCGGAACCCTAGCAGCCAGAACCGTTACTCCGCTCACTTGTTCCGCTTGTCCGAGCAGGTCGCCGGCTATTCTGCGTGATAGCTCTCTTTCCAGCGACCGTACCCTCCGGCGCTCTGACTCTAGCTCGCTGATAAGCGCTTTCACCCTGCCAGGAACCTCTTCCAGCGAGCCTTCTACCTCTTGGGCTACGTCCTTCAAGGCAGCCAGGCGAGACTCAACCAGAGATCCAGCTGCTCTTCCCGTTACCGCTTCAATACGATGTAAACCTGTACCAATACTGCTTTCACCGGTTATCAGAAACAGGCCGATTTCCCCTGTCGAACTCACATGAGTGCCACCGCATAGCTCCTTGCTCATTGCCGGCTCTCCGATCTCCAGCATCCGGACTTCTTCTCCGTATTTTTCCTCAAACAAGGCGATAGCACCCTCGGCGATCGCCTGGCTATAAGGCAAGACTCTTGCCGCTACCTTCAAGTTCTGCCGTATCCACTCATTGACCTGCCTCTGGACCTCCTCAAGCTGTTCCTCAGATACAGATGCTGGATGGGAGAAATCGAACCTGAACCTTTCAGGCTCTACCAAAGAGCCTTTCTGCTGAGTACGGCTACCGACTATTCGCCTCAAAGCCGCCTGCAAAAGATGTGTGGCGGTGTGGTTACGAGCAGTGTCCAGCCGGCGAGCGACATCGACTCTGGCTTCAACTTCATCACCGACGGATATGCTCCCTTCAACCACGTTTGCCCTATGTATTATCACGCCTGAAGGGGTCCTGATGGTATTTGTGATAACCGCCCTTCCTTCGTGGCTGTTTATGTGACCAGTGTCACCTACCTGCCCTCCCATCTCCGGGTAGAAAGGAGTTTTGCCAAGCACAATAACAGCTTCATCTCCCTGAGGCGCGATTTCTACAGGCTTCTCTTTGATCCTTAGCTCAAGGACCTTAGATTGAAGGACAGCCGTTTCGTAACCAGCAAACTCGGTGCTGCGGACTTCCGGCTGTGCCATAGTGACATCCATTCCAATCGACGTCGTCTTGCTTGCAGCTCTGGCACGTTCTCGTTGCTTGTCCATCTCAGCCCCGAACCCTTCCCAGTCTATTGACAGACCTTTGTCCTGAGCAATCTCAGCGGTTAACTCCGGAGGAAATCCACAGGTATCGTGAAGCCTGAATACTTCTTCACCTGTTAGCTGCGTCCTTCCCTCACGCAAAGCTCCGCCAGCGACCTTTTCCACCAGATTGAGCCCGCTATCCAGCGTGGCAATGAACCTCTGCTCCTCCACCCTGATTACGTCGCTGATCAGGCCTTGATTGGCCGCAAGCTCAGGATATACGTGGCTCATCATGCCAGTGACAACGTGAGCCATCTCGTCAAGGAAAGGACCGTTGAATCCCAGCTTTCTGCCGAACAGAGAAGCCCTCCTCAGTATCCGCCGCAGGATATATCCCCTGCCTTCGTTGGAAGGCATTACGCCATCGGCGATGAGAAAGGCAATGGCGCGTGAATGCTCAGCCACGATTCTGATCGCCCGGTCCGTATCGTGGTCCGTCCCATACTTCTTCCCAGACACCCGACAAACGGCGTCCACCACAGGAGACAGCAAACCCGTTTCATAAGGCGAGGACTTGCCTTCGATAGCGGCTAAAGCCCTCTCCAGTCCCATGCCCGTATCGATATTCGCTTTGGGCAAGGGGATGCGTCGGCCACTCTCGTCCTGATTGTACTGGGTGAATACCAGGCTCCATATCTCGCAGAAACGACCACAGTCGCAATTTGGCTTACATTCGGGTCGACCGCAGCCCAACTCTTCACCCAGGTCATAATGAATGTCGCTGCATGGTCCGCAGGGACCCGAACCACCAACCGGGCCCCAGAAATTGTCCTCTTCGCCGAATCGCAATATCCTCTCGGAGGGAATGCCGATTTCTCGCCAGTAGGCGAAGGCTTCGTCATCGTCAAGATGGATAGTTATCCAGAGCCTTTCCTCCGACAGCTTCAAATGCCCCCTGACAAATTCCCAGGCCCAGGCAATAGTCTCTTTCTTGAAGTAATCACCGACGCTGAAATTGCCCAGCATCTCAAAGAAGGTAAGGTGCTCGCTGTCACCCACCAAATCTATATCAGTCGTACGGAAACACTTCTGGCAGGAGGCCAAGCGCGGGCTTGGTGGGGTCTCCAAGCCCAGGTAATACGGCTTAATTTGCACCATGCCGGCGCCTGTCAACAGTAACGTAGGATCCCTGTGGGGCACCAGGGACGAGCTCGGGATTATCTTATGGCCCCTATCCTCGAAGAAGCTCAGGAATGCTCGCCTCAGTTCGTCACCGGTCACTTCTCAGTCACCTTCTTGATTTTAGAAGTTGTCAGCTTCAATGTCAATCAGGCGTAAGATTGTTTTGGCAACGTCATTCTCAGGAGTCCAGATGAATCCAGGCGACGGAGAATCTCAGGACACCATCCTGAGCACTATGAGATTCTTCGCTGAGTTTACCCTGACCGTCTGGAGATTCTTCACTTCGTTCAGAATGACAGGCGCGTCTTGGTCGTAGCGCCAGGGCCTCTCCTTGATCCTGAAACCTCTGTTGCCGGATTCCTGCCGCCGTGAATCGGTGGAAGTTTTCCACCACACCATCTATAATACGGCTTTGCCGGCAATCCCTGGCCGAGAATCGCACCGCCACCAAGGTATAGAGCTTCAAATCAAGGCGGTGCCGAAGGCAGCAAATGTGTCCTAGAAGGAGGGTGATATGATTTCGTTCAGCCCCACGGAAGAACAGCAGATGATTGTAACCATGGTGAAGCAGTTCGCCAGCGATGACATGCGCAGAATCTACCGGGAATGCGATGAGGACGGCGAGATTCCTGGCAGTGTCATAGATACGGCCTGGCAGATGGGGCTCGTGTCCAGCGGCATACCTGAAGACTGCGGTGGCTTTGGCGGGGAACATTCAGCTATCACAGGTTCACTGATAGTCGAGGAACTGGCCTGGGGTGACCTCTCCATGGCGATGCATATTCTCTGTCCCTCCCTGTTTGCCTATCCTGTCCTGGAGATGGGTACCGATGCACAGAGGAAGAAATATCTGCCCTCTATCTGTGATGACAAGTACAAGGCCGCTACCTCTGCCCTCATAGAGCCGCGTTTTGGCTTTGATCCTTATTCTCTGTCGACCAGTGCTCGACTCGACGGCGATGGCTATGTTCTTAATGGCCAGAAGTGTTATGTGCCCCTGGCCGCCCAGGCTGACCTGGTGCTTGTCTATGCAGGGGAGAACGGCCATAGCCAGGGTTTCATCATTGAGAAAGGGACAAAGGGATTCGAGGTTGGCGAGCGCGAGGAGAATATGGGTATAAAGGGTCTGGCCACATACGAGGTCAGCCTGAAGAATTGTCGCATCCCCCGGGAGAACCGGTTAGGCGGCCAGAAGGGATGCGATTTTGACCGTATCATGAATTGCTCACGGGTCGCGCTGTCGGCAATGGCCGTCGGAGTAGCTAGAGCTGCGTTCGAATACTCAAGGGATTATGCCAGGGAACGGCTTGCTTTCGGGGAGCCCATCGCCTCCCGGCAGGCAATCGCTTTCATGTTGGCGGAGATGGCAATTGAAATCGATGCTACCAGATTGATGACGTGGGAAGCTGCCTGGAAGTTAGACCGAAGGGAAGAGGCGACCAAAGAAGCGTCTCTGGTTAAGGCGTATGCCGACGATATGGTTATGGTGGCAACAGACCGTGCTGTACAGATTCTGGGCGGGCACGGTTATGTTCGCGAGCATCCGGTGGAGCTCTGGCTGAGAAACGGTCGAGGGTTTGTCAGTTTCGACGGCATGGCTATGGTATAGAAGGAGGTACTGCGCGATGATAGATTTTGAACTGGCGCCAGAACAGGAAGAGGGGATGAAGGCGGCTCACGATTTCGCCAGAGAGCGATTTAGGCCTGTGAGCCGTTATTACGATGAACAGGAACACGAAGACCCAAAGGAACTCATTGACAGGATGTGGAAGGAGAGAAACAAAGGCACATTAGCTCTGGGCCTGGACGTAACAGCCGCTCTGAGAATCGAAGAGCTATGCTGGGGGGATGCAGGTCTTTTCTTATGTGTTCCGGGCCCGGGACTCGGGGGTGCTGCCGTCTTTGCTTCAGGCACAAAAGAGCAAATGGAGCGTTTTCTGGGCGCCTTCAATGAAGGGGGACCGAAATGGGGTGCCATGGCGATGACAGAGCCTGCGTGTGGCTCGGATACCTCCGCTATCGCCACTACCGCTGTGCGTGACGGTGACGAGTGGGTGCTCAACGGTGAGAAGATCTTTGTTACCTGGGGTAAACGAGCCGTGGAAAACCCCGAGAGCCTGGTGGTGGTCTGGGCAACTGTGGACAAGTCTGTAGGGCGCGCCGGCATGAAATCCTTCGTCGTGCCGGCCGGGACACCCGGAATGAGAGTGGAAAAGCTGGAGAAAAAGCTGGGGATCAGAGCTAGCGACACGGCTACTATAGTGCTGGACAACTGCCGTATTCCCTTTGAAAACATACTGGGCAGCCCGGAGGTCAAGAAAGCAGATCAGTCGGAAACCAAGGGTTTCAAGGGGGCAATGGCAACTTTCGATGCCACTCGGCCCATCGTAGGTGCCATGGCCATCGGCGTGGGACGGGCTGCTCTGGACTTTGTCAAAGAAGCGGTCGAAAATGAGGGGATAAAGATACGCTATGGCGTGCCCAGGCAGAAACTCACCGCCCTGGAACGTGACATAATGGAAATGGAGGCGAATTACAAGGCGGCCAAGTTGCTTACGTTGCGGGCCCTGTGGATGATGAGCCAGCTTCAACCCAATAGCCTGGAGTCATCAATGGCCAAGGCAAAGGCCGGCCTTGCCGTTACCAGAATCACTCAGAAAGCGGTTGAGATTATGGGGCCGCTGGGCTATTCCCGGAAGTGCCTACTAGAGAAATGGATGCGCGACGCCAAGATAAACGACATCTTCGAAGGGACGGGGCAGATCAATATGCTTGTCACAGCCCGAAGGGTCCTCAACTACTCAAGAGACCAGCTCAGATAGAGGGTAGCATCGCAAAGCGCTCGCATTTCGCGGTGGGCATTCCTGACATTGAATCAACCCGACGCGCACCGTATCAACGTTCCTGTCAGATGTGGCGTTGGCATCCCGACGTGGCTCCGCTAGTCCTTGCCTCCTCAGCGAATTCCATTTCCGTCAGACTCTATCCAGTGCAAGCAATGAGCAGAGATCACTGGAAGACGAAAAGGGGCCATGACGAGAAGGCCGTTGCTCTCCCTGAGGTTACGCTGCCCGAGACTCTGCTTCCCTGCGTCAACCAGGAATTCGGCCAGCTATCTGCCCTTTTTCATGTAATCAGGACACCACGTGGCGTTGGGACGCTCAGGACGATGACACGAGGCTCTCCAGTTCCACCTGCAGGTGTCACAGATGAAGATATTCAGGCCGAGGGCTTTTTTTGCCCTCAGCTTGAACCTGTCCAGCAAATTGGGCTCGCTTCGTTTCGTCACTTCGTCCAGAGTTGCAGTCAGGGCAACAATACTGACTAGATATCCTTGGATAGAGTGGCTAAGAATTCAGCATTGTTCTTCGTTTTGGCCAGTCGCTCCAAGATTCTTTGCGTGACCTCGCCGTGATTAGGCGAATCGCTACCTATCATGCTAGCCACCCGCCTGAGTAGCCATACTTGTTTTAAGGTATTCTCATCCATCAGAAGCTCCTCCCTCCTTGTAGCACTGGGCATAATATTTATGGCCGGGAAGATTCTCCTCTCGGAAAGTTTTCTATCCAGGTGGAGTTCCATGTTACCTGTTCCCTTGAACTCCTCATATATGAGTTCATCCATGCGGCTGCCAGTATCCACGAGGCACGTAGCAATGATAGTCAGGCTGCCTCCCTCACTGGTGTTGCGTGCAGTACCGAAGAAGCGCTTAGGGGGATGCAAGGCTATTGAATCAATTCCACCGGACAAGGTGCGTCCGCTGGGGGGCAGAGCCAAGTTGTAAGCCCTTGTAAGCCTGGTAATGCCGTCCAGGAGTATCACCACATCTGTGCCCATCTCTACTAGCCTCTTGGCTCTCTCCAGTGCTAATTCCGCTACCCGGGTCTGGCTTTCCACCGGTTCATCGAAGGTGGCAGCGACAACCTCGGCCTTAATCGACGTCTTCATATCAGTAACCTCTTCGGGCCGTTCTCCGATCAGGCAAACCATGAGGTGAATATCACTGTAATTGGTGGTTATGGCATTGGCTATCCTCTGAAGAAGCACAGTCTTGCCGGCCTTGGGCGGTGAAACAATCAGCCCTCTTTGCCCTCGGCCTATGGGTGTCACCAGATTGATCAGGCGGGTAGATAACTCATTCGATGTTGTTTCCAGGTCGATGAGCGTATCGGGGAACAAAGGCGTCAACGAAGCGAAATCACGGCGCGTCCTCCCTAATTCGGGGTCAAGTCCATTGATGCTATCCACTCGGAGTAAGCCGTAGTATTTCTCGGTATCCTTAGGGGGTCTGGCCTGGCCGCAAACAGCATCGCCGTCTCTCAAATTGAAACGACGGATCTGAGAATTCGATACATAAACATCATTAGCACCGCGCCGGAAAGCGTTCTGCCGCAGGAAGCCGTAGCCCTCACTGATGATCTCCAGGATGCCCGTTACCAACACATTCCCCTGCTGCTGTGCCTCCGCCTCCAGGATGCGGTGGACGAGCTCGGATTTCTTCAAGCCGGAGCAGCCGGTGATGCCACGCTCCTTAGCCATCACCTCCAGCTCATCTCGGTTCTTGTTTTCCAGTTGCGTCATAGTTGTCATAGTTATCATAGTAGCCTCTCTCTGAATACCTCTCTTTTTCCCGATCGGATCCGGATGGTTTTGCGGGAGCTTCTAGGATAGTTCCTCTCTCCCCATCACCTTCCTCCAGTCATCCCTGAAACGCTCAATGCCGATATTTGTTAGAGGGTGTTGTATCATTTGCAGTAACACCTTGTAAGGTACGGTGGCAATATGTGCACCGGCCTTGGCTGCCGTCAGACAATGCTGGGGATGCCTGATGCTGGCAGCGATGACTTGACTGGGCAGTTGATAATACTCCAGGTATTCCACGATGTCAGCAACAACTGCCATACCATCCTCGCCAACGTCATCCAGCCTGCCCACAAAAGGGCTTATAAAGGCGGCTCCTGCTCCTGCCCCCAGCACAGCCTGATTCAAGGTGAAACACAGAGTGAAGTTCACCTTAATGCCTTCACCGGCGAGCACAGATGTAGCTTCCACTCCTTCAAGGCTGGCCGGTATCTTGACCACGATGTTCTCCGCCCATTTGGCTATTTCCCTTGCCTCAGCCACCATTGTTCGCGCATCCTGCCCCAGTACCTCCGTAGATACCGGGCCAGGGACGATGGAGCAGATTTCCTGAACCAGCTTGCGATAATCAACCTTGCCTTCTCTTGATACAATACTAGGGTTAGTCGTTACTCCTGCAACTACCCCCAATCTCACCCCGTGGCGAATATGCTCCATGTTGGCAGTATCCAAGAATAGCTTCATCTTCCCAGATTTAGAGGCAGGCTTGTTTGAGCGCCCTCAACAAGCGTTTCCTTGGCTGCTTCAACAAACGCCAGAAACAACGGGTGAGGAGAATCGGGCCGAGACCTGAACTCAGGGTGAAACTGGCAGCCAAGCATCCAGGGATGATCCCGCAATTCGACCATCTCAACCAGCCTCCCATCCGGGGACAACCCAGACGATACGAGACCGGCTTCCTCTAGCGGTTGGCGGAAACGATTGTTGAATTCGTAGCGGTGGCGATGCCTTTCACAGACTACTTTGGCGCCGTAGGCACGCGCTGCTATTGTTCCCGGTACCACATGACAGGGATAAGTCCCGAGCCTCATGCTGCCCCCTTTTTGCTCCACACCACGTTGCGTCGGGAGGAGGTCGATGACAGGATAAGCGGTGCTCGCATCAAACTCAGTGGAATTCACGTTGTCAGTGCCAAAAACGTGGCGGCCAAATTCAATAACCATAGTCTGTATTCCCAAGCACAAGCCCAAGTAAGGGACCTTCTGTTCTCGGGCAAATCTGGTAGCCTTTATCATGCCTTCGATACCCCGGTATCCAAAGCCGCCCGGAACGATCATACCCTGAACTTGCCGGAGCCTATCATCGGCCGACCCGTCCAGTTGCTCTGAATCCAACCATTCTATCTTGGCCTCACGATTGTGAGCCAGTGCTGCATGACACAATGCTTCGCGCACCGAGTAATACGCATCTCGGAGTTCTACGTATTTGCCCACCAATCCGATTA
>Ga0114925_10002028_pt1 | contig 10245 bp, 5 predicted proteins | sample SumtaG_2_FD_87287 | JGI IMG/M metagenome (GOLD analysis project Ga0114925, IMG submission 87287) | Deep subsurface microbial communities from Indian Ocean to uncover new lineages of life (NeLLi) - Sumatra_00607 metaG | ecosystem: Environmental > Aquatic > Marine > Oceanic > Sediment | place...
CTTCTATCATTCGCTCTCTGAATTCGTCCTCATATTCATCGTAAGTATGCGTTTGAACGGGATAATCCCAGGGATTAACATGCCTGACAAAACGGTTGTTATTGGACAGGTTTCTGGTGGGGCTTAAAAATACGCCAGCAAAATGCATCAATTTGCTGAATGGGAAATAGGCAATCAGAACGCTCAAGATAAAGAGATGAATATAGAAAATCACACCAATCCCTTCAGGCACAGTCGGGCTGAATTTGAAAAGGCCTATGGCCAGTTCTTTTACCGCCGTAATGTCCACCCTGAGAAAATACCTCATGAGCACTCCGGTCAAGCCCAGGGCAAGGATCAAAAACAAGGGAAAATAATCTGCAGGAAGTGAGATATAACGCACCTGCGGTATGTAGAGCCTTCTAAAAAATAGATAGGTCACGGCCGCTAACATAAGAAGATCAGAAATGTATACGCAAGGGACACCCAGACCATTGAAGGGCAAAACGCCTAATTGTAAAAATCCGTCAAGGCTATCAAGGATGTGAACAAAGCCTGGGATGGGCTCCATAAAAAACCTGAAGTGTCTTAGGAAAATAACAAGGAAAGACCAGTGAAAGGCCAGTGCCGCCAACCAGAGCCACTTTTCCCATTCATAGTCAATCCTTGGGCTGCCATCGGCATTTCTGTATTCGAGTCTGGTATTCCTGAATAATGACCGGAACAGGAGCACTTCAAGAATCATCCTGACAATAACTCCACCGGTACCCCTTGGATTATCAATAGGATTTGACTTGATCCATGGAAAAGACCACTCCTGTCCCGCAGTGGTAGGGATTCTGAATGGGACTGGCGATTTTCCCCAGTCTATGACCCGAACCACAATTCCAACAAAAAAGGTGGCCATGGCGGCGTATGGGACAATCACCCCGAAAAGGACCCGCAAGTCCAATGCCCAAACGCCCACCCAGGGAATCAAAACAAGCACAGAAACTGCAAACCCGGAAAACAGGATGCTGATGATGAAGTTCATAAATGACTACCTCTCTTCAAATTACACTATCGGTGAACTTAGGGACTTCGCCCCAATTGGAATGTTGGAATACTGGAATGCTGGAATAATGGGTTCTGGGAAAATGGAAAAGTGGGTTATTCATAAAACCCATATTAACAACGAAGCTAAAAATATTCATTAATAATGAAATTCCTTTGGAAATCAATCCCGCTAAAGACGGGATCTTCGACTTTCCATTCTTCCATGATTCCATTATTCCATGTACGAGGCAGAAACTCAGGCCTCAAAAAAAGCTTTATTTTTAATAAGTTGCACAAATTCCGAGAAGTTTAACTGTCTCAAAGTTCCGGTTCTTGCTCCGGTATCTCAAATGTCAAATTTGCTCTCTTTAACAAGCTACCTAACTGATTCTTAACTTCATTGACTCGAATTTCATAAATCTTCTGGCGGCATTGCGAGTAAATATCGAATGCCAGCAGGGCTATGTCATCTATCCTGTTTTCAAAGGCCTGGAGTTCACCGGGAAGTCCGTTGATCGGGGCTTTCGACTCCAACATTTCCCTTACAAGTTTTTTCAGTTGAAGTACAAAGCCAATGGCCTGGGAAGGTTTAAAGTCCTGAATCGACCTGATTCTAATTATATTTTCAAGGCATAATGTGATCTTATCGTCGTCCCCGTCTTTGATTAATTCATCGTAGAGAGTCTCTACGTCTTTCGAAATAATATTGCCAACAGGGTTTGCAAACAGGTCCTTTTCTTTCCGAATAAATCTCTGGGTCTCACTCGGATAGGTATCAACGATTACATCACGCCATTTTTTGATGAGGCTGGATCTCTTATCTGACAGGATGTTTTTTAGACTTGTATCCACGACTGCCCTTGTGGTGTCAAGGCCTTTACGCAACTCCGCCTTGCTTCGTTTGTGTGTAAGTTCTCAATAAATTTGTGGGAATCAACTATCTTGTGTCCATTCAGAAATGAGATAATTTTCGCAAGGTCAAGGAAGATGAGGATTTCAACCACAGGAATACATTGAAGTATTTCGAGGATTAAAATCCGAATCTGACGCAGAGATTGCGGAAAATAGCCATTTATGGATGGACACTATCTGACATTTCTCTGATTTATTGATAAGCTGCCTTTGAATTGCCTTGAACCCGGTAATTATGGGAATTCGCTCAACAATTCAAAATCAGCTATTGAAGCAGGTCTATAGACAAATTATATTTTCATGTCAAGGGAAAATGGGCGAACCAAAACTCGCCTTTAGAAATTCACGGTTGAAACGAGCAATGTTGGTAATTTTTATCTCCTTCGGGCATACGGCTTCACATTCTCTTTCGTTTGAGCAGTTCCCAAAACCACATGCATCCATGGTCTTCACCATGCCAAGGGCGCGACGTGCCGCTTCAGGTTTCCCCTGCGGCAGCAGCGCAAGTTGAGATATCTTAGCGCTTACGAAAAGCATTGCAGATGCATTGGGGCAGGCAGCAGCACAGGCGCCGCATCCAATGCATGCGGCAGCATCCATGGCAAGCTCTGCCTTCTCCGGGGATATGGGGATGCTGTTCGCCTCCGGGGCCTGCCCTGTGTTTACAGAGACATAACCACCCGCCTGTACAATCTTATCAAATGAACTACGGTCCACCACCAGGTCCCTGATGATTTTGAATGGGCGTGCACGCCAGGGTTCAATTACAATGGTATCTCCGTCTTTAAAATGTCTCATATGGAGCTGGCAAAGTGTGGTCGCAGATTCCGGGCCATGAGGCAGGCCGTTCACCACTGTCCCACACATGCCACAAATACCCTCGCGGCAATCATGATCAAAAGCAATGGGTTCTTTTCCGTCAACTGTGAGCTGCTCATTCACCACATCCAGCATCTCTAAGAAAGACATATCCGTTGAAATGTCTTTGGCCTCATATGTCTCCAAATGCCCTTTGTCATCCGGACCGTTCTGGCGCCAGACCTTTAAGGTTAAATTGATATTCTCACTCATTTATAACTCCTCTGCGCAAGCTCCACATTTTCAAACACAAGCGGTTCCTTATGAAGTGCCGGAGCCTTTCCGGTTCCACGGAACTCCCATGCAGCGACATAGCAGCAAGAATCGTCATTCCTCTGGGCTTCATGCTCCTCTGTTTGAAACGCCTCATTGAAATGGCAGCCACAGGATTCCTCACGGCTCACGCCATCCTCCACGAGCAATTCGGCAAACTCGAGAAAATCAGCCACCCGACCCGCCCTTTCCAGGGTCTGATTAAATTCTCCAGGTGAGCCTGTTACCATAACGTTCTCCCAAAACTGCTCGCGAAGCCCAGGAATAAGTTCCTTTGCCTTTAGCATACCCGTTTCATTCCTGGACATGCCGCCATACTCCCATAGTATGTGGCCCAGTTCCTTGTGAAAATCATCAACCGTACGGCCTCCCTTTACGGAGAGCAATTTATCAATACCCTCATTCACCAATTTTGTGGAATCTTTGAACGCAGGGTGGGCCTCATTCACTTCGGGTAAAACAGCGCCTGCCAGATACCCGCCAATTGTGTACGGAATAACGAAGTAACCATCTGCCAGCCCCTGCATTAACGCGCTTGCGCCGAGCCGATTAGAACCATGATCTGAAAAATTGGCCTCCCCAATAACAAACAGGCCAGGGATGGTGCTCATCAGGTTGTAATCGACCCATAAACCTCCCATGGTATAATGTATAGCAGGGTAGATCATCATAGGAGCCCTATACGGGTCTTCGCCTGTGATCCTTTCATACATCTGAAAAAGATTGCCGTATTTTTTCCGGATGACATCTATCCCGTCTCTCTCAATGGCATCTTTAAAATCAAGGTAGACGGCAAACCCGGTTTGCCCTATCCCTTTTCCCTGGTCACATACCTCCTTTGCACTGCGTGAGGCTACATCTCGAGGGGACAGATTTCCAAAACTCGGGTACTTCCTCTCCAAATAATAGTCCCTCTCTGATTCAGGAATATCATTAGGAGATCGTTTGTCTCCTGCCTTATTGGGCACCCACACGCGGCCATCATTCCTCAGGCTCTCGCTCATGAGGGTCAGTTTGGACTGATAGGTTCCATGCACAGGGATACACGTAGGATGGATTTGAACAAAAGAAGGGTGTGCAAGATATGCCCCTTTTTTATGCGCCCGCCATATGGCGCTCACATTGGAGCTCATTGCATATGTGGAAAGAAAATAGGCATTGCCATAACCACCCGTTGCCAGTATCACCGCATGAGCCGCATAGCTTTCCATTTCACCGGTGATGAGATTACGAACCACGATTCCCCGTGTAGACCCATTTACAAGGACAAGATCCATCATTTCCCGCCGTGGATACACCTTCACTTTTCCAGCAGCCACCTGGCGCATGAGTGCACCGTATGCACCCAAAAGGAGTTGTTGACCCGTCTGGCCTCTGGCATAAAAGGTCCGTTCAACCTGAGCGCCGCCAAAGGATCGGTTAGCAAGCAGGCCTCCATATTCCCGCGCAAAGGGGACTCCCTGGGCCACACACTGATCAATGATGTTATTACTGATTTGTGCCAGGCGATATACATTTGCCTCCCTTGAACGAAAATCGCCTCCCTTGATGGTATCGTAAAAGAGCCTCCAGATGCTGTCCCCGTCGCCCGGATAATTCTTGGCTGCGTTAATGCCCCCCTGTGCAGCAATACTGTGGGCTCGGCGCGGGCTGTCCTGGATGCAGAAGGTTTTGACATTATAGCCCAGTTCTGCCAGCGTGGCCGCGGCCGAGGCACCCGCAAGACCCGTGCCGACTACTATGATCTCAAATTTTCTCTTATTTGCTGGATTGACAAGTTTTAGCTCAAAGCGGTGTCTGTCCCATTTTTCCGCAAGCGGGCCTCCCGGCACTTTTGCATCAAGCTGCATATAAGTCCCTCCTTATGTCACAAACGAAATGCAGTAATTTCACTATTAAAAGGACCTTTAGACGGGATTACAGGATAACCAAGATTTTTTTGTCCTGTAAATTCTTTGATGAATCCTGTGTTTCAATAATCTTTTTCCTCTGGACAGTCATGACTATAATCGGCTAAGTTCTTACAATTCTTACTATTTAAACAGCAATCTCACCCTAACCCTCTTCCACCTCAGGCTGATAAAGGGCGGGGTTAGGGGGCCAAAACCACAAACTGTTGCGCAAGTACTTTAAACATTTAGCGGTACGTTTTCTTAAAGCAGGATAAGTTTTTTAATTTACAAGATTAAAATAATCTCCCGCTGTGAGCGGGATTAATCCTGTCAAAAAAAACGGCTGAACTTTTACAAAAAAATAAAGATCGGAATAAAACCAAATCCGACCCCAAACACGAGACTAACGGCAATGCCGAGCTTCTGAATGATTGGCATGTATTTAGGATGATTGGCGCCGAGAGTTTGAAATAGACTCCAAAAACCGTGACTGACATGGACGGCAACAACAATCATTGCAAAGACATAGGTGATCATATACAGAGGGCTTGCGAGTGTAGTGAACACAAGTCGAAAGAGAGTCTCATTGGTATGTTCGGCAAAATGGAAATCAAGGAGGTGAAGGATAACAAAAGCCAGAATAATAAAACCGGTATAGGGCTGAGTTGCCGACCCTATGGTGCGGCCTCCCGCGTTCTTTTTGACTTTATACCTCGCAGGTCTTGCCATTAGGTTTTGATAAAAAAGAAGTGTCCCTATCACTATATGTATAACGGCAAAGAGCAAAAGACCCAGTTCCGCGACAGTTATTAGCGGGCCCAATGCATGGAGGTGCTCCACATACGAGGTAAACAGACCCTGTCCACCGTAAAGAGTGAGGTTGCCGATAAGATGCACTGTCAGGAAACCTACGAATCCAAGGCCGGTTACAGCCATCATCAACTTTTTCCCGATGGAACTGCCCAGAGTACTTATGAACCAATTCATCTCTTCCTCCGTGGTTTGGAGATTGCCATGCTGTGAATTCAGGGTTGGCCAAGTCTGAAAGTTTTTTGAATAGCAAAAAACTAAGATGTTAAGAAGCCATTTCCCGCGATGACGTCAAAGACGAGCTTAACCCGATGGTTTTAGATTACAATTTCCTTATCTATAAAAATCCCCCTGCCCCCCTTTGAAAAGGGGGTACTTAGCATCCCCCTTTTATAAAGGTGGACTGAGGGGGATTTTCACTCACCTTTTGTCTGGGACTTCAAACGGGGCCCGGCCATTGCCTTGTACGTTTCGTATCTTTCCTTCATGTCTTCTTCAGCCTTTTGAAAAAGCACTTCGGCATGACCCGGGAAGGTTCTCGTGAGGCTCGAATAACGCACTTCGCCCATTAGAAATTCCCTAAAACCCCCTTTGGGCTCTTTGGAATCAAGAATAAACGGGTTTTTCCCCTCATCTTTAAGTAACGGGTTATACCTGTAAAGGGACCAATATCCCGTCTCCACGGCCTTCTTTTCCTCTTCCTGACTCAACCCCATATTGATACCGTGGTTAATGCATGGGGCATAGGCAATAATCACTGAAGGCCCTCGATAGCTCTCTGCCTCTAAAAGAGCCTTCAAAACCTGGTTCTTGTTGGCACCCATGGCCACAGAGGCTACATACACGTACCCATATGTCATGGCCATGCGGCCCAGATCCTTTTTACATGTGGGCTTGCCAGCAGCAGCAAACTTGGCCACAGCACCCGTGGGCGTTGACTTGGAGGCCTGACCACCGGTGTTGGAGTAGACCTCCGTGTCTAATACAAGGATGTTTACATCATGGCCCGAGGCAATCACATGGTCAAGCCCACCATAGCCAATGTCATAAGCCCATCCGTCTCCGCCAAATACCCAGATGGATTTCTTGGTCAGATAGTCGCTTCTGTCAAGAATATCAATAAGGAGCGGGTTAAAGTCTTCACCCTCAGGGTTTGCAAGTTCAAGTTCAATGAGATCAATGATCTGCCTGCCAAGCTCCTTTGATTTCTCCCCGTCACTCATGTTCTTAAGCCATCCCTGGAATGCCTCATCAAGGTCTTTCGAGACACCTTTTTCTCTGGCTTCACGCATTAGATCGGCCAGTTTTTCACGCCTCTGGGTAATACCCAACTCCATGCCAAACCCATACTCAGCATTGTCCTCAAAAAGGGAGTTGGCCCACGCAGGACCGTGCCCATCCTCATTAACTGTGTAAGGGCAGACAGGGGCAGAGCCTCCATAGATGGAAGAACAACCCGTGGCGTTTGCAATCAGCATACGATCACCAAAGAGCTGTGTGATGAGTTTCACATAGGGTGTCTCACCACAACCCGGACAGGCGCCTGAAAACTCAAAAAGAGGCATCCTGAACTGGCTCCCTTTTACAGACGTCATGGGCATCAGGTCATCTAAAATGGGAAGCTCTGTTGAAAAGACATGATTGGGCACCTGTAGCTTAGTCTGGGTGGCAAGGGGCTTCATGACAAGGGCCTTTTTCTTGGCAGGGCAAACCTGGGCGCAGTTGCCACACCCGGTGCAGTCAAGTGGGCTTATCTGAATCCTGTAGCGTAAGCCCTTTAGCTCCTTGCCCTTGGCATCCACGGTCACAAAATCCTTAGGGGCCTCTTTTAGATCTTCCTCATGGGCAAGCACCGGCCTTATGACCGCATGGGGGCAAACAAAGGCACACTGGTTGCACTGGATACAGTTTTCCTCCTGCCACTCGGGCACATTGATGGCAACACCCCTTTTCTCATATTGGGTGGTGGCGGTGGGAAATATCCCGTCCGGGGGCATGGCGCTCACAGGGAGCTTGTCGCCCTGTTGGGCCAGCATGGGTCGCATGACATTTGTCACAAACTCAGGCTCATCCCTTTCCATATAGGCTTCCTGACCGGCCGTGGCCCACGATTTAGGAACAGCGATCTTCTTTAAGGCGCTGATGGCCTTGTCCACAGCGTCAATGTTCATTTTGACCACCTTGTCTCCCTTTTTCCCGTAAGTTTTCTTGATGGCAGCTTTCATGTAATTAAATGCCTCATCGGGAGGAATGACACCTGAAATTTGAAAAAAGGCTGCCTGCATGATCATGTTGATGCGGGCGCCCAGTCCCAGTTGGGCACCGATCTTGACCGCATCAATATTGTAAAAATTTATCTTCATTTGGGCAATGTTGCGTTTCATGGGGTCAGGCAGTTTGTTCGCCATTTCCTTGACAGTCCAAGGGGAATTTAAGAGAAATGAGCCCTCTTCCTTGATCCCTTCTAAAAGATCATATTGGTCAACAAAGGCGGGATTATGGCACGCTATGAAGTCAGATTTAGTCAGGAGATAAGGAGACTGGATTTTTTCAGGAGAGAACCTGAGATGGCTCATGGTGATTCCCCCAGACTTCTTGGCATCATAGGCAAAATAGGCCTGGGCATACATGTCCGTGTTTTCTCCGATGATCTTGATGGCGTTTTTATTGGCTCCAACCGTGCCGTCTGCACCCAGGCCCCAGAATTTACACCGCACCGTTCCCTTGGGTGATGGATCAATCTCTTCGGGAAGTTCAAGGGAGGTGTGGGTCACGTCATCTACAATGCCCACAGTAAAGTGGTTTTTGGGTGCCCTGGAGCGCAGACTGTCAAATACGGCCTTGACCATGGTCGGTGTGAAATCCTTGCTCCCCAGACCATACCGGCCACCCACAATAACTTGGGCTTCGCCCCTTTCCTGAAAAATCGTGCATACATCCTGGTATAGAGGCTCTCCGAGGGACCCCGGGGACTTTATCCTGTCCAGTACACTAATCCTCTGTGCTGTGGCAGGCAGGACACTTAAAAAGTGTTCCCTGGAAAAGGGCAGGTAAAGACGTACCTTGATAAGCCCTACACGTTCCCCCAGCCCGGTTAGGTAGTTGACTGTCTCTTCTATAACATCGCAACTGGAGGCCATGGACACAACAACCCGCTCTGCCTCAGGATCACCCACGTAGTCAAAGAGATTATACTGCCGGCCCACAAGATCACTCACCTTTGCCATCTCTTCTTCCACAATGTCAATAATACGATCGTAATAGGGGTTTAAGGCCTCACGGTTCTGGAAAAAGATGTCGGGGTTCTGGGCCGTCCCCCTGAGCTGGGGATACTCCGGATTCATGGCCCTTGACCTGAACTCCTCAATGGCTTCCCAGTCCACCAGCCTGGCCATATCATCGTAGTCTATCAGTTCTATCTTCTGGATCTCCTGGGAGGTCCTGAATCCGTCAAAAAAATGGACAAAGGGTAAACTGGTCCGGATACTGGCAAGATGAGCTACCAGGGCCAGGTCCATCACCTCCTGGACAGAGGCTGAGGCAAGGAGAGAAAACCCTGTCTGACGCACGGCGTTGATGTCCGAGTGATCCCCAAAAATGGAAAGGGCATGGGTGGCAATGGCCCGGGCAGAGACGTGAAAAACCGTTGGCATCAATTCCCCGGAGATCTTGTACATGTTAGGAATCATCAATAAAAGTCCCTGGGAGGCAGTAAAGGTAGTGGATAAAGCACCGGAAGAAAGAACCCCGTGAAGAGCACCGGCAGCACCCGCTTCTGACTGCATCTCCACAACCTTCAATACCTGGCCAAAGATGTTCTTCCTGCCATAGGCTGCCCATTCATCAGCGTATTCCCCCATATTGCTCGATGGCGTAATGGGGTAGATCGCCGCCACATCACTCATGGCGTAAGCCACATGAGACGCTGCTTCGTTTCCTTCTATGGTTTTAGTTGTCGTAGACATGATATTTTCCTTTCTATAAACAGTATTTAAGAACTTAGGGGCTTCGCCCCAATTGGAATGCTGGAATAATGGAACACTGGAATAATGGGTTTTGGGGAATTGACGGAATGGGTTATTGGGAAAATCAAGTTGACGAACCATAAGAGAAATGAGAAATTCTGATCTAATCCATTCGGTAGAAGACGAATTTACATCATTCCATTATTCCACCATTCCATTATTCCATGTGTGAGGCAAAATTAACAAGCCTCAATAAATATTAATAATTTCAATAAGTTGTAGAATTTCCGAGACGTAATATTATAATTCTTTTTTTCTTCCCTAAGCCTTATGCATTGCGCCTCAGCAATTCTAATTATGGTCTCAACCTGGCAGGGCCGTGGGGTCTCTTTTTAAAGGACGCAAGCCAAATTCTTCCACAGCTTGTTGAACGCCCCCGTGGCTTTGAATAAAGGCTCCGAGCAGGCAGAAAAGGCGTCAGTCGCAACGGAGACTCTCCTTTGGGGCTGTCCTATAACGAA
>Ga0114925_10002031_pt1 | contig 10241 bp, 7 predicted proteins | sample SumtaG_2_FD_87287 | JGI IMG/M metagenome (GOLD analysis project Ga0114925, IMG submission 87287) | Deep subsurface microbial communities from Indian Ocean to uncover new lineages of life (NeLLi) - Sumatra_00607 metaG | ecosystem: Environmental > Aquatic > Marine > Oceanic > Sediment | place...
GGATCGTGCCGAAATGGAGCTGAAGAAGGCATTGGCGCTGCTCGGCGACGACTCGGGCATCTTTCTTTCTGTTGCGACAACCTTGGACCTGTTGGAACAGGCCGATGGTCGGGAGGGAGCTCCATGAAGAGGTGCTGCCTGCTCGTCGGAGTTGTGCTGTTTCTCAGCTCGTGTCTGCTTCTTGAAACCCGAAGGGTTCAGGATCTGTACGTACAATCCGACTACACCGATCAGATCAAGCACGCCGAGCTGGTCCTCGATTCAATCGCCGTACAAAAAGGATTCGATTCACAGCGCCTGGAAGCCAACGCCGACTATATCCTTCGCCTTCTACTGGCTAGAAATACACAAAAACTGCATCAACCCGGGAAGCCCTTACGGATCAGAGCTCTGATAAAAGAGGAGGAGTTTTCCCGAGACTTTCAGACCCGCAATACGGTAACCGTCGAATTATCCGTATTCGATCCAAGATCGAGCGAACCCGTTGCGATCGCCCTGTTCAGCGAGAATACCAGGGAGACGATAGAGTCTTATGCCTACCTGCACTCGATCATTCTCCGGGCGGTTCGTCATTTGACTCGGTGACCGGTTGACAGATGGTCAGCTGCAATCACCGATGTAGATTTCCAGCCTTTTTCTGCATCGGATGTATTTTCTGTTTTGTGGCAGTTGTTTGCTACGGTCAAACGGCCAGTACCTCCCGATCAATTCCATCCCCGACATTGGAGGCAACCGCGGATCCAGCGGACACGGCGATCCAAATCGATATCGACGAGGCTTTAAAACGTGCCGTTGAAAGCAGCTATGTTTTAAGCTTCGCCCGACTGGATTACAGGATTGGAGTTGTCCGGCTGGGCTTAAGTTTACGCAGTTTTCTACCGGATATCACCTTCGGCTACACACAGGAAGATTCTGTAGCCTATTACGCGCCGGATAACCATCTGCGAAGGATTTCCCTGGGAGTCGATCAGCTGTTGTACGCCGGGGGAAGGCGAATCCATCAGCGCAGGATGTTGGCGGATCAGCTGGATATACAGCAGGGCAATATCGAGAAGATGGAGCGGGAACTGCGTCTCGAGGTGGTGAATCGGTATACCGAAGTGCTCAAGCTGAAGCTGCAGATCGCGATTCTCGGGGAGAATCTGGCAACGGGACGAGAGCAGATTGTCATCGCCGAGGAGGAATTGCGCTTGGGGGAGATCACCCGGCTCGATTATGTGGAGATCGTGTTGGCCATGCAAGACCTGGAAATCGAACTGGCCTTATTGAAACAGGAAGAGAAGCGCCTGGTCTTCGAAATCAAAGAATTGCTGGGCATCGAGGCGATCAGGGTGGTGGAGTTGGCGGGAACCATCAACTCCAGTTTTGAGGGACTGCTGAAAGTGAAGGATGTACAGTATTACATCGATGCTGCTCGAAGAAATAGTTACGAGCTTCAGCGACGAGACTCGGAGCTCGCCGCTCTACAGGCTGCTTTGCGACAGGCTCGGAACAGCTGGTTGCCCAGGGTTTCCACCCAGGCGGAGATAAGTGTTTCCGGCGAAGGTTTCCCCCTCGTGAGTCCGGGTTTTTCTTTGGGGTTGAGCCTGGATTTCAGCACCCCTTTCATTCCTTTTCGCACCAGTTTCTCAGCAGGAAGCGATGCAATCGGCGAACGTTCGCTGGGGATGACCTCATCCGCGGATGTGGGGGAGAACCTGGAGGGAGTGCAATCGGTACGAATCGCCAGAATCGATCTCCAAAAGGCTCAAGCCGAGATGCGGAGTTTTGAACGGAGGCTCGAGTTCTCTGTGCGGCAGCAGTTGGAGACCAGATTCCATCTGCTTGAAAACCTACGGCTGGAAGTCGAAAAACTGCAGTTACAGATCCAGAGACACGAGATACAGGCCCTGGTGCTCGAGATTGGGGAGATCACCCGTCTCGAGTATTTACACAGTGGAATCGAATTGACCCGACTGCGGATCGAGCAGCTTTCCCGGATCGTATCGCTTTTTCAATTGGAAACATCCCTGCTCGCCCTGTGCGGCTTGGACCTGCTGGAAAGTAGCCACAACTATATCCTCCTCGCCGGGGAAGGGAGGTGAAGTTGATAGCAGGTGATCGGATCCGGATGATCGCGCTTTCCGCCTGCTTCCTGTCCCTGCTGCTGTTGAATCAAGGATGTGCAGACAGGAATGAACAGCCCGGTGCTTACGAAACGCAGGTTCGCAAAAAGATTCGGGTGGTCCACTCCTGCCTGCAGACCGTCCGGCCCTTTTTGGAAACTTTTGGTACGCTGGTCTACCACAGCAAGGCGGATATCTATCCGGGTATTGACGGGACCATAGAGAGCGTCCCGGTCGAGGAAGGACAGCGAGTGTCCAAAGGCCAGGCCCTCGCTCTGTTTTCCAAAGAAAGACTGCTCACTAACCATGAGCAGATTGAGGCGGAGGTAGCGTCGAAACAAGCGCTTCTGTCTCTGGCAGAGGAAAGACTGCTGGAGGGAAAGAAGGCCGTAGAAGCCAAGATCCTAGAAATTCAAAAAGCCAAAGCGGATTTAACACAGCGAGAGGCGGAGTACAACAATATCTCGAAGATCTATTCGAACAAGAAACGCGTGCATGAAGCGGGCGGGATATCCACAGGAGAATTGGAGACCCTCCGGACCCGGCTTGTAGCTGCTCAGATGGAGCTTGTCCGGGCGGAAAAAAATCTTGAGATCCAGCAAATCGGTTTTCGAAATGAAGACATCTTGGCGGCAGGTTTGAAAGTACCCGTAGAGGATCTGCAGCGGCAGATGGTGTTTGCAGACATCAATACCCGAATGCTGCTTGCGGAGCGGCGAGTCGCCGAGGCGGAGCTCGGAGCTGCCCGTGCGGAGCTCCGCCGCGTCATGATGATGCTCGAGGAGACTGTTGTGGAGGCTCCAATCGAGGGAATCGTAGGAATGCGATTCGTCGAGGTGGGGGAAAAAGCTGGTCGAGACACTCTGCTTTTTACTCTGTTCAACACAGACACCGTGTATGCACAGGTGGAGGTGGCTGAGAGTGACCTGATAGGTCTACGGGCAGGACAGGAAGCAGACCTTCGCTTTGAAGCTGACCTTCAACAAACGGTCCAGGGGAAGATCGAGCTCATCGCCCCGTACATTAATCCCAAAACACGGACGGCTCGGGTGCGCATAAGCTTGGACAATTCAAGAGGCGATTACATTCCAGGGATGTTTACCCGGGTACGGATCTTTACGGGTGAGGCCAAGGAACAGGTTACGGTTCCTCACCAGGCGGTTCTGACCGATCCCCAGGCCCTTCCTGCCGGGAACGCAGTTGTCTATGTGGTTCGAAACGAGCGGGCGTTCCGGCAGGAGGTGGTCGTCGGACAACGGGTAGGGGATTCCGTTGTCATTTTGGAAGGTCTTAAGGAAGGGGAAGCGGTCGTTCTTGATTCCTCGCTGGGATTGCGGGATGGAACGGATGTGGAGGTAGTGCCGTGAATAGATCGACGTTATCGACCTTTGCTGTCATTGCTTCTCTGTCCCTGCTCTCATGTGGCCTGATCTTCGAGTTCCCCGACTCATCAGGCATCGAATACTACCCCAGAGTCGAAAATCAAATCCTCACAACCGGTGAGAACCCTCATATTCGATTTGATTTCGAGGCCGACAGAGACTCGGTGGAAGCCTTATTCACCGTCAAGGACGAGGGGGGAATCAGGACCGGGATTTATCACTGGGATGGGCAAACCGTGCAATTCCAGGCCGTACCGGAGCTGATCCCCGGCAGACGGAACGTACTCTCGTTCTCCGGAAGCTTCTACGACACTCGGGGCGTCGAATACTCGGTAAACCGGATCATCCCGTTCTACTACCTGGTGAGCAATGAATCGGCGCCCTACGTGGTGAGCACGACTCCGGGGCAGGGGGAGACGATTGCCTCGGACACCAGCCTGCACATTTTTTTCTCAAAGGACATCGATCCTGCTTCTTTGGCTCGGGGGTTCAGCATCGATCCACATTCGGACACAACCGCCAGCTGGGAAGACGGAACCACTGAGCTGGTGCTGACACCGAAGAAGAAATGGACGCACTGCCAGCGCTACACGGTTGAGTTCTCCGAGGAGATCCTGGATATCGACGGAATCCCCCTGGCAGAGCGCAAAGAAGTGGTATTCTGGGTACAGGAGGATGTCGAAGCGCCATTTGTTGTCAGCATAAAACCTGTCTTCAATCTCCCGGCTCAAGCTTATCCGGAGACCGGCGGCAGCCTCGAAGAGGACATAGATCTCGAGAGTGCGTTGCGCGTCGCATTCAGCGAAGCCATGGAACAAAGTGGCACCGAGGCCGCCTTGATCTTAGATCCTCCCGTATCCGCCATCCTCGTCTGGTTGGACGCACTGACCCTGGTTTTTGTGCCGGAAGTTGGATTTGCCCCGGACACCGACTATTTTCTCGATTTCAGAGCGGAAGCTGTCGACCTGGTGGGGAATCCCCTCAAGCTCTTTGATCCTGTCCGTTTTCGCACTATTTCCGGACTGATCGAGGTCAGCACCGAGCTTGTTCGCGACGGGATCATCTTGGGTCCAGAGGATTATACGACCGCAACGGGAATTGAAATCGAACCCTACCCGATCACTTCAAACTATGACTACACGTTTGTATTCGTTTTTACAGGGGCTGTGTTTGACAGCAACAACGAGAAAATGGCGGTTCAGAAGGCGATCTCTCTTATCTGCCTTTTCCCCAACGATGGGGTGGCAAATCCGATAGCCACCGGTTTCTCCTGGACAGCAGACAGCCGGCTCAGCATTACCTTTTCCGATCTCCAGCCGTCCACAAGCGCTCAGCGTATCTACTATCTACTGTGCATTCGGGGTGATCCAGGTGGGGTGGGCACAGACGAAGGTAGGCGACTGGAAACCGATCTCGAGCAGCTGCTTATCGCCGCGGTGGAGTAAAGGAGGACAGGGACGAATATGAGGATGAAATGCCCCCATTATCGCCAGGCCGCTCGGCCGAAAACTTCAGCCGGCGCTGGTTCGCATCGCATTGTGACCGGAGTTCTCCGGCGGAGTAGGGTTGTGATTCTGTTTGTCGTCCTTTCCAGTTGTTCCTTTGTCGTCGAACTGCTGAATATGGAAGCGGCGGAGATCATATCTTGGTCCCCGAGCCGGGAATGTGTAACGGTGGAAGAGGTTCCGTACATTACTGTCCGCTTTTCGAACTCCATGAACAGGCCTCTTTGCGAAGATGCATTTTCTTTGACCAGAGACGCTGACAGGGTGCGGGGGAACTTTGCCTGGAGGGAGCAAGACAGTGTGCTGGTTTTTTTCCCGACAGTCCCTGTTTCCAAAAGATGCCGTTATACCCTGACGGTAGCTGCTACAGCCGAGGATATCTACGGCAATTCTCTTGCCGAACCCTTTGCCTTTGAATTTGTCACAGGGGAAGAGCTGATCCCTCCGGAAGTGCTCTCCTATACGCCGGCTGACGGGGCGACCGGGATATCGCATCGAGAATCTATACGCGTTGTTTTCTCCGAACCCATTGACGAGGCGAGTTTTTACAGTGGCTTTTCTCTTTTCCCCACGGTCCGCGGCGGCTTCCTATGGTTCTCGGAAGGAGCGGAAGTGCATTTTCTACCCGTTGCGGATTATCAATTCGGGCGGAGCTACGAGGTGGTACTGAGCCAGGAGATATCCGACAGATCGGGAAACCGACTTGCAGAGGATTTTCATTTCAGCTTTCGAGTGCAAGAGGTGATTGAGCCGTCAATAGTATCGGTGGAAACCGTGGAAGGCGGCCGGGTCCTCGTGCCGACACAATCCGGAGGCGGCATCGACCCATCCTTGGGAATCGAGAAGGACGAAACATTTTTGCTGACCTTTTCTCAAGTCCTATCGGAGGAGCAGAAGATCGATCTGATCACCGTTGATCCTTACACAACCTTCACGGTGGCCTGGACGCCTGAGAACAGATCCTGCATTCTCGGTTTTGCAGAATCTCTACTTTGGAACCAGGTGTACAGGATAGAGGTGCTCGGGCAGACCTATACCTTTGTGATCAACGGTCCGAACTCTATACCGATCACGGTAACAGGGATTAGCTATTGCGCAGATCTGGGGGCTCCCCCCGGAGTTGATAAGTTTGTTCCCCTTCAGTTTGCCGGCAACTATGATTTCAGTGATTCTGTGGTCCCCGCATTCGATTTTCATCTTCATCATGCCGATGGCGCACAAATCGACCTGGGATCCTTTCTCAAGTCTCTTGATATCACAATCGCCCCCGTTTGCATCTCCCTTACACCAATCGATATCCAAATCTCACCGTTGGCAATAGATCCACAACCCCTGCCGGCCGCGGATGAGAGCGTGGTGCGCCTTCTCTGCACCTTGATCGAAGACCCTGCTGTTTCAGGTACGATTACTTTTCGACTGGATACAACGCTGCAGGACAATCTCTCCAATCACCTGGCAGAGGATTTTGTACTGCTCGTAAACAACTAGGCTGGCACGAAGGTGAGACTGGTCAGGAGAGCGGCCGAGCATCCCGTTTCAGTGCTTATGGTCTATGCTGCGATTATGAGCTTCGGACTCGTATCCTTTGCTCAGTTGAATCGGGAATTGTTACCGAGTCTACCCGTGCCCGCAGCTCGTGTCGTTACGGAGTATCAGGGCATTCCAGCGTCGGAGATCGAAACTCTGGTTACCATCCCCGTGGAGAATGCCCTATCCTCTGTGAAGGCTGTTCGAGAAATCAGCTCTGTCAGCAAAGATGAGCTGTCCGCGGTACATCTTCTTTTCGATTGGGGAGTGGATCGACAACAGGCTGCGGTGGAGATCAGAGAGAAAATCGACGCACTGTATCCCTTTCTTCCCCATGGGGCTGACAAGCCGCTGGTATTCGCGACCGATGATATTTCTGACCAACCGGTGCTCACGCTGGCCGTGGTCCCTGCATCGGGACGGAGGATTCGGGATATCAGCAATCTCGTACGGGGAGAACTTGCTACAAGACTTCAACAGATTTCCGGAGTAGCCTCATTGCGTATCGTAGGGCTTGAGGAAGCGGAGATCAGGGTCGATGCGGATGGGCAAAAGTTGGCAGCCGCGGGAGTGCCCCTACAGGTGGTGGCCCACATTGTGGCTTCTTCGATATATGATGCTCCTCTGGGAACGGTGATTGAGGGTGAGCGGGAGTATCTGGTCAAAGCGACGACAGGCGTCGATACCGTAGAAGAAATTCGTCAGATTCCCATTGCCGCCGCCGGTGACGGGTCCGTGGTTCCGGTCGCAGAGTTCGCCCACGTCTATTGGGATGTGAGGGAACGAACGTCTTTTTTCCACTTCAACGGAAGGGAAGCCGTCGGCATCTTTGTCTCAAAAACGCCGGCTAGTGGAAGCCTGAATACAGTTCGGAATGTTCGCAACTCACTTAAGACCTTAGGACCCATGTTCGCCAATGATCTCGAAGTTCAGATCGTAAAGGATCCGACCGGCGAGATCGAGTCGGGAATCAGAAACCTCCTCATTGCGATGGCTTTGGGGTGCCTCTCCGTTTTTCTTGTCCTATTGCTTCTTTTTGGAAGAGCTGCAGTTGCGCTCATTGTCTCCGCCTCGATTCCAGCGGCAATGATGATGGTGTTTTTATTTATGAAATTCGCTGAAATCAGTCTCAACATCATTTCCCTTTCAGGCATCGTGATAGTTATTGCTTAATTTTGGATATATACAAATATTAGGTATTAGTACTAGGACAGACCTGGACTCTAACCAACGAGCCCCGTGAATAAAATAATCCATGACCTACTCTTTTTCCTATACGCTTATCCACCTAGCCCTAAAAATCGGCGAAATCCAGTAGTCGGCTGCGGTATAAGATCCCGAGGGATCTTATACCAATAGACTACTCCCTCCGGTTCGAAATTGAATACTCTGATCATAAGTGCTTATCTGGGAAGCACTTATTGATAGCTTCCTTAAGCTCTTCCCTCCGATTGCGAATTAGCAACTCCGATCTGGGTGATTTTTCACCTCTAAAAGGCCATTTTGGTAGATTGACAATAGAATAGGAGCAAAATGCCCATATTAACTAGGAAGGGGTCTTGACAAATGAATAATTAGGAGTCTATTCTAAAACCGTTCCCGGGAACGGTTTTAGAATATGTTTCTATGTTTTGATGTTACCTTTGCCGGAAGTCATTTTTTCCTTCCGAATAAGAGCCAGGAGAGGGAACGATGCCCTATAGCATAATAGATGTAGCCAAGAGGGCCGGGGTTACCAAATCCACAGTCTCCAGGGTCCTGAACGACCAGCCCCACGTAAGTTTGAAAACAAAAGAGAAAGTACTCAAGGCGATTGAGGAACTGGACTTTCAGCCCAATCCACACGCTAGAAGCATCGTATCCGGTAGAACACAGACCGTTGGTTTGTTGGTTCCCAATCTTCGTTCCTCCTTTTATGTAGAAATCGTCGAGGGAATTATCGATGAGATCAGCAGCCAGGATTACGGGCTTCACATCTACAAATCGGAGGAAAAGGAGGAAGATATCCTAAAAAGAGTTTTTCACAACAGCAAAACCGACGGAATCATAGCCATTACCCCCCGATTCAGGGAGCAGAGTTTCATAGATGCCTTCCAGGATCATCTGCCCTTCGTCCTCATCAACCACAGGAATACAGAGATAGAGGCTCCGTACGTCTGTTTCAACAACTTTGCCGGTGGATATATGGCCGCAAAGTTTCTTCTCGGATCGGGTCATAGAGAGATCGCCTGCCTGGCGGGAAGGCAGACGAGCCAGTCTACGAGAGACAGGTTCGCAGGATTTAAAAAAGCATTGGCGGAGGCAGAAGTGACTCTGAATAAGGTGTGGATCAAGATAAAGGGGAAAGATTTCGAGGATTCTGTAGCCCGGATCATTACGAACTGGGCTGAGAATGCAAAGATGCCCACAGCCATCTTTGCCTACAATGATTTAACGGCATTGGAGGCCATCGCGGTTTTACGGGAGCAGGGATACTCGGTGCCCGGTGATGTATCTGTGATGGGGTTCGACAATATCAGGATGGCCTGCCATTCCCGTCCTCCCCTGACCAGTATCGATCAATCCATGGAGCGAATAGGCATGACGGGCGCCAGGATGCTCCTCGATCTTATACAGGGCGATACCCTGGAAGAAAAAAAGATCACTATCGAGCCCGAGCTCATCAGTCGGGACTCTTGTGATAAACCAACCTTAAGGAGGAGAGCATGAAAAAAGCTCTAATCGTGTTAATCCTTTTCCTCGCAGCCGGGCTTGCACTTTTTGCCACCGGCGAGCAGGAAGAGACGGGCCGTGTCTCGTTGAAGGCCATGACTATCGGGCCGGGTCCGGTACCGGTAACTCGCGCCAAAAACCTGGAGACAGCGGCGGAACAGTTGACGGCGGAGGGTATGGATCTCGATCTTGAGGTCACATTCTCCACCCAGAAATTCGGGCCTTACCGCACCAGCTTCTCCCTGGCCTACAGCTCAGGTGAGGCGGCGGATATCCTGAGCGAAGATCAGGATATCATCCCTGAATATGCGGAGGAAGGAATGATTCTTCCCCTCGACAACTACCTCAAGGCCGGAGGCTGGAAGGAAAACTACAATGACTTTCTGCCCGGGCTCTGGGATGCGGTTACCTGGAAGGGTAAGATCTACGGAGTTCCTATCGAAGGCGTGGTCAACTGTATCTATTACCAAAAAGACGTCTTGCGAAAACTGGGAATGAGCGATGCGGAGATCGAACAAACCTTCTCTCCCGAGAGCAAAGACTTCACCTTAGAGAAACTGGTGCAGCTGGCTAAGAAGGCGAAACAGGCCGGTCTGGTCGAGTGGGGATTTACCCATCGAAAAGGTGCGGGAGATTACTGGTTCAACTCGGTGATGTTGTTCGGCGGGGAGTTTGTTGATGAAACAACAGGAAATATGGTTATCGACACCGCGGCGCTGAGAAAGGACTTCGAGTTCCACAAGATGCTCGTGGATGAAAAGCTTCTTCCTGCGGACATGGGCTCATGGGATTGGAAGGTGATCCATAAATATACCGTCGAAGGCCGCACGCTTTTCTGGATCGGCGGGCATTCCGGACAGTGGAAGGAGTATCAGGACAAGCCATACCATGAAAAACTGGGAACCCTGTCCGAGGATTATCTGCAGCAAAATGTGGGAATCGCTCCTTTTCCAGGCAGTAAAGGTCCTATAACGCCGGTAAAGGTCCACGCCTATACCATCGTCTCTACC
>Ga0114925_10002032_pt1 | contig 10241 bp, 20 predicted proteins | sample SumtaG_2_FD_87287 | JGI IMG/M metagenome (GOLD analysis project Ga0114925, IMG submission 87287) | Deep subsurface microbial communities from Indian Ocean to uncover new lineages of life (NeLLi) - Sumatra_00607 metaG | ecosystem: Environmental > Aquatic > Marine > Oceanic > Sediment | place...
CGCGCTTAACGGTGGGTGACGGTGGGTTAGCATATAGAGCAGACCGAAGGACTCCCGTGTTAGCCCAGAAGAGGTTGAACTTTCGGCTTTGCTCATCGTTTGCTTCGCGTTCATCAAGGTAGCGACGTTGTGTCTTGCGCCCACGCTCGTGAAACTTCTCCAGTTCTTTACCAGCGATGCGTATCTGGTCTTTCCAGTACGCAATGTCGTATTTAGGAAGGCCAAGCTCTTCGCCAAGTGCCGAGTCGTTTCGGTCGTCGTTGGCCCGTGGCTCTACGGCGGATATACCTTGTTCGGTGAGCGCTGGCATACTACTTCCCCGCCATCCAATCTTCGTAAGACTTAGGCGTGCCGCCCTCCATCATTACTTCTGCGACGTAAGCCTTGTACTTGTTTCGTGTCTGGGCAGTTTTTCCAGCCTGCGCCGCCGTTCCCGTTCCCAGCATTTCAGGGGTGGGCTGTTGCCGAAGCATGTCGGCGTACACTCTTTCGTATGCCATGTCAATTCCTGATTATGGTAACTGAACAACTCCGGTTGTTTTGAAACTCGCCCCCATTGGCGGCGTCAACCGTATAATCAAATTCGTGCCAGGTGCCGTTGTCAGTCACAGAACTAACAGTGGTGTGAAGATTGCGTCCGGGGTCGTTTTCTTGAGAGATTATCATTTGATCGCCTGGATCCACTCCATCGTAGACCTCATCAACATCTACCCCGCCTTCCGTAATGTTACTTATACTAGCACTCGTTGACAAGGCTTTTACAGTATTGTCTAAATAGAATCTTGCAACACCTGGGTCGCCGACTTGTACTCCACTACGAAATATGAAAGTTGCAGCGCCCAGAAATGCTACAATATCCTCCAAACGCTTTAGTCGTTCTGTGATTTCCCTAGCCCATAGCAGAGTTGGGCGAATAAGGTTTTTCAGAGATTTAGCCATCAGTGCCAGCCGCTATTCTCGGGCCTTTTGTCCCAAAGGTCGTCCAAGCAGAAACCATAGTTAATTTCGCGAGCAAACGGCCTATCTTTCTCAGGCTTGGGGTCTTCACGCATTTTTGCCACAAGCCCGAAATACCGGAACGCGTCGGCAAAATTTGAACTCCAGTCATGGAGGGGCTTGGCACTATACTCGTTCCTATCGGCGTTCCAAATGCGTCTGTACGACCGGAGAGCCAATAGTCCATCTTTGCAGCCTTCGGCGTCGAAGTACACGGATGGAAAAAGCATTCTGGCTGCTTGAATTCCGTCCAGCAAATCAAGTTTGGGGACAATCTGAGGCCGTACCCCACCAGAGAGAAATTGTTCCACGATACTTCTACCAGTCTGGAGTGTCTTGGCTCTTGCGTCGTGAGGCAGCCACACATCTCCAATCTTAATACCGGCTTCCCGCTGAGAGTGCAGCCAATCAATGTAATACTGTATCGACCTGTTATCTTGCTCATAGCTTAGGTTGAGCTCTATGGCGTCCGGGTACTCCTGCCATCGCCAGATAGCCGTGCTATCTGTGTAACCAAGATCAAACACATAATTGCTAGGCCGACTAGGGTCCAAAGGATAGGAGCCAATATGAGCCTTCTTAAGTTCACTGGAGTAGAAGGCTCCCCTGGTAGCCGCCATGAATGAACATTCAATTTCTTGTAAGAACTCATCTTCATCCATCATGGCCCGCATTTCTTCGACCTCGTCTGCGTCGAGAATGCCGGTTTTGCTTTGAGGGAGGGCCATCGTAAGCCACTCTTCCGGGTGCGCCTTGGCGAACTCCCATATGTCGTAGAAGTGATTTAGCCCATTAGGCGTCCCAATGAAAGTAGCCCACCCTCGCCTATCGGCCAGAGTCGGTCGAATAATTTCGGTCCAAAGACTAGGCTTACAATCACCATACTCATCGATAACAACACCGTCAAAGTAGACCCCTCGTAATGCGTCAGGATTATCAGCACCATAAAGGGTGATGCGAGCACCATTGAAAAGGTCAATACTAAGAGAACTGAGGCTAACTTTCGTAGCGACAGCCTGAGTATAGTGTACAAGGTAGTCCCAAGCGATTTGCTTCGCCTGGGAATAGTAAGGAGCGATGTAAGCATACCGAGCGCGCTCCTTTTGGACATAGAGCGCCATGCTAACAAGGTCATTAAGAGTTGCCACCGTCTTTCCAGCTCGGCGGTGGGCGACAACGACTGCCCACCGCTGTTTCCGCGTGTGAAGCGGCATGAACTGGTGGCGCGGTTCATAGGGTACCGATACTTCGGGCACTACGGCTCCGGCGTGGCAATTTCACACTTGTGGACGGTATCGTCAGTGAGAAAGTCTTGCCAGCAGGCGTAGCAGATGAATAAGTCCGGCTCGGCTGCCTGGCTGATCATAATGCCCGCCTGCCCAGAACCATGTATCGGGCATGTGAACGTAGTATCCGGGTCAACTGGCATCGTCTTTCACCTCTGTAAATTCGGCGTTTTCTACTATGGTTTTAGGAGTTGTATCCATCACAGGCGGCGGCAGAATGTGCCGCACAACGAATTCACGGTTGCCATCCAGCAAATCCGTGTTCGAGGGCGGGAGGAGTTTGCCGAATATCTTGAAAAACTCGCCTGGGTTGGCATCTGCCCAAACGGCCAGCCTATCCACCCCTCCAATCATCTGAAATGCGTTCGTAAACGCATTCACCACGTCTTGACGTGTGACCTTGCTTGCCCGATTGAATTTTAGCACCTTTTTCGGTGCTGCGGCGATGTCGTTTAGCTGAGTTTCCAGCGCCTGCTGCCCCTCGTACTCCTCAGGGGTCAAAAACTCAACTACTTTGGTTTCTTGCTCGTTCATGGCCCCTTTTTCTTCTTTTTCTTCTTGCTCCGCCCCACACTGGTAGGAATATCGTCCAAACCCTTGGCTCGGCGACGCACCAAGCCCAATTTCCGCATTTCGTCGCTTTTACCTCCCCCAGGATGTGCGTCCCGCGAGGTCGCGGTCTGTTTTCGGGTGCCTTCTACGGTAAGGCTAGTGCTGGGGATGTCGGTCATGTGGCTCCGCCCACCGCTGCGCCACCGACTGCTCCTCCGCCGTACTGAGCCGGCGAATTTTCGTACCCGCAGGCTTCATACTTGTTGCACCACCAGTTCGTTTCCACGCAGTAGTTGGAATTCTCCTGCAACTTGAAGCCTTCGTCGGTTTCGGGCCTGCCTTGGATGTCGTACACCATGATGCTGGCTCTTTTCGGGTGGCAGCACTGGAGCATCATGCGATGGTCCATCGCGTACTTGCACGATTGGCAGGCATTGTAACAAGCCTCCATCGCTGCACCGGGGGAATTCTCTGCGTAGGGGTTCATCTTGCTTGGCATTGCTACTTCCTCAGCTCGTTGGCGATGGTGCGTTGCCTTCGCATCTTATCTGCGTTGTGGTATTCTCGTGCGACGCCCTGGGGGATGTCAGCCTTGTCCGCGAACTTCTTACTGTTCGCAGCCGCTGCCATGAACTTTCGTTGCTTTACAGACTTCGAGGGCATGTGCTCCTTTATACACTCACGCGCACGTGAGCGCAAGTTCTTTGAAGCCCAAAATTTTGAAGATTATGTCTGGAGGTGGAGTAACCGTCGACGTAAACATTTCGGGGGTTCACCCGCCCCGGGGTAGTAATCTAAGTTGTAATACTTTAATGCCCATCCCTTGTGCGCTGCACCATTGGCACGGCCCTTGCATGGCCTTGGTTGGCCTAGCATACCCTGGCAAGGGTTGCAAGCAATTTATTTGCCAGGCAGGGGTTGCAATGGTGGTGCATTGCTGTATGGTGGCCTGTGCTGGCTGTTGGGTTGCCCACGGCAGCAAAGGCCACCTGGCCCTGCGCACATGCGCAGGCGCGTACCAGGCACAGGCAAGCCCGCCAGGGCTTGCCAGGCACACCACTAGCACAAAGGTACAACACCATGCCCACTACCAAAGCCAAGGCCGCTAAGGCCACCACCACCAAGGCCACCAAGGCCAAGCCCGCCAAGCCCGCACAGGCCAAGCCTGTGTACCTGGCGGTTAACCCTTGCAAGCCCTACGCGGTAAAGGCCAAGCACAACCAGCACAGCTGGCAGCAGCTGCTGGCCGCCATTGCCAGCGGTGCCACCCTGGCCCAAATGGGCCAGGCCAACGGCCCCGTGGCAAGCAACGTGCGCTTTGCCAGGTACTGCCTGCGCAGGGGTTGGGTGGTAACCACCAACCAGCCCGCCAAGGCCACCAAGGGCTAGCCAAGCCCTGCCAGGGCCGCGCCAACCAGGCGCGGCCCTGGCAATTTTTTTGCCCCCACCCATGAACGACCAACCCATGATGGACAGTGACGAGGATTTGACGACAGACGACGACCGACGACTGACGATGACGACGAGAGAGGACCTGACGTCGAAATCCGCGTGGGCGTTTGAGAAGACTGGTCGACGTCGACACCAAGATCCAGGTTAATGAACTGAAGTCGACGTCGACTCCCCAGGGGTCGAAGTCACGTCGATTTCGATGCCATGTTCGGATTTGACAAGACCATCACTTCAAGATCTAAATACTTGGGACTTTTCTGACTCGACGTCGCCACCAGGGGGCCATATCAGATGGCGATGGGTATTCGAGTACACTGGGTACACTTGCGAAGCATAACTATTACAACTACCCCATTACGAGGGTGACTTCGATAATTACAGACTTTATACTTTTACCATTTTGGAGTGTACCCAGAATACCCACTTAAGAAGACCTTACGAAACAATAACTTAGACGGGTACACTACCGGGTATTCAACCCATGCACGACACGTGAATACCCAAGACGAGGGGACGCACCACTCAGTCGAGCCGGCGCAGGTGGGTATTCTTAGCTTGGGGGTGGGTATTCTAGCCGCAGCAGCATCGGGTCGGTAGGTTCATGACCCAAGCACACCACGTATCTTGACAAGGCACTTCCCTGTGCCCACAGATATGGACTTCATGGCCGCCCAAAGCGTAGTTAGACTTCACTAGCTTTAGGAACTTCCCCTGCCTGGCCGCCCTCGACGCTAGGGCATTCACGGTGCAATGGTTGCATTTCGTCAGGCTACCCATTGGTGATTTCCATAACCACCTTGTGACACCAGCCCTTGGCCAGATCACCATCGTCAGGATGGGCGGCTTCAAGCATGTCGGTCAAAGCGGGCGTTATGTGATCATAAGTGCCCAGGTCTTGGCGGGTTTCTTCGCCGGCCATTTCACCTACTTCGTATACTGTATACTTCATGTTACTTTCCTGAAGGCACGCAGTGAAGCTGCCCTTGTGGATTTATGACGGTGCAGGTGTGATGCACGCCACCGATCCAAATGCCGCTAGTCGCTCCGACGTAAGCGCCTTGACCATAAGCTGATCGTTCGCTTAGCCACACCACGGCAATGAAGACAAAGCATAGTAGTCTTATCGTACGCATATAGACCTCCAAACATTAAGATCCCTAACACCAGTACCATGAGCATCCATGCCCATAGTACCAGACCCAACGCTAGGCTCATGACAGATTGTCCACTGTGGCTTGGACGGCGGCGTGTTCTGCGTCACCGTCCCCCTTGACAATCGTTTCGCATTGCGCTATGCCCGACCTGTAGCCGTTCAGGAAGTGGGCTGTGCATGCCTTCACGTCCAGTTCCAGGCGCTCGTCCGGTGCGCCGTGATGTTCCAGTTCGTATTCGTATTCCACGCTGTCATCCCTTTCGTGGCGTTTGTTGGTGAAAAGCTGGTCGGGAAATACCGCCTGAAGATACTTCAGGGTGGCACCCGCCAGTTCTTCACTATACAGTACGCATATTCGCATGGTTTAGTCCTCGTCGTTGCTGGGGCTGTGGTCTATGCAATGCCGCTCTTCTGGGGTTAGCCCGTCAATCCCCTTGGCTGCTTCGCTCGTCGCTAGCACCCTAACCTGTCCGGCTAGGATCTGCCAGTTGCCCTGTTCGGGGCACCCGTTCACCATGTGCCCTTGGTTCTGGAACACATAGTATAGTTCGCCTAAGACGTCCTGTGGGCCGTGGGTCCCAACCAGCTGTTCCAGTTCTTCAAACAGCTGTTCAAGACGGTCACGTTCCCGTATTTGTATGCGGGTCTGTTCTGCGTAAGTCATTGCTTTTCCCTTCGTGTTGCTAGTTCCAGCACAAGCTGGTCACTGTTGTAGCCGATTTCTGTAATGGTGGCCGAAAAGCCGGTGTACCCTAGACCGTCAATCGTAACAAACAAGTCGTCGTCAGATACGCCATTCAGAATTTGTTTAAGTTCCCCTACGGTCAGGGGGCCATACACGTTCGTCAGCCGGCGGTATGTCATAGCTGCACCACTTCTAACGTCAGCCCGCTTTCGCTTATGTACAGTCGGGCGTCGTTAAAGGGCTGGATCCTTTGCAGCTTGAAGTTGCTGTGGATCCCCTTTACGTTTATTTCGTAGGGCCACTGGTCAAAGTCCATTCCAAGGTAGTTGTGGTCCAAAATGAAAACTGCATTCTTGCCGTGGTCAATGCAGGTATTTTCAACGGTGGGTATCTTCTTGGTGTACATTGTCATCAACCTTTGTGCTAACCAGTAAGGCCATAGTACGCCCGAACGCTAGCGAACACAAGGGAACATCACACCTTATATATAGGGCCAGGCAAACGCCCCCTAGGATCGTAGCCATAGGGCTGCGTCAGTTTGCTTGTGACGGTTGATCGGTGGTACCATGTACCTACGGCACAACACAAAGGTGAAGACAATGCAATACTATGAAGACTACTGGCAGGCGATCCAAGCCATTGCCGAACTGCACCCGGTGGAAATCGGAGCTGGGTTTACCAGCTTTGACATTGGGCGCTTTGAAGACAGCCCGCACTACCAGGTGAAGTTAACCAGCGGTGAAACGTACACCGTGACGGGGCGGCTGTTTAGTGATGGGGCACGGTGGCAGATCATGCAGGTGGCGTGATGGGTAAAATAACGAACCACAAATTGATCAGCTTTCACGTGGCGTATGGGCGTGGATCCAAAATGTACAGCGAAACGCTGTCATTGGTGAAGCGTGCCTACCCCGACAATCAACCATTCTACCAGGCAGCAATCGCTATGGCCCTCTTCCATGCGGGGCGCAGCTGTCACTACCAGGGCTACTATCGCGACGAGTTGGCGTGCCGTCAAGGGGTGGGCAAAGGTCACCGGGCATACGTTGAAAACCCGTCGTACCAGGAACAGCGCATGCTGAATATCCAAAAGTATGCGGCGACTTTCAAGCCTGGCACCATTGACTGCTGGTTGCCTGTTTTCAGGAACAAAGCCGAATACCTATTCAAAGCCAAGGTGGAATGGGAAAAGGCGCAGGTGAAACGCAAGGTGATTGAAGCCAGGTCTAAGCTACGTCGGGAAGAGGTAGCACAGGCACGAAAAACATTAAGGGAACGCATGCACTAGGGTCCCTCAATCTACTAATAATAGGACCCTCTTAATCCCCACCACCTGGGGATTTCTTTTGTGATTTATTGTCTCTAGTATTTGTCCTTCGGCAGTTCTGTTTGGAACTGCAATAGATGCTCGACACAGACTCCATGGTCTTGCCATGCTTCGTCGTATCGATCTCGCACTACCCAATACTTCGCTTTCCCGAGTTTACGATTGCCGACATTGGTGTTGCCATTCGCTTGTATGAAGCCACGTCGAAGTAGGTAGTTACTGAATGCCTTGGCCGCCCCTGGTCCCCCTCGGAGGTCTCCCTCATAATATAGGGTAGCAAGTTCTCGGCTGGTCCATAGGGCGCGGTTTGACGGGAGTACGGAGTCCGGGTGCTCCCAAAGTTCTTTGACCCATGCTTCTGGTCCACTTGATGCTGCCTCCTCCATCACCTCTTTATAAGCCGTTTCAGGTGCAGGCGCACCAGGATCGAAGCCTTCCAAATCCACATCAAGAAGGTAATGATACAGGGCAGCAGGACCGTCACCGCGAAGCCATACCAAGAACCGATTCCAGTAGCCACTATCGCGATAATAATCCACACGAGGCTCAAAGTGAGCCACAAAAAACCTCCTGTCACCTCCTTCGAAGGCCAATGCGTCTGCATCGTTGGTCGTGAGCATGAAATTGACATGGTTACGCACCTTATATTCAGGAATGTACTTCTGCTTTATGCGGAAGACATCACTGGTTATTATCTTCTTTAGCTTTGCCATGAAGCTACGGTCGGACTTTTGTTCGCCATGTAGCTCTTCCACCACTACAAACTGGGACTGTGCCCAGTCTGCATTGTACGCTCCTGTCAAATCACTACGGTCTACTTCGTGGTAATTGTCACCATAGACCGCGCCAAGGGCTTGACCAAAGAGAGACTTGCCTATACCTTGGACTCCGACAAGCACGGTACTTGTCATGAGCTTTGCCCCCAGGTTTTGCACAGGATATGCACACCATTGAAGCAAATACCTACGCTCCTCATCGGAGCGGATGTTGTTATCAAGGAGGTCCAAAAATGGCTCGACGTCTCCTTCCTTAGGGTCAACCCCCATACCTTTCCAGAGGTTAAACTTATTATCGTGTACTCCAGTCTGCCCAGGCATGTATTCAACACTTTCGACCTCATTGCGGTGGGGCCACTGCATCCAAGCCTTTGCGATGGGTACGGGTTTATCTTCAATACTGTACTCAATTCTATTAGCATAGTTCACCAATCGAAACTTGCCCTCTGACATTATGGTGCCAGTGTCAGTTTCAACCACACTAGACAGGTCACGTATGACCATAACCTCGTTGTTGAGGTCATGTAATGCTTGACGTACATTGTCTAATACGATAGGTAGACCATCGCCAGCCAAGAACTCTTTGGCCCACTTGTCCCCCTTGGCTGCCCTGGCATCGTCGAAACCCCAATGCTCTTCATCATTAGGTGGGTCGAGGGGGAGGTAAACTGGCTGCGGAGCGTTACACAGGATACTGAGCTTATTAGCTAGAGTTTCATAGGCCCGTGTGATGTCGTATTTGGCGTAGTCACTGTCATACATAATGACAGGTTTGAGATCGAGGCGCTGCCAGGGTAAGTCCTTGAGCTCCCCTATCAGGTCAACTTTCTTTTTGGCAGAGGAAAATGCCGCTACACCGTTTAATCCAATCGCGTGGTAGCCTAACAGCGATACATTTGCCGCCTTGATAACAGACTCGCAAATAAATATCCGCTGGCCTTTCTTCAAGCTGCGCCAGTTGTTCAGGGGGCACAGATATCCATGGACCATTTGACCCTTCGGGCTGGTCCGTGTCGGCCTGGTGTCTTCTAACTGCGCCCCAAATGATAGGGTCTGGTTCTGCTTTGGCTTGACAAACTTCACACTGTGCCATTCTATTTCCTTTTTATTCGTGTCATAGTGGGTAAATTTGATGGCAATACGTTCATCGCTAGACCTACTGCCATAGGTTGAAGTAAACCAGTCGGCAGCTGATGTGATCTTAATGCCAAGGCGGTCAATCAATTCGGGGGTAATGCCACGACGAGCTAGATAATCGTGGGCATGGGCGAAATGGTTCGCCGGCAAGTTTTCAGTAATCGGGGTTGGTGTTAGTGACGGTGGTTGCGGGCCATCGTCATCAATAGGTTCCGTCATTGAGCACACCTCGGCAGTAGGCAACCAGGGTACACCCACCAGCTTGTCAGAACAAGCGGTCCCTGTTACTATGATGGTAGCGAAGCTTCCCGGCCTCGTAGACGGTGTCACCTCCCGTCGGGCTGAGCCCCTCTTCGGAGGGGTTTTGCTTTTGAATCCCTAACCCCAGCATAGTCCAGCAAAAAGACTGCTTGCGTTGACTGCCAGTCGGCGTAAAATGTACTCATGGCTGCACCACTACCAATGTATGAAAGCGTGTACTCCATGCTTGCCACGATGAGCAGGGTAGTGGAACAGCCTGTTGCTCCGACTGAAAAGCAGTTAAATCTGCTCGTTACCAACCTCGGCCTTATAAGAGTTGGAACGATGGTACGCTTGGATAAAAAACGCATCAGGAGCATCGCATTAGGCGAGCCACAGCCCGAGCTTGCCTCCAACCTACATTTTCAAATGTTGAATAAAGTGTTACAGGAGGTCTTTGACAATGTCAACACCGTATAACTTCCCGCTGTTTACGAGGAGTGAGGAGCCCATTGGGCTTGACACTGTTCGTAAGTTGGCTCCCGCTGTTTTCAGCGAAAGCCCAGCACCCACCGTGAGCGACAAGTATGCGTTCATACCTACCTATATAGTGCTGCAAGCTCTGCTGGATAGCGGA
>Ga0114925_10002034_pt1 | contig 10238 bp, 7 predicted proteins | sample SumtaG_2_FD_87287 | JGI IMG/M metagenome (GOLD analysis project Ga0114925, IMG submission 87287) | Deep subsurface microbial communities from Indian Ocean to uncover new lineages of life (NeLLi) - Sumatra_00607 metaG | ecosystem: Environmental > Aquatic > Marine > Oceanic > Sediment | place...
ATTGGATATTCAATCACTTCAAAATAGCGACGGTTCTCAAGGCCGGGAGAGAAAAACAAAAATTGTCTGAAACACCTTGACAACACCATAACATTGAATATATTTATACAGGTTTCGTATTCGTGAAAAAGCTTGCCCCCGGCGGGCAAAATACAAATACATTGTTTGGAATAAGGAGTCACTCAAAGATGCCCATCTATGAATATGAGTGTATAAAATGCAATCGTATCGAGGAAGTGTTACAGAAATTCTCTGATAAACCGATCACCAAATGCAAACACTGTTCAGGAAAGCTTCAAAAACTGATTTCCCAGAGCAGTTTCCATCTTAAAGGGACGGGATGGTATGTGACGGACTATGCGAACAGGTCTCAAAACACTTCTACTCCGAGAAAAAAGAAAGAGGGCGCATCATCCACCGGGGCTGACAAGTCTAAGAAATCTAAAACCGACACAACTAAATCTCCAAAAACCGCAGATACGACTTCATAACATACACGAACCCCAACCCGGCAATTTTAACACCCGCCCCCTGCCGACACAGGGTGTCCGGCCTGGCTGGTTCAGGTAAAACCGGCCAAGGTGAACCACCTTGAATCTATTACGAATCTTGCGTATCCGGAGATAAAAAAACAGCATTGGGAAACTGAAAAATTCACCCTGACACCCTTTACAAATGAAAATCGGTGATTATTGTAAAACACAATCAATTGCGTGCTGTTTCGGTTTTAAATCAAAGCAACAATATGTCTAAAGAAAAGGAGAAGTTGAACCATGAAACTCAGACCATTGAATGATCGGATTTTAGTCAAACGTATTGAGGAAGAAGAAAAGACCAAGGGTGGAATTATCATCCCGGACACAGCCAAGGAAAAACCGGCCGAAGGCGTCGTCGTATCGGTTGGCCCGGGCCAGATCGGTCCTGACGGCAAGCGGATACCTGTTGACATGAAAAAGAATGACAGGGTTTTGTTCGGGAAATATGGCGGTCAAGAGGTTAAAGTCGAAGGTAAAGAATATCTGATTATGCGTGAAGACGACGTGCTTTGTGTAATCGAAAAATAAACATATTAATATGGAGGATAGTGCAAGATGGCTAAAGAGATAAAATATGACATGAAAGCCCGTGAGGCGATGCTTAGAGGGGTCAGAGCCCTTTCTGATGCAGTAGAAGTAACCCTCGGCCCCAAAGGACGAAACGTTGTTCTCGAAAAATCCTGGGGTTCTCCAACGGTTACCAAAGACGGCGTCACCGTAGCCAAAGAGATTGAACTCGAAGACAGGTTCGAAAATATGGGCGCCCAGATGGTCAAAGAGGTGGCCAGCAAAACCAGTGATGTCGCCGGCGACGGAACCACCACGGCAACATTGCTGGCACGGTCCATTTACGAAGAAGGGCAGAAGCTCGTTGTGGGCGGCAACAATCCCATGGCCATCAAACGCGGTGTTGACAAAGCCGTCGAAGTGGCGGTCAAAGAGCTTCACAGTATGAGCAAACCGACCAAAGATCGGCGTGAAATCGCTCAGGTTGGAACCATCTCTTCAAACAACGACGAAACCATCGGTAACATCATTGCAGAAGCCATGAACAAGGTCGGCAAAGAAGGTGTCATTACCGTTGAAGAGGCCAAGAGCATGGAGACCACGCTCGAAGTGGTGGAAGGCATGCAGTTCGACCGCGGCTACCTTTCCCCGTACTTTGTCACCGATGCCGAAAAGATGCTCGTCTCCTTGGAAGAGCCGTATATTCTCATCAATGAAAAAAAGATCAGCAGCATGAAAGATCTCCTTCCGATACTGGAACAGATCGCCAAGATGGGAAAACCCCTGGTGATTATTGCAGAAGACATTGAAGGCGAAGCACTGGCGACACTGGTCGTGAATAAGCTCAGGGGCACCCTGAATGTCGCTGCGGTCAAAGCACCGGGGTTTGGCGACAGAAGAAAAGCCATGCTCGAGGATATTGCCATTCTGACCGGCGGCCAGGTCGTTTCCGAGGATTTGGGAATAAAGCTTGAAAATATCGCACTTACAGACCTTGGCCAGGCCAAACGCATTACCATTGACAAGGATAACACCACCATCGTAGACGGGGCCGGGTCACGCAGTGGATTGGAAGGCCGGGTTAAACAGATCCGTGCGCAGATCGATGAAACCACGTCGGATTACGATAGTGAAAAACTGCAGGAACGCCTGGCAAAACTGATCGGCGGCGTTGCGGTCATTAATGTGGGCGCTGCCACCGAAACAGAGATGAAGGAAAAGAAAGCCCGCGTTGAAGATGCGTTGAACGCCACACGGGCCGCGGTTGAAGAAGGTATTGTTCCGGGCGGCGGTGTAGCCCTCGTGCGGTGCCAGGACGCGCTGAGCAAGATAAAAATCAAGGCCGATCAGAAACTGGGCGTAAAGGTTGTGATGCGGGCCATTGAAGAACCGCTGCGCCAGATTGCCAACAACGCCACGCAGAAGGGGCGGTGGTGATTGAAAAGGTTAAAAACGGCGAAGGCGCCTTTGGTTTCAACGCGGAGACCAATGAATACCAGGACCTGATTGAAGCCGGCGTCATTGACCCGACAAAGGTTGTCCGCTTCGCGCTGCAGAACGCGGGCAGCGTTGCGGGGTTGATGCTGACCACGGAAGCCATGGTCGCCGAAAAACCCGAAGACAAACCGGATATGATGCCCCCCGGCGGCGGAATGGGCGGCGGCGGAATGGGCGGAATGGGCGGAATGGGCGGAATGATGTAATTTCGCGCATTGTTGACGGTTATATAAAAGCCTTCATGCTGAAAAAAAGCATGAAGGCTTTTTTTATTCATTTATAAAAACCGCGCCGGAATACCCCGCGGCTTGTTAAAATATGAACCCAAATGACTCACTCGGAACATATTTATGACAACCACTATACGCTTGAAAATTGAAAGCTTGACAAATCACTCATAATCATGTTACTAAGTATGTGAAAAATAACATCTTTTAACAATAAAAAAAATAGAATCGGAGCATCTGATGAATGACAAGAAAATACGCAACCTGGTTTGTGTTCATTTGGAAACTCCCGGCAAACAACCCGGAGCGTTGAAATGGTTCACCGGCTTGATCGCTCTTGCCGTAATGGTTTTACTTCCTTTCTCTCTTTTTGCCGAAGAAGCTGATCAGGACATTGAACACGAGGCAGGATTTTACTATACCATTCAAAAGGGAGACACTCTCTGGGATCTTTCCCAGCGATTTTCCGATTCGCCATGGGTGTGGCCTGAATTGTGGAGAGAAAACGATCAAATCCCCAATCCGCACCGGATCTACCCGGGCCAGCGTATTCGTCTCTACCATCGAGAAGGGGTTAAAAAAATAGCCAAAACAGTTGTGGAAGAGCAAGCGGTTCAAGAAGAAGCGGTTCCAGAGGAGCCGCCATATTACTTCTATTCAGAGATTGAGAGCATCGGGTTCATTAGAAGGGTTCCTGTCGATCCTCACGGAACCATCTTCAAAGCAAAAGATAATAAAAAAGCGATCAGCCAGGGGGACACGGTCTATGTCAAGCCAATGGGAGGCGCCCCCCTTATTCCGGGAAGCAGATACTTTGTCTATCGAACGTTTGCACCGAAGACAAAAGCATATGCCGGGATTCAGCACTATATGACCGGCGTGGTTGAGGTTATCAAAAAAGAATCCCGCTTTATTATTGCCTCGGTCGCCAAATCTTTTCGTGAAATTCGTGATGGTGATCTCCTGATGCCCTTCATAGAGCGTTCGCCAAAGATCACAATTGTCGAAAGCACTCCCGGGGTTGAAGGAAAAATCATTATTTCAGAAGAGTACAGAACCGTCATGGGCGATGATACCATCGCTTTTATCGACAAGGGGGATAATGACGGTATAACCCCGGGGCAGCTTTATCCCGTATATTATCAGGACAAGCTCGATTCAACAAAGGGGGGAGATTTTACTTTAGCTCAGGTTGATTTCGGCACATTTCTTGTACTCCATACCGAACCGACCACGTCAACGGTTCTCATAACCGGATCAGATAAAGACATACCTCCCGGAGCACTGTTCTATTCCCCGCTCCGATAAATGAAGCTTCCCGCCGCAAACGGACGGGATATTAAAAATCATAATAAAAACAACGCCGGGCCCAGAGGGCCCGGCGTTGTTTTGTAACGCATTAGAAGGCTGGCGTGTGATTTGAACCGCAGAATATTCAACAAGGAATGTCGAATTTCAAAGGTTAAACTTCATCATTCTGCGGTTCCTTGTTCGATATTCGACATTCGATATTGAAAATACCGGTTGAATGATACCTCATGTATCATGGCACCCCGATTCGGTTGAACCTTACAGGTCCTCCGCCTATCAGAGGCGGTGGGTTTAAGGCAAAACTAATAAAGCTAAAAACCACTCGACCATGAGAAATTTGGGTTAAGTATGCTCCCAGGTCACCCTCAAAACTTCCTCATGGGTGGTCGTACCTTCCAGCATCTTTTTTACCGCGTTTTCCCGCAGCGTGACCATTCCTTCTTCTTTGGCCCGGCGCATTATCGCTTCAATATCGGCATCCGGGGTCGTCATTTTCTTTAAAGGTTCCGAGTAAGAAAGCACTTCGAAAATACCGGATCTTCCGCGGTAACCTGTGCCCCGGCATCTTATGCATCCCTTTCCCCGGTACAGCTTAACCCGGTTTTTATGTCCGATTTCCAGTCCCATCATGAGCAATTCCGCCGCATCCATCTCAAAGGATTCTTTGCAGTGCTCGCAGATGACCCGGACCAGTCGTTGGGCCAGTATGCCGACCACGGTAGCCTGCATCAAAAAAGCGGGAACACCGATATCCAGGAGCCGGGTAATGGCCGACGGTGCGTCGTTGGTATGGAGGGTCGTCAGAACCAGGTGCCCGGTCAATGCCGCCTGGACGGCGTTTGCGGCTGTTTCCAGGTCTCTCATCTCCCCGATCATGATGATATCGGGGTCCTGTCTTAAGATATTTCTCAGGATCGTCGAAAATGTGATTCCGATCACCGGTTGTACCGCAATCTGGTTGAACTCCTCGTGCACCATCTCGATCGGGTCTTCGATGGTGGTGATATTGATCTCCGGTGTGGAAAGTTCCCGGAGTGTCGAATAGAGGGTGGTCGATTTTCCGCTTCCTGTGGGGCCGCAAACCAGAACGATGCCATGGGGCATGTTGACAAATTTGTTGTAGCGGATCATATCCGTGGGCGTAAATCCCATCTTTTCCAGGTCCTGAAAGAGGATGTCCGGGTCCATAATCCGCATGACCACCTTCTCGCCAAAGGCCACCGGTATGGTCGAGACCCGTATCTCCACCTCCACGTCGCCCTTGCTGGTTTTGATTCTTCCGTCCTGGGGTCTTCTCTTTTCAGCCATGTCGAGCCGGGACATGTTTTTTATCCGGCTGACAATGGCGTTGTGAACCCGCTTGGGAAGCCGGTAAACCGTATGCAAAACACCGTCAATCCGCATCCGCACCAGGCTGACATCCCGCTTGGGCTCAATGTGAATATCGCTGGCCCGCTGGTCAAAGGCATAAGTAAACAGGTAGGTCACCGCATTGACAATATGCTGGTCGTTGGAAGGGAGTTCATCGATCGACTTGAGCAGGACATACTGTTCGAGGTTGCCCAGGTCCACCGAGGGGCCTGAGAACTGGTCTTCTGCCGCGGCAATGGAGCGTTTGAAACCGAAAAATTCGTTGATGAGCTTGACAATGTCGGACTTTGAGCTGACCACCGCCTTGACTTTGAGATGGCAGGCCCGGGCAATGTCTTCAAACACTTCATCGTTAAACGGATTGGGCGTTGCCACGGTCAGATTCCCGTCCTTGATGGCGATGGGCAGCACCAGGTGTTTCATGGCAAAACTGCGGGGAATTGTAGTGGTGACGACATTGAGGTCCAGTTTCAGCGGATCGATCTTCTTGTACGGGATTCCCCACGCTTTGGCCAGGGTCTGAAAAAGAACCTCCTCGTCGAGGGTCCGGGAATCGGCATCCTCGATCTCGATATTCAAAGAGACGAGAACGTCGATAAACGTCACCGGGCTTTCAATGTGCGTTCTGCCGGCGGCATCTTCCTTTTTGGCCCGTTGGTTTTCCAGTTTGGTCAGGAGTGTCTTTTCTTTTTTAATGAGCTCTTTGGCCCGGGTTTTGGAAATCAGGCGGTTCTTTGCGAGCGTCTGGCAAACATTCTGGGCTGAAAATGGATTATCATCGGTTTTGGGCATCGTTTAAACGGCTTTGATCAATATTGGCTATTGAATATTCGATATTTTTTAAGTGCTTCGATTCGCAATTACTGTAAAGTATCTTGCACGATCAATTCAATGTAATTGCTCACTCAGCACTTAGTCCTGAGTGAGTTAATTCGTAATCGAATTTACGAATCGATGGACTAAGCTTCCGGTTCCTCGGCTTCCATCTCTTGAGTTTCTCCCTCCCGGGCTTCTTCCTCTATAGCTTCTGTCCTCGGGGTTTCCGGTTCTTCAGCTTCGACCTCCTCGGCTTCCGCTGCCAGCGCTTCTCCCTCCGGGGCTTGCGGCGCTTGAGTCTCCGGCTTGTAGGCCTCCAGTTCCCGCTGGAAGGCCTCGACCCGTTTTTCGTAAGCTTCCTTGCGCAGGTTAAACCGGGTCACCTTGGCTTTATAGGTCTCGAACTTTTCATTGCTTGAATAGATATCGGTCTCCTTTTCAAGCGCCGATTTCCGCTTCAGCAGTTCCACATGCTCCTTATCGAGTTCATCCTTGATCTTGGTCAAACGATCGGCCTCAGGCCCCGGTGGTATTTCAATTGAGGTTTCATCGGGTTTTGGTGCAGGTGCGGCCGCCGGCAATTGCCTCGGCTCACCGGAGGGCTCTGCGGTTTCGTATTTGTGCACGCCCTTTCTTTGATCCATAGGAACATCGACGATATTATCCGTGAATCGCAACACGCCGTTTTCGTCTTTGTAGCGGTAAAACTCGGCGTGGACCGGGCTCGCAAACCACACCATCACCAGAATCAGCAGCAGATAGCGCCATCGCATGGCAATCCTCCTTTTTTGGTTCTTCTCCTGATTAGTTGGTACAAAATGCGTCTGTTTTTCCCAACGATCCCTAATACACTCAAACAGTGCCCAATTTAATATAGGATCACCCATTGCGCGAATAGATCGGGTGTTATATTAAGTATTTCACTTGGCCCCTCGGACCCTTGAACCCTTGAACCCCGTTTTTTTAAAAATTACGGCTTCATCTCGATCCAGCTCTGGCGACCGGTCTTGAACGTCCCGATCGGCAGGTTGGGCTGGGGAATCTCCACAATGGTTCCCGTACTGGTCTGCACAAAGGCCTTGCTCCCCTCCTGTTTGCCCACATGCAGGTTGGGGGTGGTGGCCATGCCCCGTCCGAGGCTGATGCGATCTGTCACATTCCCGCTCACATCCACCTCGGATTCGCCGAAGGTGGGAATGAAATAGCCGGTGCCGGTTCTATAGTAGACACCAAAGAGCGCCGCCAGGCCCTCGGACAGACAGACGTCCTCAAAGGGCTGATAGGTCGTGAAGGTCAGCAGCCCGCCCAGGAGTGTGGCCTGGCCCAGGTTCCGCTCCCTGTCTTCATGAAAATGCTTGTACCAGCCGTCGGTACCGGTCGTGTAATTTTCCCGTTTCGTGGAGTCGTCATCCGAGTCGTAACATTTGCCGGTGCCGGCGATGAATTCATCCAGTTCGTAAAAATTGTTTACGCCGGCGTCGATCAAAGCCTGGCAATCGGGATCCGGCTGAACACCGGCTACCCCCGGGTCCTCGTCGGGACAGGAGAGGGTCGAATTGACGCTGTTGCCCGCCCTCCGCACCTGGATCTTGTCCACCCGCTGAAGGTCCTGCTGGCCGGGGATGGTGTTCCAGGTTGCGCCCGCCAGGGGATAATTGGTAAAGTCGGTGTCCGTGTTGTCGACGGTCGCCCATGTCACCCCGTCATCATGGGTTACGTTGCCATCGCAGTCGCGCGGCTCCTTGATGCCGTAATAGGTCTGCTGGGCGTTGCTGTGGGTGTTCGTTTTGTCGTCCGCATCAAAGAAGCGCCCGGTTCCGAAATAGACCCAGAAGTTGCCTTCAGCATCCCGGGCCACGTTGGGCGCCGCCGTGATCGGTCGGCCCACATCGATTAAGGGCTTCGGGTTGGCACCGCCGGATCCTATATAACCGGCCCCGGCCCAGTCACTGGGCCCTGAACTCTCCTGATCGCCGTCGCTGTCTTCTGTGCGGGTTACCAGACGGTAGAGCTGGCCGCCCCAACCGCTCCAATCCCCTTCCACGGTCCCGAAGTATACAGCGTCGGATTTGTACCGGCTTTCCAGTTCTAAATCAACGGTGACCATATCGGAAACAAAGGCATTGGTCGTGGCGGTGACGCCGTCGACCTCCATGAGGGTAAAAGTTCCCCACTCCGTACCGACGGCCGGTGGCGCGGCAGGAATGCGCATTGACTTGGTGGGAGGGGTTCCGAGGAGATCTTTCAGCGGGATCACCGCCACCTTGGCGCTTTGATCGCTGGTCCCGTCCATTTCGGTCGGCCCGCTGCCCAAAATCAGGTACCAGTCGTCATAGTCCGTAGCGAGGGGGCCCTTCATGGCCACCAACGTCGGAATAACGGTGGTATACCCGAGTTCGACCTCGGTGCCGTATGTTGTCCGGGTGAATTCGCCCAGCAGCACCGGCGGGCTCTCCGGGTCGGTGATATCCATGATAAAGTAGGCTGAAGTGAACTCGCGGGTGTCGGTGTCGTACTCCGGCCCCCCCCCGGCAACCAGGTCCATCTCACTGGGAAGCACCTTGCTCCCGCCGAAGCGCATCCCGCCCACCAGGATGGTGCCCCAGCCGCTGACGTGCTTACCGTCGCTGGGGGGATCTTCATTCGGCCAAATCCTGACATCGAAGATCCGCGCGCGCTGATCCACATAGTACTTGTGCTCGTAATCTTCATAGGTCATGCAATTCAGGTGTGCCAGCAGATTATACGGCACATAGGCCCACAGCTCGGCGCCCAGCTCCGGTGAAGAATTCGGGGTCACCCCCTCGTCGCTGCAATCCTCTTTGCGGCAGAACTGTTTGGCCGCCTCGTTGTAAAAACCGGCGTTGACGGCATGGAACATGCCGTCGTTGCCCCCGAAATAGACCACGTGCCGCCTGTTTTTGTATTCGTCGAGAAATTGGCCATAGGAACGGTCCTTGTACAGAAAATGGTATCCCTCGGAGGGCCGGGCCACGGAAGTGGGCGTGGAATGGATCACATCTCCCAGTCGCCAGATGGCCGAGCTCTCACTCGAGTCCAAAACTCCGTCCAAATTAAAATCATACGGGACCAACCGACTGCGCCGGTTGGGCACGGTATTGTCCCCCCGCACCCATTTGACGATCTCGTTCGCCTCGGCAGAGGTCGTCACGTTGAAATCATACGGTACCGGCGCGCGAGGGTTTGTGAGAGCGAGACCGTCGGCGGCCGTCAGCATCGCATCACCCCAGTCCGTCGTCGGAACAAACGGCAGCACTTCATTTCCGGTAGTGATTCCGTTTGTTACATTGGGGGTCGTGTCCACGATACCGTTATTGTTCAAATCGTTCCAGGTGAAAATGTAGCGGTTCATATCATCGGAAATATAGGAGGAGCGGTTTTCATTTATATCTGTCACATCTGTAATTCCGGCCAGCCACTCGGCCGCGGACCAGAGGTAAGAGATCTCTTTGAGCTCCTTGACGGTGCCGTTACAGGTTCCGTCGGGGTTAAAAGGGTCGCTGTCGTCCGTTGGATAGCAGGCCCTCGATATTGGCGGTTCGACATTCTCGTCAAAAAAAATGATGACACGCTCATCGTCGGCATCCAGGGTGCGGTTTCCCGGCTGGCCGATGCTGGTGGGGGTGTCTTCGTACATGTTGCCGTACGCGTCGATAAGCAGGGCGTGGACCTCGCCGGTCCAGATGACATCATCACCGGCGCTCTCGGCCACTTCGGTGTTCGGCCAGAAAATGGCCTGGTAGATGGCCCCTTCGCCGCCGCGCGATGCTGAAATCACCGAGGCCGCCGAACCCGAGGCCGCGCCGGAACGGATCGCGTTAAAGGCGTCCCGCAGTTTATCATCCAGCTCGCCGGGATTGTCGGCCGTATACAGGGGCATCGTATAGTTTGCGTCGTTTTGGGCGGCGGCCGCATTCGGCAGCAGGATGTGGGCGCTGCACTCGTCGGCCCC
>Ga0114925_10002035_pt1 | contig 10236 bp, 7 predicted proteins | sample SumtaG_2_FD_87287 | JGI IMG/M metagenome (GOLD analysis project Ga0114925, IMG submission 87287) | Deep subsurface microbial communities from Indian Ocean to uncover new lineages of life (NeLLi) - Sumatra_00607 metaG | ecosystem: Environmental > Aquatic > Marine > Oceanic > Sediment | place...
AAGGACATGGACGAGTTCCGCCAGAAGCTGACCACGATGGCTACGGCGCTCAATGCGCAGGCCACTGCTGCATTCCAGCAGCTGGCTGCGGGGGTCAAGCCCCCCGCGTCGCCGCCGGCGGCCAGCAGCCCGGCTGGTGCCGACTTGGACAGCCTGCATGCACAGATGGCCGTTGCTCTGAAAGACCGCCAGATGGAGACGTATAACGCGCTTCGAGAGCGGTGGTACGCGGCCACGGACGCACAGCTTCCTAAGTAGCAACCAAGGCCGTCACACCCCTGCTCCGAACCACCCATAACTTCTTAGGAGGTGTGACATGGCATACCCAGCTACTGGGTTTGACACATACTACGGCGATACGCCGTGGGAGAACTTCGACAAGAACCAGAGGACGGTCTACGTCCCGGAGCTGCTGGAACAGTTCCGGCTGTCCTCCCTGTTCTACGGGCTCGTGACGTACGGGATCAACCTGCTCGGTCAGCGCACCGGCAGGATGGTCTTCACTCAGATCATCGACCCTGAACCCAATATCGCTGCGCTGGACAACCGGACGATCTGGCTGCCTCAGCTCTACCTGGACTCCCGCCAGTTGGAAATCACCTGCCTTCGCTATGGCGACAAGGTGATGCTCAACAAGTACGATGACATGATCACGTACTGGAAGGAGAGCGGGCAGGCTGGGCTGCGTCGGATCATCTCGTCCCGGTTGGCCCCTCACCTGGTCCAGTCCCTGGACCTGCTGGCTCGCAACGCTTTCCTGAACAAGTCCGTTGTCATGTTCTCTGGGGGCGCGAGCGACTTCGGCAGCATCCAGGCCGACGACCTCTTCGACCTCTCCGTCTGCCGGGCCGTGCACCTGGGTGCAGACTTCGAGCCCGACCCCGTGACCAACCCCATCGTCGGCATCGCTTCTCCTTCCTCGGTCTACACGATCAAGGACAGCGACAACGGTGAGTTCATCAGCCGCCTGCAGTACACCGACACGCGCCGGATGCTCAACTACGAGATCGGCGAGTACGAAGGCGTGCGCTTCGCACAGCACCCGTGTGTGACGCTGTGGAACTGCGGGGAGATCCTGCAGCAAACCACGATCAGTGCGTCCATCACGCTGGGTGACGGTGCACCTGACCCCGCGACCACGAAGGTTGAGGGTGTGTGGCAGGTCGGCCAAGAAGGCGCCACCCACTACATCTCCGTGGCCAGCTCAGCTGGTTTCTCAGCGGGTGACATCGTGACGCTGCACGTCTACCGGGGCGCCGATGGTGGCACCATCGATCTTGCTACGGGCACCGCCCTGAAGGTCACAAATGGCGTGCTCTTCCAGGACCCCACGGCGATGGTACGCGAGATCCACAGTGTCGACACTGGCAAGTTGCTCTTCACCTCCCCAATCACGACCGACAACTTCCAGACCAACCTGGGTGAAGGTGTCTACGGATACGTCACCAAGGGTCGCCCGGTTCACGCAACGGTGTTCTTGAAGGGACCGCGTGGTGTGGTTTCCGGCGTGCTTCAGCCGCCCCAAACCTACACGCCTCCGCCCGTCGATGACACCGAGAGCATCTATCGCTTCTCGTGGGACGCCTACTTGAAGTACCAGCAGATGTACCCACGCCGGTTCGAGGTCTACTTCCACGCTGGCCCAGTCCGCAAGTTGGGACAGGTGGTAAACCTGTAGCCAGAGGGAGTACCCTATGTCAGTCACGTGGGCTGCGCTGAAAGCTCAAGTCGGACGCAAGCTGGATGACCCAACCTACGCCAAGTACACGGCGGCCCTGCTGCTGGATGTGGTGAATGATGCCTTGACGGCATTTGCCGCCACCCACACAGGGGTAGCTTCGGACTTCCCGATCACGGGCGATGGGACAACTTACGAGTTTGCCCTGCCGGCCGACATTGTGGAGACTGAAGGTGCGGGTGTCTATGCGGTGCACTGGAAGGAGAACACGTGGCTCGCACGACGTGAATACTGGCCGGGCGGGGTGTGGCCTAACACGGCACGCTCTACAACGTCAAACCCGTTGGGCTACATCCTCTGGCCCCAAGGCCGGATCAGCTTCTCGCGCGTCCCGGTCGCGGACCAGGCAGTCACGGTACACTACGTGGCCTACCATCCGCTGGTCGAGGACGACAACTCGTCTATCACGGTTCCGAGGTGGGCTCTGGAAGCCATCAAGCTGTATGTCGCAGCGGTGGCTCTGGAGCCCTCCTCAACCAAGGCCGCCACCCTGGGGCAGTACAAGTCGCGCCGGGAGGCGGGCGGTCCCGAGGACAACCCTGTGCTCCGGCTGGCAGAGCACTACATGCAGCGCTACTACGAGATCCTGGCTGCACATGCAACACCGCAGTATGCCAAGCTGCAACCTGTGGGGTGACACATGGGAGAAATGGTCAACGACCTGCTGGCGAGTCTCAAAGCTCACCTGCAGGACAAGATGGTAGACAGCGTCCCCGCCGAGTACCTGGCCATGCTGGCCTACAAGGACTCAGCGGGTGCAGACCGTGTGCTGATGCCTTCCCTCATCAAGGTCGGGAGACTACAGGACGATCCTACCAGGCTGAATCCTGACCCCCGGGTGCCATCCAGTCACATCGCTATCCAGGTGCAAGATCCAGCGGACATGTCCGATGGGTGGAAGCACTCAGTAGCAAGCTCGGTTGACAGCTCAGCTACGAACCTGAGCTTGCACATCGGCTACCCCTACGAGATCGGGGGGTCGAGGCGCTGGTGGCGGCGGTTCAAAGTGTCGTTCAAGGTGTTCTTCATCTACTCTGACCAGAACGAGGATGAAGCAACCCGCCTGGCCCAGCTGTTCCGGGCCTTGCTAGAGGAGTACTGCGAGAGCAAGCGACCTGACAACCTGCACGGTTGGCAGTGTGGCGGGATGATCGACACCCTGGGCGAGACCGCTATGGAGGCACACGTGGCCAAGAGCCACTGTGTCGAACTTGGCGGACCAGAGGACGACTACATCTGGGAGGGTGGTGTTTGGATACAAGTGCTGACACAGCGGGAATGAGGGTCCTGGGCCTACTGGGCAAGGCACCAGGCGCGGTGGAGATCTACCGCATCACCTTGCCCTTCACGAACCTTAATACCAACAGCAATATGCGCTGCGGCTGGATGCCAATCAAGGAAGCCGCCCAGCACCTGCGGGAGGCACACCTGAGCACGGTGTTCGGCAACGACGTGGTTGTGCTGCACCGGCCCATCTCTGACGTACCAGACGCGGGGGAGACCCTGATCCAGGCCCTCCGGGTGCAGGGCGCGAAGGTCGTCTGTGAGTACGACGATGACTACAGCGGCCAGCACCGGGAGTCTGACTCAGAGAGAATGAATCTGACCTGGGCGGCCTACCTGCCCTACGTGGATGCGGTGACGGTCACGACCAGGCCACTGGCCCAACTAGCGCTGGCGGAGAGTGGCGGCAAGCCAGTCTACCTCCTGCCCAACGCTGTGGACTACAAGTGGTTCACCCGGGTGTCACAGGACGCAAAGCGGCCAAGCTCTGGCCTGACAGTGATGCTTGCTGGCACCAGAACGCACTACGAGGACTGGAAGGTGGTCGGCAAAGTGATGCCCAGCATCATAGCAGACTACCCTGACGTGCGGCTGGTGGTAGCCGGGGACTGGATGGTGTATGACTACCTACACTGGGCAGACACGATCCCGCCTGTGCACTACGCGGAGTACCCGGCCACCTTGGCACAGGCAGACATCCTGTGTGCACCGCTGGTGCCAGACGACCCGTTCAACGCTTGCAAGTCACCCATTAAGGCCATCGAGGGCTGGAGCGCAGCCAGGCCACTGGGCAGAAAGCTGGGTGGGTGTGCGGTGATCGCCACCAAGTGTGGGGTCTACCGGGGTACTGTCCACAACCGGCACAACGGCCTCCTGGTGGACCACACGCCAGAAGCCTGGGACAAGGCGCTACGGCTGTTAATCCGAGACGAGTTCCTGCGGCGAAAGCTGCAGGTCGAGGGGCTGAAGGACGCCCGCCAGTACGACATCGCCAATCGCTGGTGTGACTGGCATACAACGTACACCCGCATCGTAGGAGGTGCAACATGACGGTAGCATCAACAGAAGCCATCTTCGGTTTTGGGCCACAGCCCGCCAAGGGCACGCTGGCAACCACGTGGTATCGCCACAAGGCAGCCCGCGTAGACCTGGGACCGCAGCAGACTATCCGGCAGTTCCCGCCAGAGATTGGTGGGGGCTACCACCCAACCGGGGCCTACAAGGAAATGGCCTTCGGTGCCGGCCAGGCAATCCTCAACCCGCGCCTGGAAAGCACCATTGGCTGGCTGCTCTATGCAGCGGTCGGCAGTGTCTCTACGCTGTCCGACGTGCCAGAAGCCAGTATGTTCCGACACATCTTCCTCCCGCCCGACAACTACTACGACTTCCCGTGGATGAGCGTGCGGCGCTACATCCCTGGGGCCACTGGCACCGCCGACAACGTGGGCGAGCTCCTGAAGGACGCCCGCTGTGTGGGCTTGCGGCTGGCAGCCGCGCCTGGCGCAATCTGCACCAGCGCTATCACCTTCGTCGCCCGGGAGCCCAAGCTCTCCGAGACGGGGGTCGACACCTGGGGCTGGGCCAACGCCTACGAGAGCTATCCCAGTGTGCCACTGGCGCACCAGGGGTCGCTCAAGCTGGGCGATGTAGAGCAACCGGCCACCAACCTCGTCTTTGACCTGGTTGACAGCTACACCACGCCACGGGAGGAGCTGATCATCGGGAGTCCGTACCCCGACGACTTCATCCTCCAGTTCCAGACGCTAACCGCGACCTGGACCTACAAGTGGCAGAACGCCGAGCTGTACAAGGCCCTGCTCACCGGCGACAACACCGAGGCTGATGGGGTGATCGACTGGTCACCGGCAGTGCACACAGCGAGCTTCGAGTTCGACGTGTACACACCGGGCGACGCGACCGGGATGAGCAACCCCTGGAGGCTGAGGCTCTACGCCCCTGAGTTCACCTGGCAGGCTGCAGGCCCGCCCGCGCTAATCGGTGGCGGGTGGCTGGCTCTGCAGTTCACCGGTGTGGCACAGGAGCAAGTGGCCGGCAACACCTTCGAGGTCTACCTCGAGAACCTGACGCAGGCATACACCTGGCCAACCCCGTAACAGGGGTCGTCAGTCAATGAGACGGGGGGTCACTCTGGCCCCCCGTCTAGAAAGCATAGGAGGATAAACAACCAGATAGAGATGGCAACAATTACAGCGACAACCCCAGTGGCGCAGACCCGTTACTTATCCATCGCTGACTCGTCCGGGGAAACCTTTGTAGTCATCCTGCCACCAGACTACCAGGCGGAAACCGAGCGCGGGCAAATGCTCAGCAAGCGAACCCTTGTGCCGGACGGCACGATGCTGCGCACACAGGTAGAGACCAACCTGAACCGACTGTGGGCGCTTGAGATCTGGCTTACCTACTCCGAGACCAACCTGGTTGTCGAGTTCGAGGACGAGGATGGCAAAGTGACCAAGACCGTCAAGTTCGAGCCCAAAGACGAGATGAGCCGCGCAGAGTTCCTGAACCGTCTAGGACAGCTACCGCCTGGTATCGTGTACGAATGGCACAGCTGTGTCGTAGACATCGTGAGGGACTGGGCGGTCCCTTTTTAGCAGACGGCTTCGATAACCCTATTGAGAGGCGCGAGGCCATTACTGAGGAGACTCAGTGGTATCTGATGGCCCAGGACGGGTTGGAACTGCCACCTGGCATCAATCCCACAGAGATGCCAGACTGCCTGATCTGGTTGCTCCAGGTGGAGCGCTGGGGGCTGCCCCTCGCGGGTGGCCACTTGAACCAGCCTCACCACTTCATGATGGACATCGAGGCCGCCTCCCTGGGGCGGGCGCGGGTGACCGCAACCAGAACAGCTAACCTTCGTCTGCAACAGCAGTACGCACAGAAGCACCCGCAACCGGAGTAGACACTATGGCCACCATCACAATCGCTGACTACCTGGCTCAGATCCTGGAGACGGGCGGCAGGCCACAACAGACAGGGCGCCAGCCGACTGCGGCAGACTGGGCCTCGGGTATCAACCCATCCACGCTCAACCAGCCCCCCTTCGGAGCTGGTGCACCGGTTGACTACGGTGCTCTTGGCTCAGCCGCGGAGGAGCTCGAGTACGGCATGGCCTACGGTGGGCTGCCGGGAGCACTGGAGCAAGCCGCACTCTACAGCGACCCCAACGCGCTCGCAGGCCTGACCGTTCGCGGGCGTGGAGACCAGCCAGGGCTCCGGGACATTGCTGGAGAGCTGGGGGTTCGTGGTCGTTCGACGATGCGGAAGGAACAGCTCATCTCGGCGATCACTGGCGCTGCACCGTCCGCGGCGGACTTGGGCACTGAACTGGGCCGCTTTGGCGGGACAGACATCGCACTCATGCAGTCGCGCATGACCCCAAGCGGCGCCGGGTATGCCACCGGCTTGATGGGTGGGCGGCAAGAACTGTATGCCCAGTCTCAGGCTCTCTTCGGGTTCGGAGCACAGAATGTGGACGTTGCTCTGGAGCGTGCCGGCATCTCCTGGCAGCAGGTCTCTGATATGACCCCGCAGGAAGTTTCCACTGTGCTGCATGGGCCGGTTGCGAACGAGTTCATGGCCCGTGGTGGCGCTCGTACATTCCCACCCCCCGAGTCAGGTGGACAGCCTGTCTACTTCTCACCCAGGGCCAGGGCTGACGTTGATGCTGAGATGGAGGGTGGTGCTGGAGAGAGCTATGCTGCTCGATTGTCCCCCAGCGCACCGCGGGCCGCTCTGCCCCAGTCATGGATGCTGCAGCGGGGGCGCTCGCCTGGTGGCGAGACCCAGCTAGGACCGCAGGAGTTCTACCGTGGTGCTGGCCTGGTGGGCCAAGTCTCCCATCTCTTGCAGGAGCCCGGCATTGCTGGGATCATGGGTGAGGGAGGGGGTGTTGAGAGCCTGGTAGCTGGCGACCCAGCCAAGGTAGCCAAGCGGCTCTCCCAATTGTCGCAGGAGCACGGCATCCGCATGACGGGGCTGCCTGCAGCGCAGTCCAGGGTACTGGGTCAGGCGGCCAAGATACCCGAGACAGTACAACCAGCTCGGGCCTGGGTCTCGATGGGCGAGTGGATGGCACAGGGCTCTGGGCTCTATGGCACACACCTGGGCCGCCCTTACGCCGAACTTACACGCCGCTTACGTCTACCTAAAGGGGCAGAGGTCACCGCCAAGCCAGGCCAGCGCTTTGCTGGTGGTGAGCGTGTCCCTGTCTTCGGCGGTCACGTGGGCCTGGAGTTCGGCAAGAGCTACGAAGAGATCATCGTGCAGTCCGCCACTGCAGTCAAGAAGTTCACTGAGAAGGGCGACCCCTACCAAGAAGTGCAGTTCCAGGCATTGGGGATGATGCCCACTGGCACCCTGGTGGCTGGCAAGCATGAGCTCAAGGCAGGCATGACTGGCTCCGACCTGCCCACCAAGATGGGCGTTGACGTGGTACTGCCCCCGAACGAGCTCTACCAGCTGGGTGCCCTGGTTGGCTCAGCTGCGTCCCCAGAGCTGGCAAAGGAGATTTGGGGTGAAGAGGCCGGCCGCTGGGGACCAAAGAGCGGTAAGCAGTTTGCCGACTGGCTCCAGGGACCCAAGAGTCCTCTGGAGGAGCGGTTGCTGCCCGCACAGACCTTCGATCCGGCAGATCCCGTCACACAGCGCATGGCAGAGCTGGGCAGGCTGGTACACCCCACAACGGGGGAGGTGCTGACCAAGGAGACGCTTGGCAGCGCGCAGGCTGGCCAGACAGGAGCTATCACTGCCCGGCTGAAGGACATTGGCTTCGAGGCTGACGTGGGCCTGCGGCTCTCGATGGTGTTCTCTGGTAAGACGCAGATGATCAAGCCAGAGGCGTTCATGGCCATCGCTGAGCAGCACCCCCGCCTGGCCCATGAGCTGTTCCGAGGTGGTCTACGACACCAGGCAGAGATGTCCCACATCCTGGGTGCAGTAGCTGCTGAGGAAGACCCCAAGAGCGAGATGGGGCGGGCGTTCATCGAGAAGGCCGTGCCTATGACCGAGCTGGGTAAACAGTACCCGCAGTTCCTGCAGCGAGCCCGCGATGTGATGACCGAGTCTGGCATTGAGGCCCCGGAGGACCAGCCCGACGTTCTTCAGGGCATCACGATGGGCCTGGTGGGAGAGGCGTACAAAGGCCGGGGCATCTCAATGGAGGGCAAAGAGGGCACACGTTACTTGCCAAATATGGCAATCTTGGGCCGCAAATTCGGTTACCCCTTCCAGGAGAACGTCCTCAACCAATTGCCCCGCCAGGCAGCCCAGCTGATGGAGTACGAAGCTGCGCGCTCGGCTGGGGGTCGGCAGTACATCCCTGCAGAAGCAATGCCAGAGGGCAAGTCCCCCGAAGACTACACCCCCGAGGAACTGGCCACAATGGAGAGGAAGTATCGCACGGGCCGTGTCGAAGCGGCAGCGGCTGAGTTTGGCGAGGCTACCTCCAGCAAGGAAACCCTGATGAGCCTGCTGGGGGTGCGGGCGGGCAAGTACATGGTGAGTGCCCACCCCACAGCAGAGCCGGGAGTGGCTCCCAGCAGATATGTGACGAGCGAGAGACAGCTGCGTAAGATGGTCGTGGCACCTGGTGCCTCCGAGGAAGAGCGAGAGGAACTGCTGCAGCAGATCCAGGCTGGTGAGGTTGAGGGACCGCGCCTGGCTATGGTGGGCTACCCAATTGTAGACCCTGGCCAGGCTAAGCAGGTGCTGGGCTACACGCCGCGAGAGGAAGCGCTGGAACGTGGCATTGCTCCCTCCGCAGAGGAGTTTGAGGAGCGGTTTGCCGGGCGAGTTGGCGTTTCAGCTCTGGGTTTCTACAGCCAGGAGAAGGACCTGGATGTTGATGAGATGCTCCGCATGGTGGGGACCAAGTACGGCCGTACCGAAGAAGGCGGCTGGCGGGCAGAGCACATGGCGCGGCAGTCCACCACCCAGGATATTCTCCAGATGACCACCAAGGGTGCCATCTCTGGCGAGCTTGGGCGTCACCTGGAGAAACTGGAAGAGCGGTCTACGATGGGGGGAGTCCGGGAGTGGATCACGAGCCAGACTGGTGCTGAACCTGCAACCGTCGAGCAGCTCCAGACGAAGTCTGAGGACAAGGCGCTGGGTGGTATCACCAAGGGCATGATGTTCAACGTGTTTGCACGCCGGATCTCTGGTCGAATGCGTGGTGAGCCTGAAACAGAGGCAGCCCGCCGCACTGTAGCCACGCCGTTCCAGACCGCACTGGACCTTGCTGAAGTCAAGGGTGGTTGGAAGGGTATCCTGGAGCGCATGTACACCTTCGACATAGCCACGAAGGGGTGGTCCTCGGATTGGTCGTCCCCCAGCGACGAGGCAGAGGGGGGAGAGGAGAGGAAGGGCAAGCCACACCACGTCCGCACGATGGGCGAGTGGGCTGACGTCAACATCAGGGATGTTCTGAGTCTCAAGGGAATGAAGGATCAGCCTATTGACCCGCAGCACTTGGCGTCAATGCTGCTGCGCCCCAGTGCTGGCCGGGAACGCTGGGAGAAGCTCACTACTGCGATCGGGGAGCAACAGGCTGGAGCGCAAGGAACGCTTGGAGACATCCGTGAGCTGGTACTGGGGGGAGCCGACCTGGGAACCGCAGCTGGTCTGCAGCAGGTCTACGAGGAGTCGCCCCTACTGGGTGCTGGTCTGGAAGCTGCCGCGTTCCGAGCGGTGGAGAAGGGCACTGCTGGAATTGGAGAGAAGAAGTGGCGGACGACAGCCAAGGGTGCCAGGATCGGCCAGCAGCTCAGTGAGTACGAAGCCTGGCTATCCGAGCGTGGTGGGGAAGTCAAGGGCTACATCGGGGCCATGTCCCCGCAGACCCACCTGGACAAGCCACCCTCCTTGTACCAGCGGTTCCAGGCTGTGCAGAAATATGCGACAGGCCACCCAGCGGTTTCCCCCGCGCTGAGAGCAAGTGTTGAGCGAGTGTCCGGCCTGGCTGGTGGTGTGTCAGCGGCTGCCCCCGCAGCTGAGGCAATGCAAGAGGCTGTCTCACCAACCGTGCCGCCGCCGCCCCCACCTCTGACACCCCGCACAGAAGCCAGTACACGGTTTGCACAGATGCAGGCCGAGTTTGAGGCTGCGGCTCCTGAAGAGCAGGCGACACAGCGTGCCGACTCACTGGCACTTGACCCCAATGGGGGCTATGAGTTTGGCGCTGGTGATCC
>Ga0114925_10002037_pt1 | contig 10230 bp, 8 predicted proteins | sample SumtaG_2_FD_87287 | JGI IMG/M metagenome (GOLD analysis project Ga0114925, IMG submission 87287) | Deep subsurface microbial communities from Indian Ocean to uncover new lineages of life (NeLLi) - Sumatra_00607 metaG | ecosystem: Environmental > Aquatic > Marine > Oceanic > Sediment | place...
AATCACGCGCTTCGACGCCTGCGGGCGCCTGGTCTCAAGAACGACGACGCGGAAGCTGTTATCATCGCCTTGCGTCTTGTTGTCAATCTTCTCGACTGCTGTCAGCAAGCTTCCGTCTTTGTTGAACGACAGGGTCATTGCCAACGTTTGCTGCTGCCGGATTCTGTTCGATAGCTCTTGTTTCGCCCGGCCACCCTCGGGACCACAGCCGGTGCACAACAATGTGCCCAGCGCCGCTAGCAATACCACCACGATGCCGCCCGATGCCTTCATGTTCACAAGTGTCTTTAACATCAGCCAATTGATACGTCGTTGTCCTCCGGCGTGCGCCGGATTTCCGCCTCGGTATAGTCAATCAGCCCGCCCAGCGGTACACTCTGCTTGCGGACGCGCACAATAACTTCGTCGACGGCAAATTGAGCCAAGATACTTTCGGCCACATCGTGGGCCAGCGCCTCGACCAGTTCGTAGTTGCGGGCGCCCTCCATCTCCCGCACCAGCTTGTAGACGGCCTTGTAGTCAACCGTCTTAGTTAAGTCATCAGCGGAACCCGCCGGTTCCAAATCCAGATACAGTTCAACATCCACCGCGAAACGCCCTCCCAGTTCGCGCTCACTTTCCTCCACACCGTGGTGACCGTAGAAAGTCATATTGATAATACGTATGCAGTCGCGGGGCATAGTTATCAATCCTTCAAGTCAGCGATTTTCCACCAGCAGCCGCAGTTCGGTGGCCAGGACGGCCACGCGGGCGTCAAAAAAACCCTGGGGGACCTCATCAACAACCTGGATCTCGTAGCCCAGCCCAATTGAGACGCGAGCCTGACCCGGGCTAAGCGCGTTGAGCAGCCGATCGTAGTAGCCCCCGCCATAACCCAACCGACCACCAAAGCGGTCAAAGGCAATCCCGGGCGCGATAACGCAGTTGACCTCTTCCAGCAGCGTCCGCTGACAGCGCTCCGGAATCGGCTCGGGGATGCCACAATAGCCGGACGCAAGCTGCTCGGAGACATCCTCCACAAAATAAAGCTCCAACTCGGGCGAGTTGGGATTGACCCGGGGCAGAATCAGCCGCTTGTCGGCGGCCAGCGTGGACTCAATGAGCAGGTCGGTCTGTACCTCTGAGCGGAAGTTGGCATAAAGCATTACCGAATCGGCCTGCTGAAACTCCCAGGTCTGCACCACCCGGCTCCAGATGATCTTGCTTTTGTCACAGCGTTCAGCTTCGCTGAGCCTATCACGCTTTTTGAGAATTTCCCTTCGGATCTTAATCTTGCGCCGGTCTTCGATGGCCCGCATTGTCAGTCGGCGCCCCTCATAATCGCGTCGGTCATCCGGGCGACCTGGACCATCTGGGATACGTCATGGACGCGGATCATATTGGCCCCGTTGGCGATGGCCACAGCGCAGGTGGCCGCCGTCCCCCACAGCCGCTCTCCGACCGGCTTATTAAGCACCTCTCCAATGGTGGACTTGCGCGATGTGCCAATCAAAACGGGCCGACCCAGCCTGCGAAATTCGCGCAGCCGCCGCAGAATTTCGAGATTGTGTTCAACTGTCTTTCCAAAGCCAAAACCCGGGTCAACTATGATCTGTTTCTCTTCGATACCGGCGGTCACTGCTCCCTCGATGCGCCGCCCCAGGAAGTCGGAGTTGTCCGTTATTACATCCTCATAAGTGGGATTGTTCTGCATGTCCTCCGGCGTGCCCTGCATATGCATTAGCACGACCGGCACGCCAGCCTCCGCAGCGAGCTGGGCCATCCCCTCCCCGCGCAGCGCGTAGACATCATTTATCATCTCAGCGCCTGCCGCCAAGGCCTGCTCGGCGACCTGTGCTACACTGCTGTCCACAGAAATCGGCACATTGACTTCTGACCGGACAGCCTCAATAGTCGGGATTACTCTATCCAACTCCTCAGCGACCGAGATCGCCCGGCTGCCCGGACGAGTAGACTGCCCCCCAACATCAATAATATCAGCGCCACCAGCGGCAAAGCCGCGGGCCTGCCGGACTGCCACGGCGACGTTGGTACTCAACCCGTCGCCCGCGAACGAGTCCGGGGTCATATTGATTACGCCCATCACGAGCGTCCCGTCAGCAAAGCTTAACTCCCCTGACGGGAGGCGAACCGGCGGCGGAGCATCTTGGCAATAACTGCTCATGACTTGAGTCTTCCCTTGCACTCAAGGCTGGCTAGAACCACTGAAACGGGGGCTTGTTCACTCGCTGCCCTATTATATCACAACGATGCCAGCGGCGAAACCCGATAGGCACTTAGCTGAATAATTGAGGATTTTCAGCCGTTTACGGGCGGGGGGGCAGAGCATTGCCGCCAGCCTATTATTGACAAGGCCAACAGGGAAGGCTATAATAGGCAGCAAAACAGACTGGAACACAAAAAGGAGACTGGCTCGCATGAGTTACGGTCGCCCTATGATGGTGGTAGCACTGGTTGCATTGACCGTCCTGGCTGCCAGTGGCGCCGCCCAGCAGCCAAACCCTCAGCTAGTTGCAGGAATCAATGCTATTGCCGCAACAGACTATGAACAGGCTGTGACCAGTCTGCAGCAAGTGGTTGAGGCCCAGCCCGACAGCGAAGCGGCCTACTTCCATCTGGGAATAGCCCACTTCCACCTCCAGCAGTACCCTGAAGCGCTGGCCGCTTTCCGCAGGGCTGAACACTTGGCACCGACCCGGCCCGACGTGCGGCTGTATATCGGGCACATATATGCTGCACAAGGGGCGTTGGAGGAGGCCATAGCTGCCTACCATCAGGAGCTGTACAAGCTTGAAGGTCCTGAGAAAACCGAAGCGCTGGTTGCTTTAGGACGGACCCTGGCCAGAGCTGGACAGCTTGACCAAGCCCAGGAGGCTCTATCCCGGGCCATCTACTACGATCCGAACTACGTGGAGGGCTACTACCAACTGGGGTGGGTCTATTTGCAACTGGGTCAGCCACAACAGGCCCTGGAACAGTTCCAACAGGCCGCTGAGGTACTCCAGAAATGGAACGATATGAGTATCCGGCTGCAGCGGCTACCAGTCTCTGAACAACGCCGCCAGCAGACCACCGCCGAGACAATGGCCCAAGAATACGGTCGGGCACAAGCCTTTGCCCAACAACTGGGACTGTGGCCTGATCTTAATAAAGCCATTGGCGACACTTACGTGGCGCTGGGCGAGTGGACCAATGCCCGCAATGCCTACCGCCAGGCGCTGAACCGCAGTAAACTGGGTAACCCCTCAGATCCCGACGTCTATGTACGAGTCGGCCGAGCCCTGCTGGAAGACGTCAAGGAGATGTTCTACGAGAAAGGTTTACTGTTCAGTGCTATCCCGATGACAAACAGCGCTATTGAGGCAGCCGAGAAGGCACTGGAATTCAGCCCTGACTATCCACCAGCCCACGAACTGCTCGGCGAGGTATATGCCCTGCAGGCCAGTACCTATGCTTCGGATCCGGACCGTAATATTGTCTCTCATTCCTATGAAGAGGCCATCGAAGAGTTCCAAAAAGCGCTCGAGCTAAACCCCTCTTCGGTGCATGCTCTAACGGAGTTAGCCCGTACCTACCTGGACCAGGCCACGAAACTGGAGCCAGGCAGCGCGGCGGCAGTGAAGGCCGTGCGCCAGGCAATGACTGTGGCCGAGCGTGGCCTGGAACTCAATCCGCAAGACGTTCATCTGTACATCCAACTGGCGCGGGCAGAACTACTGCAGGAGAACCACGCAGCCGCTCTGGAGACGGCTCAGTACGCCCTAAGACTGAAGCCAACGGATGTGGATGCCTTGAACACAGCAGGCCTGGCTGCCTACTACCGTAACGACCTGTCCAAAGCCGTTCAGTACTTCACCGAGGCAATTCGCAACAATCCAGAGCACGGTCAGTCGCATGTAAACCTGGGCAACACATTCGTCCAGATGGAGTCATGGTATCGGGCCCGGCGTCAGTACAAGAAAGCACTGGAAAACATTCCCAAAGCCCAATTGGCCAAGACTGCCTACCAGCGAGCGTACATGTACTACATGATTGCTCTGTCCTACCATGAAACGGACAATTATGAGCAAGAGACCACAGCACTCAACCAGGCCCTATCCCTGGATCCAACCTATTTTGGGGCCTACCGGCAGATGGGACGAGCCTACCTGGCCCGCAGTCAGTACCGGGCTGCGCGTCGAGTCCTGGAGATTGCCATACAGAATGCGCCTACCGACGAGCAGGTAGCAAACGTGCACGTTCAGATTGGCGAGGTGCTTGAGACTCAAGGCAATGTCCATGAGGCCGTTGCGGCGTATAGTGCGGCATTGGCGGCCGACCCCGCCAACGCGCTGGCTAGTTCCGCGCTGGTCCGCCTGAGCCGCACGTAAGCCAGTGATCAAGTGTCTCTTTCAGGTTAGCATTGTTCAATTGAAGCTGCCGTTGGTTGTAGTCAGCTTGGTAGTTGGTGTGCTGCTGTTGGCGCCGGGAGATTGTCGCCCGCAGCAACTGTCTCGGTCGCCGGCAATCGAAGAAGTAGTGCTAGACAATGGCTGCCGCGTCCTTTTTCAACTGAATAACAGTGCCCCGACAGTAGCGATATCAGCACTGGTTAAGGTGCGAGCCAGTCAGGAAACGCGGCTGACTGCAGGTATCCGACAGCTACTTGCGCTGATCGCGGCTGCGCCAGACCCGTGGCCGGAGCAGATCGGGGCCTGCCCGCCGAGCCTGCGCCTGGCAGCCAGTGCAAACCGCGATGGTGTGGCATTGAGGGTGGAGTGTCTGCCGCAGGACCTGAACGGCGCACTATTACTGATGCGCCATCAGCTCTTTGAAGCACAGATCAGTCGGGAAAACTTTGAGAGGGCCCGGCACCAGCTAAGCAGGACAATCCAAACAAACCGGCAGTTGCCGTTGCCCGTGGCCTTCGATACCGTGGTCAAGGAGCTGTATCCCCAGCAGGCTGGCTCCTGGCCGGTGACTGGGTCACTGGCTTCGATGTCGGCCATAAGTCTCGAGCAAGCTCGACAGTTCTACGGCGATCATTTTCGACCGAATGTAACCGTCATCAGTATTAGCGGGAACGTCACAGTGGCTGCGCTGAAGGCAGAAACTGAGAAGCTTTTCGGAGAGTTGTTGCCAGGCCCGGAGTACCGCGGGGAGCGTTTCACGCCGCATCCAAAGATTGGCGAGCCGTATCGGTTGATGATGAGGGGGCTGGACAAGTCGGCGGTAGTTATGGCGGGCAGAGCGCCTGCTATCGGTGACCAACAGTACCCGGCAGCCGTTGTGCTCGGCGCACTATTAGGCTCAGGAATGGGCTCCCGACTGTTCCAATCACTGCGTGCTGAGCGAAGCTTAGCCTATACGACAGGGGCTGCGTTGACGCCATCTGTGGTGTGCAGTTATAGTCACGTGCTAGCAACGTGCTCGCGATCGAACATTGAGGCGATGCGCACCGAGATCATACGGCAGCTCGCTGACATCTCCAATAACTCGCCTACCCAGCCAGAGCTGGAGCGGGCTAAGCGATTTGCCATCAACAGCTTTCTGCTCAGCCAGCAACGCAACCGTGACGTGGCGCATTACTTGGGAGTGTTCAGCAGCAGCGACCCAGCAAAAGGCCTGCACACTTACCGACACTTCTCGCAGCTCATCACAGAGGTGACCGGTGAACAAGTAAGGAACTGTTGCGCGCAAATCTTCAGGAAGCCTGCCACGGTCATAATAGAGGCCGTCTCAGAGCCGCAGTCGGTGGCTAACGTACCAATAGATTCGGGCAGTTAGTAGAGGAGATCAGCGATGAAGCGCACATACCCAATAGGTGTTACTGTCCTTGTCAGCATCCTCGTTTTCGCCAGCAATGCCGCAATAGCCCAGAACTCCACAGACTGGACCTATCTGTACGATGTTGCGCACACCGGAGTGGCCGCCGATCCCATAGACACGCCTTTGTCTCTGAGCTGGCGCTATGCCACCGGGGGGATCGGCCAAGCCGTCTCAACACCGGCGGTCGGGCCAGACCAAGTCTACTTTGCATACGGTACGAGACTCTATGCCATCGAGCGTGCCACGGGTGCGGAGAGCTGGCCCAACGGATACACAGAACTGAACACTCAGGTCACTTCCGGCATAGTATTACACGGCGATACCCTCTACTTCGGTGCCGCTGACGGCAAGCTATGGGCAGTAGACGCGGCCGGGGGGACTGCCAAATGGAAATATGCCGCAGAAGGGCCAATAAGGTCGGCACCGGTCATCCACAATGGCATAGTCTATTTTGGGTCCAGCGATGGCCGACTATACGCTTTTGATCTGTCCACCGACCGGGCGCTTGAACCATTTAATGCCAGTGGGCCGATCCAGAGTACTCCCGCCGTCTGGACGAACTACATCTTTGTATCGTCCCAGGACGGATATGTTTACGCGCTGCGGCGCACCGCCAGTGGTTTCCAATTGGTCTGGCGCGCTCAGGTCACTGCAGCATATATGAAACTGTTTTCCTCACCGGTGGTTCACCGCGGACAGGTGCTGGTCAGCGCCAGCAACCGCCTGATCGGCCTTGAGGCCCAAAGCGGTACACGGCGGTGGACCTTCAAAGCTGGCGAGCTGATCACTAGTAGCCCGGCAGTAAGAGGTAGGCGTGCGTACGTCGGCAGTCGCGACGGCGTGGTCTACTGCATTGACACCACCCGGGGCAAGGCTATTTGGCGCTTCCCTGAGGAGGGCTCGCGGGGTCCGATCCAGTCCTCGCCAGTTCTGGCCGGTGATGTGCTGCTGGTGCGCAGCGGAGGTGTACAGGTGAACCTCGCCTCGCGCCAGGCCGCCACGAGCCTTCAACCGGGTATGGAACGAGGACGAGGACCAGGTATAGGCACCGCCACTCAGGCTCAGCCCCAGATGCAAACTTACCCCGCCTCGATTGTGGCACTGGACCCCGAAAGCGGCCAGCTTCTGTGGGAGTATCGCTTGCAGGAGCAGCAAGTGATGGGGATGGGGGCGTGGCCAACCCCAGGTGCCTTGGGGGCTGGAGGTACACTGGGCCCCGGCGGGATGGGTGCACGCTTCGGAACCAGCTATACAACTGTGCAGGATATCTACGCATGGTACGTGGATTCCTCTTTAGCCTGCGCCCAAGGCAGCGTTTACGTCCTGGGCGATGATGGCGCACTGTACGGCTTCGACGCTGGTGCATTGGACAACGAAAAGCCAATATTCAAAGAAACAATCATTACTTTCCCCGGCACTCAGGCTGGCACTGAGTACAGTTTCGCCATCCCCAACGAATCCGAGGAGATGTTCTTTCCACCGCCGGCGGAGGAGGACCTGATCCAGCTTCCTGGCGCCCCGCCGCTGAGGGTGGTCACCGAGGTTAGGGACGCTGGTAGCGGCATTGACCCGGACAGTGTACAGATCCTGATGAATGGTCAGCCGGTTCCCGCTCCAGAACTCCTCTACGACGCGGTGCAGGGAATGATTTGGTGGATGTACGATCCAGAACAGCCCCAGGCGCACAACTATCCGGCCGGACTTCACACCCTCACAGTCAGAGCCACTGACTGGTCGGGCAACCAGGGCGGCGCTAACGTCTACTTTGTGGTAGACAACTCGCTGACCCAGCCAATAATACCGGGAATGTTCCAGCAACCGTATGGATATGGCGCCGGCGGATTCGGTACAGGCTATCCCGGCATGCTTGGCCCACTGCGGCCGTATTGATAGCGATTCGATTGCCAGACTGCAACCCATCCCGATGAGGGAGGCCAACCCAAATGGGTAACGCAATTGCCAAAGTGCTGCTTCTGCTGTTGATCATCGCTTACTGTACCCTGTTTATTCAGTGGCACCCTGAGCCGACGTTCGTGCGGGGAGCAGTGGTATTCGATCAAGCGTACGGGTACACCCTGGCGCTCGGGTGGTGGATGCTGGTAAGCGTGGGTGTTGGGGCGGTGGTGATGGCAATTGCGACCTGGTCACAGTGGGCCGTGCAAAAGCGCAGGGCTGACAGCGCCGCGACTACCACAGAAAACGCCAAGGCCAAGCTCCAGGAACTGGCCGAGAAGATCAAGCAACAGCGTCAGGAAATCGCCGAGTTGAAAGAAACCGCACCAGACCAGTTCCAGCCAGCCGAAGACCAACCGGGAGGCTGACGAAGACAGTTTGTAGCCGACTCAGCCAGTTCCAGACTTTGCAACGATTGCGCAGCAAGAGGCTAAGTGCCTCTTGTTGTGCTTTGTAAGCAAATCACTCGCCCAGACGAGGACAGTGCCGATGGATCAACCCACAGATGCCTGGCTTCTGCTCAATGCCAGCGAGCTGACAACTGCCCGGCAACTGCAACTGCTGGAGGCCTTTGAGTCAGCCGAGGCAATCCTGAGCGCCACCGACCAGCAGCTTAGCGAGGTCGCGGGCATTACCCAGGCTCACATCAAGAAGCTGCGGGCTGCCCAGCAGCAAGTCAATCTAACTGAACTGCGCCAAAAATGCGCTGAACACCAACTGAACATACTGACCATCACCGACGAAGGCTATCCGGCTCTGCTAAAGGAAATTGATGATCCCCCGCCAGTGTTGTTCGTCCAGGGCGGCTTCACTAAGGCCGATGAACTGGCCCTGGCGGTGGTGGGCACCCGCAAGTGCACTCCCTACGGGCGGACCGTGGCCCGGAAGCTGGCGACCAACCTGGCCCAGCGGGGCTTTACCATAGTAAGCGGCCTGGCGGTAGGTATTGACGGCGAGGCTCATGAGGCTGCCCTGGAAGCCGGCGGGCGCACCATCGCCGTGCTGGCCTGCGGAGCCGATATCACCTATCCCCGCCAGCACCGGCAACTGCGCGAGCAAGTCGCCCAATCTGGAGCGGTGATCAGCGAATGTCCCTTTGGGACTCCGCCGACTCGCGAACGATTTCCGGTGCGCAATCGTCTTATCAGTGGGCTGAGCCTGGGCACGGTAGTAATAGAGGCTCCAGCCAAAAGCGGAGCACTTATCACCGCCCGACTGTCCGGCGAGCAGGGCCGGGAGGTCTTTGCGGTGCCCGGCGATATCAACAGCCCCACCAGCCGGGGTTGCCACGGGCTGATCAAGGATGGCGCCCAGCTCGTAGAGGTGCCCGAAGATGTCGTTGATGGGCTGGGCATTATGCTTCGGGTAGTCCCGGCTCGCGAACAACGCCGGGAGGTGGAGCTACACGGGGACGAGGAGACGGTTTACCAAGCTCTTAGCCATCAGCCCCGGCATGCCGATGCAATCGCCGAAACCTGTGAGATTTCCCCGGCCCAGGTCACCTCGGCATTGATGTTGCTGGAGGTCAAGGGACTGGTGCGTCGTTTCGCCGGTAATACCTATGTACGATTGAGTTAACCCCCTTTGCGGGTAAGAATAGACGCAGGTGAATTCCGTGAGTAGCAAAGCAATTATCGTTGAATCCCCCACCAAAACGCGCACGCTGGGCCGCATTCTGGGCGACGAGTATAAGCTGCTCTCCTCCAAGGGGCACGTCCGCGACTTGCCTCAGGATGGCCTTGCGGTGGATATTGAACAGGATTTCGCGCCCACCTATGAAATCATCCCTCGCCAGCGTAAACTTGTGAAGCAACTACAGAAAGATCTGGACGGCGTGGATATCATCTACCTGGCCTCCGACCCCGACCGCGAAGGCGAAGCAATTGCCTGGCACCTGATCCATGCCCTCAATCTGCCCCAGAATGTCAAGCGCCTGGAGTTCCACGAAATAACCAAAGAAGCTGTGACCGCAGCGCTTGAGGATCCCCGGGACATAGACAACAACCTGGTGGACGCCCAGCAGGCCCGGCGTATCCTCGACCGCCTGGTCGGTTACCAGATTAGTCCGCTGCTGTGGAGAAAGATAGCTGGAAGTAGTGGGACAGCGCTCAGTGCCGGGCGCGTGCAGTCGGTGGCGCTGCGCCTCATCTGCGACCGCGAACGGGAGATTGTCGCATTCGAGCCTGACGAATACTGGAGCATCACCGCCACACTCTGCCCGCCGGACCAGCCGGAAGCCACCTTTGAGGCCGAGGTCAAGACCCGGGACAATGAACAGTTAGTACCTGAGGACAAAGAGCAGGCACTGCTGAAAAACGAGGAGGAGGCTAAGCTCTTCGTTGAGGAGCTTAAGCAGCAGCAGTACAGTGTTGCAGAAATCGAACGCACGACCCGCCAGCGCAAGCCCTATCCACCGTTTATTACTTCCACACTCCAGCGTATGGCGGCCGGTGCTCTTCATTTCTCGGC
>Ga0114925_10002038_pt1 | contig 10230 bp, 9 predicted proteins | sample SumtaG_2_FD_87287 | JGI IMG/M metagenome (GOLD analysis project Ga0114925, IMG submission 87287) | Deep subsurface microbial communities from Indian Ocean to uncover new lineages of life (NeLLi) - Sumatra_00607 metaG | ecosystem: Environmental > Aquatic > Marine > Oceanic > Sediment | place...
AGGTAATATTATCCATACACTCGTACATCATCATATTTTCCATAAAAGTCATGTAAAATTCAGAAAAAGAGTCATTCATATTATAAGATAAGGTGAAAGTATATAAAAATATGAATAAATTAAGCCTTATATTAATAATAGAGCTTAAGAAATAAATCTCTCACAAGTTTTTTTCAATAAAATTTCTCTTAATAAAGCGGAAGTAGAAGTATTGTAATTATTAATTTGAGAAGTCTCAAATTTTACATATAAATCACTCTGTAACTGGATTTTTTTTTTTTTAGATATTCTCAATTGAAAAATTTACTATTATGGCGATTTTAAGTAGGTACCACTTCAATTTTATTAAGTTAAAATACGTTATTTTGGCACTTATATGTAAAAACGGTGTTATAAGAAATGGGGAGGTAATTAGATTATTAGATATTGCCCCCAATCTTTTAAGAGACAAATATACAAAACCATTAGAGAACGAAGGATTTATTAAGAGTAATAAAATAGGTTCTAAAAAGCTTTGGGGACCAACACCTAAGGGGCAGGGGGCGTTTAATGAAATGTAATTATCTATATTTTTATGCTTCATTCAGTTTCTAATTTAATGAAACTGAGAATCAACATTAAAATCCCAGATACTATATTCATAATAAAACCATATATAAATAAATCTTTATTAAGTAAAAGGGGAAGACTGGCAACCCAACCGATACCAAATAGAATTTCCATAACCTTTGTTTTATTAAACTCTACAATTTTCCAATGTCTATTGTTATGTTTGATCATTTTTTTCAGTTTTGTTTTGTTTTGTACAAATTCGCCAGATATTTGAATATATGTCCGTAAGTTTTGTTCTATTGCATTTAATATTGCTTTTTCTTGACCTATATTCATAACCCAATGAGGAAATCCACTTTGTATGTATTGTGGAAATGTTGCAATGATATTACTTTCAAGTTTTGCTAAACTCCTACCGTGCCCATTTGACATATACCACTCTAGTTGAGGACTTATTTCTTTAACTTCTTTTTGTAAAATAACAGCATTAGAAGATAACCAAACCAAATCTTCATTAATAAGACCTATTCTATCGACAATTGATTGTTTTTTATTATCGGTAAGATTATTCCATATATGATGTTTTTCTCTATCCCATTTTGTTTCCTTGTAGAATTCTTTAAATTTTAGAAGGATGGATATATATTTTTCTGCCCGTTGAATACTATATTTTATTTCCTCTCTTTTCTGTGTTATTCGTGATTTTAATAGATCCATATTATCCTACTAGATTCTGAATTTATAAATAATATAAGCGTATTAAATTAAAAATATATTTATCAATTAGTAGATAATGAATTATGATAATTCATATTGCTTTTCACATTTGACTAGAACTCAGTCTATTTAATACGGTGAATGATAAAAAATCAATGAAAAAAGAACAGTTCTAGAAAAAGAAACAGTTAGATGATGATAAACAACTACAAGAAGTATCTACAAATCACCATAAAAAAGTAATAGTTTCACTTTTTTCTGATATTTATTTTATTCTAACCCTAGGATAATTTTTTATTTAAATAGGTAGATAAAATTAGAGTATTATCCATTCTTTTTTCATTCCATTTTTATATTCGGGAGTAACGAACCACCACCCCTTACTCCTTCTTCTTTTTATGCTCCAACATTTCAATTACTATGGAAAAGGTTTTTTACTAGGTCACTATAATCATAAAACACGAATATGAAGGCACATATGAAGGAAATTCCCATTATTACGGCAGTTTGAAGTGATGAGTCTAATAGATACATTGCCCCTATAAAGAAAGTACCCATAGCAACTATTAAAACAATCCGTGCTATTGAGATTGTGCTGCTAGTATGGGTATAAGAAGGATTCACACGCCATATTCTCTGTATCTCTCGAGGTGAAGGTTGACCGTCTACATCTTCGATTATAACTTCTCGCGCACTTCTTCGAGATCTCTCCTCTAATTTCTTATCATATCCAGCTTTCATGATACTTTACCTTTTTTGAAGTAGTTGCGATATATAATTATAAATAAGATTCCAATGCCGATTGAAATTAATAATGCATTATTTAATGGTCCCATTGTAGAAGGAAATAAAAACATCTCCGCTACAATAATCACCCCAAATAATAATGAAATCAGGATAAATCCTAAGATTAAATATCCTATCAATTTATTCTGGGATTGCTCGTAAATGATATTATCTTTAAGGGATCCTTGGAAAGATATGTTTAAGAATGTATTCATATTAAAAAAATTGTATTGACAAAAAGTTAAAATTTTTTTCAGTTCAACGAAAATAAAGAGAAGATATGAAATGAGAGAAATCACACATAAAGGTTTAGCTCGATTGGTAGGATTCTATGGATCTCATAAGATAGATCCTGTGAATTTATCCATACTCGAATTGTCATCAGTAGAACCTGATGAAATACGGAGGGAACAATTGGACAAAGGTATGTTCGAAGCAATAATAGGATCATTCGGGTGGTTTTCTGAACACACTATGAAAGCAAAAGAATTATCGATTGAGAATGTTATTAATGCATGTGAAGCTTATAATTCTGGTAATCAATCTTGGTCTAAATGGCTTGGATGGTGTTTTCACTACATTACAGATTGGGCTACTCCTTATCATTCTATCAAATTAATGATTAAATATATTCTTGATTCAGAAAATAAAAACCTAAATGAGGATTTATTTCTGACTATAATAGAAAAATTTGCCAACCTTGCTAAATTTAAGATAGAACATGACCAGTTTGAAAGTATATGTGAAAAGCGTTGGCAAGATATTGAACCTATTGTTAAGGAAAACATTATAAAATTCAAGAATAACAAGAAATTCTCCGTAAATTTAGATAGTTTTGATAAGATGATGGATGAGTTATCCCTAAGAGTCGAGAATCGATCCGTCCAGTGGGCTAATGAAAGTACTAATCAAGAATTCGCAAAATATATGACACAAATTGCTATACTTATGGATCTAGCATGCCGACTAGTATTTGAAAGAGGTTGAAATAAGATAACGATTTAAATTCCATAAAGATTTTTCTTTTTTAGGTATATCACATAGATACTCTTTTCGAAAATTCAATTTGAGATAATAATTAAACAGTTAAGCACCCCTGCTAAATTGTTACCGGATATTGTCCGACATGAATTTTGTAAAAAATTCCATCAAAAATATAAATTATGAGAAAAATTTATCATCATAATATACTATTACTTGGACTACAAAAGGACAAATCGGGTTTGTAAATATAGAACTTTTTAAAGGAGATTCTTTCTATGATAATTGGGTTATCAAAAGTGATAAATGTATCTTCTGAAAAAGACCTATTTCCAGCAGGATATTTTCTTCTTTGAATCATATTGAAAAAGATTTGAGCAATCAAATTACTCCATACAAAATATCCTTAGCTTGGCTCCAACAGATGCGACTTCAGCCATAGTAGCATGAAGTAAATAACCAGCTTGGATAACATTTTTTCTAGGATTGGGATTCATAATTTGTGTTTCAAAATGAGCCTTCGATAAGATATTTCCTGTAAACAACCAGACCTCTTTATCTGCCAGCGGATTGTTTATAACCCTTCGAATCTTACTCCAGACTGTATGGTTGGTATCTCTAGGATCTGCCCTAAAAATCCGATTATAGACAACACCCCGAGTATTTCCAGAATCTCTCCAAGGTCCGTTCCAAGAATTTATTTTTGATGGTTTTTCATCATTAAACATCATAAAATACCCTAAATTCTTAATAGTTTGAGCACAAATATCGTGTAATTTACTAGCAGAAACTAGAGTCCCAGGAGGCATAGCCTTTGCATGTATAAAAACAATTCGTTGGTGTTCTGTATCACATAATATAAAATCTGCTATTTCAATACCTCCGCAATCACACACAATAATATTAGGATTACCAAAAAGGTTTTCTACACTTGTACCTACACCTAATCGTGAAATTATTCCAAAGTGAGAATTTGGATCCCAATTAGTATCATGTGTCTGATAATATACTTCAGAACCCTTTTCTGATGTGCACATCCCAATAGTGTTATCAGTTACAAAGCAGTGTCCTAATACATAGGCATCTTTATTAAAATCAACTCCGAATTTGATTTTTGGGCTGTAGAAGGAACCATAAGTATATATCGTGTCTAAAGCTTCTGGAAGGATACTAAAAGATTTAGAATCATTTATTTGACGTATTATATTCTTATCAAAATCTATTGCATCATTCTTCCTACGAAATTTTGATTCCATTTTTATACTTGTAATAACATACTTATTTTTATCAAAAATAACTTTCATAGGAATATCTATCCCATTTGCAGTGATAGTAAAGAGACCACCTTCTACTTCTGAGCAAACATCAACTACTTCAAGAGTTTGAGGATCTTTCCCAGTAGTAACATATACATCTAAAATATTTACGAAATCTAAAAGTATATATCGAGGATCAGTTTGCTTAGGTATATCCCTCTTTACGGCATATCGAGAAAAAATTGGTAGTAAATTTCGATTTTCATTTATAATAGCATATAATAACTTTAACCATATAATATATTCAGAAAGAGGGACATAACCATCATTATGTTGCGAGATTCGACCTCTAGTAAAACCTACATAACGGCGAATCCTCTCATCCTTATAATCATTAACTCTTTTAATGCTATATCCTTCAGCGATTGTACAGATCTGAGCATGATCATCAAAACTAGGAATTGTAGCCTCAATTGAGGACGCAGTTATAGTCCTTGATCTTATTGTGGATGTTCCCAAATTAGCATTTTTTAAAGAGACTCGGGTTAATTTACTACTTTCTTCATTAAATAATTTTTTTAAATCATCCACTTCCATAGGATCTAAATAATCATATTTTATCCAATTCATACTTGAGCTGTCATATATAAATAAATATTCTTCAAGTGCCCAGATAATTGTGACAAACAAATCAGCTTCTATAAAAACATGGTTTCTTAAATTTGGAGCGTTCCTACTTCTTATAGAAATAATTACATGTAGGTTTAAACTAGAGCTTGTCTTGGTTTCTATTATACGGTCTTGTTTTTTATATTCTTCTGTTATGAACTCAATAAATTTTTCTATTTCAAACTTCTCTAGCTTTCTAAAAATGTTTACTTTCAAGGGAACTTGGATATCTTCATTGATATAAATATCTTTAAAATTAAATTTTGATCGAAACCTTCCATCAACATAGGCTATTTTTGGCTGTTTTTCCATATACTCATATAATATTCCCTTTCCGGTAGACATTGCGAATGCATCTTTCCCATCTTTTCTAATAGCCTCATCGTACTTTAAAAAACCTCTCCATAATTCTTCGTGATATCCATCCCAATGTTCTAAAAAATAACCTTTTGCTCCATCCTCTCTGCGGGGGTTCCTGATAATTCTCCCAATCTGTTGTACAAGTGGTCTAGCTGATCTGATTCTCTCATAAATAGCAAGAACTTGGAAACGTGAGTCATCAATACCTTCTAATAATTTAAACTGGTGAATCCATACATCGGCTTTCATGGCGTATTTATCGTCTATACTAGGGACTTTTTTTCTCTCCCAATCCTCATGTTCATTAAATGTATCATGTATACCTACACATCTTATGTTTCGATCATCAAGAGCTTTAGCTAGATGCTTGATGGAAATACTTTCGTCGCAACGAATAATTATTCTTGGTTTTTCAAGTATTTTTTCTTGCATTTCATCAGGATCCTTATTAAAATCCTCTATATTCTCATATAAGCTAAATTTAGGAAATTGCTGATGATAAAATTCAACAACATCATCAATGAAGGAATCCGGTGTAAATTTATCTAGTAGTCGGTTGATTATTTCAATATCACGGATATATCTTTCTTTAACGGCTGATTTAAATGAAAATGTAAAAATATAATCTAAATCAATGTCGAAGACTTGAAAATCATTACGATAAGGTGTGGCTGTAAAGAGTATTTTTGGTGCTTTTATTTCTTTCCTTACAAGCTTGCTCCATTTTTTTGCAGGCTCATAATGACCTTCATCTACAAGTATAAGCGAAACTTTCTTTTTTAATATATTAAAGATAGATTCTCTATTTTTAGCTATACTTTGTAGCATGCTAAATGTCATTATTACGATTAAATTCTCTACCTCTTCAGAATTCTCTAATTCTAGTTCTAAACCTTTTCTAATATTTAGAACTGTTTTGGGGCTCTCACCATCTAACTTAAATTTGATACGGTTATAAAACCTTCCATTAATATCCTTATGAAGTTGATCTCGTAACGAGCTTCTAGGTGTAAGAACTAATACAAATCTAATATTTTGTGTAAAAGTTGATAATACAGTAATAACCCCTGATTTTCCGCTCCCAGTCGGCATTTGTACAAGGGCAGATTTATTTGTAGGCTTTTCTTTATAACTGTTAATATATTGAACCATTTGATTAATAGCAGTATTCTGATGATCCCACAAGAGATCCCGAAGTTCATTTACTTTTTTTTCAGATAAATTGAACATTTCTCATCCAAGATTTTTTTTTGGTTGCATTAAATTACGATTATGGTTTTAAAAATCTTTTGTCCTAAAGTCTCCCGATTAAAAAACAAAAAGTTATGAAGGAAATCATGAATTTAATTATCCAACACGAGTATTACAAGGAATCATTAAGCGAAAAATGGCTTGGTCGTGATGTAGAGCAAGACGCAATTGACGCTGATGCTGAAATTGAAAAACACTATGGTTAATTTATATTTCTTTTTTTAAATATAATAAGATTAAAAAAAAACATTGAAATTAATTTTGTTTCGATAAATATCTAATTTTCACTAATAGGTCTCGTAATTCCATTTTATCACTATCCGAGGTAATGTATTTCTTTTTTACCCCTTCTGAAAGAGGTATAGTTTCAATTTTATTCCCTTGAAGCGAAACTTATTTTTCTGATATGATATTTTTAGAAATTTTTCTTTAAATAAACTCGTTTATTTTTAATTCAAACCTGTTAAAATGATAATTATTAGAAAAAAAGGTGATGAAAATTAAAAATAGTATGAAAGAGGTTTATCTGAACAAAAGTTTAGCTGTTTTAATGAAGTTCACAAACGACAAAAATCACACATGAGCCCCCCAAATAGCATTGATAGTAATTTACTTTGCTTCTTTCACAAGGTTCATTTGGCAATAGAGATTTATAAAATAGTTTCGTAGGATTAATCACTCAAAGGAATACAATCACTCTGTAATCGATTTCTTTGGTGAAGAAAATTTCAGAGAGATTTTTGTCGTTTCTCTTAAAACTATAACTAAAATTTAAAAATTTTAAAGGAAATGATTCAACTAGAAGTTTATATATATGTTTTGTTCACAAAGTGATAAAGAAGAAAATTTAAATGCAAAAAAATGAAGTGATTAATTATCGGTAAACATCAGAATAAGTCTGCAGTAAAAAAGATAGAGAATAGACTGGGTGTAAAAGAGCGGTCAGAGGGAGTAGATTTTGTTGTTGGTGGAAAAGCATTCGAATTTGCAGAAACAGAATCAGATATTAAAAGTTCGATTGAGCAACTGAATAGAAGTAGAGTAGCTGGTGCAAAAAAATTAATTGTCCCTCAGAAACTCTCTAATTATGCGAGACAATCTATTAAAGGGACAGGTTTAGGAATCGAGAATATATCAGGTACGATTATAAAGAAATCGAGGAGAAAATCCAAAAATTAAATAGAAAATCTACAATATAAAAGAGTTATTAAAAAATTATAATGTAACAAGAGAGGTGCCTATCAATACCTAAAATTTTTAATGGAAAATGCACAATATGCCATGAAGTTAAAGAAGTGGCTGATGTTAGCTCGTTAGTGCTTTTTATCATTTTTGACGGAAACTTTAATCTAACGGCTCATGTATGTGAAGCTTGTTTCTATGAACTTCAAAAATATAAAGGTGGAATTCGCTCTAAAGATGGTAAAATGGGATTGAAACTAGTAATATGATAAATTAATTGCATGTAAATAACATTTATACTAGCGATTCAATAAATATTAAGAGTAATACTTATAGAATTTATCTTTAGATAATTAAAAAACTAACTTTTCCAAACTAAACCACATTTAATTTATTATGAAATTTTAATTTAAATTAATCTCTAACTTCTGTTCCTTTATTTTACCAGATTCGTCATGAGTGAACTGAATTTTAAAGGTTATTTTTTTTAGATTCGGCTTTTCAGGTATCCAGATCATAATTGGAAAAGGTATAAAAAACGTCTCATTATGCTTTACTTTTTCTATATAATATCCAAAATCCCATTTATAATCCATTTTATTACTAATTTTCTCTTGTTTAGTAATCTCGTGATACCTTACGTCTGATTCTTCAATTGCATAGAAAGAAGATTCAGTTTTACTTAATTCATCAAATGCATCTGGTTTAATCGGAATTTTAACCTCCTCTTTATATTTCATTTTAAAATGTTCCTTCAATTGAGTGCTAATAAAAACATCAATATTTGAGTAAGGGTGATTACCGTTATTAATAAGTATAAATTTGATCTCAATATAACGGGAGAATTCCTCAACTTCTTGGTTATAAACTTCAATCTCGCTTTCCAATTCATAATCTGGTCTTAATAATTCAAATCTCATGGGATCTTCCCATTTTAAATCCTCATAGGGTTCAATAAAATCTTCAAATGCTAAGTATTCTGGAGTTTTAAATTCCCATTCGATTATTGAACTTGTATTCCCCATATTTACAAATAAAAGTTCTAAATCTGGCTTCTTTTCTTTTTTTACTTCTCGAAAAAAAGATTTATATTCTTCATCTAACCAATTAATTGTATTTATTCCTAACTCCTCGGCTAATTTATGAGGGATAAAATCCCCCGTAACAAAAAGAACATCATAATATTGGTTTTGTTTTTTAAAAAGGAGAATTTCAGCAAGAATTCGATGATCGTTTTCATTCTCCATCAATTCTTCTCTTAGATTTAAATCTAAACTGTCCCATCGTGGAGGACGAATAGAAATTTCTAATTTGAGGTCCTTATTATTGGTGATTCTTTCAAATTTTCGTATCTTTGCTAAAGTTTTTCGTGCTTTTTTATCAAATTTTTTATGATCATCTAATTCCATTATGACCATATAGGGAACTTTTAGTATGATATTTTTATATTCAATATCTGGTTTAAACTGAGCAACTATATAGGACCAATCTATTTCAGTGAACGACTTACATTGTTCAAAAACATTAGTGTCTAAAAAGATGTAGACATCAGATTTCTTCTCAAGTTCCATTTGATATTATTATGATAATTATTACTTTAATTTTTTTGTAATTATCGGTAATTTAAATTAAAATAAAAGAGAATTTTTTCAATTCTAGGAGTGTCAAACACCTTTACAATTTATTGTTTATGTTATTATTTTTCTTTTAATCATTTTTAAGAAATTTTTCTTTAAATAAACTCGTTTACATTTAATTCATTAACCTATTAAAACGATAATTATTAAAAAAAAAGGTGATGAAAATTAAAGTAAGTAATGACAACAAAGAGGGTAATAGTAAAATGGTGATGGAAATTAAAGTAAGTAATGACAGCAACGAGATTAATAGCAATATAGTAAAGAGCGAGATTTACAGAAAAATAATACGTCTAATGACAATCCTCGGAGGTGTAATCGGTTTTCTCTACGTTTTTTTGAGGTTATATAACGTAGAGAATGTTAGTCAGTGGATACAAGATAAAGGTATTGTTAGTGTTATACTCGTCAACTGTGGATTGTTAATAGCCGGTTTTACAATCATAACAGCTTTAAAACCTGACAATCCGATTCCGTGGCATTGGATAACGCTCATGACATTGGCAGCGCTCACTACGATATTTATCCATCTTCTACCAGCAGTCTTAATATTAATAGCAGGCACATATGAATTAGCAAAGGAGCTTTAGCGATGAAAATAAATAACATAAAGAAGTTTATATTTTATAGTGGTATTGCTGTTCTTGTTTTATCTTCGATTTACACCGGAGCCGTATTTAGCAACGCTCTCATAAGCGATTCTGTTCTTATACAAGAGCAACTTGACTACACGAAAAATGACTTTAATCTAGAACCAAAAGTTTCTTCAAATGAGAATAACTATGAAAAGATTGAAAGTATTTTTACTCAAAAACTAGCAGACTACTCCCAATTAGGAT
>Ga0114925_10002039_pt1 | contig 10228 bp, 8 predicted proteins | sample SumtaG_2_FD_87287 | JGI IMG/M metagenome (GOLD analysis project Ga0114925, IMG submission 87287) | Deep subsurface microbial communities from Indian Ocean to uncover new lineages of life (NeLLi) - Sumatra_00607 metaG | ecosystem: Environmental > Aquatic > Marine > Oceanic > Sediment | place...
AAATCGCTCCATGGACAAATCCTATATTAAACCGTGCAATCACGCCAAAGGCGGATAAAACTCGTATATAAGGGCTCGTAAGAAAAAACAGATGCCTAGAGAAAAAATCAACTGCTTGCCTGCCGGTACTTTCTTTTAACGATATTTTTCGGCATGCGTCTGTTTTTCCCAACGATCCCTAATATACTCAAACAGTGCCCAATTTAATATAGGATCACCCATTGCGCGAATAGATCGGGCGCGATATTAAGTATTTCATTTGAATCCCTGGCCCAGACCGATTAACCTTACCATATTGTCAATAAACTATCATCATTATGAAGCTTAGCCTATACTTTAAGTAATCACCGCGTCGCGACAGGGCGGGCCTCGAATCCTGAGAAATGCGGGTCAGGGGCTTTTTACTTTAATGTTGTCAATGACATCGACCGTACCGGAAACGCTTCGAGCAAGTTCGAGAGCCTTTTCTTTCTGCTCCCTGGTTTTTACAATCCCGGTCAGTGAGACAACGCCCAAATTGACGTCCACGTCGATGTTGAGCGAGCGTATATTGGGCTCACTGAACAATTTGCCCTTGATTTTGGATACGAGTATTTTGTCATCCAGGTATTGTCCCATGGTTCTCGAACCGACCTGAAGAGCGTTTTTAACGCTTTTTACGCCCGGGACTTTGCGGGCGATTTCAGCCGCCCTTTCAGCTTCTTTTCCGGTTTTGACAACACCGGTTAAAATGACGTGTCCCTCCGATGTGTCCGCATCTATGTCTCCCGCATTGACAACAGGATCATCCGCCATTCTTGTTTTGATATTGGCGGTAATGGTTGCGTCATCCCATTGGTCACCAATGGTTCTTTCATCAGTGCCCACCGCATAACCGCCTGCCGCTCCTGCACCGATCAACGCCGGGGCACATCCAACGGATGTCAGCAATACACATAAACCGAGTAGAGTCAGATAATTTTTCATAAGACTTCTCCTTTTTCAGTTGCTTGAGCGTATTCATGCAGCGAGCCAATTTTCCAAACGCACTGTTACATTTTTTGGCAAATTTTTCAAGGTTGTTTGGGTTGAGTAAATGGGGTCAGGCATAATTAAAGATTGGTTAAAGAAGGTTAACCCCACCTTACAACTTGATCATTCTTTCCCTGTTTGTTATTCTTAACCTGCACAAGGAAGCCGATTTTCGTAAGGGATCGGGAGGTCTGTTTCGGCCTTTCATACTTCCTTGTGCATTTTTATTTCAAGATGGCTTGAGCTGGTGCTGTTCTGGTGTTACCGGCCCAAGGACAGGTCAATAAGGGAAGAATTATAGATGGAGTGGGGAGAGCTGGATAGGGGATGATGGGAACTCAATCCCCTATTTTTAAATTCCCTTGGTTGAATCGTGGGTGTTATACGTCCTCTGGATATTTGTAAATGTTCAAACCGATTACAGCATCGGTACCCTCAATCTTTTGGTTTCCCCGCGTACTGGCAATGGTTATCGTTTTGCCAGATTTCGAGGGTCCGAACTCCATTGTCAAATCTATCTCAATAATCAGTTTATCGTCTTTAACTTCCCACTTCACGTTCTGCATTTCTTCACCTCCTTTTTCTTAATCTGCCGATACGATCGGACTCGTATTATAGAGTTATGATAATTCGCCAGCAGCGTTGATAAAGAATACCATATCAGAAAGCTTATATCCGAGGGCCAAGATAATTTTTCTTTGGGTTACCACGCGACAGTGGTTCCCTTTCTCAATCCTACTAATGGTCAAGGGAGAAACGCCCGCTTTTCTGGAAAGCTCAGCCTTACTCATCAAAAGCCCATCTCTGATTTTCCGCAAATTATTACGACCCAATCTATTCTTCTGATATAGCAGAATCTTTTTCCCCTACTTATCCACCCTCTCTTTCAATTCCTTTCCGAATTTAAAAAACGGCAGCTTCTTCGGCTTGATCCTGAAATGTTCACCGGTCTTTGGATTCCGGCCGGTGTATGCTTTGTATTTCTTGACGTAGAATGAGCATAGGCCACGGATTTCCACCCTATCTCCATTTGCCATAGCTTTTGACATTTCATCAAAGAACAGAGTCACAACCGCCACGGCCTCGTTTTTCGTTAACCCTGCTTCCGTTTTGAGCGTCTCAATCAGATCCAATTTGTTCATCTGCGGTCGCCGAAGTTTTTGTTATTTTAGTAAAATACATTTGTGGTGGAGAAATGTCAAGAATTCTATGGAGTTAGCAATGTGGTAGGTATGGAACTCAAATGATCAATATATTTCTTTTTTAGTGTTTGTGCGTAATCAATAAAATACATTTTCTGCTATTGCCCAAGTTTTTTCTTTAAGCACTTAAAAATCATCGCTTTTTTTTCCGGGTTTTTTCCGCTTTATCCACATCGATTCTGGACAGTAACAAAAACCTCCAAATTTTTGCATAAGTATCTTTCTCTGTCTGGAACAATGTAGCTCCTTAAGGTGGGGGCTTTATCGTTTTTGTTGAATCTCCTCGCGGGAATAATCGGCGGTGATAACAAACAGATGTCGCTTGACTTCCGTAGTGACTTCCGTGGTGACTTGTGGAAGACTTGAGGGACGCGAATTGAGGGATATCCTCTGAAATGATTAGCCAAGATTGTTTTGGCTGTATGAATTCACTCTGTTTTCCGTGATTTTGATAATTCTTTCAGCTTTGTGGTATCTCCTGCCACAAGGGCCTCTTTCTTTGCTCGGGTCCATCTTTTTACTTGGGCTTCGCGTTCCCGTGCATCCGCGAAAGTCACACATTCCTCAGAGTATATAAGGCCAATTGGCGGATCGATTTTCGTGGTTCGGCAGGCTTTCCCCAACACATGATCATGATACCGTTGCTCAAGATTTGTTGAAGCCCCGATATATAAATTCCCTGATTTTAATCTGAGAATATAGAACCAAGCGGCCATTTGTTTCTATGTATGTTCAAAGAATTGGTAATTGAGAAGAATACTCGAAATGGCCTTTCGACAAGACCTTCGACAGGACCTTCGACAGGCTCAGGTCAAGCTCAGGTCAAGCTCAGGTCAAGCTCAAGGCCATTCGACGCTTATAATAGATTTATAGAGGCCGAAGGTCATGAGCCCTTCGACATGCTCAGGACCCTGAGGCTCTCGAAGGGCAAGCGAAAAGGGGCACCCACATTAGTGGTGTGCCCCTGAGCGCGTCGAATGGCTCCCCAGCACGGACTCGAACCGCGGACCCAATGGTTAACAGCCATTTGCTCTGCCAACTGAGCTACTGGGGATCAAATGAGACGTTATCCTCTATTAAAATTTTATGCTAAAGTCAAGTCAAGAAGAATATTTTTCAAATCGTTCTTATTTTCAAAGAGAGTTCGTCAAGCTGGGCCTTGCTGGTTTCAGAAGGTGCGTTCGTGAGAAGGCACGCAGCCTTCTGGGTCTTCGGGAACGCAATCACATCACGGATGGAAGGCATTTCGCAGAGTATCATAACCAGCCTGTCGAAACCCAGGGCAATACCGCCGTGGGGCGGCGCGCCCGATTCAAGGGCGGAAAGCAGAAACCCGAACTTTTTTTCATAGATTTTCCGTTCCATACCCAGGGCCTCGAAGACCTTTTCCTGCACCTCTTTTTGATGAATACGGATGCTCCCGCCACCGATTTCAGAGCCGTTTAATACAAGGTCATACGCTCTGGATTTCACAGAGAGCGGATCGCTTTTCAGTCGTTCGCAGTCGTCTTCAAAAGGGGCCGTGAAGGGGTGATGAAGGGCCTGATGTCGTTTTTCGGTTTCATCATATTCCAGCAGGGGAAAATGAGTCACCCACAGAAAGCTGAATTCATTTTCATCAATCAGCCCCAGCTTCTTTCCAAGATGGTTTCTAAGGTGCCCAAGGGCTTCGTTCGCGATTTTCGGCTGGTCTGCAACAAAAAACAGAAGATCACCCGGTTCTATTTCCAAACGCCGGATGAATGCCTCTTTTTCCGAGTCGGTGAAAAATTTAGCGATGGGAGACTGCCAGTCATTTTCCCTGATTTTTATCCAGGCAAGCCCTTTTGCCCTGTAGATCGCGACAAAATCCGTAAGATCATCAATTTCCTTGCGTGAAAAATGTATACAACCCTTTGCATTCAAGGCCTTGACGACGCCTCCCTTTTTAACCGCGCCTGAAAAGAGTTTAAATTCTGAATTTTCGACAATGTCGGAAATATCTTTGAGTTCAAGGCCGAATCGGGTATCTGGTTTGTCGAGACCGAAGCGACCGACGGCGTCGGTATATGACAGACGTAAAAACGGAAGTTTGAGCTTAAAACCCAGGACATTTCTGAAAAGTTCCTCCATCATGCCTTCCGTCACGCCGATGACATCCTCTTCACCGATAAAGGACATCTCAAGGTCGATTTGCGTAAACTCCGGTTGACGATCCGCCCTCAGGTCTTCATCACGGTAGCAGCGAACAATCTGATAATAACGATCAAACCCGGATATCATGAGAAGCTGCTTGAAAATTTGGGGGGACTGTGGCAACGCATAAAACTGACCCGGATTTACCCTGCTGGGCACAAGATAGTCCCTCGCGCCTTCAGGTGTGCTGCCCGTTAAAACCGGTGTCTCTATATCAAGGAATCCGAGCCTGTTTAGATAGTTTCTTACGGACAAAGCCGCCTTGTGTCTTAGAATGATATTTTTTTGCAGTTGAGGGCGGCGAAGGTCTATATGACGGTTTTTGAGTCGTATATTTTCAGACACATCAATCTTGTCCTCGATTAAAAAAGGCGGTGTTGTTGCTGCGTTGAAAATTTTAATCTCCGCAACCGCAATTTCTATCTCACCGGTAATCAAGTTGGGATTGGTCATTCCTTCCGGCCTTTTTCCCACCTTCCCGCGCACGCCGAGAACGTATTCACTTCGAATTGCCTGGGCCTTTTCATGAATCTTTTTATCGACCGCAGGGTTAAATACCACCTGGGTAATACCTTCCCTGTCTCGTAAATCTACAAAGATGACTCCGCCGTGATCCCTCCGGCGTTGAACCCATCCCATAAGTACAACTTCCTTACCGATGTCTTTTGAGTCGAGCTCACAGCAGCTGTGGGTCTTTCTCATTTCTCCGAGGTTATCTGACAATGGACTAACTCCTTAGTTTTGCTTTTACTTTCGCAATTATATTTTCCAGAGGAATCAGGACCTGTTCTTTTGTTGTTAGATTTCGAAGAACAGCCGATCCCTCCTCAAGCTCTTTTTCCCCGACGATGAGCACATGCGAAGCTTTAAGCTTGTCGGCCCGCTTCATCTGACTCTTTAAGCTTCTGTTTTCAAAATCCATATCAGCCCGGATCCCCTCAAGGCCCAGGGCACACTTCCACCCAAATGCCAAAGTCCGGCACTTTTCACCGAGTGCTGCCAGAAAAATGTCCGGCGTTTGAATAAGGTCGGACGTATCCAGGCCGGTGATTTCCGCCAATCTGTCAAGCCCGATAGCAAAACCGGTTGCCGGCATATCCGGTCCGCCCAGTAATTTAATCAGGCCATCATATCTGCCGCCGCCGGCTACAGCGCTCTGAGCCCCTAAAGATCCTGTATGAATTTCGAAGGTTGTTCGGATATAATAATCGAGGCCCCTGACCAGGCGCTTGTCGATTATAAATGGGATTTTTAACGCTTCGAGTTCCTCATTGACAATTTCAAAGTGCCGGGTGCACACTGAACATAGATAGTCCAGGATGGATGGCGCATCTGTCATCGCCTCCCTGCAAGCGGGCACTTTGCAGTCCAGAACCCTAAAAGGGTTTCTGTCTTTTCGTCGAATACAGTCCGAACATAGATGGGTTGTTTCTGTTGAAATAAATCCGGACAGGGCTGTTTTGAAATTCGGGCGGCATTCAGGGCAGCCGAGTGAATTAATATGGGTCTCAATATCGGAAACCGATAGCTTTGAAAAGAGGCTGACCAACAGTAAAATCAGCTCAACGTCGGCCAGCGGGGATTCAACGCCTAATATTTCGGCATTTATCTGGTAAAACTGCCTGTACCTTCCCTTTTGGGGCCTTTCACGGCGAAACATGGGACCAATGGTGTAAAATTTCCGAACCGGGTCCTTTGCATACAGCTTGTGCTGGATATAGGAACGGCAAACAGATGCCGTTGCTTCCGGTCGCAGGGTAATGAGATCCCCTTTTCTGTCAGGAAAGGTGTACATCTCTTTTTCCACGATATCGGTATCTTCGCCAATGCTTCTGGCGAACAGCTCCGTCCGTTCAAGAATCGGAATGCGGATCTCTTTAAAACCAAAATCTTGCAAAAGCGAAACAGCAATCTTTTCGACTTGCTGCCAGATTTCAACTTCTCCTGGAAGAATATCTTTAAAACCTCTGATGAGTTGTATCATTCCACACCGAGCTCTCTCTTTTAAACATCCTAATTTATATAAACCCCTGCTCTCGCGGGGTAGAGATCTTCAGTAAACTTTGCTTTTTATCCGAATGGTAACTGTATAGTCAACAATAATGTATTACAGGAAAAGAACAGAAAGGCGGATATAAGGCAAATAGCCTCCAGGGAGGTAGGGATTGTTTCTATTTTTTTTCCCAGCGCAGCAGTTCGATAACCTTGCTCAAGGTGCTTCCCTCTTTAATCTCTTCCCGGATACGGTTTTCTTTTTCGAGCACATCCATGCTTCGGTTTGCATACTCCACGGCGATGGCTTTGGGCAGTACGACGACGCCGTCGTCGTCTCCCAGCAGCCAGTCGCCCGGTTCAACCCGCATATTGCCAACCGTTACCGGCACGCCGATTTCTCCGAACCCCTTGGGTTCACCGGCGTTGGGCATGACAAGTTTGCTGAAGGCCGGAAATTTCAAGGCCATTATTTCCGGACTGTCTCTTAAGGCACCGTCGATGACAACGCCTGCCAGCTTCCTTTGCAAGGCCGAGTAGGTTGCCAGTTCGCCCCAGATGGCAGGACCTGAACCGCCGGAATCAATGACGACAACATCCCCAGGTTGGGCTACGTCAATGGCCTGGACCGGTTTGGCCCAGTCTCCCGGATATGTTCTGACGGTGACCGCCCGTCCGATCATACGGATACCCGGAAAAAGGGGTCGAATTCCCTGCAAAACGCCGCCGCGATGCAGGGCATCGGAAAGATTAGGAGAGGACACCATCTCCAAAATCTCACGGATTTGAGCCTCGCCTTTACGCTTAAAAAGGGTGGTGCTGATACTTTCTCCGGTATCAAGCCCCTGCCGAATTTCTCGGGTGGCTTGTTCGGGGTCCATGGCTTTGGTGATGGCGCCGCCTACAATGACAATAGAAGCCCCGGCATCTACCGCCATGGCTGCGGTCTCGGAATTGATGCCGCCGGCGACCCCCACCGGGATGGTCAATGCCTTGCTTACCTGGCGTAAAGTATCGAAAGGATCCTTACCTTCCATCTGTTCGTCGATGGCACAGTGAACCGTTACATAATCGGCCCCTAAATTTTCAGCAAGTTTGGCCCTGGAAATCACATCATTGACCGCGATCATATCCACCACAATTTTAGCGCCATAGTTCTTGCCTGCTTGTATACACTCCCGGATGGTGGCATCGCTGGACGCACCAAGCACATCCACAATATTGGCACCGGCTTTGGCAGCGGTTTCAACCTCCACGCGTCCGGTGTCCATAATCTTCATGTCGGCGATAATCGTTGCGTCAGGGAAAAGGCGACGCAGTTCCCGAACAGCATGAAGCCCCTCGCTTTTAATGAGCGGTGTTCCTGCCTCCAGCCAATCAACGCCGCCGGCGACGCCGGCTTTAGCACTTTTCAAAGCCCGTTTCAGATCCACGAAATCTAGGGCCAACTGCAGGATTGGTTTCATTTTTTCTCCTTTATTCGATAAGCGTGTGTCGTGATGATAGGCTGCCCACCGCTTCTTTTCTTTCCCGGTAAAGGAGCAGAACAATCGCCTCAAACAAAAGAAAGGCGGATTGTTCGAATAGAGAGCCGGCCATCTGTAATGAGTCGGGCTCACTGTCACGACACAGCTTGGTTGTTCCTGGAAGGTGGATGCAATTGTCCACCTGGTCGGCGATTGCGGAATCCATATTTCCTAAAATTCCGTACGTAACAGCGTTTTGTTTTTTTGCACGATGAATCGCTTCGAGCGTCGAGGGTGTCTCCCCGGAACCGCTCAAAACGATAAGCAGGTCGTCCTGAACAATGGCCGGGGAAATGGTTTCTCCACAAAAGTACACTTGAAAGCCCAGATGCATCAGTCGCATGCAAAAAGAGCGAAGGATAAAACCGGATCTCCCTTGGGCAGAGAAGAAAATGGATCCGGCGCGCGTCATCTTTTGGATAAAATCCTCTACTGCTTCATCGCTAAGGCTTTTCACTAAGCGACGGTTCTCCGCTATGATTGCCTCGATCGTTTTCTGGAGATCAACCTTTTCGGCTTTTGATTGGATTGTTCGTGTTCGATGTCGTACCAGTGTAAACTCCCAATAATAATAAAGAGAATTTGCAGTTAAAAAAAAGAAGTATCATCAAATTGCACTTGTGTGTCAAGATAATATTGAATGCAGCGCTAAGCGCCTATTAACCCTCTTTTTTCCATCAAGAGTGATCTATGCTTTGGGTTGACAAAAACAGGTTCACCATTGTAGTCACGCTCAATGTCGTTTGCAAAATGACTTTTTACGAGTTTGTCAAATTTAACCATAATATAGGCAACTGCCTCATACGGGTTTTCAAGGAGAATAGGAATGAAACCATCTTTTGCCATAGTTGGATGCGGTAAGGTTGGCACGGCTCTCGGCGTATTTCTAACTCGTGCCGGATACAGGGCGACCGGATTTGCCAGTAAAAGCCTTTCATCAGCCAGGCAGGCCGCAGAAACCATCCAATCCACTCACTATAGTGATGTTCCATGGGAAATAACCCGAAAAGCGGATGTTGTCTTTATCACAACGCCGGACGGTGTCATTCAAGATGTATGCAACAGCATTTCGCAAAATAGGGGATTTGCCAGTAATGCGGTGGTGCTCCACTGCAGCGGCGCACTTCCGTCAACCATATTATCCAACGCAAAAAAATGCAGTGCATTTACCGGGTCCATGCATCCTTTGCAGAGTTTTGCTTCCGTTGATTTCAATGTTAACCCATTTAGAAGTATTGTCATTTCAATAGAGGGTGAAAACAAGGCGGTCAACGTCGCCAAAGAGATTGCGGCCAATCTAAAAGCGACCACCGTAACGATACTGACAGAAGCCAAAACGCTTTACCATGCGTCGGCTGTAACGGCATCAAACTACCTTGTTACTTTGGTTGATCTTGCATTACGGCTAATTTGTGCCGCTGGAATAGCAGATCGGGATGCATTTCACGTATTAAAACCTTTGATTGAAGGTACCCTGTCCAATATAGAAAAAACAGGCACGATTGAAGCGCTTACCGGTCCCATTGTGAGGGGCGATGTGGAAACTGTGGAAAAGCATATTGAAGAAATAGGAGCAAAATTACCCGAGCTGCTTCCACTCTATAAAACATTCGGCTTTTATACCATCGATATCGCATCGAACCGGGGAGCAATCTCCGAATCCTGTACTCAAGCGTTAAAAAAACTTACGTTACCGTAACATCTCATTGATGAACGACCTGGTGGCCGGGTCTCTCATCCCTGCAGCTATCCCGCATTTCCATGAAGAATTTATTTTGTTTTTGGAAACAACAATGATGAATTCGTAAAAAGTCTGATTTTGTTCGCTCCGAAAGCAATTTTGGGATTCATGATTCCCCTGGCTAAATTGCAAGAACTCGGGGTAACGCCCTCAAACAGCTTGCAATTTTTAACGCCAGGCTCATCATGAATCTTTTTCTCCGCCAAGGCGGACTCGATGTCGCTTACAAAATGACTTTTTACGAGACTGTCAACAATAAACCGCTTTGAAATAAAAAGATTATATAAAACTCGGGCGGTTTGGTTCAAAAACACGCTGTTTTGATAAACATCCCTATTTGTCTGTTGGTTTTTGTTCGGACATCTGCTATTTAACAACAGAATGAAAAGACTATATACGGCTTACACTAAATAATCGGAATCATCTCCAAAAGAGTTGATGATTTTGAAAGGATTCAAGGGATCAAGCCCACCACACAGACGGCGGGTAAAGATTCAAGGCCCGCCCTGTCGCGACGCGGTGATTACTTAAAGTATAGGCTAAGCTTCATAATGATGATAGTTTATTGACAATATAGTAAG
>Ga0114925_10002040_pt1 | contig 10226 bp, 8 predicted proteins | sample SumtaG_2_FD_87287 | JGI IMG/M metagenome (GOLD analysis project Ga0114925, IMG submission 87287) | Deep subsurface microbial communities from Indian Ocean to uncover new lineages of life (NeLLi) - Sumatra_00607 metaG | ecosystem: Environmental > Aquatic > Marine > Oceanic > Sediment | place...
ACCCACCTGTTTCCGTATTGCTTCGATCTCACGGTCGATGAAGGAACCAACACTCCAGGTCTTTCTGAAGCCGCATATATTGACAAGGAAGTTATCCAGCAGCTCCATGCCGCGCTCTGTGTGGGCTACCTCTGGGTGAAACTGTACACCGTAAATTCTTCGCTCGGCGTTCTCCACGGCTGCAAAGGAACAGTTTTCCGTCCGTGCCGTTGTGCTGAAGCCGGGGGGGAGCCTATCGACCCTGTCGCCGTGGCTCATCCAGACTGTGCTCCGTTTACTCCTCTCGAAACCTGTGAAGAGAGATGTGCTTTCAGTAATTTCCAGAAAGGCCCTCCCAAACTCCCGTTCGTTCGAGGGGGAAACCTTGCCCCCGAGCAGGTGCGCGGTAAGCTGCAGGCCGTAGCATATACCGAGAATCGGAATACCAAGTTCGAAAATTTCTGTACTTATGTAAGGTGCATTATCCGTATAGACTGATTGGGGTCCTCCGGAAAGTATAATCCCGCGTGGGTGATGGTTTCTGATCTCCTTCAGGCTGTGATTGTAGGCCAGGATTTCAGAGTAAACCCCCAGCTCACGTGTTTTTCGGGCAATAAGCTGTGTGTACTGCGAACCAAAGTCGAGGATGAGGACCTTCTCGAGATCAGTCACTTCCGGAGACTCCAAAGAATCGATTGCACTGCACCCACAGGCAGCATTAATATAGTAACATACCCCTTCCATGAGTAAACAGAAAGTTGCGATGGATCACACTGCATACTATCGAAGTTACTCGACATACCTCTCTGAGCTTTTCGGGGAAAAGGTGTACCGGGTATGTCTTGATGCTGGCCTAGGTTGCCCGAACCGTGACGGGAAACTGGGCATCGGGGGCTGTGTGTTTTGCTCTGATACAGGATCATGGGGCGGAAGCGGGCAAAGGGAGCCCCTTGAAGACCAGGTTCGACGGGAAAAGGAGCGGGTGAGAAAACGGTACGGGGTGAACAGATTCATAGCCTATTTCCAGGCCTTTTCCAACACCTATGCACCTGCAGATGTGCTCAAAGGCATCTATGACTCAGTTTTACTCCATGATGACGAGATAGTCGGCCTTGCTGTTGGTACGAGGCCCGACTGCATCGACCCTTCCAAACTCGGGCTCATTGCATCCTATCAGCATGAAAAGGCGGTGTGGATTGAGTATGGTCTACAGTCGGCCCATGATCGCACTCTTGAGCTCATCGGTCGTGGACATGACGTGCAGGCCTTTACCGATGCAGTGCTGCAGTCAAGAGAGCACGGCATCGGGGTCTTTGCACATGTTATCATTGGGCTTCCCGGTGAGGGGCGACGTGAGAACATAGAAACAGCGGAGTATCTTGCAGGTCTCCCCATAGAGGGGGTAAAGATACACAACCTCAACATCATCAGGGGAACTATGCTTGCGAGTTGGCTTGCTGAGGGAAGGGTGCACCCCCTTGCGCTCGATGAATACGCCGAGCGTGTGGTGGACTTTCTCGAGAGGACAAAGCCGGAGGTCGCCATTGCCAGGCTCAACGCCGATACAGCACCTGATCATCTCATCGAGCCGAAATGGAGCCTCGACAAAAACGCTGTACGTACCCGTATCAGAGATGTGTTTGCCCGCCGTAATAGTTATCAAGGCCGACTGTACAGGAGCTGATGGCATGCTGCAGCAGCCGACAGGGTGGAGGCTATCGTGAAGATTCATTGTCTCTACAGGGACTTCTTCCTGTTTCTCAGGATGGTAAACCTGGAGAGCGACAGCTGGGCTACCTTTAAACGCTACTATTTCGAAAAGCACAGGGATTTTCTATCCCATGTATGGTACGAGTATCAGAAGTACTCACCCGGCAACATCAGGGAACGAGTGGCCATGCTCAAGAAGGAGGACTATGCACAGATCGAGAATGAGCTCAAGCTCTTCGACATCGAAGAGCACACGAGAGAAGTTGTACAGCACTGCAAAAACCTGTTACACGACCCTGATTCCTGCAACGTCTATCTGTATATCGGATTCTTCAGCCCCGATGGTTTCGTGACTCGGTATCACGGCAGCTATGTTGTCTGCATCGGCCTGGAGCGGTTCCGTAATTTCAGGGATTTCGACATACTGCTCTCCCACGAGTACTGCCACTATATACTCAACAAGCGTGGAGGAGAGAGCACAGAATCACTTGCCAGGAGGATCGTCCGCGAGGGCATAGCAGTCTATTTTTCAAAAATGGCATATCCCGGGAGGGCTGAGGAACGCTATCTCTTTCTGAAAGGTGAGCGTGTGCATTGGCTTGGAGAAAAGTACGAATCCATACTGGAGAAAATCAGGAAGGGTGAGCTGAAGTCGGTTGATCTCTTCGGACCGCAGTCAGAGGATCTTCCCCCCCGTACCGGATACTATGTGGGCTACAGGCTGGTGGATGATTTTGTGAGGAGGACCGGTGTCAGTGACATCCAATTTCTCATAAAAGATGAAAATCAGATTCTCATGGACTTTTGAGTACAGGGCATTTATGTTTTTTAATAGATTGAATAGACTGGAGCAGATGAAATGAACCGAACAATAAAAATACTGATGCCCATCAGTCTATTGATTTTTCTTATTACCATTTCCGGCACAGGCGTGGGATGGAAGTCTGGCAATGGAGAGGTACAGGCATTGAACAGGGCGGAGGCTGTTGAACTGTCTGAAGCGGCCGAATACCTTGAAGCTCTGTCCATACTGCCGCCGAATAAAGAGGTCCAGGCACTCGATTTTACTGTGGAGTCGCTCGTCGGAGATTCTGAGAACCTGAGTGATTATCGCGGTAAGGTCATATTCCTGAATTTCTGGGCCACCTGGTGTGGCCCCTGCAGGGCCGAGGTGGGTGAGATCGACGCCCTCCACGAGACCCTGAAGGACGAGGATTTCATGATCATGGCACTGAGCATTCAGGAACAGAAGAAAAAGGTGTCCAAGTTCATAAAGTCCAACGATGTCGATTTTCCCGTGTATCTCGATTCAGATGGTGCGGTTGCCGCCATGTATGGTGTAAACGGCATCCCGACTACCTACATAATCGCACCCGATGGAACGATCGTAGGCAGAGCGGTTGGGCCCCGACAGTGGGGTGGCACGGAGTCGGTCAAGCTTATGAGAAGCCTCATGAACTGAGGTGGGGTTTGTGACCGCGTGCAGAGCATCGAATGGGTGTTTTTAGATCTTGGGGGCGTGCTCTACAGCCTTGATTATGACGGCGTGCTGGGCAGGTTCTGCAGACGGTGCAGTAAAACTCCCGCTGAACTGGAGGAAGTGCTCCACGATGAGGAGCTCTTCCGCGGCTACGAATCGGGGTTGATCTCCTCCGAAGAGTTTTTTCAAAGGGTCGTGCAATGTCTGAATTGTGACATCACCTTCGATGAGTTTACCGCTATCTGGAACTCACTTCTCGTCCCCCGAAAGCCCATGTTTCGGCTTGCTTATCGTCTGAAGCAGCAGGTCGGTCTGCTCATACTGTCCAATACCAATGAGATAAACGCTGCTGTCATCGATCCGGCTATCAGAGGATTATCAGACGTAGTTGTGTACTCCCACCGGGTTGGATGTCTGAAGCCCGAACGACAGATATACGAGAAAGCACTGGAGCTCTCCGGGACACTACCTGAAAGAGCCCTTTTTGTCGATGATCGTGTCGAAAACATCGACGGTGCGCGCGCCCTCGGCATCAATACCCACCATTTTCAGGATAAAAAGACCCTGCTCAGGGCTTTCAGGGGGTATGGTCTGTAGATGTCTGCAGTTTGCCGGTGAGGGCAATGATGACCCCATTGTTCACCACGAGCAGAAGTGTGACCAGGAAGAAGAGCAGAAAAGGCGCCTCCGGGGAGAAACGGGTTTGAAAGAAACCGATGGGATAGATGACCGATGAGGAGATACCGAAGGTGATTATGAATTTGATGCCGTAGCTTGTGCTCCGCCAGTGAACGGGCGTAAACTGCGCGATGAGCGAGTTCTCTACGGGCTGCATGCCGATGAGAAGCAGTATGAAGACAAGAGATACGGCGAACAATGGTATGTCCCTGAAGAAGTAGAGCATGGGAAGAAAGGGAAGTATTGCCAGGAATATGAAGAAGTAGGCGTAACGGAGATCGACGCTGTCGGCAACCTTTCCGCCGATGAGCTGGCCTATGACACCGATCATGTATACAAAGGAGATCAGTATTGTTGCCGCGAGGGTTTTTGTTCCCTCCAGCTTCATGAAGTCGAAGCTGCTCACAAAATTGTAGAGAAAATGAACGTTCCGCTCGAAATGCCGCGGGAGCAGGAGCGTCTGCCCGCGGTACACAAAACCTGCCAGGCACATGGATATGCAGAGTACTGCGAAGGCCCTCACGTTTGAAGTGTCCGTTCCCTCTTTTCCGTTGTCTGCTCCGGATTCCACAAGTGTATAGTCGAGCCCTGTACTGTAAAGCAGAAGGCCGAGAAATAACGGAGGAATACCAAGTACAAGGTAGGTGTAGCGCCACCCGAGGAGATAGCTTATGATGCCCGCAACAAAGGGTGCAGATGCAATACCTATACTCCCGAATACACCATTTATGCCAAGCGCAGCCCCCCGCCTGCGTACTGCCTTTGAAATCAGACCAATTCCCAGCGGATGATACATACTCAGGAACATACCCATGAACATGAGGGAGATCTGAAACTGCAGTGTTGACTTTGAGAAGAATGTGAGTATGCTCATCAGGCCGACACCGGTGAAAAAGAGGGTAAAGGTGATTCTCGGATGGACACGGTCCGCCAGGAGACCGGAAGGCAGCGCACCGATGCCGTAGAAGAGATACATAAAGAAACTGAGTCTGAGCACTTCATGCGCTTCGAGCCCGAACTCGGCCATGAGGGGAGTGGTAATGGAGGGGAAGATAAGCACCAGCGCATGGGTGAAAAAGTGGCCGGCATTGGTGAAGCTCAGTAGCTTTCGCTCGGTTTTCGAGAATCTGTCCACGTTTTCACTCATATTGTGTCACTGAGGTATGGCCGGGATGTACCGTGTGATGTATCATGCGTCAATCGGCGTACACGAGAGACTGCCAGAGAGTATCGTCCTGCAGATTGTGCTCGATATCGACACCATAGAAATCCCCTATGGGGGAGAGGATTTCGGGGGATTCCCTATGTACCTTGTTGAGCGTGTCTCTGATCACTTCGGCACCGGCAGTAGTGAGTTTGCCGAGCGGCCTTCTGCACGGGCCGGCCGGCATACCGAGCACCTTCATCGCAGCCTTGACGGCTATGGGGTTCCTGAAACGGTCCTGTACAGTCACCCTGCGGCCATCGGGCAGGATTCGTTCTGACTCCGCTTTGACCGTTACCATGGAGAGAAGCGGTTTAAGCTTCTGCTCTGCAGCGCGGGCCCCATCCATATCACCCTCCAGGGCTGCAGTTATCATCCCCGTTACAGCACGGGGTGCTATGTTGGTGATAACGGAAATGACGCCGGCAGCTCCAATTTTCTTGTTGTTCATCATGGCGAAGGTGATGTCGTCATCACCGGACATGATGCTCATATCGGGCATGAGGGCGCGCTCCTCCTCCATACGGTTCAGGTCGCCCGTCGCTTCTTTGATGGCGATCACACGGTCGTAGGAGCTGCTCATGATTGCAATGTCCACAGGTGAGATTGCCGTGCCGGAGCGGCCGGGAATGACGTATACCACAATCTTCGCGTCAGGCACTTCTTCGAGTACAGACTCGTAATATTCCTTGCGGAGCTCGAGGCTCGACGGGCCGTTATAGTAGCAATCCACGAGAAGGACCTTGCCCACGCCTGCCTTGAGTGCATGCTTTGTGTGCGCAACGGCTTCGGCTGTGGAGTTCGAGCCGGTGCCGGCGAGTATATCGCAACCGTCTCCCGCGAATGTAGTGGCCCTGGCGATGACCTCGTTGTGCTCTATTGTGCTCAGCGTGGGCGACTCGCCGGTGGTTCCCACGGTCAGTACACCAGTGATTCCCTGGTTGATCTGAAATGCTATGTTTTTCCTAAGGCCATCGAAATTGACGCTGAAATCCTCCTTGAAAGGCGTTATCAGGGCTGTCCATGAACCTCTGAAATCGACGGCTGGCATTTTTCCACTCCTGTTCAGGTCTTGTAAGAGCAAAGCAAAACAGTAGGATGAAAGTAGTACATATCGCATAAATGTTCAATAAAAAAGGCGGGCGGCGTAGAGGAGGCGGGCCATATCCAATCTGGATAATGGAAATGGTTGCGCGGTCGATCCATACATACTACTATTGAACATTGAAATTGCTCAGGGAGGGAAGACTGGAATGGTTTTAAAAAAGAAAGAGGACGGCTGGACAAAGATGCTCGAGGGGGTAGACCGGCAGAATCTCGTCCATGGCGAAAAAACCCACCTGCTGAAGTTTCGTCTGCACAAGGATGCGGTTATCCCCATCCACGATCATCCGCATGAGCAGACCGGATATCTTCTGCAGGGGAAGATGGTCATGATTATTGAAGGTGAGGAATGTCCGCTGGAATCGGGAGACAGCTGGTCGCTCAGGGGAGGTGTGCCCCATGGGGTGAAGGTGCTCGAGGAATGCCTGGTTTTAGAGGTGTTCTCCCCGGTGCGAGAAGAGTACTTCGATGAGGAAATACGATTGTAATTGATTACGCAGCGAAACGCCGCCACCATCAACAACGATCAGTCTATGTTTATACGGATGATAAGGGCGCAGGTAAAAACCTGCGCCCTTATAGGTTTTTTATTCTTTGAAAACTTCTATTCAGTTCGCTCCACGAGGTCCTCGAGAACTTTTTCGAGGGCATCGATGGAATCGCCGTATCCGGAGAAATCACCTTCACTGAGCTTCTTCTGTGCATCATCGTAGATAATCCTGGCATTGAGGATGAGCTCCCTGATAGAGAACTCAACCGGAGCAGGTGCCACCCCGGCTTCTTCACCCTCTTTGGGTACTACCGGAATAACGCCGCCAAACAACTTCACCAGGGCCTCATCGAGGGTGAGTCCCATCTCGATTTTGTCCTGATACCCCACGATGACCCGCTTCAGTTCCGGCAGCTCACTCTGCTCTGCACGCAGATAGACCGGCTCGACGTAGATGAGCGAGTCCTTGACCGGTATAACGAGCAGGTTGCCCCTGATCACGCTCGAACCCTTCTGGCCCCACAGGGTAAAGAGCTGTGAGATCTCGGAGTTCTGGTCGATCCTGGACTCGATCTGCAGAGGCCCATAGATGAGCTTCTCCTTCGGGAACTTGTACTCAATGATGCGCCCATAGTCCTCGAGATCACAGCGTGCAGCGATCCATGCAAGCATGTTGTTCTTGTTTACCGGTGTAAAGGGGAGTATGAGCACGAACTCTTCCTTGCCGGTCGCGTCCGGGAACTTGATGATCGTGTAGTAGGGAATCATCTGCGTTTCGGTGTCCTCGTATATTTCACGCGGAATGTTCCACTTGTCCTCCTTGTTGTAGAACACCTGCGGCTCGGTCATGTGATAGGTCGAGTACATCTCTGCCTGAATATTGAAAATGTACATGGGGTAGCGGATATGGCGCTTCAGACCCAGCGGCATCTCGCTGAAATCCTTGAACATACCAGGAAAGATCTTGCTGTATGTCTGAATGATCGGGTCTTTCTGGTTGATGACATAGTAGGTCACATCACCGTTGTACGCATCCACCGTGACCTTTACGGAATTGCGGATGTAGTTGTATCCCTCCCCGTGGGGTGTGGAGTAGGGGAATTGATCGGTCACGGTATAGGCATCGATAATCCAGATGATACGTCCCTCGTGAATGACCAGATAGGGGTCAGGGTCATACCGCAAAAATGGTGCGATCTTCGGTACCCGCTCCTGTATGCTCCGGTAGATCATGATACGGCTGTCCGCGTTGAGGTAACGGGTAAAGATTATCTCCAGGCTCCTGAGCTGAATAGCAAGTAGCAGCCTCCTGAAGGAGTTTTTGATGGGAAGACCGCCCGGACCCTCATACCGTATGGTTGCATTGGAATCTCCAGCCGGGTAGTCGAACTCCGCAAGCTTGGTATTTACGATGACATAGGGTATGGTGAGCTCACCGTAGTAGATTTCAGGTCTATCGAAGTCGAGTGGTAATGATACCTTTGGTGGTATGTCCTTCACAATTAAATTGGGAAGCCCCTCTTCTCCGATTTCGTTGACCGGTGACATGACGGCGCCGTAGCCGTGGGTGAACTGCAGCTTCTCGTTAACCCAGGTCTGCGCCTCCTGCGGTATTTCGGCATAGTTGATCTCCCTTCCCGAAAGCATCACCTGCCGGTAGTCATCGCCGAAGGTATAGCGGTCCACATCAACATCGTAAAAATCGTAATAGAGCCTGAACTCCTGGATCTGTGAAAAGGTCGACTTGAGCGGTCGGTGGTCCCAGAGACGGATATGCTTCTTGACCCCGCCTTCAGGACTGAAGTCCGTCAAGGAGAGGGATTCTGCCACGGGAAAGTCCTCGCGCTCGATGATATCGAGGTTGAATCCCTTGCGTGTGAAGTTGATGTTGTGCTTGATGTAGGGGAGCTCCTTGACGAGCTCGTTGGGTTTTACCGAAATTTGCTGCACAATGCCCGGTATGATACCGGTAAAGAGGATGGCCGCGCCGATGAGAATGCCATACCCGATGAGAGGCTGCTTGAACTGCCGCTTTCGCACACCGGAGAAAGTCAGCAGCGCCGTGAAGAGCGACACGGCAATCATGAGGTAATAGCTGTAGCGCACCACCTTGAGGTCGGCGTATCCGGCCCCGAAGATGAGCCCCCGTTTGGAGTACAGGAGCTGATAGCCCTTGAGCCAGTAGTTCCAGGCAATGATTATGGCGATGAGCATCACGAGCGTCAGGAAGTGCTTTTTAGCCTGATCACTGATGGAAAACTTGTTCTGTTCGAATCTCACGTTGCCAGAGAGCAGATAAATGAATCCAACAGCGACGATCGAGAGAATGACTGTCCCGAGGCTCCAGGATTTCAGGAACAGGTAGAAGGGAAGCACAAAGGTGTAGAAGGAAATATCGCGGCCGAAGGCAGGGTCGGCAACGCCGAACTCCACCCTGTTGAACACCTTGAGAAGAACATCCCAGCGCGCGCTCCCGTTCCTCGCCATGATGAGCGCAAGTATGAAGATGCCGACCGACGCAACGATGGCACCGACCTTCCTGCTCATTTCAACGGGAACACCTGCCTGCTGAATCTTGATGGTCTGTATATTCCCCTTTCGAAAGGCCGTGATCATATTGACGCCTGCAAAGAGCCAGAAAATGATAAAAAAGGTCCACCAGAGACCAATCTTGGTCCACAGAATCGTCAAGTAGGTGTTCAGGAAGCCGAGCTTGCCGAACCAGGTATAGTTGATCCATATCTTTGTACCGAGAAACAGTCCGACGATGATCAGGATAATGATGCCGACGAATATTAGAATCTTAAGACCAGTTTTCATGAGTTCCTACCTTATAGGTTGATATTTGGGCGCACTAAACGGGCGTACCCTGAAAGACTGTACAAATATCTCATAAAGGAGCGTGAATATCAAGCAGATTTTTCCTCACCCTCGCTCAGTGTGAGGGGATTGACCTCTTTTCTGATTACTTCAGGCGTGATGAGGATCTTGGAGACATCATTGCGGGAGGGTATTTCATACATAATCTCAAGCATGGTGCCTTCGAGGATAGATCTGAGGCCCCGTGCACCCGTATGGCGTGTGATTGCCTCGGAGGCGGTCTCTTCGATTGCCTCGGGCGTGAACTCGATCTCAACGCCCTCCATCTCGAAGGCCTTCGTGTACTGCTTGATGAGCGCATTTTTCGGTTCGAGCAGAATCCGTTTCAGTGACTCCCTGTCAAGATCGTGCAGGGGTGCGATAACGGTGAGCCGTCCGGTAAACTCGGGGATGAGCCCGTACTGAATGAGGTCGTCGGGATGAACATGGTTGATGATCTCGTCGAGCTTTTTCTCGTCACGTTTCTGAATGTCGGCACCGAATCCGATGGTTGTGTTGCATATACGCCGTTCCACGATCTTGTCGAGTCCAACGAAAGCCCCGCCGCATATGAAAAGCACGTTCTTGGTGTCGATTTTGATCATTTCCTGGTGGGGGTGCTTTCTGCCGCCCTGCGGCGGTACAGAAGCGACCGTACCCTCGATTATCTTGAGAAGCGCCTGCTGCACGCCCTCACCGGACACGTCCCTGGTAATTGAAGG
>Ga0114925_10002042_pt1 | contig 10215 bp, 9 predicted proteins | sample SumtaG_2_FD_87287 | JGI IMG/M metagenome (GOLD analysis project Ga0114925, IMG submission 87287) | Deep subsurface microbial communities from Indian Ocean to uncover new lineages of life (NeLLi) - Sumatra_00607 metaG | ecosystem: Environmental > Aquatic > Marine > Oceanic > Sediment | place...
TCCACCCTTTCTTTTTCTTCCCTTTTTGTGAGTTTGTCTAGTAGACTTCCATTTTTGTAATCTCCGCCTACTGCATTTTGTTAATTTTGCCTTTAATTTTCTTGTTTTCCTACGAAGTCTTCTAAGTTGTGCTTTACTGCCTTTATAACAGATCATGTTTTTTCTCAATCTTTTTTTACTACACCTTTTCTTCTTTTTTCTTCCGCCTTGTTGATTATTGTTTTTGTAATTTACCATTACTATACTATATCTTAATAAATTAATCCCAATAGCTCAAAAATAGAACGCACGTGCGACTCTTGATCGGCAACGCATTCAATCATATCTTGCTCAAATTTTTTAATCTGCTGCCGCATTTTATTCCAATTGCGTTTTATAATAGGAATGCTATTCTTTAATTTCTCTTCAATCTCTTTCCTGGAGAGATCAATAGAATTTGTACCTAAAATTAGCTTAAATAAGATGACAGCCAACGACAAATTCTCCATATTACTAGATATATTATGAAGAAAGAGGATGGGCTTCTTATCTCTAACTTCAAGATGGAAATCCTCTCTGGAGCAGATTCCACTTTTTAGACTGATAAGAATACCGCATTTGATATCGTGATTTGTATCGATATCTCTATAGAATTTTTCAATTTCGGGTTTTGTGACATTATTCTTATAATTTTTTGTTTCAATAAGCATGATAAAATCATTTTCTTTAAATATAAAGTCACCTCGTCCAGTTTGTTTATGTGTGTCTTCAATCTCAGCCTTAGGAAATCTACGATTTAATTCACACAAAGTAAAATTTTCTCCTACCTGTCCTATAATAGTAGAATTTTGAGTTCTTGCAATTAAGGCTTCTTTCGCTTGTTTTTCTACCTGCAGTCTTTCTTCATATTCCGCACGAAGTCCCTTCATCCGATTCTCCCAGTTTGTTTCTCGCTCTGTCGCCCTTTTATCAAAAATAGCATAAGCATCCTTAAAAGCATTGCGGTTTTCTTGATTTAATGCTGATATTTTCTGATCCTTTCTCTCCAATTGTTGTCTAAGATCACTAATTTCGTTTTGAAAACATAGATGTGTCTGTTCTTTTATTTTCCCTGACACCTCTAATAATTCGCGCCGATGCGTATTTTCTAGTAATTGATTTTTAGTTTTCTCTCTACGGAGTTCTTCTTTTATTTCAGCAAGTATCCTATCATTTCTCTCCTTTTCCTTTTCCATTCTTTGCTGCCATTCTTCATTATCCCAACCCTGCATCATCTTACTACCCATATTGATAAAACGTGATCCCAAACTAATACTTTTAATCTGGTCACATTGTTTCATTTGTAGAAATTTGAGAACAATCTCATTAGCCGGCAAACAAAAGGTAATGGATTCGCCTTCAAAAGACATTTAAATATAGTTAATAAAATGTTTCTATTTCCATTTATATAAAGAAATATGAAGTATTATATATAGTATGGCTACGAGAGCAGCGGGTATGGCTATAGAAATATTTAAAAACAGTCGGAGTAAAGAAAGAGCCGATATGATATTAGAACCTTTACAGGTGATGATAAGATTAGCAATTTTGGGATTTTGTCCAATAGGAACCAAAATAAATATAAGTCAGAACACATTATACTTGCATGAACCATCATTATGGCAAGGAGCTTGGCGATGGTTTGAAGGCGATTCAAAAGACGATCTTTACTATCTTTTCCACGCGATTAGAAGATTTTATAAATGGTACAAGGATAAGGATAATGAAATCTATAACTATATTCTGGAATTAGCAAAGATAGGAATTAAAAAACTAATTGAGACTTATCAAAAAGCGGACAAGCAATCTATATTACATACATTGTCATTGTATCATAATATACTGGAATTGAATCAACCAGATTTATTTAAAAAGGATGAGGATGATGAGTCTGTGAATATTGATAAGGTTTTTAGTAAAGTAACAGAGCTATATGATAATAGAATTCTAATGGCTATTTTTAGTGTATTCAAAATCTTGAAAGAAACAACCAATAATGCTGATAAGGTACAATATATTACTGGTTTACATTCAATACTTGCGCCCACAGAAGATCATATCAGAACCTGGATTCAAACGAACTTGACGCTATAGAGTAAATTGATTTGATTAAAATATCACAGTATCATATTACACCATGTCTCTCATTGATTCGGCAACCAGCTTGAAAACCAATTGGAAACCATTTATCCTTCAGCTTTTGAGTGAACATCCAGAAATAGAACAATATTATCAAGATGAATGTAGCAAATTTAAAGATACGTTACCTATCTATCCCAAACCGGAACATATATTTCGTTGTTTTGACTATTTTGATACCGATGATACAAAAATAGTCATTTTGGGGCAAGATCCTTATCATGGACCTGATCAGGCGATAGGTTTATGTTTTGGTGTTACCAAGAATGTAAAGGTGCCGCCTTCCCTTAAAAATATTATTAAAAAGCTAAAATCGGAATTCGGTTCAACAGCAGCAGCAGAATCTCCCTCTCTGGAGCATTGGGCTAGACAAGGTATACTAATGTTAAATACCGCATTAACTGTTAGGCACAAAACGCCTCTTGCCCATATGAAGAAATGGCTACCTTTTACCAAGGCGGTAATCAAGTATCTAAAAACTCATGGTAAAAATATTGTATTTGTAGCGTGGGGAGCTTTTGCACATGGCATTTTAGCCGACGTGGGTGAGGACCATCATTTAATAGTCAGTTCTCACCCCTCACCACTTAGCTTTTCTAGAAAATATAAAATTTATCCATCCTTTAAAGATGCAGAAATTTTCGCTGCAATAAATAAACTAGTAGAAGTACCTATAGATTGGTAGAAAATTGAAGCTTTGGGGTATTTGTAGGAGAAATATATAGAACACACAAGTATGCCGAAAACCAAGGATGGAAAGCGCCGGACAGGCAAAGATAAGCGTCGCCGTACTTTTAACAAGTATGGTAAAAATACTGCTCGTGGACTGCGTCACATTGTGGCTCAGCAGCAAGCCCGTGAAAGCAAACAAAATGCACAGCAAAAAAATAGCACTAAAAAAAAGTAACCAAAGTGGAGTTACTCCCCGTTATAGATAGTTGCTTTAAATGGCAACCCTATCTTGCAGGGCTTTCTCCATATGAACACCACATCCGGGGTTTTAAATTCTAAATGTCTAATTTCTTCAGTAACATCTTTTTTATTTTCTAAAATAGTTAGTTTATCGGTGATATCTAATATATATGTTGGCGTTGTAGAATATATATGAAAGCCAGCCGTATCGCGGATTAGTTGATATTTCCCCCTTCCGAATCTTTTTCCATCTACCTTCATTTGAAATAGGCGTACAAAAAATTGAAGTGGTCTAAGAAGTATAGATTCATAAGTATCCTGCCCCAAAATCCTAGAATCGCAACCCAACCACACTTACTTAAACTCAAAAATGACGACTCTTTCCTGTATCAACGCCGTGAAAAGAACGGATGGATGCCGTGACGAGAATGACAATTTGATGCGACCCCCTGTCGCGCCACTTTACATGGATGTTTCCTTTGCGGGAGACCGCTCTGGCTCCATGTGTTCCACGCAAGGCGGTTCCCAGACCGGCGCTGTGGACTACATCAAAAAGCAGGTGGAAGCTTCAAAAACGCTGAATTGCCTCCTCGGCTTTCACATTGACTTTACGACGTTTGACGACATTATCGAGAAACCCTACTCAGGCGCAGCATCCGAGGTCACTGCTGGCGTATTGGACATGCTTCGCAAAGCGATGACGCCACGGGGTTCCACCCGATTGTACGATGCCATCTTGGACAGCCTGCGGCGTCAGATGTCCCGCCTGGAAACTAAATTCGCATCGCTTCCATATGAGGTTCGCTGCCTTGTCAAGGACCAGCCTTGGCTTTTCGGAGCGGCATGCACCCCAATGACTGACGGTTACGACAATGCGTCGGCTCATGGAGCTGATCAGGAGTCGCGTGTTGCCTGCATGAACTTCGTTCACAATTATTCTGCTACTGGGATGGTGCTCGCTGCAAATCGCGATGCTGCCGAACTGGCTATTGAGCTTGGACTTGACCCCGAGGCGGCACTGCAAATGGGTACCACAGAGGTGGAATGTCGCAATGCTATGTCCAGTGCCGCTGCTGCCCAGCTGCGGTGTGCCACTTCTGGTGGCGCAGTACCGCCGCCGGCAACCCGCTACTTTACTCAGCTTGAAAGGGAGACCTCATGCTCTAGACCCGCTATGGTCACTCCGCCGCCCAGTTCCTATAGGGTACAAACTTGCCCTAGCAGGTGGGGAGCACAATCGCCGATTCCGCGAATGAGGCGCGGGGATCCTTCCCCAGTGCCTGTCGCGCTGTTGCGCGCCCCAGTGCTCGGACAGAACACTGTCGTGAGCAACAGGTAAATCAAAAAAAATACCACTTATATATAATGGGAGCTTCGTTATCGTTAACATTATCTTATCATTATGCATATTCTCGCAAACCGCCTAGCATGTATCCATTATCTAGGCAAAAAAAATGCCCTTGTACAAAACTTTTTTATACCCAACTTGAAGAGCCCGAGAAAACCATCACCTTAAGAAAATTGAAATGACTTTTTGATATAGTAGTAAGTACAAACGCCTAACAAGATTGAACTATAACTTATGTACACAACAACTACCGCTACTCGCGAAAAAGTCCTTAAGGCTGTTGCTGCCACCCACCGTGCGATGGAACGGCATGCGTGCTCTAAGAGCCAGTTCAAGTTCAAGTGCTTCTCGTGTGGCGAGATGATCAACCGCGGCGACAAGATCACTCGCTGTCACAAGGCGAACGCCGGGATGACTCTTCGGTACAGGGGAGCAGGTGGCGAATGTGGGCTCACTATGGCTGAGACTGTCTTTTACCAGGCTGAGACTGGTAAGGACATGTGGGTCCATATCGGCTGTAATCCCTGCTACTGGGACGAAGGTTTTGATAACGGCGACGAGTCTTCTCCTCCGGGTCTACGCGGGGTGCCAACGGAATGGGGCTGTAAGATTGATAGGGAGTGGGAGGACTGGACCAGCGGACCTGGCGGCGAATCGTGGCTCATTATGGGGGTCCCCTACTTCCTTAAGGTAAAGGGGTATCCCAAGGAGAAGTCTATGAAAAAACGCATCGTCCATGCGGTCACGCGATTTCAGGCTCTCTGGCGTGGATACATCTACAAAAAGGCTTATCCCGAAGCACTCCTCCAGGCTCAAGCCGCACAAATGTATCCGCCCGAGATGCAGGCGGCAGCAGACGAGGAGATTGAAGCTGGTCTTTCCTACCGACAACAGACTTGTTGGGAGGAAGAATGGCGACAAAGCAACGCCCAACGAAACTGGCTTTGGAGCGGAGAGGGAAGGGAAGAGAAACAAATCCAGGTTGGAGAGAGTTATGAGATACTCATGGATCGTGGAAAATCAAACGAGGCGGTATATAGTGCCGAAGTTATTAGGGTAGACACGGGAATTTATGCGCCACGATGGGTTTCCGTCAAATTTCATTATGATGGCGAGGTGAGAGACTATCGTCAAAGGAGGTTTTGGAAACTGGTAGAGGAATGTTATAACTTCAAGGAGCAAGTGGGCATTGAGGCAAAAATTATTGGAAAAATTTCCACTCGGTACCGATATAAAGGACAGGATTCTACCTAATAACTAGACCAATTCTAGTTTCATAAAATATATTTTTTAATATTTTTTAAGAAAATTGAAGTAAATACTTATCAAAAAAGTGAGAAGCACACACACACACACAATCACAGACGACCAAAATGCCTGGTACCTTTATAACTACTTCCGTAAAAAAACTTGCTTCTAGCCGAGCACCCCTTTTCGGCTCACTCTTCCAAGATGGCAAGCTTGGAGCCTACATCGCGGAAAACACCGTGGATCCCTGGGTTGGGACTAACTTTGCAGGCTACGCCTTCATGAATCCTAAGCAAAAAGGGGAATTCGGGGAGCGTTTTATCACTGCCCTTGCGCGCCAAGGAGGACACGACGTTCAACGCGCTCACTCAGCGACCGCAGGATATGATCGCATCATTAATGGCATGAAGGTGGAGATCAAATTCAGCTTGGCGACGCGAGCGAAGTTTCAAAAACCGAAACCGACTGGTTACTTGGCTCTCAAGATGGTGCAGCTGAAGGAAATCCTGCGAGAGAGAAAGCTCACGCTGGGCGGCAACAAGGCGACTCTAGTTGCTCGCCTTGAAGAGTGGGATATGGCGCATCAGGTAGGAGAGGAAAAGGCAATTGTTCCGCCGCCCAAATCCGCTACAAATAGCGACTGTGGTGTTACCACCGATTCCTTCGTAATCAACCATGTTTCCAAAGCCAAGGACTGGGATCGGCTTATCTTTTGCGGTATAAATCCAAGGGAGGAGGATCTGCGACTGGTTTGGTTCACGAGGGAAGATTTCACCAAGCACGTGGAAAGCGCAACGACTAGCTGCTTTAACACCCAGCAAGGAGGGAAAAAAATCAAGAACGACGACTATATGTGCACCGATATCCAGACATTGTTGAGCTACGATTGGGTGCACCAAGGCGCCGAAACCGCATTTACCAAATAAATCTTCAAAATCAAAAAAATTAAAGGCAAATTGTATATAAAAGTCCTTTTTTTTTCATAAAACCGAATTAAAAGAATAAGAATAGTATTTGTATAAATGGATGATAAAAAGGAGAAAGAACAACAATTTACATGTCCGCAGTGCAAGTTTGTTACAAAAAATTCTAGAAGTATGCAAAAGCATCAGTGGACGTGGCATCCATCAAATAATATCGAGAGAGCATGGGCAAAACACGCCCGAGAAGGATTTATGAATTGGACAGGAAGTTCATATTATGAATCATATGGTCCATATTATTGAAAAAATTGAATACATGTATTTTTTATAAAAATATTGTAATTTCACCATGTCCGAGACTCTTTACGATATCCCCCCATGCGCCAAAGGCGTCCTGCAAAATTTACTGAGCAATGGCACAACGCTAACAGCAGCTATAGCCGAACTCCTTGACAATGCTGTTACAGCAAATGCAAAACACGTGAAGCTCACTCTAGCCTCATTAGATGGTCAATATTATTTGATTGTGGCGGATGATGGCATTGGTATGGACAAAAACAAACTTATTTCCATTCAAAAATCTTATCAATCTCGGAAACCTGTGATGGAGGGGCAGCGGTGTGTTTATAAAGGAGCTGGAAGATTTGGTGTAGGTTATGCAGCAGCACGTGCGGTACTTACGAATAACTCAGGGACCACGATTATAATGTCTCATCACAAGCCCACGCCCGCGCATTGCGCAGACGAACATATGTACGATATGCTTGGTTTTGCCAAATGTTCTATGACTCTAGATATGAATCTTGAACAGCATTTTATGAAGGTTTGTCCGGGCGAAGATCTTGGTGAGGAATGTTCTCTATGGAAAAAATATTCAATTACGCCCCGAGAAAAAGGCACTATTTTCGCATTTCCTCTTACGTCAGAGAATGTAGATGAAATTAAAAGGGATCTTTTCAGTGAGAATTTGCGGTCTAATATGGCTTTGGTATTCGCAGATAGGTATTCTCAGCATCTATCTGGAGACTATTATAAATCTGATCAACCGCGGGTGCTGGAAATGTTGAATGGTGAAGGTAAAGATGATGTTGAACCTATCAAGCTAAATATGACTCTGCAAATTGAAGAGAGTAATAAAGTAGTAAGTTTGGATCCGATTCCTACAGCATGGGACTTTGCGCAGAAGGATGACTCGCATTTTAAAAGGAAGTTTACGTTTAAAAGGCTCAAAGAGCCATTTGAGTCCATCACGAGCGTAAATGGTAAAAAGGTCAATACAACAGCCAATATGGCGATTTATGATCATTCAGAAGCGAAGCATTCATTCATTCTAGAACATCAGGATATTGGCATCAAGGGGAAAAAGAAGCATGCTTCCAAGGATGTTGAGCGAGATTGGATTCAATATAATATGGCGGACCAAGAACTATTGCAAGTTTCTGCGGTACATATAGGTGAACTTGAGAATTTTATAAATTATCTCCGCCCGGTTCATGAAAAGTTGGGTATTAAAGTACCTTCTGTTCCACTACAGCGGAACCGAAACGGAAAGATTGTGCACGATTCGCGTTATCCACTCGATGAATTGTTCCGACCAAAGTTGTCAAGAAATGGGTATAGATTGACTTTGGATAAGAGGGAAAAGGCAGAACAGACCCATGAGATATTCAGAACGCGTACGATTTATGAGTATTCCTTCCTTGCGACGCCCGAGAGGGATGAATGGATGGCAGTAGAGATTAATAAAATGAGGTCATCGCGGAAGAACATGAAGAATTGCATTATTGCTGGAATGTATCAAACCGAGGCAGCAATAATGGAGGGGCGCTTAAAAAATATCTATAAGGACATGGATAAGCCAGATACGGAAGCGAGTTCAGGAGAAACAGATAATGAGGATGATGAGGATGTTCAGGTGCCTGGTGCGGGTCTTAAGGATGGTGGGGTCTTTACGGGTTCTGATATTGCAACCGCGGAGGATGATGTAGAAGCGGTTAAAAATGCCCAAAAAACTACTACAAAGGTGCAGGCGAAGAAGAAGACACCGGTTGTCGTATCCAATGTGCGACTAGGAAGCAATGAATTTACAACGAATAATGAAGAATCTTCGGAAGAGAGTGATGATGAAACGCATTATAGCGAGGAACATAGTGGCAATGAGGACGAGGAGGACTCGGTGACAATTTCATCTGATCTGCGAGTGGTAGAAGAATATGTTGCAGACAATGGCTTGAAGGCTAGCGAGGTTATTCATGCACTTGAACGAATCCAAGAGATGTCTAACGGGAGCTCCTTGGTAGCTGAAGTATTTACCGTACTCAACAAAGTCCATATGGCGCTATGGAACAAGTTTATAATTGCCAAAGGGCGAGAATCATACTTTAATAAATGGTACAAGGAACACCCTCTCCCGCTCAACCAACTATTTGACTCCATTACTAATATTATTACAGAATTCTATAATAATGACCGCGGTGTACTGGGAGGAGCTGATATTAAAACTCTATACAAAAAGTTAGAGGAAGAGGCGAATAGTCAATTAGAAGAGGAGAACTACTAAGTAAATAGCTTCTTATAGGAACCGTTGTGATAATGGTACACCAAAAAGGCAATTAATCCAATAATAACATCAATTAGTAGGGGTATAAAAGATTTTTTATTTTTATTTATAGCTAGATAAGTGAAGCAAAGATATAAAGCAGCATGAATGGGACGTAAATCATTCCACCATATTTTTTGTCCGAATGTTTCGCCGCCAGTTTTTCTATATCCTCCAAAGAATATGAATAGGAATCCTAATGCAGGAAATAGGGCAAGAAATCCCAAGTATGGGAGATATTTTGGAGAGATTTTATAGGATATCCATACAAATAGTGAACGAACAGTTACACAACCAAATAAAAATGCTATAAACCGTTTTTGAATAGTATTCATCTATTAAATATGAATATTATTATTATAATTCTTCTAGTCTGAGATTACATAGTTCAACATATTCTTCATTAATTTCATATGCTGTATAGGCAATGCCTAATTGCTTTGCTGCGACACATTCACTTCCAGAACCGGCGAAGGGTATAACGAGATAGGTATCTGCTTCCTTATTGATAGCAGCTTTAATTAGAGTATTACATAATCCTAGAGGTTTTTGTGTTGGATGTGGTTTTTTACCAGGCAAATGTGCTCGTTCCCGCTTACCGGCACCACCTGCCAAGGCAGCAACTTTGATAACATCGCGTGGAAGGGCACCATTTTTATGGGCACTGTATACGGTTTCTTTATCACCTTTACTAAAACGTCCTTTTGTTGCCTTTCTTTGTTTTCCGGCAGCATTTTTCAAGAAAGTAGTAGTATAGGGTTCACGAACATCATCTAGATTAAATATGGGGTACTTCTTTTTATAGCAACATAGTATACTTTCATGAGATCTCTGCCAAAATTTCAAAGAGGGCGCTGATTTATTAGTATAATGCCATACCAACCATCTAACATTTATTCTAAATCCGAGTCTTACACGGATGAAGGAAAGGATTTCACTAAAGCCATATATATATAGGGTTCCAGTAGGTTTAAGTATTCGGAGACATTCATTGATCCATTGGTCACACCATGTCAGGTAGTCTTCCA
>Ga0114925_10002043_pt1 | contig 10213 bp, 8 predicted proteins | sample SumtaG_2_FD_87287 | JGI IMG/M metagenome (GOLD analysis project Ga0114925, IMG submission 87287) | Deep subsurface microbial communities from Indian Ocean to uncover new lineages of life (NeLLi) - Sumatra_00607 metaG | ecosystem: Environmental > Aquatic > Marine > Oceanic > Sediment | place...
AGATCGTCATTGAGTTGCGCCGCGTTGAGTTGGAGCTTCGCCGCATCGGCAGGCGAGCGTTCAGCTAGCACTTTGGTTAGGTAAGCCACGATCGCCTTGGCGTTGTCGGGATCGAGCCAGATGTGGCCATCGATCGCTCTGTGGTGACCGTCAGCTTCGCCCGCGCTTACCTTTTCGTCGGCCGCCGCGTGTTGCTCGAAGCTGGCGCTGTTGCGCACATCCAGCAGCTTTAGGCCCGGCGCATCCTCTAACGTGATGACATGCACGGTCTCCGGCAGGGCCTTGACGACCTTGCCGGTGAACGGTTCCACCGTCTCAGAGACGCGTATTAAAACGTCCGCATTATTGATGGCGCGTGTGTGAGAGGGCTTGAGCGAGAATGCGTGCGGAGACGCTGGCCCATCAACCAGCAGCTCTGGAGTCCTAATCCCTGCCATGAGCCGCGTAACAAGGGAATGGATCGGCTTGATCGTCACGACGACGTCGAGCTTGGCTGAAGCGGGGGACGCCGCCACAAGCATTGCAACCCCCGCAAGGGGCGCCACCAAAGATCTCAACCTCGCCATAGAGTTCCGTCCCCCTTTGTGATAATATCCAAAGCGGGCAAACTATTGCGGCAAGCGCCACCATGCAACCGCCACCTTCGTGCGTCATTTTCGGCGCGACTCAGGAGCAAGCTATGCGCTGGAGCGATGCAAGCGAGGCAGGACTGTCAGAACTAGCCTAAGCTCCAGCCAAATTCTCAAGAGGGGTTTTGCACGTGTACGCACCACGTTTCATCCTATCGGCACTCTGTCTGGCAGCCGGACTCGCTGTCGGCGCGGCCAGCACGTTCGCACACCCGCACGTGTGGGTGAGCGTCAAGGCAACAGTTCTTTATGAGAACGGCACGATGACGGGGCTTCAGCAGGCCTGGACGTTTGATGAGGCGTACACCACCATGGCCATCGAGGGGCTCGATACCAATGGTGATGGCAACTACGACCGCAAGGAGCTGGAAGAGCTCGCCAAGGTCAACATCGATGGACTGAAGGAGTTTGGCTACTTCACCTTTGCCAAGCTCGGTGACGGCGGTGTTACGTTCAAGGAGCCCATCGACTATTGGCTCGAGTACACGGGCGGCGTCCTCACGTTGCACTTCAAGTTGCCGCTGGAGAAGCCCGTCCTTGCCGAGGCGCCCGGCTTCACGTTCTCGGTTTACGACCCAAGCTTCTTCATTGCTTTTGATCTCGCCAAAGACGACCCGGTCAAGCTGGCGGCCAGTGCGCCCGCCGGCTGCAAGGCAGATGTTGCGATCCCAGCAAAAGAGGCCGAAGACACGCAGCGTCTGGGCGAGGCCTTCTTTCAGGAGCTCGGTGGTGCCGATTACGGAGTTACCATGGCCAAAACCGTTGCGATTAGCTGCGCGAAATCGTGATCGCGGCGCACAATAATGGCGCGGTTTGAAACACCGGTTAACCACCTATTCATTCGCAGGCGTCCGCAGGCGACAACGCGCCTTAGAGTGCGGGGATGTCGCGCCCGCGTTCGAAACTTGGCGCAAGCGTCTTGTTGCGCCTTACCGCGTTCGTCGCTGCTGCCATTGTGGCAGCAATGCCACCGGCGAGTGGAATAGCGTTGCAGCACATCGAGACTGCAGCAATTCCCGCACCTTATTTAGAAGTCGTTGTCGTTGAGTCGGCCGACTGCATCTATTGCGACCTGTTCCGGCGCAACGTCCTTTCCTCTTATAAAGAGTCACCTCGCGCGCGTGACGTGCCCCTCCGGTTCCTCGATCTGGAAGCCTTAACGGCGAGCAATCTGGTGCTCGCTGAGCCGATCTCCATCGTGCCGACAGTGCTGGTTCTGCGTGACAACGTGGAAATAGGCCGCATTCCCGGCTATGTGGGCTGGGAAGATTTTTTCCACTCAATCAACTACTTGCTCGCCCGCGAGCGCTGATGCAGCGCGCGACCGGCCGGTCACATTCGCGCCCGTTGTCAATAGTACGCCGATCGGGTTTGATGGCCTCAAACATCCTCATTAGGGACATGAGCCATGGACCGTCGCGCGTTCTTGAAGACAACAGGTGCCGCTGCCGCGGCTGCGACGACAGCGACCGCTGCGACGGCTGAGACCGTTAAGCAAACCGTACTCACTATCGCTCCCGCCGTTGCGAAAGGCGTCAAGGAGTTGCGCTTTGCCATGCCGTGGCCCAACGGCGTTGCAGGCTTTACTGACCAAGCGCGTCGGCTGGCACAGCGTATCGCAGCGATGAGCGAGGGTCGCTACCATTTCGCCTTCATGCATGGCGTTGGTAACGGACTAAGCGCGGTGCAACGGGGCGAGGCGGACCTCTATCATGGCACCGAGCACGACCATCTTAACGCGCATCGCGCACTCGCATTTTTCGCAGGCCTTCCTGGTGATCGCGGCATCGCGCCCCAGCATCTGTTGTCCTGGATCCTCGTCGGCGGCGGTCAGGCGCTTTGGGACGACCTTGCCGGCGACTTTCGCGTCAAGGCGATGCTCGCCGGCCATACCGGAAACAACACGCACTTCCTTGCGACCCGGCGCGTTGAAGCGATGAGCGAGTTGGCGGGCGAGAAGGTGTCGGTGATGGGCCTGGCGCGCGATGTTGTGCACGGCTTTGGTCTTGAGCCTGTCACTATTGGCGCAACAGACGTGGCAGGCGCCTTGTCGCGCGACCAAATCCTGGCGGCCGAATGGGGCGGAGCGATTGCCAGCCACTCTTTGGGACTAATAGCGGCGGCCCCTTACGCTGTCGGCACGAGCATCAACCGGCACGGTATCGCGTTGTCGCTCGGCATAAGCCGCTCCCTATGGGACAGCCTCGGCGCGGCGGATCAGGCGATCTTTGCCACTGCCGCAGCCGCCGAGTTGCAGCTCGCGCTCGCCGAGGACGAGACGCACTCCAGGTTGTTGTATCCCGGCGCGCCAGCTGAAAAGACGTGGCCGTTGGTGACCGACCTGGAACGCGCGATCGGGCGCGTTTCCGATGCGGTCGTGGCCCACGTAGCCGGCTCAGACGCGCAAGCGCAGCGCATCAATGCTAGCTACGTTGCGTTTCGGAGGATGGCACTCCGCCACGATGCTCCGGCAGGCGGCCTGGCGGCGCTCTGAACAGACCCGAGTTGACGTTAAACAGTTGGTTTGCAGTCCGTGGCCGGGCGTGAGACTCTGGCGGCCACAGGCAACGGCTCATTGCGAGCTGCAAACCAAGATCCGCCAATGGGCAAGCGCGAAGCCAGCCTTAGCGACAAGTTCGATCTTTCTGTGCCGCACCAACTGCTTTCCGGCACGCAAGCAATCGTGCGCCTTATGCTCATGCAGAAGGCCCGCGATAGGGCAGCCGGCCTCAACACGGCCGGTTACATCACCGGCTATCGCGGCTCGCCGATTGCAACGATCGAAAATGCATTTGAACGCGCTCAAGCGCTGACAAAGGCAAGCAACATCGTCTTTCAGCCGGCCGTCAACGAAGATTTGGCCGCGACCGCAATCTGGGGTGCGCAACAAGCCGAGCTCCGGGGTGAGGGCAAGTACGACGGCGTGTTCGCCATTTGGTACGGCAAGGGACCGGGTGTTGATCGCTCAGGCGATGCGTTTCGCCATGCCAATCACGCCGGCACATCAAAGCACGGCGGCGTGCTCGCCTTACTTGGCGATGACCACACATGCGAAAGCTCTACCTCTGCGCACCAATCCGAATTTGCGCTGGTCGACGCCATGATCCCAATCCTCAATCCCGCTGGCGTCCAAGAGGTGCTCGATTTTGGGCTCTATGGCTTTGCGCTGTCGCGCTATGCGGGCGTGTGGGTTGGCCTGAAGTGCGTCAAGGACAACTTCGAAAGCACAGCCACGGTGGACGCCAACCTGCATCGCATCCGAATTCGCATGCCCAGCAACGACGAATTCCCCATGCCGCCCGGCGGCGTCAACATTCGGCTGCAAGATGCGCCGCTCGACAAAGAAGCCCGCCTCCACGATGTCAAGCGCGAGGCAGCGTTAGCCTTTGTGCGCGCCAATGGGCTGGATCGCGTTGTGATGAGCGGGGGCGCAAACCCAAAGATTGGCATCGTCACCACGGGCAAGAGCTACCTTGACACCCGCCAAGCACTCGACGAGCTGGGCATCGATGAGGTGCGCGCAAACGAGCTGGGGCTGCGGCTCTACAAGGTGGCGATGACGTGGCCCTTAGAGCCCCACGGCATCGAACGGTTCGCCCAAGGGCTCGATCTCGTTCTCGTCGTCGAAGAAAAGCGTGCGCTCGTTGAGACGCAAGTCAAAGAGCAGCTCTTCGATTGGCCACAGCACCCGCAGGTCTTGGGCAAGAAGGACGAGACGGGTAAGTGGCTGTTTCCTGCTAAAGGGGCACTGGAGTCGCTTAACGTTGCCATTGTGATTGGTGAGCGCATTTTGCGCGTGACGCCCGATGAGCACCTTGCGACGCGGTTGCAAGAGCTCAAAGCACTGAAAAACGATCTTCCCGCGCAAACGAGCGCTATTGTGCGCACGGCCTACTTTTGTGCGGGCTGCCCGCACAATTCCTCAACGGTGATTCCTGAAGGCGCCCGCGCGTACGCCGGCATTGGCTGCCACTATCTTGCGCAATGGATGGATCGTTCCACCGAGGGCTTCACGCAAATGGGCGCAGAGGGCGCCAACTGGATCGGCGAAGCTCCATTCTCCCAACGCCGCCACGTGTTCCAGAACATCGGCGATGGCACCTATGTGCATTCGGGCAGCCTCGCCATTCGCGCGGCCATCGCAGCCGGCACAAACGTCACCTATAAGATCCTTTACAACGACGCGGTCGCCATGACCGGCGGGCAGAAGCCGGAAGGCAGTTTCTCAGTTTCGCAAATGGCCGCCCAAATGCTGGCTGAAGGCGCGGCCAAGGTGGTGGTCGTTTCAGATGAGCCACACAAGTATGGGCCACGCGGTCTGCCACGCGGCGTCACGGCGTATCACCGTCGCGATCTAATGCTCGTGCAGGAAAAGCTTTCGGCAATCGACGGCGTGACGGTCCTGATCTACGACCAGACGTGTGCGGCCGAAAAGCGCCGGCGGCGCAAGCGTGGTACGCTTTCCGATCCCGCCGAGCGCGTCTTTATCAATCCACTCGTGTGCGAGGGCTGCGGGGACTGCGGGCTCAAATCGAATTGCGTTGCGATCCTGCCGCTCGAGACTGAATTCGGGCGCAAGCGCGTCATCGACCAGTCAACCTGCAACAAGGATTATTCCTGCCTCGATGGCTTCTGCCCGAGCTTTGTGACGCTTACCGGCGCTGAGCCTAAGCGCTCCCGCGCGCTTGCCCGTGACGTCGATACGCAGGAATCGCTGCCGGAGCCTGCGCTTCCCTCGCTCGATAAACCCTATGCGATTCTTGTTACGGGCGTCGGCGGTACGGGCGTCGTCACCATAAGTGCCGTGCTGGGCCAGGCTGCGCACCTTGCCGGACTGGCATTTGGCGGCATCGACATGACAGGGATCGCACAGAAGGGCGGCGCGGTTGCCTGCCATACTCGGGTCGCCGCCAAAGTCGATGCGATCCACGCCATACGCATTGACGCCGCTGGCGCCGATCTGGTGCTCGGCGGCGATCTTCTCGTTACCGCCTCGCCAGGTGTCATCGAGACGATCCGGCCCGGCCATACGGCACTCATCTTTTCCAGCCACGAGACACCGACCGGGGCATTCACACGTGATGTCGATTTCTCGATACCTGGCGCAGAACTCAGCAGCTCGTTTGCGGAGCGTTCCAGCGGCGCGCCTTTAGCAGCGCTTGATACGCAGAGATTGTCCCTTGCGGTGTTCGGCGACACGCTCTTTGCCAACATGATCCTGTTAGGATTTGCCTATCAGCAAGGCCTTGTGCCGATTTCCGCCGCCGCCATCGAGCAGGCCATAACGCTAAATGGCGCCGCGGTGGACCAGAGCATCCGCGCCTTCCGCGTCGGCCGCCTTGCCGCCCATGACAGCGATCTTTCCCAGCGCTTGCTGAGTACATCTGCGGACACGCCCACACCGCAAACGCTGGAAGAGATGGTATCCCTGCGTACGCGCGAGCTTACCGCCTACCAGGATGAGGAACTCGCAGATCGCTACCGCCAACGAGTGGCCGGCATCGCACTGCTCGAGAAAGAGAAGGCGCCGGGATGTGCCGGCCTCGCCGAGGCGGTGGCAAAGAGCTACTTCAAGCTCCTGGCTATCAAGGATGAGTACGAGGTGGCGCGCCTTTACACGGACGGCCGCTTGACGCGCATGCTTAACGAAGCGTTTGAAGGCGGGCGCGGGCTCAAATTCCATTTGGCCCCGCCTATCCTAGCGCGAAAGGACCCGGCCACCGGCAAAGCACAAAAGTTAGCGCTCGGGTCTTGGATGTCGCCCCTACTGCGCCTGCTGGCGCGGGGCAAACGTCTGCGCGGAACCTGGGCCGACATCTTCGCCCATACGGCTCACCGCCGGCTTGAGCGGCGCATGATCGGCGAATACGAAACGCTGCTGGGCGAAATCGTGCAACACTTGTCCGCCGAAACGCACACAACGGCCTGCGCGCTTGCCGCCTTGCCGCTTCAAGTCCGAGGTTTTGGACACGTGAAGCGCGCTAGCTACGAGGCGGCCAAGCAGCGCGAAGCCGACCTTCTGTCTGAGCTGCATTCCCCCTCGCCCGCCAAGCGTCTTGCCGCAGCGGAATAGAGTAATTGGGGTTTATCATTTGCATCTCGTGACCCAAGAAAATCACGGGATGATGGAGGGCGAGATACCGCTTTCTTGAGTCTCACTTTCCATTTGTCAGAAGGCCTCCTGTCTGGCTACGCTGCCTAACTTGGTGTCGTGAGCTCGGCGGTCGCCAGTCAGCGGGGATTAGCGTCTTTCCATCACGGCAGCCTGACGTTGACACACGAAGCCAGGGGGCAAACCACAAATGGCGCCGAGCTCTAACTCATGTGGGGGCAGCTTCCTTGCCCGGCGAAGCAATCTCGTCAAGGCACGTGCGGAGAATAAAAGTGCGCCTCCCGACGTGCTGATTGTCGAGGATGAGACCATCATTGCGGAGCACCTCATGGCGACGCTGCGGATCCTGTTCGGTTACGATCATGAAATCCGCTGGACAGCCACGCTTGGCGACGCGGTGGATCACGTGCTCGAGAGAACGCCCGACATCGTGTTTCTTGATGACGCGCTGAAGCCGTCCTCCGATGCCTCTCAGGGCATCCCCCTGCTACGGAGAGCCGGCTTTTCCGGCCCCATCATCATTATTGGCGGACAGATGACGCATGCGCGCCGCGCCCACCTTCTTGCTAGCGGCGCCTGCGACGTGATCGACAAGGACGATGTCGATAGCGTCCGCGTGGGGGAGGCGGTGGCGCAAACACTGATACGCTCAGTAAGCGGCCCATCCGAAAGCTGATCAAGTATCTCCAATAGCGCCAGCGCCGATTGAGGTGCTCAGTATACCTCTTGCGTGCATTGGTGCTTTCGAGTAATCCGCGTAGTGCTCTGTCACGTTAGAGGGCTTAACACGTTTCCGACCCATTCCTGTGGTCCACCCGCGTCGCACAATCGCCGATACCGTCAAGTCGAGTACTGTGAAACCGATACTGTGAAACCAATACTGTGAAGGAATATTCATGAGAGTTCCTAGCGTCGCTTTCGTGTGTGCTATGTCGTGTGCAGCTCGTATCGCCCCAGCCGAAGAGCTAAAGCTTCTCCCCGAGGTCACGCCTCAGCTTCGCGCAGCCTGTGAGAGCGATGTTCGCCGGCTTTGTATTGGCGAGAACCCTACGGTCGCCACGGTCAAGCAATGCGTGGCGAAGAAGTTCTTCAAATTGGGACGGCGCTGCCAAATGGAGCTAACAGCGGTCGGAGCTACTGGGTTGTGATCGCGCTCGCTCGGACGCGTGATCATGCCGCCCTTGCTGCAGCGGGGCTGGCTGTCTCAGCGAAATACGCCATAGCGGCGTCGACACCACCGCGCTCGTGGGGCACACCGGCCAGCCTAAGCCCCATCTCAACGCCGGCCAGCGCACCAAGTAGGGTGAGATCGTTAGTGTCACCGAGGTGACCGATACGAAACGCCTTGCCGGCCAGCTTATTAAGGCCCGTCCCGAGTGACATGTTGAAGGTGTCGAGAACGACCTGCCGGAACGCGTCAGCGTTGTGACCTTCAGGAATTTTGATAGCTGTGACCGCGGCTGAATGATACTTCGGGTCGCGGCACCACAGTTCCAGCCCCCAAGCCTGAACGGCACGGCGCACGCCTTCAGCCCAACGTGCATGCCGATTGAATACGTTGTCGAGCCCTTCTTCAAACAGCATGTCCATCGCCTCGTCGAGGCCGAAGAGGTGCGCAGTGGCCGGTGTGTAGGGGAACACGCCGTCCTTGTTGAGCGCGAGCATGTCATCCCATGCCCAATAGGAGCGCGGTAGCTTGGCCGTTTTCATTGCGGCAAGCGCCTTGTCGCTGACCGCTGCGAAGGATAGGCCAGGTGGCAACATCAAGCCCTTCTGCGACCCGCAAATCCCAACATCCACTCCCCACTCGTCGTGGCGGTAATCCATAACCGCCAGCGAGGAGATGGTATCAACCATGAGAAGTGCCGGATGGCCGACCGCATCCATCGCCTTGCGGATCTCATCGATCCACGAGCGCGTACCCGTTGAGGTCTCATTGTGAACGATGCAGACGGCCTTGATCGCGTGGGACTTATCTTTCTTGAGGTGCGCCTCGACCGCATTGGCGTCGGCGCCAACACGCCAATCGGTGGGGATGACCTCGGGCTTGAGGCCGAGATCCCCGGCCATCTTGTGCCAGAGCAGAGCAAACTGCCCCGTTTCGACAACAAGCACGCGATCACCAGGCGAGAGCGTGTTGACGAGACCAGCCTCCCAAGCCCCTGTGCCTGAGGATGGGAACAAGATGACCGGGTTCTTCGTCTTGAATAGCGCCTTCACGTTTGTCAGGACGCGCTTGCCAAGCTCCTGGAACTCGGGACCGCGGTGATCGATGATCTGCCGCGACATGGCGTTGAGGATCCGCTCGGGGATTGGCGTGGGGCCAGGGATCTGGAGATAGTGACGGCCGGTGTGGTGGCGCTCGTTGGTCATGTGGCTTCTCTCCAGCGATCCTTGATGCGCATTTCGCAAGCTCGCCCGTCGGGTGCCTCCTACAGGCCGCGACCTATCGTCGTGGCTGCCCTGTAAGGGCCTTCTTAGGTCGGCGGGGTCCGCAGGCTATAGGTAGGAAAGCGAAGGCCCGTCAAGTCTGTCCTAATGGATAAGATCGATCCCAAGGACGATACTTTTCAAAGAGTGCTCGATGGACTGTCGTCCCACTTAGGGCCGCAGCATACCGGTTGGAGCGCCCGTGCCAACAGCGATCAAGGAGACATTACAATGAGCAGCGATGACGTGAACGCCGTCAGAATCGCACTCTCTGGGTTCTATGAGGCCTTAAACGCGATGTTCAAAGGTGACCCGAACCCGCTCAAGACTGTCTATTCGCATGCCGGCGACGTGACCTACTTGCCGGCTGAAGGCGGGATACGGGTCGGCTGGGATGCAGTATTCGCGGACTGGAAGCTGCAAGCTGACAAGAGCGTGGGCGGGAAGGCGGACATCTCTGACGTTCACATCGTCGCCGGCCAGGATCTAGCCATCGCCCATAACATCACGCATGGACACGTGAAGGGCCCGGACGGCGCGACCGTGGATGCATCCATCCGTGAGTCCTCTGCGTTCCGTAAGGAGAACGGTAGTTGGAAGATGATCGCACACCACGCCGACGACTTTAAACTCTGGGAGAGCGTGGTCAGACGGTCGGCCTAAGTGGCACATCGCGGCAGGATCCTGTGACATTCATGCACTATCTCGCGGCCTGGACGCTGGCTAACATTCGGCAGCGATCGTTGGGGAGGGACCTTGAGGCGCCGGCTTCGACATCAATACTGGACTTTTGCCGCGTTGGCTTGCCTAGCGATCAGGCTCGCCGTCGCCATTTTGCATGTGCCGCCTGCTGTTGCCAGTGTTACGCCCGCTGGTGAATTCCCATCGCAAATGGTTCTGTGTACCGCGTCGGGCCTGTGGGTTGTGCAGCTCGACGACAATGGCCAGCCGATTGGACCAAAGCTCCCAGCGATTGGCCAGGACTGCCCCGTTTGCTCAACCCTCTTAAGCGTGCCGCTTGCTCCGGCGCCCGACGTGGCAA
>Ga0114925_10002046_pt1 | contig 10209 bp, 8 predicted proteins | sample SumtaG_2_FD_87287 | JGI IMG/M metagenome (GOLD analysis project Ga0114925, IMG submission 87287) | Deep subsurface microbial communities from Indian Ocean to uncover new lineages of life (NeLLi) - Sumatra_00607 metaG | ecosystem: Environmental > Aquatic > Marine > Oceanic > Sediment | place...
CCATACTCGATCTTTCCAGCAACGTGGTTGTAAAATTGATAGGTTGCATAAGCTAAAGGATACGAGTTCGGCAGATCCGGCTCTTCTTGTTCCCCTTCCTCGCGAGGAAGGCTGTTGTGGTAAACACTTCTCGAAGGAACTTCCATCTGTACCAAAAAAGTGTGATGTTCCTCTGGCCCCATTGACCTTTGCGTGTAGGTTCGCACCGGTGCACGTTGTGCAGACGCTCCTACAGCATGAACCGATACGACAAGATCCGATATCGCCGGCTTCTGGTAGTACTTGAAGTCCTTCTTGATAGTGCTGGGGAGGTCTTGAGGGTTGGAGATGTAGTAGCTGTTTCCACCGTATTGCCTCACGATTCGGTTCACAGTTTCCGGTCTGAACGATTCGTCATAACCGCAGAACGAGATCTCCGTACTCGTGGAGCCATACGCTGCGATCAGATACTTCACATCCTGAATGTCCGCCTTGGAGTCAGCGACCGGTTTGCCTAGTACCCAAAAGTACTTCTTGATCCCCGAATCATTGATTGCCTGCCCGACTGTTAGCATCGATTCAAGAGCCCTCTCCGGATTTGTCCGTTGTGCCTGAATTTTGGCCATGTCCAGCAGTTCCATCAGGTTTGAACTTTGCTTCAGTTCTTCGACACGCTCGTCCTTTTGCAGGAATACATACAACCTCTGGTCAGGTTTCTTCTGATCAAGGATCTCTTCAAGGGTTGCAGCGATGGCCGCGACGGTATTCTCGTCTTCCAGACTTTCTGGATCGTTGAAAAACAGTACATACGAGAAGGGGACGGCAGGATAGAAACTCTCGTCGGTGGTTGCCACGCTGATCTGAAGAGTCACAACATCCCCCCAGTGAAACACCAGAGGCTTGTCCACATCCAGAAACACTGATAGAGCCGCATCTGGCGCCGGAGAGTGCTCCAACCTGTAGTCATCCAAGAACGACTCCTCATCCAAGAAGGCTTCTGCAACGAAGGTTCCCTCACTGACCATGTCCATCGCAGCTACTCTCCCGGATTCCTTTTCTCCACCGGGAAACACGGGTACTATGACCAGCGACAATAAAAGGATCCCTAATACTCTTTTCATGACTCACCTCCAAATCCCTGATTTCTACTGCGAGTTGAGATCATCCTCCGTTATATGAGCAGGTCTAGGATCTGCTCAGGATGTAGTGAAGCTTATTGCCGTAATAAGCGGCCAGATGAGGATTGTGGATGAACACCTCGTTTCTGTCGTGCTCCAAAGTAATATAGGACTTCAAGGGCACCACCGGTCTTTCGCGAAAGTTAAAAAGGTCTTCAACTCGCTTCAGCATGGTGTCGACTGACATGAATCTTTCGGCAGTTGAGTACAGCGGGGAACAATCTATGTTCAAACTCTGCAACTTTCTGATGTTGTGTACAACGTTGAGTTTTAAATCCCGTTTGGAAAGTGTAAACCTGTTGTCGATGGAGTGAAAGATCAGCGTGCTTTCGTATACTCGGGTAAGCTTGGCGATTTCATAGCGCACGGTTTCCGCAAACTCTCTGGCCCGGCCGCTAAAATCGGTGGGAATCCCTTCACCGAACTTTACACACACTCTCGATTTTTCTTGATGAAGCTCCTTTGAAAAGGGGGCTTTAATAAAGGTGTAGTAGTGGTCGTAGATGTATTTGGCCATCCTAGTGCTGTGGGTCTTGGCCCGGAACTCCCGAAACAACACGTCTTCGGGAACCCTCTCGTAGGATATGGACACCGGTACGTATTCGGCATCTTTGATTCCCAACTCCCGCAGCACCCTGGAAACTGTAATGAAAATATAAGGAGACAAGGGATTGAACATCCCGCTATATGAGCGACCGTACTTCACCTCCCCGGAGTACGGGTCTGTTTCATACCCCGGAAACACAAGAAGGTTGTAGCCTTCCTTGCCAAAGATACGTTCCAGCTGTTTCAGGTACAACCTGCTGTAGGCATCTCGATCGATCACAATCGGTCTTTTCCCAAGGTACTTCGCCGAAAAATTGTACAGCCAGTGGCTGGAGTAAAAAGACCGAGATTCCCGGATACTCATAAACGCGCCGCAGCCGCGCAGTATCGGATCCAGGGGTCCAATAAACAGGTTGTCCCCTGCCTGGATAACGGTCTTGATGTCGGCCAAGAAGAACTTGCTCTGGAGGAGCTGCCAGTCATACTCGCTCTGGTGGTCGGGGATGAATATCAACCGTTTTCCCGAATCGGCTTTCCTCTTTACTTTGTCCAGACCGATCACGCGTACGTCGCTGAAACAGCCCTTGAACAAAAAGTGCTCGCAAATATAGGAAACAGTGGTGAGGGTCTTTCGATTCCAGTTGTGATGGAGGAGACGCAGTAGTGTTCGTTCTGGTGGTGTTTTCATAGACCGCTGTCCGAACACAAAGTATATGTACTCCGCAGCAGTCTGTAAACTATGAGACACTCTCCCAGCGTACTTTTGCATCGTAGCCCAGACGCCGGAGCACTTCGGCGATCCGTTCCAGCGAACCGGGATTGCCAGAGTATTGGACGCGGATTTCCTGCTGCGCAGCATCTACCTGAACATCCGAAACACCCTGAACCTTTCTCCCCAGGTGTTCAGGTAGCATATAGGCAAGAGGCGCAATTGGCCCCGTTGACATCGAGAATTGCTGTTTTTTCGTTCATGATTCCAATGTAAGGACAGAAAACCCCGGCGGCAAGCCCACACGACGCACAATCGGATCAATAGTTCAGTACAAGTTCTTCTGAAATCTTGCGGTGCGTCAGTTTAACAAAGAGGGTTTGAGTGCTTTCATCGTAGGCCCAACCATCGGTATAGAGGAAGTACTCCGGATCCGATTTCCAGGGAATTCCATGCATAATCATCGAGGCCATCGGTCGAATCCCCTGTATCAGCAGGTAGTGAGTCTCTCCGGTCGGGAAGGAGAAGAAGAATCGATACTGTTGATCATCAATTTTAACATCCGTGAGCCGGGAAGCGGTCCATATCCAGCTACCCGGATACAAATAGGAATACAGGGGATACTCCGCAGGTGTATAGTGTACACTCGGCACAAGCCTGTAGATAGATTCCGGAGACAGAAGATCCCCTATCGGCTCAGCCTCCCCATCTTGAATACGTACCCGGGTGGGCACAAACCCTTCAGCATCAGCAAGATCTAACACTGAATAGATGAGAGTTCGGCCCAGGGAAATATATGAATCTTTGGTCAAGGCTTCTCCGGCTCGCATAAACGCATTGCCGATCAGGATTGACTCGTACAGGTTGTACAGGTTGGTTTCTGAGGCCTGGGTTGACGATGATCCTCTAAAGAAAAGTCTCTTGCGGGTCTTTTTAATCTCCGGCAGAAGGAAACGATCGATGATATCTGAAACCCGTGTAAATGTCGCCTCGCCGATATCGAGATACTCGACAGCTTCCAAATACACATTGACGAGATAGATCAGCGTATCGACTTCTGTTGTTTCCAGCTGAACACTATCGGCCAGACGGAGAACCTCCTCCGCCAGAGAAAAGGGAGCATGATTGAGGATAAAGCGGAGCAGGTTTGGTGTCCTGAATACCGAAAATTCCGCTCGTTTTATCAAATCCGTGATCCGATCGATTTCATCCGTCGCGCTTTGCTGTCGGGCGGACAGGAACGACGGGAGGTTCCCCAGATAGGCTGCACTATTGTACAGGGATGGATTGTCTGCGTTGTCTCTGAGCAGTTGACGCAGATTTCTCGATATGACAGCCAGGGTCCGCCGATATTCACCCCTTTTGACTGCTTCCGAGATCAAGGATATTCCAAGATCGCCGATCAATTCCTGACTGCTCGGATTGCTGATGAAAACACCGTTCCAGTACTGATGGGATCGCTTGAGATATGATTCAATCTTCTCAATAAATTCTTCCTGATCGACCAAAGTGAAATTGCGGGAGAACCAATACAGGTAAGGCTCCTGTTCCTCCAATAGCCGTTCAAAGACGATGGAGTTCTTGGGGCCGTCACTCTCCATCTGCAATACGAATCTTCCCTTTTCTGTGTCGATCTGTGATCCGCTGGGAAGGGATACATACACGATTCCCGCCGGCCCCTTGTGCGACAGGAGAGGAATTCCTTTTACTGCCACCCCTGCTCCCTCCACAAACGTGAAGGGCAGGGAAAGCGTCCTCATTCCTTCAAGCTGCTGTGGAATTATCGGATTGATCACCACCCGATCACCCAGAGCGCCTTCTACCACAAACCGCAGAGCAGTATCATCACTGAAAGCAATTTCAAAACCATCGGGGAATTGACTGAAGGATTCCAAGGGAAGCTTCTTGTCCCGCAGCGAACCGAAACCGGCGATCGCGCTCGAGCTTTGAGAAAAATCCATCTGAAGATCATGGAACCGCACTTCGATATGTCTCATGCGCTGCCGGCCCCTCAGGGTTTTGGCGTACACGCCCGAGACGGAAAGACTCCCGACTTTTCCCCCGAACTCTTCTTTGGCCTGAAACTGCATGAAGACGAAAAAAAGGATGACGCCGATATAGAGTACCGGAATTATATAATATAGTGGAGGGAGCTTTCGCTTCATGGGGGGTTTATTCTATCATCGGGTATCCAAAGATTCAATATTGTTCGAATTCGCAGGTGGGGCTGCCGGATGCCTGAACACATTCAGGTGGCTGTTGTACCGTCCAATTGTTACAGATAGAGTGGGCAAAGAAAAAAAGAGCAAGTGAACAATCACCGATTGAATATTCTTTTATCTCTGGCAACCGGCATTCTCATGCTACTTCTGGTTCTTGCCGGGTGCAGCGGCATCCCTGTTGGAGAAATAAAGGAAGAAGGACCTCCAGAGTTTCCCTATCAGAAGATAAAAGAGTACATAGAAGCGGGGGATCCGGATGCCGCCCTCGAGGAGTATCGCGGTTATCTGGAGAAATACCCCGACTCTTCTGAAAATCGACTTCTTCTTGCCCGGCTGCTCATGGCTGCGGGCCACCGGCAGGAGGCTCGCCTGGAACTCGACAAGCTGATCGGAGAAACGGGTCCCACGGTAGATGTATTACTCGCCTTCAGTTATCTGGAAAGACTGACGGGAAACCCGGGCAGGGAGAGACAGTATCTCGAAGACGCTTTGGCGATCGACAGAAACAATCCTGCGGTGCTGGCGGCGCTGGGGAACCTGCAACTGGAGGCTGAGGAGTATACACCTGCGGAAATTTCCTTTAAGGCCGCCCTGGAGGCAGATCTTCGAGAACCGACAGCCCTGCGCGGGCTGGGTATCGTATACCTCAATCAGGAAAAATTTGAGCAGGCGGTCGACATCTTCGGTAGAGCTATTTCTGCTGATCCCGGCAACGGAATGAACTACGCCGATCGCGCACGGGCCAGGGCTGCTCTGAAAGACCGGCAAGGAGCGGTGCAGGACCTGAGCACCGCAATCGAACTGGACCCGGGCTTCTACTGGAACTACATAGACCGCGGGAGACATTACCTCCAGCTACGCACGTGGGAGGAAGCCGATCGGGATCTTACACAGGCAATCGCAATCGATGGGGATATCTTTCTCGCCTATGTCTACAGGGCGGGCCTCTATGACCGGCTCGACCGAATACTTGAGGCGATCGATGATTACAGCCGGGTTCTCGAGCTCAATCCTGAGTACTACTTTGCCTACGCTCCGTTGGCGGTTCTACATTATACAGAAGAGAACTGGAAACCTGCAGCTGAGGAGTTTCGACAGGCCTACATTCACGAACAGGAGGAACCTTCCTATGCTCTTCTATCGGCTCTCAGCCTAATTCAGCTCGGCGAGAGCGAAGGGGCGAAGGACTATCTCAGCGAAGCCCTCGGAAGCTTTCCGCGGGACTCCTGGTATAGTGTGATTGCCCGTTATCTGATAGATCCGGCTCTGGAGTTTCGTACGATCAACCTCGCCAACAAAGAGCAGAATAAGCTGAACCAGGGGCGGATGCTCTTTTTCATCGCTTCTCGACTATTGCTTGAGAACAGAGTAGAGACGGCGCTTCGATATCTGCTCCTGGTAACGGAGATAGAACGCCGAGACCTTCCGGAGAAGAGAATCGCCGAGTCTCTGCTCAGTCGGTTTGGTTACGAGGACTGACGCCTTGCTCTTTTTCAGGGAAACTGACACATTCTAGTACAAAGATTCGACAGAGTAGAGAAAAGTGAAAGACCAGGACAATCCAACGAGCACCGAACATCAACAGAACAGCACCCCGGATCACGAGACCGTTACCCGCCTAAACTTGGGAGACAGAGAGTTCATACTGGTTGGCACGGCCCACGTGTCCAGTCGCAGTGTAGAGGAAGTCCGAGAGGTCATCCTTGGCGAGGAACCGGACCGGGTGTGCGTCGAAATTGATGAAACCCGTTTCAACTCCCTTGTAAAAAAACAGTCCTGGCAAAATCTGAACATCGGGCAAGTGCTGAAAGAGCGAAAAGGTTTCCTTCTGCTTGCCAATCTAGTCCTTTCTTCATTTCAGCGTCGCATGGGTTTGGAAATGGGGGTATCCCCCGGAGAGGAGATGCTCACAGCGGTCAAGATTTGCGAAGAACAGGGAATCGCTTTCAGCCTTTGCGATCGGGATATTCAGATCACCCTTCGCCGAGCCTGGTTGCGCTCCAGTTTCTGGGGAAAAAACAAGATGCTCGCTGCCATGCTCAGCTCTATCTTTACACGGGAAAAACTCGATGCCGAAGAAATCGAAAGACTGAAGGCCAAGAGCACGTTTCAAAACATGATGGACGAGCTTGCCTCGTTTCTGCCATCGGTCAAAGAAGTGCTGATCGATGAACGGGACCGTTATCTCGCTATCCGAATATACAATGCGGTGGGGAACAAGATCGTTGCCGTGATCGGCGCAGGCCACGTTGAAGGAATCATAGAGAGCCTCAAAAGGCTGGACGCAGGTACTCTTGAAAATGACACTTCCTCCCTGGAAACGATTCCGCCACGTAAAAAAATTTCCCGGATTCTCCCATACCTGGTTCCGGCAATCATCGTCGGATTGATCGTTGCGGGCTTTTTCCGTTCCGGCTGGCGCTTAAGCCTCTCCATGATGTGGAAGTGGATACTGGTGAATGGCACGTTGTCGGCGATCGGATCGCTTCTGGCCTTGGCACATCCGATCACCATCGCCGCCGCATTCGTCGGTGCTCCAATTACTTCGCTGAATCCAACCATCGGAGTTGGCTTACTTACCGGGATTGTGGAAGCCACGTTGCGCAAACCCCGGGTCACGGATTTCGAAAACCTTCCCGAAGATCTCCTGAGTTTTCGGGGGTTCCTCCGAAACAGGATCACCCATATCCTATTGGTATTTCTGTTCTCCAGCATTGGCAGCTCTTTGGGTACATTCATCGGCATCCCCTACCTCACTTCCCTTCTGCGATAACGTCGTATGCTGCGAAGGTCCCGACAGCTCCCCGCGCTCCGGGTGAGACAACCGGCGGCGCCTTGTGTTTCTTCCAGGCTGTCGGTAGAATGCTACCATGGTTACAGAAGAAATGATCCGGCGGCTTCCCAAAGTCGAGCTGCACGACCACCTGGATGGGGGAGTGCGGCCGCAAACGATCGTTGAGCTCGCCAAAAAGTACGATGTTGAAATCCCGGAAAAAAAGCCGGACGACCTGGCCAACTGGTTTCATCGGGGTGCGGACCGCAAGAACCTGAATCTGTATCTCGAGGGTTTTCGCACGACTCTTTCGGTGATGCAGACCGAGGAGGCCCTCGAGCGGATCGCGCGGGAGACTCTCGAGGATCTGGCCGAAGACAACGTCGCCTACGTAGAGATTCGTTTCGCCCCGGTTCTTCATCTGCAGGGCAAACTCAATCTGGAGAAGGTGGTACAGTCGGTCCTGTTGGGCCTGGAAGCGGGCAAAGAAAAAACCGGTGTACAGTACGGCCTGGTCCTCTCTGCCATGCGGGACCAAACGGTCAGTCTGGAAACGGCGGAACTGGCCGTGGCTTTTCGGGAGAAAGGGGTGGTCGGATTCGACCTGGCCGGGGATGAGTACGGCCACGCTCCAAAGAAACACCTGGACGCTTTCCAGTTCATTCGGCGGATGAACTTCAACATCACCATCCATGCCGGAGAGGCTTTCGGTATGGAGTCGATCTGGCAGGCTATCCAGTACTGCGGAGCCCATCGTATTGGACATGCCACCCGTCTACTCGAAGACATGTCGATTCAGGGGACTCGAATCGAAAAGATGGGCTCCCTGGCCCACTTCATAAGGGACAAACGCGTTCCCATGGAAATGTGTCTGTCCTCAAACATCCACACCGGAGCCTCCGCTTCGTTGGACGAGCATCCCTTCCCCATCTACTATAGAAACGACTTTCGAGTGTCCCTCTGTACAGACAACCGGTTGATGAGCAACACAAGCCTCGGAAAGGAGCTGTTCCTGGCGGTCAATCACTACAATCTCACGCTTCGAGATCTGGAAAAGATCACCATCAACGCCATGAAATCGGCGTTCATCCATTACGACGAACGGATACGGATCATCTACGATATCTTGAAGCCGGGATTCGCCCGTATCCGAGAGGAAATTACCTCACTATCTTAGAGTATTTTGAGAGTCATGATACCCGACAGAGTACGAGAGGTGCTGGAAAGCAACAACCTACAGGCAATCGAGTTTGAAAAAGGCAGCACCCCTACCGCAGTGCTGGCCGCGGAGAAGCTGGGTGTAGCGGTTGGCAACATTGCCAAGTCGCTTTTATTCGTAGCCAAGGATGGACGTTACTTCATGGTTGTCTGTCCCGGAGATAAAAAGGTAGCCAACGCCAAACTCAAGACGACGATTGGTGTGAAGACTCGCATGGCCAAGCCTGAGGAAACTTTCACCGCCACCGGTTATCAACCCGGGGGAGTATGCCCCTTCGGGGTCGAAGGAATCGAGATCCTTCTCGATCTCTCTCTCCAAAACTACGATACGATCTATCCCGCCGCAGGCACTGACAGCTCCGGTGTGCCGATGAGCTTCGACGATTTACGGCGCATCACCGGAGGGCGTGTCTGCGACTGTACAGCGGAATGAGAGAGCACTTTGACAATTTTCCGCAAAAAGGGCAAGATTTGCCTCGTTAAAAGCGACCCGGGGAAGATATCGGGTTGCAGGAAAACAAATGCCAGGAGGTCCGCATGGCAGACCTAGCCGTTACCTACATGGGCATACAACTAAAGAATCCGATCATTGTTTCCAGCTCCAGCCTGACCAACACCGTAGAAAAGATCAAGCGCTGTGAAGATTCCGGGGCCGGTGCGGTAGTCTTGAAATCCCTGTTCGAGGAGCAGATTGAAGCCCAGACCGCGGAAATCGAAGAAGACTCGTGGCCCTACCCCCATCCGGAAGCCTTCGACTACGTACGGCAGATGGGCATGAGGCTCGGTCAGGACGAGTACCTCAAACTCATAAAAGATGCCAAGAAAGCCGTGAAGATTCCGGTAATCGCCAGCCTGAACTGCATTACCCCGAAGTGGTGGAACAGCTATGCCGCGGAAATCGCCAGGGCGGGGGCCGATGCGATCGAGCTGAACATCGCCATTCTTCCTATCGATCCCAAACACGGTGCGGAAGAGATCGAAAAGACCTATGTCCGGATAGTGGAGGGGATTCGCCGCAAGGTCGATTTGCCGATCGCCGCCAAGATCGGTCCCTACTTCACTTCTCTGCCCCAGATCACCCGCGAGCTTCGCAACGCCGGTACCGCGGCCTTGGTTTTGTTCAACCGATTTTACCAACTGGATATCGATATCGAAAAGCTTGAGCTGACACCGGGCTATCACCTCAGTTCTCCCGACGAGATCTATGTTCCTCTCCGTTGGATCGCCATCCTCTCCACCCAGGTCGGCTGCGAGCTGGCCGCTTCTACAGGCATCCACGATGGAAGCGCAGCCATCAAGCAGCTGCTCGCCGGGGCCCAGGTGATACAAATCTGCTCGAATCTCTACCAGAAGGGAATGGGCCGGATCAAGGAGATACTAGAGGAGCTGAGCAGTTGGATGGACACCCATGGATACCAGAAGATCGACGAGTTCCGGGGCAAGATGTCCATGGAGGTCAGTGAGAAACCGGAGTACTACGAGAGGCTTCAGTATATAAAGGTATTCGTCGGTCTGGAATAGACGGGACCTCTAGGCCGCCCCGTCTCCGCCCTGCTGTTTTTAACCAACAACCCGACGCGGAAA
>Ga0114925_10002047_pt1 | contig 10208 bp, 8 predicted proteins | sample SumtaG_2_FD_87287 | JGI IMG/M metagenome (GOLD analysis project Ga0114925, IMG submission 87287) | Deep subsurface microbial communities from Indian Ocean to uncover new lineages of life (NeLLi) - Sumatra_00607 metaG | ecosystem: Environmental > Aquatic > Marine > Oceanic > Sediment | place...
AATACTGTTTTGTTCAATAGTTATAGACTATTTCTGTAATATTGTTTTTTGTTTTTGAACATGAATAATATAAAAATAATCAATTGCAGGATTCAACTTACTGATAAACAGGATTCTTAAAAAATAGTTTTTTAAATCAAGTTAATCCTGTTAATCCTGTCTAAAAAAAATAGCTGAACTGTTATATCAAATCTAAAAATGCAGAATTCTAACGAAAATACACATATTCCACACATTCTGGTTGTTGACGATGAGCTCAGCATGAGGGAATTACTAGAATTGATGCTGGAAAGGGAAGGGTATGAAGTTTCATGCGCTGAGAGCGGCAATAAAGCCATCGAGTTGATTGAAAAAACAGATTTTGATCTCTTGCTTTGTGACATTAGACTTGGGGATATTACCGGTCTTGATGTGTTAAGAGCGGCAAAAAAACAAAATCAAGACACTGTAGTTATAATGATTTCAGCTTATGCCACGGCGGAGACAGCGGTAGAAGCCATGAATGACGGGGCTTATGACTATCTCCCAAAGCCCTTTGACAAGGATGAGCTTAAACATGCCATTTCAAATGCTTTAGACCAGAAAACCACAAAACAGGAAAAAAAGATCCTCGATAACGAGTTTAAGAAAACCCTTCATTTTGGGATAATAATTGGTAACAGTCCTAAAATGATGCATATTTACGGTATGATTGAGCAGGTTGCCAAAACAACGACTAATATCCTTATCACAGGGGAGAGTGGAACCGGTAAGGAATTGATTGCCAAAGCCATACATGAACAGAGTGACCGGCGTGATAAGCCCTTTGTTGTGATAAACTGTGGAGGCATCCCCGAGACATTGATAGAAAGCGAGCTTCTCGGCTATAAAAAAGGCGCATTTACCGGTGCAACTCAAGACAAAAAGGGGCTTTTTGAAATTGCCGATAAAGGAGCGGTTTTTCTTGATGAAATCGGGGAGCTCAGCATTCAATTGCAAGTCAAGTTACTGAGAGTCGTGCAGGATAAGGTGTTTAAGGCGGTGGGAGGTAATGAAGATATTTCGGTCGATATCCGGATTATTTCCGCTACCAATAAGAACTTAGAGGATGAGATTATAGCGGGAAAGTTTAGAGAGGATCTTTTTTATCGACTAAATGTAATAGAGATAAAGGTGCCTCCGCTCAGAGAAAGAAAAAGCGATATTCGGGCGTTATGCCAGCATTTTCTTGATAAATATTCCCACGAAATGGGAAAAGAGGTAACAAGGATTTCATCTTATGCTATTGACTTGCTGAACAAATATGATTTTCCGGGAAACATTCGTGAGCTTGAAAACTTGTTAGAACGAAGTGTGGCTCTTTCTTCCACAAATATTCTTTTGCCGGAAAGCCTTACTCTTTCCATACATAAAAGAAGATGGATTGAGGGGGTTAGGAATAGGCGGTTTGATCTGAATGAGGTTCCACATGGGGTTTTTTTGGATTCCATCATGGAGGAAATCGAAAGTGCGTATCTTAAAAAGGCCCTTGAGTGCACGGATGGAAATATTAGCAAGGCAGCTGAACAACTGGGTATTAGCTTTCGTTCAATGCGGTATCGTCTTGACAAACTGAAAATTGAGAAATAAACATGAAATCATAAGCGTAAAATAGTGGATGGATGACGAATTTTGTCACAAGGGTTACAAAATTTGTCAATGAAAATGTATTTGATCAGTTGAAAAGATTTAAACAAGTTTACTCAAATTAAAATATACTAAGAAAAACAATATATTATATATTTTTTGTAAATAATAGCGCATGTGGCACATTCTTTGCTCCTTTTTACTGTAAGTTTTCATTTTCATCAATATCTTATAAAAAAGGAGGTGAAAAAAGCAAAGAACTTACAAATGAAATTATCATAAATAGTTTTAGCGGTTAAATAATTACAAAACATTTTAAATTAAATTAATTAAGGAGATTCACAATGATTCAAAAACTAAATCAAAAAGGTTTTACACTTATCGAGCTGATGATCGTTATCGCTATCATCGGTATTCTGGCGGCCATCGCTATTCCCAACTTTATTGCTTATCGTAATAAATCCTTCTGCACCCAAACTGAATCTGACGCTAATTCGATTGCAGCGGCCGTTGCCGATTATTTTTCCATGCCTTCCCATATAGCTACACCGGCTGTTGGTGATTTAAATAATGGTGGGGGTGTTACTTTGTCAGGCACTAATACCGGAGCGGTCAGCGGCGCTGATCCAAACGTCAATATTACAATTCAAGTTACAGACGGCAGTACACGATGCCCTGCAGATTATCAGGGTGCCAGTGCCGACTGGGATGGTGCTGGTAACTATACTTTGCTTATCGCTCCGTAACGGATCTTTTAGATTGCTGTTAGTTTAGTTAATAGAAAAGGGGGGATTATCCCCCCTTTTCTATTAAAAAGAGTCTTAAATCAAACTACCCAAAATCATTTTTTTCCACATTGAGGTTTGAAACTTGAGTGAATGTAATTCAACTTCAAAAATCAGAGTTTGGATTGCATTTACTTTATTATTTTTTCTGATCCTTCCCATATACTCCAACACCTTTCATGCTTCCTGGCAGTTCGACGACAAACCGAATATCGTCAATAATTCCCGGTTGCACATTGAAGATCTGATGCCTGCAACACTCTGGAAAACCTTTTTTGCCAAGCCCGGAACAGGTGAAAAACTATATCGACCATTGCCGTGTCTGACATTTGCTATTAACTGGTATTTTGGAGAAGATGATACAACCGGATACCATGTTATCAACATTATCATCCACGCTCTGAATGCCTTGTTTCTTTATATAACGATTCTTAATCTGTTTAGCACACCCAATTTAAAAAAAAAGTATCAAGAGCTTGACCCCCATTTCATCTCCCTTTTAAGCGCTGCGTTATGGGCAATAAATCCGATTCAGACACAGGCGGTGACGTACATTGTTCAACGGATGGCCTCTATGGCAGTGATGTTTTATCTCCTGGGAATTTATTTTTACTTAAAGGGAAGACTCAGCGATAAAAGATATCAACAAGTGCTCTTTTCCACAGCCTGTTTAATCAGCTATATATGCGCTCTCGGGTCAAAGGAAAATGCGGCGATGCTACCTTTATCACTAGTTTTAATTGAAATTATCTTTTTTGGGACACCAGGTTTGCCAAAGATTAAAAGGAAGGTTTTATGGGTTGTATTAGCTTCTTTAGTAGTTATTCTTTTTGTCTATTTGGGAGCCCTTTTTATCATGAAAAATGACGCGGTGCTCTTAATGTTACATTCAAGCAAAACTCGCCCATTTTCTATTTTTGAGCGCTTGATAACAGAGCCCAAAATAGTCTTATATTATCTCACCCAAATTTTTTATCCTGTACCGAACCGATTATCCATTGCGCACGATGTTGCAGTGTCTACCTCATTAATTAAACCCTGGACAACCTTACCGTCTATTTTGATGGTTTTTTGTCTGATCGGAATAGGGTTTTCTCAGATTCGAAAAAGGCCTTTTTTCTCATTCGGCATTCTTTTCTTTTTTTTAAACCATATCGTTGAATCATCAATAATACCTCTTGACCTGATCTTTGAACATCGCAATTATTTGCCGTCATTATTTCTGTTCTTTCCTGTTTCAGTCGGCATTAATCGACTGCTTAAATTTTATGCTGTAAAGAAAAATTCTATGTACTCAATTATCATTGTCTTTGTAACACTCTTGTTAATAGGATTGGGATGGAGTACGTATATTCGAAATATGGCGTGGGCCACTGAAAAGACATTGTGGATAGATGCAATGACCAAGGCGCCCGGAAGTGAGCGGCCTCTGAGCAATCTTGCAGTTGAACTGGCCTGGGGAGACAATGTTACACCAGATCGATATGAAAAAGCGCTGCAGCTATTTGAAAAATCCCTTTTTCTTTACAAAACGCAAAATTATTATGCTGCTAATACTATTGGTAACATGGCAAGCATTTATTATTTCAAACATGAATATCAGAAGGCCGTTGAACTATATAAAAAGGCGCTGGAGATTGACCCGGAATTTGTAAAGGTTCGATATGATTTGATCAAACCTTTGGTATTAATGGGAAAATGGGAGGAAGCCTCTAAAAATGCCGATATAGTTCTTTTAAGGGGTTCTGTTCGCCATGAATATTATAACATAAAAGGGTTTATATTATTGTGGCAAGAAAGACCTGAAAAGGCCCTGCCGTATTTCAGAAAGGCCTTGTCCCTATCGCCAAATAATAGTAATGTTTTATTAAGTACGGGCGTTGCGCTCAGTTTGATGGGAAAACACAAGAATGCGGAGTGGTTTATGCAGAGAGCTGCTCAAAATTCTCCCAATGACATCATGGTTCTTTTCAGCCAGATAGAAAACAGTTTAAGGGCGGGTGATGTATCGGGTGCTGAAAAATACACGGAGAGATTGTTTGCATTATTTAGTTTGAAATCAATAAAAACAAAATTAAAAACGATCTCAAAGAACTATCATTCGGTTCCTGTATCAAAAGAACTGATAGCTCCGATAATAAAGAAAAAATTGATGGAAATGTCAAAGGAAATTCAATGATCTGACTCGGATAAGAATGAAAAAAGCATCACAGATTAAGCATTTACCATTTCCAGTTTATTTCTTCACAATAATATTACTTGCCTTTCTTGGTCTTGGGGATTCTATTTACCTGTCCATATCCCATTACCGCAATTATACAGACGTTGGGTACATAAGTTTTTGTGCCATCTCCAAATCAATAAATTGTGACACCGTTTCTCAGAGTCCTTACTCAATTTTCCTGAGTATTCCTGTGGCTGTTTGGGGGGTGATTGGATACGCTTTTTTCTTAATCTTTTTGTCGTTCGCCGGGAGTAAGCAAGCCGATAGAAAAAGGGTCTGGCCGTTACTATTCCTTATTTCGATTGCCTTTAGTATTGCCAGTATCATCCTTGCTGTAATATCAAGCTTTTATATTCAAAGCTACTGCATCATGTGTGTTCTGATTTTCGGCATTAATTTTATGCTGCTCTTTTATGTATGGATAATCCGAAAACGGTTTGACAATTCAGGATTATTTGATGCTTTAAGGCAAGACTTGGCATTTCTATGGCTGAATAAAATAAAAAGCGTATCATTGCTATCAGCGTTTATTTTTATGGTTGTTCTAATTGTCGTCTTTTATCCCAAATACTGGCAATTTCCTCTGACATTTCATGCAGACATTTCCAAGGGAGTGACGGATGAAGGACACCCATGGATAGGCGATGAAAACCCTGAATATGTTATAACCGAGTTTACCGATTATCAGTGTTTTCAATGTAAAAAAATGCATTACTTTTTACGAATGATCGCGGCCAAACATGTTGGAAAAATTAAAATTGTTCATCGTCATTTCCCTATGGATGATCAATTCAACCCTCTCGTAACAAAGTCTTACTATGTGGGCTCCGGTAAATTAGCGCTTCTCGCAATCTATGCTTCAACCAAAGGTAAATTTTGGGAAGTGAATGATATACTATTCAAAATTACGGGCAAAAAAGATACCGTTAGTGTCAGGGAAATAGCAGAAAAGGCCGGTTTGGATCCTGCCGAACTCGCAAGTTCAATAAATAGCAAAGCAATACGGAGCATGTTGTGGCGTGATATTCATGATGGTATCAAGCTTGAGCTTACCGGCACCCCCAGTTTTGTTATCAACAATAAAGTTTACCAGGGCCAGTTGCCGGCGGAGATCGTAAAAAAACTGATTAAATAAAATGATTAAACCCTCAACACAAGCCGCTCTAAATATAATACTTATTATTTTTTTATTAGCCCTGATATCATCTATTGCCATTCTTTCATACGTACCTCCGGTAAGTAAGGATGCACTTACCCACCATCTGGCAGTTCCAAAACTTTACCTGAATCATGGCGGCATTTATGAAATACCTTCTCTGGAATTTAGTTATTACCCAATGAATATAGACCTTTTGTATATGATTCCACTTTATTTAGGGAATGACATTCTGGCAAAATACATTCATTTTATCTTTGCCCTGCTCACCGGATGGCTGATATTTGATTATTTAAAACGAAAAATCAATAATTTATCCGCACTTTTCGGCGCTCTTTTGTTCCTTTCAATTCCGATTATTGTGAAGCTTTCGGTTAACGTTTATGTTGATTTGGGTCTTGTTTTCTTTTCCACGGTCTCCATTCTTTTTCTACTTAAATGGGCAGAAAAGGATTTTCAGCTGAAATACCTGATTATTTCCGCTCTATCATGTGGATTCGCATTAGGGACAAAATACAATGGTCTGATCGTATTGTTTCTATTGACTCTTTTTATACCATTTATCTATTCAAAATATTTTCAAGACAGTACGCGTTCTCAATATAGAGCAATTTACTATGGGGCTTTTTTTCTTTTCATTTCATTATTGCTGTTTTCACCATGGTTGATTAAGAATTTTATCTGGACAAATAATCCACTCTATCCGTTGTTTGACAAATGGTTTAATCCAGCGAATGTAGATTCAATAAACTCCATAGGACCTTTTGCCCAACGCCGCATGCTATACCAGGAATCATTGTGGGAAACATTGCTCATTCCGCTTAGAATATTCTTTCAGGGTCAGGATAATAATCCAAGATATTTTGACGGTAAATTAAATCCCTTTTTGGTTATATTACCCTTTTTTGCGTTTTGTGGAAGAAAAAACGATCCGTCTGAGTTGCAGAGAGAAATAAAAATTTTATTTGCATTTGCGATTCTGTTTCTATTATTTGCATTTTTTATGAGAGATATGCGTATTAGATATATTACTCCTATTATTGCACCACTTGTCATATTGTCCGTCTTTGGTTTAGATAAGATATACAGGTTTGAAAAAAAGGAATATTCTGAAACAAGCAAAAAGATAAGGATAGGACTTGTCTCTATGCTTGTATGTTTTATGCTGTTTTTAAACGCCCGCTATATCGTCGAACAATTTAGATATATTGCTCCACTGAGTTATATAAGCGGCAGGGTAGGGCGTGATGAATACATTGAAAAATACAGACCGGAACATGCCGTTATTCAATATGCAAATAAGAACCTTTCGGATAACGCCAGAATATTAGGTATTTTTATAGGGAATCGAGGATATTACAGTGATAGGGAAGTTGTCTTCTTTAATATCAAATTATTTCGAAAAACTATTGATAGTGCTGTTTCAGCGGAAAGGTTGCTTTACGATATTAAAAATAAGGGTATCTCACATTTGATTATTGGATTTGATCTTTTTAATGAATGGGCAAATATCAACTTTGGTAAAAGGGAAAAGGAGATTCTCGGGAATTTTTTAAAAAATCATTTGCATTTGCTTTTCTCCAAAGGCGGATATGGGTTGTATAAATGCATATAAACTGATAATTTAACATTCTTTTGGTCAATTGGATTTTAATCTGAGTAATCCGTGTAATCTGCGAATGGGAAAATTATGTATAAGTATAAATCAATATGTGTCATCGTTCCGGCATATAATGAAGCGTCACAAATAGGTAAAGTAATTGAAACAATGCCGGAATTTATTGATCGAGTTGTAATTGTGAATGATGCCAGCACAGATAATACAGCCGAGGTAGTGCAGCATTTTCAAGAGAATTACAATAAAATTGTATTAATAAGCCTGGAAACAAATGATGGTGTCGGAGGGGCTCTTGCAGCAGGGTATAAATGGGCTATAGAAAATAATTTCGATGTTGCAGTTCGAATGGACGGTGACGGTCAAATGAATCCTCACAATCTCGAGGAACTCCTTGATCCTGTTGTTGAGGGCAGGGCGGACTATACCAAGGGTAACAGACTTTTTACCGGAGAGGCATATAAAATAATTCCAAAAATCAGATATTTTGGAAATGCTCTTCTTTCATTGATGACCAAAATTGCTTCAGGTTATTGGCATATAGCAGATTTTCAGTCAGGCTATACCGCTATTAGCAAAAAAGCATTACACACAATAAACTGGAACGAAATGTATCGATATTATGGACAGCCCAATGATCTTCTGGTACGGCTTAATGTATACAACTTCAGGGTAATTGACGTGCCGGTTGAGCCTCTTTACGATATCGGTGAAAAATCAGGCATAAAAATTAGAAAAGTCATATTTACAATAGGCTGGTTGCTGATAAAGATGTTTTTCTGGCGGATGAAGGAGAAGTATGTGATTCGTGACTTCCATCCGTTGATTTTCTTTTATTTTCTTGGTGGCTTTTTTAGTCTTACAACAGTCGTATTATTTGCGAGGGTATTTTATTACTGGTTCACAACAGGGCACATTCCCTCAATAAATGCTTTAGCCGCATTTTTTTCTTTTACTAGTGCAGCTCTTTTTACCCTTTTTGCCATGTGGTTTGATATGGAGGCAAATAAGGATTTAAAGTGAATTTAATCACCTTTGAAGCTAATTTATACCAATTGGTTTCAAATGGCTAATATGTTGCTAATATTGAAACATAGATTGAATTTCGATGAATAAACTAGATGTTTCTATATTCAAAAAAGGTAAGGTTGATAAAAATTACGTTAGTGACAATTTAGTCATTAGATGGCTACTAAATAACTTTTTAGTTAAGATAGCAAATATATTGCAAAGTATTAATTCGGTTTCATCTTTCGGTTTGGATGTGGGATGTGGAGAAGGACATCTGATTTCATATCTCCAAAGCAAAAGGGTCATAAGAGATCTGGTAGCTATTGATTTGGATGAAGAAAAACTTGAATTTGCCAAGCAGCATTATCCTTTTTGTGAATATTTAAAGATGGACATTAATGAATTAAAATTTAAATCGAATACCTTTGATTATATCCTTGCAAATGAAATATTTGAACATTTACCCGATCCGATAAAAGCAATTAAAGAAGTCAGACGTGTTGCAAAAGATAGGGCGTATCTAATAATCTCAGTTCCATATGAACCTTTCTTTCATTGGGGAAATTTGGTGCGAGGAGAATATTGGAATCGGGGTGGTAAGTCTCCCGGGCATATTAATTTATGGAAACGAAAAGAATTTAAGCGATTTCTAAGTAAATTTGTTGAAATTAAAGGTGATTACTGTTTTACTACGTTTCCCTGGTTACTATACTTATGTAAATTTAGACCTAATTAACGATTTTGTTGATTTAGGCTGTTTGAAATGATGACTTTAAAAATTTGTTTCAAAAAGCCAAATTGATACAAAAGACGAGATCCTCTTTGTCACAGTTGATAAAAAAAAAATGGTGGAGTAAAGGTTTACGGCGGTTAGTAGCATGGTTTCTTGCAATTATTATATTAGGGGTTATAATCCATCAAGGCCCTAAACTCTGGACAGCACTTCATAAAGTTAGGTTACACTGGGTTGTAGCGGGAATGGGGTGCTATTCCATCAATTATTTTCTTCGGGCTATTAGATTCAGAATAATTATGAGACAGCTTCGCCTGTGGCCTGATGCTGTTATCTCTGCATGTTTACATGGATTTGCCACCTATCTGCTTCCATTTCGAACTGGTGATATAGCTCTTCCAGTAATTTTAAAATCTCTCTCAAATTCGAATTTAATTGAAGGCACAAAGGTTTTATTAAAGGCTCGATTGCTCGATCTTTCATCATTGGGCATTTGGATTCTGTGCGCAGCACTGCTTCTAAAAGTGGAAATTCCTGCCACGATTCATATACCATGGATCATTTTTGGAACCGGTTTGATAATTTTGCCTAAAGCAATAAAATGGGTGGCAGAACAGGGAAAACTAAGGACAACCGGTGTAATGAGGCGAATTTCAGAATGGGGATCGGTTGCTTCTATTACTTCACAAGAGTTTTTTATAAGCCTGGGGATTTGGGCAGCAATAGGCGCCTGCTTATACTGTACAGCAAGAGCAGTCGGTTTGGATTTGAGTATAGGAGACATATGGTTCCTTATTACGATTCAATTGTCGTTGCAACTTATCCCCGTTCAAGGGTTTGCAAGTGCTGGAAACCATGAAGGTGGATGGATAGCCGCATTGGCAATCTTAGGAGTTCCTGTATCTGAAGGTATTGAGTTTGCATTAACCTCCCATGCGATTATACTGCTTTATGTGTTATTACTCGGGCTGTTCGCTTTTACGGTTAGAAAAGGCGTGCAGTTTCGGGTTCATACATGAATCCTACAAATATACTACATTTTCCAGATGAAGCATACTGTTGTACTAATTAAACCACCC
>Ga0114925_10002048_pt1 | contig 10206 bp, 2 predicted proteins | sample SumtaG_2_FD_87287 | JGI IMG/M metagenome (GOLD analysis project Ga0114925, IMG submission 87287) | Deep subsurface microbial communities from Indian Ocean to uncover new lineages of life (NeLLi) - Sumatra_00607 metaG | ecosystem: Environmental > Aquatic > Marine > Oceanic > Sediment | place...
AAAAAGAATCCTGATAAGGAGGATCCCGACGCCTTCTGCGCATGGCTTGAGCGTAAGATCAAGGGGCAGGACCCCATCTTCATGCAGTACATCGATCAGCCGAAGGTCTTACTTGGCCTCTACCGCCTTGAGGCCCTGGCCACGAGTCTGCTGGGCCTCGAGTTGATGACGGCGGATAAGGCTGAGGCTGCCCTCTCGGGGAAGAAGGTCTTCCGGAAGGATCCGGACGCGGTGATCCTAGACGATCATCGCTGGACCCACATGTGGAGGAAGACGCTGGACAGAGGGGACAACCTCTTCATCAACGCGCAGCAGCTCAAGAAGCTCCACGATATGATCGTAGCTGAGATGCTCGAAAGGCGGATGGACGCCGGGACCGACCATAAGACTCCCATGGAAGCATCCGTCATGGAGCTCGGCGGGGATCTGGAGAACTTCCTGAAGGAGCGCAAGGGCTTCCTGATAGATCCTGCCTTCATCAACCTCATCGGCAGCACCGTGCTGGGAAAGGAGGGCGCCGACATCGACCTGATGTTCCACTCGACGCGCAACGAGGACTACCAGACAAGGTTCCTCGAGGCCGTGGGTGAAGAGCTGAGGAAGTCAGTTGAACTCGTCTGGGATGCGGGGGATCCCAACGGTCCTTACATCCCTGCATATGAACTCTGGGCACTTCCCGTGAAGAATCCGATGCCCATGGAGCCAAAGTACAGTATCAGCCCGATGGCCCCGATCAAGCCAGCGAGTCCGACGCACTTCATAGATGATCCCCGGGATCTCCTCGAGGACGGATATTACGTCGCCGAGACGAGTGGTCTCCGGGTGATGTTGCACCGGAAGGAGTCGCAGGTCATAGGCTTCGGTGAGGACCTCGAGGAGGTCGATCTACCGGACAGCCTCGTCGAGGCTGCTCTCGCCATCGAGGAGCCGAGAACCTTCATCATGGACGGTCACCTCACCAAGAAGGAGGGTGGATACGTCTACTACATGCTCGACCTCCCATGGTGGCGAGAATCGGAGCACATCTCCCAGACCGCCATGGAACGCCGACACTTCATGAACAAGATCCAGGCCTCGGATTCGATTCAGATCGCTCCCTCCCTCTACTTCGAGAATCGGAGAGATGCAATCGATTATCTGAAGGATGAGGAAGGCCCCTGCCTCCTGATACCGAGCACCACGGGATATCCAGTGACGGGGAACGCCGACTGGTATCTCTACGAGCGAGGCAAGCAGTTGAAGCTCGCCGAGGGCGCCGATGCTAAGATCCGGGACCTCGTGGATTCTGGTAAATGGGAAAACATGTCGGCTGATCAACGCTTCAACTTAATGACGAAGCGGAAGCAGGTCGAGCCGTTGTACCCCTTCGCCCAGATGAAGACGACGAAGAAAGGGTACTCCGAACGCGAGGTCTTCGGCCTCAAATCCGTTGAGGACCTGGCGCAGGAATTATTCCAGACCCCCGGCAAGCAGGCCACCGAGGTCAAAGTTGATGGATTCAGGGTTCAGCTCCATAAGCTGAATGATGAAGCGAGGATCTTCACCGAGTCGGGGCATGACATCACTAAGCAGCTCCCCGACATCGTCCAGGATATCAAGCGATCGGCAGCCAAGAGCTACGCCCTAGACGCGGAGGCGACACCCTACGACGAGGATCTCGCAAACCTCGGGCGGGCAGGAGCCGCTCCAGCATTCGCCAAGGGCGCCAAGGGCCCCGTCGATGACAGCCGATGGGGGATCCACGTCTTCGACGTTCTCTACATTGACGGTGAGCAGATCCACGGCAAGCCCTACGAGGAACGCCGGACTAGGCTTCATGGCCTCGAGTTCCCGGTGAGGGATATCCCCAAGTCGGCAGCCGACTTCAAGTTCCACATCTGGGAGAACAAAGTCAACTGGGCTACATCCGCGGAGCAGATGGTAAAACTCGCTGGTGAGGCCTCCAAGGTCCCGGGTAGCGAGGGCGCCATGTTCAAGGATGGGAGCTCGAAGTATCGGCTGTCAGGGAGTACTCCTCTGTGGAGTAAGATGAAGTCGGCCTTCGAGATAGACGCCGTGGTGGTCGGAGTCAACAGGGATGGGGGCCGCTTCAACTACGTTGGCGCCGTGGGGCCCGTTGAAACTGCGGAAGAGGCGCCGCCCGCCCCTCTCGACTCCCCTCGAGGGAAGAACTTCGTGAAGTGGAAGGGGAAGACCTACGCGGTCCTGGGTAAGACCTTCAACACCACGGAGATAGCCGAGATCGGGGACATCATACGGGTGAGCGTCAAGGATATCAGGAAGATCGATAAGAACGCGTATCACTGGTTCCACCCCCAGCTCCTCGAGGTCAGGGAGGATAAGACACGCCCAGACCCGGCCCAGACAGCCGAGACGATCGGCGAAACCGTGAAGCGAAAGCAAAAGGCGGCTGCATACCTGGTATCCGCTCGATACGACATCCATTCTCCTCTCGCATGCTGTGAAGCGGCTTGGCTTGCCATCCCAGGGGATGAGTTCACATATCTCCAGAACTCGGGGGATGTCCTCGAGAGGCTGAAGAGCCTCGGCATCGAGCAGATAGTCGGCACGAAGACGAAGCGGGAGCTGCTCGAGAAGATGCTGGTGAGCGGCATCGACTTCATGATGGACGACAGCCTTACCCTCGGGGACTCTCTTTCCGGTCCAGTCTACCTTCAGGAGGCTTCGCTGCCGAACAACGTCACGTTCAGTATATCGGAGCTCCAGATGTTCCTCCAGGAGAACCGGAGTAAGCTCGGTCAGCACTGTATGAAGTTGAGCTGCGGCGTCTGTGTCCCATTGGAGAAGCCGTTGATGCTGCAGGACTATTATATGACGTACCCTGAGGGTGAGAAGCCCCAACGGTGGGTACTGCAGATGCACGTGAGAGGTCTGAGCGTCCACGGCGACTTGAGGATGATGATCAGCAAGAGTCAGGCCATCGGGTGGACCCTTGACGCAGGTAAAAGCCTGGTCCGCGTACTCTTGAAACGCATGAAGCCAGTTATGCGGAGCGAGGCCGGCATCTCACAGAAGGATATGACGCTTCCCCTGAAGGATCTCTCGAAGAAGCTCAACTCGACTCCTGAGGGGAAGAAGTTGAAGAGGCTCCTCCGCAAGAAGGTTCAGGAGCTGCCCTTCAGCCAGATCAAAACGCTCGTCCAGGAGCTCTGGAAGGATGAGATTGAGCCGATCTTGAGTGACCCCAACAAGAAGATCCTCACCCAGAGAAAGGCTGTGATGTCTCCGGTTTGGCTTGACTATGAACAGGAGATCCCTGCAGGAGCCGTAGGAGCCACCAAGGAGCTTGAGGGGCAGCTCATCATCGTGGATAAAGGCATCGTTGAATGGGGTGCCCAGAAATCCTACTTCCACGAGTACTTCCTCAAAGGAGACAAGATCGGTAAGAGACGAATGGTCGTGAGGAAGATCCCAACCCGAAAGTCATGGGATGTCAAAGAAGCATTCGCATGGCTCACCTTCTTCACGAAGCCTGAGGACCTCCCCTACGCCATTTCAGCGAGGGCTGTGAAGCAGAATTGGATACCTCCGAAAGGCATCTCAGCACTCCCCGAGTCGGTGAGGAAGCAGATCCCTGAGGATCGGGAGTATTGGAGGGCCAAGAACGCCAAGATGATCCGAAATGCGCTCGTCGAGGAGATCAAGAAGAAGCCCCTCAAGCTCTCGGCTGCCCTTAGCTTCGCCGTGAAGAGGGTGTGGCATAGAGGTCCAGAGGTTCGGCGTGGGCTCCCCGTGACGCGGTACTGGCTCATACTCCATGATGGTAAGAAGATCCATGACGCCTTCGACTTCGGGAAGGATACCAACCCTCTCAAGCAGGATGGCATAGTGGCGCGGCGTCGAACAGAGGCTGATCTGAAGGCTCTCATCCCTACGACGGGGGAGCTCAACCCGGAGCATTCGGCGAGCAGGGTCAGGAAGATCAAGACCGAATTCGACACGAGCGATGAGGGGAAGCTGCAGCTCCTCGAGGATTCGAATAATCGGCTGATAGTCCAGTTCAACGGGAAGACGCTGAAAGGGAGATATATCTTCGTCAAGAACTCCGGTGACTCTTGGATATTCCAGCGGACCGAGGTTCCAGAGAAGAAGGCGATGCGGCTCTCAGCCGGACGCAGAATCATCCTGTGTGGCACCGATGAGAACGTGAAGATAGAACAGAAGGGAGACCTCCTCATACTCACGGGCCCCGCAATTAAACCTGGGGAAGTCATCCCCATGGACGGACAGCCCACCTTCTTCACGAAGCAGGGCATCAAAGCCTTCTGGGGCTCCATGTATCGACAGCCGATCGTGGTCCTACACGGGGAACTCAAGGGCGACGTCGTCGGCTTCGTCAATAAGAGGTGGCTCGACGATAAAACGGGCTGGGCCTGGGTCGAGGCGGTTATCTGGCATCCTGTGGCGATGCAGCTCGTCCTGGACAAGAAGCTATCCGCCTTCAGCATCGAGGTCCTCCCCGAGACGATCTGGGACCCGGAGCACCAGCATGACCACGTCATAGGTGGAACCTGTGAGGGGCTCTCCATAGTCCCGAAGGGCGCATGCCCGACCTGCACCCCCGTCGAGGCGAGGATGGGCACGATAACGGATCTCGAGGGGAAAGTCTACAAATTCGGCATGACGATACCCCAGTTCCTGGAGGACCGGTATTACAAGCGCTCTATGAGCACCCAGGAGATCTCCGAGGAGATGGGGATTCCCCGCTCCACCCTCGAGAACTGGATGGAGCGCTACAGCATACCCCGGCGGGGCTACCTGGAAGCTCGTCGGCTGCGGGCTTCCAAGGAACTCGGCGGGGGTAGAGGGGAGATCACCATCCTAGGCTCCGGAGCATTTGTCGATGCTCCCCGGGACGCCGGCGCCCCACGCCCTGAGGATTATGGAATCGGCGGTTATGGGGCAGATGATTGTGCACAGTGCAAGGAAGCTAAGGCTGGAGGTAAAAGCCGGCGGAACCTCACGTCGACGCTCCTCAGCATCGGAGATGAAGATCTCCTCATCGACACGCCGAGGGGTATCATCGACATGGTGGGCGGCAGGAGGGTGAAGCCGAAATACGTTCTGCTCGAGCACGTGCATGAGAGCGCCGTCGGTGGCTTGCATGAGTTAAGAGGCTTGAAGCCGATCGTCTTCGCCACCGCGGAGAACTGGGGCTTCATTCGGAGCCAGTATGAGGCGTTGAGCAAGCAGAAAGGCCGGTTCGAGGAGATCTACAACTTTAAGCGATATATCCTCACCCCCGGGAAGGCCTTCAGACTGGGCTCCTTCACAGTCACGCCCACCGCGGTTGCATATGGAAAGCCGGGGGGCCCTACTGCGCTCGGGTTCAAGATACAGTTCGGTGGGAAGACCGTCTGGCATGGGAGCAGCGTGCTCTCGATACCGAAGCAGGAGGAGGCGCTTAAAGACGTCGATATCTACATCGGCGACGGTGCATCGCTCAGCGGGGGTAAGGGGCATGCGTCGATTGAGGCGCAGGTCAAGTGGGCCCAGAAAGCGGATATCCCGAAGATCTTCTTCACGCAAATAGGGCACATCGGAAAGAATCATGAGGAGCTCGACGAGGAACTCAAGAAATTCGCGCCGAACGCGGTGGCCCTCTTCGACGGGGATGAGATTTCGCTTGGTGGAAGCAACCCCCTCGCCGTGTTCCCCGATCATCTTATCGGAGGCCTGGTCTCGGGTGACGTCGACGTCATCGTGAGGACGAAGCCCTACAGCGAATATGCCAAACAGGCGATACTCTTGGGCAACGAGGATGAAGTATATGCCCTCTACATCGAAGGATTCCCGGAGAAGATGGCCGCAGAGAATGCGAAGAAGCTCAAACACGGGCTGTCGGATAAGGAGTGGAAGGAGCTCGTCGGAGATAACGATGAGATCTGGCTCTACCATCCGAGGATCCTAAAGCGATTCGAGCCCGCGCGCGAGGTGAGGGCTGGCCAGGTCGCCGGTCCCTACATTCACGATGCGGAGATGATCTCAGATAATTGATGTCTCTGAATCGTTAAGAGCGTAGTAACTATTAAAGACAAAATCCACTCTCATTCTAGATAGATGGGAACCGAAGACTTCAGCACATTCACCAAGGCTGGCGCTGACCAGGCTAGGATAACGACAACCGCTGACAGGGCCTCATGGACGACGCTGCGTCGTGACGACCAAGCTTATCTATACAAGGACTATGGGGTAGGCTATTTCGCTGGCGAGTTCACGATTGACTTCGACCTCAGGTTCAGCGACATCGAAGCTGGTGATGCTAGCAATCGTCCGTTTGTAGATGTATTTGTACTCGACACCGTAATCGGAACCGAGCCGAATCAAGGTGCGAGCGCTATTTCAGTCCGACCGAAACAGAATGCTGGCGTCGACGACACGTTCTGGTTTAGGTTAGCAGTCGCAGGTGGTAGCGAGGACAATCTCGTTATCCGAAACATAAACACCACCTATTACTGCCGCGTGATTAGGAGTGCTACCAACGTCGTTACACTTTCTGTCTATTCGGACGCCGCACGAAACAACCTGATTTTCACGCTTGGAACCCGATCAACAGCTACCGCCCTTCGGTACGTTCTGACTGCGGTATCGATGGAGTCTGGGAACGATCCAGCAGATCATTCAACCGGGTACATCGAGAATCTAGATCTTGACCCTCTTCTTCAATCTGGATCGGCAAACCTCCCCTGTGAGTTCATCGTCAGGCAGCCGATCTCGGCGGCCTCAGTAGATCTATTCTGTGAATTCATTGTCAGGCACGCAGCTACCCGGGATCTTCCCGCCCAGTTCGAGGTCGGCCAGGGCAGCGAGAATCTCCCCGCGGAGTTCATCGTCAGGCATGTAGGCACCCCGGTAAACCTACTCGCCGAGTTCACCGTCCGCCACGCGGACTCCGAGGACCTGTTGAGCGAGTTCACCGTCAGACAGGAAACCTCGGTGGATCTTCTTGGGGAGTTCATCGTCCGCAGGGAGAGCTCAGTGGATCTAGCTGCTGAGTTTGTGGTTCGACACGTCGGCACTCCCGTAGATCTCTTCGGTGAGTTCATCGTCCGCCAGGAAGACTCAGAGGACCTGCTGGGCGAGTTCGTCGTCAGACACGAAACATCGGTTGACCTGCTCGCTGAGTTCATCGCCAGACACAAGGACTCCGAGGACCTGAAGTCCGAGTTCATCGCCAGACACAAGGACTCCGAGGACCTGAAGTCCGAGTTCATCGTTCGTCCTGAGATCTCGGTCGACCTTCTCGGTGAGTTCATTATCCGTCACGAGGACGCCGTGGACCTCGCAGCCGCCTTCGTGGTCAGGCATGTAGGCACCCCGGTGAACTTGGCTGCAGAATTTGTGGTCCGTCACGTCGGCACCCCGGTAGATCTGGTCGCAGAGTTCGTCGTCCGCAAGGAGAGCTCGGTCGACCTGAAGACGGCCTTCACAGTCACGCACATCGGTACTCCCGTAGATCTCTTCGGTGAGTTCATTGTCCGTCAAGAAGATGCGGAGGATCTCCTCGGAGCCTTCACCGTCAGGCACGAGACGTCGGTCGATCTGGCCGCAGAGTTCGTAGTCCGACACGTCGGCACTCCCGTAGATCTCTTCGGTGAGTTCACCATCAGACACACGACCTCGGTGGACCTGCTGGGCGAGTTCATCGTCCGCAAGGACGCCTCAGAGGATCTAGCTGCCGAGTTCATCATCCGTCGATTGGCGTCCGTGGATCTGCCCTGCAGCTTCGAGATTGGCCAGGGCAGCGAGAATCTCCCCGCGGAGTTCATCGTCAGACAGGAGCGATCAGTGAACCTTCTCGGTGAGTTCATCGTCAGACACGCGACCGCGGTGGACCTGCCGGCGCAGTTCGAGGTCGGACAGGGCGACGAAGATCTGCCCTGTGAGTTCATCGTTAGACAAGAATCCTCGGTGGATCTTCTCGGCATATTTGATGTCCAACAGCTTTTACCCGGGTCAATAGATCTCCCCGGTGAGTTCGTCATCAGACATTCCACTTCATTAAATCTTCCCGCCGAATTCATCATCAGACACGAGACTTCCGTAGATCTCTTCGGTAAGTTCGATGTTCGCCATCCCTATCCCTTCTGGACCGATCGGCAGCTCCTGAATGGTGTGGTTCATCTCAGCGAGGTGATCCTCGGTGATGCTATGCTTGAGGAGGTCATAGGCGGCGTGATGAATGACATCCGGTCTTGGTTAATCGCGAATGAGTACACCGGATATGTTCAGTGGTCGAACATCGAGGATGCTCCCCTCGCCATCCGGAGGGCCACGACTTATGGCACGGTGGCCAGCATGTACGCGCGGCGCATCTTCAGCCCCCAGGACATGGCGGTTCGGGTTTCTCCCGTGGACTTCAAATTGATCACTACGCATGAGTCCGCGATGGATTACTGGGAGGGTAAGATGGAGGAGGCTCTCGAAAGCTTCCTGCCCTCTGGCGAGGAGATCTGGGTGGATACCGCCGATGAGGAGCCCGTATTCACCATGGACGACGTTCCGCATGATCCTGAGTTCCCTGGGTAGTTGCCCATGGGCAAAAATCATAAGAGCCCGATCCCTGTGTTAAAGTCATGAAGGTGGCTTTCGTCGCCCTTCCTGAGATGAGGCAGGAGACGCGTACACCCCCTTATCGGGGGATGACTGCATATCCTCTGGTTGAAGATTGTTGCTGGGGTCTCAATCGCGCGCGATATCTACCCGCTGCCCTGCTCGCCGCGGCGTCTCAGATGGAGAATGCCTTCTTTTTCGATCTGAGTATAGAGCCACCGGAGAATCTTGCGATGCTGAAGCCGGATTTGATCGTTTATTCTTTGCTCCCTTTCCTGCCCACAATCACCAAAGATTATCATTCCTTCATGGCGAGCATCTGCAGGGATATCCCAAAGATCGTTTTAGCTGTTCCTCCCGGGTATATGGAGGACTATGCACGCTTGGAGCCAAACCCCTTCTGCGTGGTGTACTCTGAGCCCGAGACGGTTTTCTCAGATTTCCATGTAACGTCGAAGGAGGAGCTGCTCGAGTGGAGAAGTCACTCCAAGGGTACTGCCTGGGTGGAGAATGGAGAATTCCAATGGACGGAGTGGTTGAAGACCTCCATCCATAAGATTAAGGGAACTAACTGGGGGCTTGTTCCCTCTTCCTACTGGGTTCATTATCACGCCGTGATCTACCAGATCACGAGGGGTTGTCCCTGGGGGTGTAATTTCTGTGTCTGGGGAGGGTCGACTGTCACGGATCGAACGTTCAGGATGCGTCCCGCTGGGCAAGTTGCCGCAGATATAATCAGTCTCAGAGAGACGTTCAGTAAATACCTGAATCTTCTACAGCCCATTCTTCTACATACTCTGAACGCCCAATTAACTACGGATATCAAGTGGGTAGAGGAGTTTCACTTCCTTATGCAGGATCAGCCCTACCCCTTCTGGGGGAACATCAATCTACGCGAGCTGACCGAAGAGAATCTCGAACTGCTCATCCAGGCCGGACTTAATGGGGCCTCCGCTGGATTGGAAGCTCTGACGGATCCATTGCTGAACAGGTTGAATAAACCCCATGACTTCGAGGACATCATCAGAAGCATAAAACTCCTGAATGAAGCTGACGCCAACTACTCCCTAGCGCTGATAAGCGGCGGCTACGGTGAGACGAAGGGTGAGATACGGGAGTGCCTGGATAACATCGAGATAATGGCCAAAAGAGGGATCGATCACAGCAATATAATCATGGGCGGCCCAATAATCTACTATAAAGGAACGGTCCTAGGGGAGGATCCACCGGAGATGCTAGCCTATGATCTGCGGCATAAAGGCCTCAGACAGAAGCACATTCACGTGGACGAGTGGCTCCGGGTCCGAGGAAAGTTGAAGGATAATAACCTGCTGTTTGTGAGGCGTAGCACATATCCCGTGAAGAGGCTGAAGAGGCCAACATGATAATAGGTTTTTTATATTTTGTCTCCCTATCTTGGGACAATGCCCTCACTCTCGGACCAACGGAAAGCCCGTATCATGGAGGCTGTCGAGTATGGGAAGCGGTTCAAGAAAGGGTATATCATGCTGTTCGACAAAATCCTCGAATTTCTCAGAGAGAAGCATCCCACCGTGACCCAACCCACACTCAAGGACTACGGTAGAAGCGCCGTTAAGATAATCGAGTCAGGTTACTCTCACCAGGATAGAG